>Ga0105160_1000343_pt1 | contig 22757 bp, 21 predicted proteins | sample GXS110809BmetaG_FD_89591 | JGI IMG/M metagenome (GOLD analysis project Ga0105160, IMG submission 89591) | Hot spring microbial communities from Gongxiaoshe hot spring, China to study Microbial Dark Matter (Phase II) - GXS 110809B | ecosystem: Environmental > Aquatic > Thermal springs > Hot...
CCCGCGACCCCGAGCCGCCGTACGGTCTTCCCCCGCATCCCTGCCTCCTCGCTGACCCCGTGTCAGATTTCGACGTTCACGCCCGCCAGTGTACCAGGCTTCCCTCGGCCCGCGGTTTGACGGCCGTCCCGGGCGGCCGTAGAATACGGTGTCGCGGGCCCTTAGCTCAGGTGGTCAGAGCGCGGTCCTGATAAGACCGAGGTCCGTGGTTCGAGTCCACGAGGGCCCACCACCTCGTTCCGCCACAGCCGGTGGGACTTGAGCGTCCAGGAGGCTCCGGGCCCCTCGCGTGTCCCCCTCAGCTTAAGCCCGCTTTAAGCCTGGTGCGCTTTCATGGGTGTCGGGATGACGCGGGCCCTCCTCGTCGCCACGGTTCTCCTGCTCGCCGGGGTCCCCGGCGGACTGCGCGCCCGGGCGTACGAGGTGCGGACCGTGGGTGGCTGGGAGCGGGAGCTGCGCGCGGGAGCTGTAGTCCGCACCGCGCCCCCGTCCCAGCAGATCTTCTTCCGGGTGGAACGGACCGCCGACGGCCGGTACCGCAACTCGTCGCAGGGCCTCCTGCTGAGCCCCCGCTGCGAGATCCTGGACCCCTCCGGGAAGCCCACCGGGCTGGACGCGTGGCTCTGTCCGGTCGACCCCGACAAATCCCGCTTGCAGGTCCCTTTGAAGCCTGACGACCCCAAGGCCGTCCTGCCGCTGCGGCGCGGCACGGTGGACGTGGACCTGGACGGAGACGGGGTCACCAACGAACGGGGCTACCTGCTCGTGACGGAGACCGCCATCTTCGTGGTGGCCTACAGCGCGCACACCCGCCTGCTGAAGTTCGACTTCGTACGGCTGGGTGACCCGCAGAAGGTCCGCGTCCTGCAGACCCTGCGGCGCTACCAGGTACGTGTCGTCCCGTAGGGTCGGCCAGGCGCAGCCTGGCGTAGCCAGCGCCTCCCGACTCTCACCGCCTCTTCCCGGCAGGCCGCACGCTGGCCTCGGCCGTGACCTAGGGCCCGGGCTGAAATTCGAGGAGTCGCTCCTCTTCTTTGTAGACTCCGTCAGTTTCGTCAGAGGACTCCTGATACCGCCCCAACACATAAGATCTGAGCCCGAAGAAGGGCTTGCGGCGAAGGGCCCACTCCTCCAGGACCGCGGTCCCGACCCACAGGGGGATAGTTGACAGCATCAGCGACGCCCAGAGCACCACGAACCATTCCGACGTGAACGCCGCGTCTGACCGTCCGAAACGTACCGACTCAACCAGGAACGCCACGGCGGCCGCAACCCCGCCGACCGGGATGAGCAGAAGCAAAAAATACACCGTATCCTGTTCGCTGATGCGCGCGGGGAGATCCACTCGCGCGACCCGGGCGATCCGCCTCCGCTCCTGCTCGGGGTCGCGCACGAGGGACAGCAGGTCCGCGAGCGCGGCGTCGATTCCACCGCGGAGCGATTCCCGGAGCCCGCGGGACCCCTCGCCCACGGCCCCCCGTTCACCACGGCCTGTGGCGGAGCCGCTCCAGCAGCCGCTCGCCGGGAATCCCGCTTGCCAGGCCGGCCAGGTACGTCACCCGCAAGAGAGCCTGCAGATCCCCCACGGCCCTGTCGCGGACCCACCGGGCGTCCATGCGGCGCCAGGGGCTTGGTTCCAGAAAGTCCCTCCACGGAAGGAGTGCGAGTACGTACCCCTCCTGCACGGCCAGGAAAGGCTTCCAGGGAAGTTCGCGGGCGAGCTGCAGGAGGGCACTCCGGACCTCGAACCCGAGGGCACCGTGGACCCCAGCCGGCTCCGGTGCGTACACCTCGAACCGGCCGTCGAACTCCGGGTCCCCGGTGGGCACCGTGTCCCAGCGGTCGAGCCCCGACCGCAGCCCGGGTTCCCATTCGGCGAAACGCCCCAGCACCCCCGACCTCGGCAGGACCGCGAGCGGAACGAGATCCGGGCCACCCTCCGCGACCGCCACCAGTCCGTAGAACTGGCGCCCGCTGCGCCCCGGCGGCCCGGGCTGCGTGAACCCCCTCCTTTTCGGGATCGCGGACAGGACATCCGCCTCGCCCGCGACCACGCGACGCGAGTCCAGCTGGAATTCCACGGCGAGCCGGACCGCAGGACGACGGCCTCCGACCAAGAGGTGGACCGTCTGCTGGAAGGGCTTGCCGAACCGTACGGGGTCGTTGCTCTCCGGCTCGGGCTGGAACGGAACGAATCCGAACGCCGGGCCCAGCGCACCGATCAGCTGGGACCGGATGCGGAGCGACTGTCGGTCCCGCACGGGGGCGTAGAGGATCCAAGCCAGGACCAGGACCGGGACGTACAGAAAAGCGGGCACCAGCGGCGACGCGACGAGCCACAAGCCCAGGTACAGCACCGCGTCCAGGTCCGGCCGCACCCGGGACAGCACGAGCCCCAGCCCCGCGGTCAGCACCCCGACGCCCACCACCAGAGCCGCCAGCGCGAGCGGGACCGACGCTACCAAGGCAGGTAGCCGGAGCTTCCGACGCTCCGCCTCCAACCCGGAAAGCACCCCCTTCATGGCGGTCAGGACCGCTTCAATCCGTTCGGCCACCTCACGGTCGAGGGAGTCCAAAATCTGCGGAGGGGTCACGGCGAGTTCCCTCCTGTCCGCTCCCGCAGGGCAAAAGGGACGATCAGGAGCAGCGCCTCACGACCCTCCCATGGAGCGACCAGGCCGAACCCGTAGAGTCCCGCAGCGGCTGTGGAGAAAGACACCACCCGCTGGCCCCTGTGCACCCCGGCGACCGACCGACGGAGGCGGTGCACCAGGTCGCGTCCGGTGACGGGCGTCAGCTGCTGTCCCGGATGAATTCGGAAGACCGCCGCGAACACCTCGACGTCTCGGGGCAATCCGCGCCACCTCAGACCGTACGCGAACGGGACGGAGGCGCCCGCTGAGAACGTTCCACCGCCCACCGCCGTCCCTTCCACGGACAACCCGGGGATCTGCTGCGGGCAGAATCCCCGTCCCAGGTGCTCCGGTCTACTAGACACGGGACCCGGCAGGCATCCCTGGCCCCCCGTCACCGGTCCTACGGCCGTGTAGACCAGGAGCCCCGCGACCACCAGCACGACCGCCACCAGCGTCAGACACCCACAGCCCAGGGCCCCGAACAGCAAACTGCGGCCTGTCACGGCTAACCTCCTGGCCCGTCCTCGCGCATCTCCACGGGGGCTCGCAGCCGGTCCCGCAGCCGCTGCCGGAGCTCCCGCAGGCGCGACCGGTACCGGTCCAGTTCCCGCGGGTCGCGGGTCCCCCCCGCGGCCCCGTGCTTGGCAAAGGCGAAGTCGACCGCCAGGTCGTAGTAGGCCCGCAGGTCCCGCCAGGCCCCCACGCCCCGACGGGTGAGAGCCTCCCACAGGGCACGGAACCGGAGCGCGGGTGACAGCAGCGCCGAGAAATCCTCCTCTGCCACGACGTCGGTCTCTCCCGACAGCTGAGCCCGGACCAGGAAAGCCTCCCGTCTCCACGAGAGGTAAGCGATAACCCCGAGGGTGACCCAGGCAGGGGCCTCGAGGAGGCCCCACGTGAGCGGCAGCACGACGAACAGGTCGACCCACACGTTCCCACGCGAAAGACGCGTGAGCCACGGGTCCAGGAAGGTGGCGGTGAAGTTCCAGGCGAAGTGCAGGAACACCGCACACGCGAACCCTACCAGGGGAGCCGCGACCCTCCCCGCCGGACTTTTCGCCTCCCGCGCGTATCCCAGGCCGGCCCCCGTGCAGGCGGTGTAGGCGGAGTGGCCCAGCCCGCCGACCAGCGCCCGCGCGTAGAACGACACCGCCAGTCCCGGAAGCCCGCCTCTTTCCAGCGCCCGGAGGAAGTAGTGCACGTTCTCCACCGCGGTGAATCCCAGGCCGGCCAGCGCTCCGTACACGACCCCGTCCAGGGTGTTGTTGAACTCGTGGCGCCACAGGAGGGCCACCAGGAGCACGGCGGCCCCCTTGGCGGTCTCCTCCGTCACCGGCGCCACGAAAGGCCCGACTAACTTTGCCCCCAGCTCCCGACCTAGAACAGCCTGAAGGATCGCGGAAGCCAGGGAGTTGGCGACGCCCGCACACAGGGTGGCCACCGCGGCACCCCAGAAGAAGGCCGCCAGGAGGAGCCACCCGGGTTCCCGCTCGTGTCGGTCCAGCCACAGGATCAGCAGGGCGTAGAACGGCACCACGGAAAACGCCGCCGCCGCGCTGAGGAGGAAGGAGGCGACGCTGTCCGCCCGACTGAGGCTCAGGGCGAGGTTGAGGGCACCCGCGACGACGATCGCACCCGCCAGAACCAGGGCGCCGGCCCAGCGCGCCAGCGGGAAAGCCTCCGGATACCGCAGCTCCTCTGCCGTCATCTCCAGGTCAGCGGGACCGTGAATAGGAGGCGCGCATGCTGCGAAACACCCCGAGGAGTCCGGAGAACTCGGACTCAGCGGCCTCGCCCGACAGGAAAGTCACCTCCGTGACGCCACCGGTTCCGGGAGAGGACCGGATCCAGAACACCATGCGGGTACGAGAAGGGCCCGTACCCCAGCGGGACTCCCCTCCCACGGCCCACGGGTGTCCGCCCAGCTCCCACCGAAACCCCGGGCGCCGGTCCAGCCCCAGCAGGTCGCCCAACACACGGCGCGCTGCCTCGCGCGGCCGCAGGCGGCCCTGCACGGGAAGATCCGGAAGCAGCACAAAGCGAGGCGGGCGGAACGGCCCGCGGGCGTGGAAGATCACAAGCCCCAGGTCCTCCGCCCGGTGCACCCTCCAGGAAGCGGGCCGGAGGATCCGGAATCCCCACTCCGGATCCACGTAAGGCTTCAGGGCTACGACCTGCGACGCGAAGCCGACGAGAAGAAGGGTCGACACCAGGCCCGCGTGGATCACGTCCAGGCAATCCCGAGTGACTCCAGACGCGCCCGGAGCTGGACAAGCTGTCCCCTGAGCTGGTCCTCGGAGGCCCCTGCCGGCCTCCCCCGGGAGGCCCGCCACCGCGCGAAGGCGAGCTCTGCCAGCGTGTCGTAGAACTGGCGGAGAACCAGCCACCCAGCGGGTCCCTTCCGCGTGAAAGCCTCCCAGAGCCGGCGGGACTTGACCCCACTTGTGGCCACCGCCCGCAGCTCTTCCTCCGTGAGGATTCCCGAGGAGACCAGGTCCACCAGGTGTGTGCGGATCAGCTCCCGTTCCCGCCGCTCCGCGAGGAAGGCCAGGAGCCCGAGCACGACGAGGGGCGGGAGCAGGATGATCCCGAACAGCACCGGGATCAGAAACAACTCTCTTTCTCCAACCGCGGCAACGACCGCGAGGTTGCTGGAGTTCCACAGGGCGTGCAGGAAAACCGCCCCGAGATACCCGATCGGTGGGGCTACGAACCGGGCCGCTCCCCCGCGCTCGCGCGCGTAGCCCAGGGCAGCCCCCGTGCATCCCGTCCAGACGGAGTGCATGAGGCCTAGGAGGATCACGCGCAGGAAGAACAGGACGATGAGCGTCCCCAGCCCACCCGCCGTATAGCCACGGCCCAGGTACAGCACGTTCTCCGCCACCCCGAAGCCCAGCCCCACCAGCGCCCCATACACCAGGCCGTCCGTGAGGTTGTCGAACTCCTCGCGGAGGAAGGCCGCCATGCCGAGGAGTGCCACTCCCTTCGCGGTTTCCTCCACCAGGGGTGCCACGAGTCCGAGGGTGACCCGGAGCGCCCACTGGGGCCCCAAGACTGCCTTCAGGACAGCCATCCACAGCTGGTTGAAGACAAAGGCGAGCAGCACGGACACCGTGGAGCCCCAGAAAAAGGCAGCCAGCAGCAGCCAGCCCGGCTCCTTCTCGTGCCGGTCCAGCCACAGGATGGCGGTGACGTACACAGGCACGGGGAGCACAGCCAGACCGGCACCGAGCAAGAACGCGACCGGCCCCTCGAGGCCCACGAGGATCAAAAGCACCAACAGCCCCACGAAGCTGAACAGGCCCAGCAGCGACAGCTGCAGGAACAGGTAGGGGTTCCTCGCCCGGACCGACCCGACCGGCACGGCCGCTAGCCTCCCATCCACTTGAAGTCCCGCAACATCTCCGTCAGGGTGCGTTCCCACCGCGGCCACTCCCGCTCCGGCGCCTGGGCCAGGACCAGGTAAAAGACCAGGGTGTCCCCACCGTGCACCGGCGGCCTGGCCACGACGGTCAAGAACACCGCCCGCATGGGGATGCCGGCCGCACCCCTCCAGGTCACCTCTCCCCGGACGGTGTAGATCCCCTGACCTTGCGGTGTGATCCGCTGCCGCAGGCGGACGTCCGCCGACCGGCCGAGTCCCGCTTCGCGCATCAACGTCTCCCGGACCGCCACCTCCGGTTCGAGGTCTCCGCTCAGGCGCGTGCCGGGGAATACCACGAACGCCGTCCCCTCCCGCGGACGGTCTCGGTAGAAAGCCACCCAGCCGTCCACCGGGTCCTCCTGGATATGCCAGCCGCGGGGATAGCGAACCGAGAAACGAGCAGAGGGGTCCACGTACACGACCCAATCACTGGAGAAGGGCAGCCCCAGAGCGAGGCTCAGGAAAACCCCCAGCGCACTAACCCCTCTCTTTCCGGCTACCGGCACAGGGCCTCCTCCCTGGGACGTCCCTCAGTCGGCTTCTGAGGGAGGAAAGCGTGGCTGCGCGCCATGTGCTGGAACACGGGGACCAAGCTCGGCCACGCCACCCGCTGTGCCTGAAACGCTTTGAAGTGCTTCATCGAGAAGTTGGCCACCCGCGAGTGCAGGTAGGTACCCAGCAGAACCCCGTGCATGGGCTCACCACGACCGTTGGTCCAGGAGGCCTCCAGGAAGGCGGACTCGCTGTCCTGGGGCATGGGCCGGATCTGCAGCGTCTCTACCCGCAAGTCCGGGTACTGTCTGCGCATGCGCCCCACCAACCCGTCGAGATCCTGTTGGGCGGGCACCACCCGGCCGTACGTCGCCAGCATCCGCGAGAAGGACGCAGAGCTACCGTCTGACGAATCCTCACCGGGCGGCGTGAAACTCACCCCCGACTCCCCCGGCAACACCCGCCAGCCCGAGGGGTACTGGACGCAGAACTCCCCGCCCGGGTCGAGGTACCACGAGTAAGAAACCTGAGGCGGCGGGCCCGCAGGCTGGCCGCCGGCAGGTGAGGGCCCCGAAGGCGAAGACGGCCACGGCTGCCCGGCGGGAAACGAGGGCTGCGGTCCGGGGCGTGCTGGCGTCGCGGGACGCGCAGGCTGCGGGGCCGGCTCCTGGCCGGGCTGCAGAGCGGGAGGGGGCGGAGCCGGACGCCGGGCGAGCACGTACCACGCCACCCCTCCGATCCCCAGCATCACGAAGAACCCCACCGCCAGGACAGCCAGGATGGCCACCACGGCCCACGGACTTAGCCCAGCCTGATCGGTGAGTGTCCTCCTCATCCCACAAGCCCCAACGCGGCGGCCCGTTCGCGGAGCGCCTGCACCCGTTCGCGGAGCACCTGGACATCGCGTCCGGCTTCCCCGCGCCGTTGCCGCCAGAGGGCGAAGGCCAGGTCCACCTCGGCGTCGTACAGCTGCCGCAGCAGGTTCCACGCGCCCGGCCCCTTTGCGGTCAACACCGACCACAGGCGGCGGCTCCGCTCCCGCGGCCGCGTGAGGAGCTCCACGTGTTCCGGCAGCATCCTGCCTGCCTCCACCTCCTCTTGCAGGCCCTCTCGGATGGCGGTCACCTCCCGCTTCCAGGCGAAGTACGCCAGGGCCACCAGCAAGAGCAGCGGGATCCCTGCGATGAAGAAGGACATCAACGGAACAACCAGGAGCCCCGCGGCACCCGCAGACCGGACCGCGGCCGGAACCGCAAAGCTCGCCAACAGGTTCCAGAGGAAGTGCAGGAACATGGCGCAGAAGTAGCCCGCCACCGGAGCCACGAAGCGTGCCGCTCCCTGGCTCTCCCGGGCGTACCCCAGACCCGCTCCCGTGCAGGCGGTGTAGACGGAATGGTTCAGGCCGCCCACCACTGCCCGCAACACGAAACCCACAGTCAGGGCCGCGATGCCTCCCTCGCGGAGGAAGCGGGCGAAGTACAGGATGTTCTCCGTGGCCGCAAAGCCCAGCCCGGCCAGGGCCCCGTACACGATGCCGTCCACGGTGTTCGTGAACTCGCGCCGCCAGAACAGGAAAACGAGCAGCACCGCAAGCCCCTTGCTGGTCTCCTCCGTCAGGGGGGCCAGCAGGGGCCCGGTCAGCTGTTTGCCCAGCTGAGGGCCGAACACGAGCTGGAAGACCTCCCCGCCGAGGGAGTTGAAGATCAAGCTGAAGAAGGTGGCCACCACCCCACCCCAAAGTAGGGCTCCGAGCAGCAGCCCCCCCGGCTCCTTCTCGTGCCGGTCCAGCAGGAGGATCAGGCCCGCGTAAAAGGGCACCACGGACAGCGCGGCGAAACACGCCATGAGGAACCGGCCCAGTCCTCCTGCGGATTGGTAGAAGAGGAGCATCTGCAGCAGGGCCAGCACGAACAGCACCAGCCCTCCCGCCACAAGCCCCGCAGCCTTCAGGAAGGTGTCCGTGCCGAAGCCTGACCGCGCAGTGCCGGCTGCCATACTGTGCTCCTACTGCAGGGCGAACGGCACCAGCAGCACGACCGCAGGTTGACCGCCCTGAGGGACTGCCAAGACAAACCCGTATAGCCCAGACGAGCCCCCTTGCGTGTCCAGGGTGTAAAGGGTGCGTCCTGGCTTTTCCACAGGCTGCGGGTTGGTGACGGGGACCACCCGTTCCTGGGACTCGATCTTTACCACCAGCGTGACCACCTGAGTTTCCATCCGGCGGACGCCAAAGAGGATCCCCACGGGCTCACCCACCCGGAAGGTCCCGGCTGGCTCCGTGGGCTTTCCGTCCGGCCCAAGACGCACGGCCATCCCGCCCTCCACCTCCACCCCTGGGACCTGCTGGGGGCAGATGCCCTTACCGAGGTCCTCGGGGCCCCTGGGAGGTGTCTGGGGGCAGGGACCCGCCTGCGGGCCCGGTGCTGAAGGCTGGGCCGGCGTCGATGGCTGGGCCGGCGCAGGGGCCGGGGGCGCAGGCTGGGACACCGGGCCCGTGGGTTGAGACCCGGGCTGTGCAGGGGCGGCCGCAGGGGTCGGCGCGGGGGAAGGTTTCGGCCTCGCGAAGACCACCAGCGCGGCCACGACCGCCACCACCGCGAGCAGGGTGAGACACCCGCAGCCCAGTCCACCGCCGATCAGCAGGTTCCGGTTCATCGTCCGACCTCCCGGATCCGGTCGCGATACACCTGCAGCTCCGCTTCGCTGGCGAGCCCGCGCTCCAGCCGGCGCCGGGCGAAGGCCAGCTCCGCGAGGGACTGGCGCGCGGCCTTCGGGACCGTACCCCACCGGCCCCGCGCGGCCGCTTCCGCGTACTCCTCGGGGATGTGGCCTTCCCGCGCCTCCACAGGCAGGTAGCGGGCTAGGACGTTACGTTCGTGGCGCAGAGCCCAGGCCACGATGACCACCAACGCGGCAACCCCTGCCCAGTCGGCCACCGTCCGCACGGCCGCCAGCAACCCGGAAGGGCCCGTTCCGGACCCGATCAGGGCGGCGAGGGCGTCGTAGGCGGCGTGGTACAGGGCCGCCACCGCGAACCCGCCCACCGGCAGCCACCACGCCGCCGAGCCCGTCAGCCTGAACTCCCGCACCGCGCCCAGGGAGGCGCCGAAGAGGGCGCCGAAAGCGCTGTGGGTGAGGCCGGTGAGGAGGATGCCGAAGAACATCCCCGCGCTGATGCCGCCTCCCAGTCCGGATTTCGAGAGGTCCCACAGGTACACCGCGGACTCCGCCAGGGCGAACCCCGCCCCGACGATCCCTCCGTATACGACCCCGTCCAGGGTCCCGTCGAACTCGCGGGGAAGGGACCGGAAGAGGGCCAGGATCACCAGGGCCTTCATGCCCTCCTCCACCACCGCGCCGGCAGGGTTGGGTCCGAAGAGCGCGGCGTTCAGGGCGTGGAAGCTCGCCGGGTAGACGGACATCCGGATCCCCGTCAGGCGCTCCACGATCACGGTCAGCACGGGCGCCGCCACCGCCCCTCCCAGAAGTGCCGCAGCCAGCACGCTGGCGGGCTCCTTCTCGTGCCGGTCCGCCCAGTAGAGGACGGCCACGTACAGGGCCGTGAGCACCACCACGATGAAAACGCCCACCAGGACCCCGCTCCCCCCGGCTTCGAGCGCGCCGGTGAACTCCGGCGCGGGCGACTTCTCGATGGGGAACGGGAAAAAAGGACGGGGCGGGACGGTAAGAAGCAGCTCCATGGCGACCCTCCTCACCTCTGACCGCGTGCGTGTGTGTTCCGCAACACAGCCCCCGCTGGCTCTAACGCGCCCCTTCCCCCGGGGGCCTTAACCAGGGTCCCTTCCCCTGCAGGAAGGCGTAGGTGTTGACCGCCGCCGCGGCGAACCACGCGAGAAAGCCCAGGAAGTTCCAGCCAAGCCCTCCCAGGGTCACCACTCCCGCTAACGTCCGGTTCCCTGTGGCACCCGCGATCAGCATGAACAGCAGGGGCAGGAAGCCGAACACCACCGACAGGCCGACGCCCCAGCCGAGGGCCCAGGCTGCGTGGCGCCGCACAAGCGGGTGTGGCGGCTTGAGGAAGAACCCCGCGATGGCGATCCACCACAGCCACCACCCCCCGATGGCCACCAGACGCTGAACCTGCGTGACCTCCGTAGCGTGCTGGCTCTCTAGCGACATCAGTACCCTCCGGCAACCGGCTCGAAGCCCGGAACGCGGGCCCCCAAGGCCGGACGTAACCAGGAGGGACTTAAAACCCGCTTAACGCCGGCGGCGATTTAGCGGGGCGGGACGGAGATGGTCCTGGACGAGCGCCCGGGTCTCTGGCAGGGGAGCCACGCCGACCTCCTCCCGAAGGCGCTCCTCGAAGTCCCGATAGAAGCGCAGGACGGCCTGCCGGTGGCCCAGGCTCAGGAGGTGTCGCAGGAGGGCTTGGAGGGCGGGTTCGTGGGTGGGGTCCAGCTCGAGGACCCGCTCCAAGTAAGCGATGCCCTCCTCCGGAGCCGCGTCGCGGCCCGCCTGGTACAGACAGTGCACTACCCGCCGTTGCAGGGCGTACCGGACTTCGTCCACCGCCGGGAGGTCTACCCCCGGTGCCAGCGGCTCTCGGTACAGTCTCAGAACGGACTTCGCGTCCTCCTGCTGCAGGGCCGCTTCCAGATCCCAGAAGTCCACCCGGGTGTTCCGCAGCTCGTTCCCCGCCAAGTACGTGGAGACCCGCCAGGGCTGCAAGGCCCTGCGGAGGTGGTGCAGCTGCACGTGGAGGTTGTTGCGGGCCTGGTCGGCGTCCGCGTCCGGCCACAGCTGGCCCGCTACTTCCTCCAGCTCCCGACCCATGACCAGGAGCACCAGCAGGGCCCGGGCCGTGGGCGACAGCGACAGCTCCTCCCCGACACGTGTCAACCGGAAGCGTCCCAGGATCTCCACCACCAGAGGCGGGACTTCGTCCAACCTCCGCTCGACCGCCTCTTTCCAACCGGCCCGCAGCACCGCCTCGATGGGGTAGGCGTCTGCCAGCTCAGGGCGGTGCGGGGGAAGCTCTGAGACCGACAACAGGGCCGGCAGGATCCGGGAGCCCAGGGAAGTCAGCCCGCACAGCGCCTCCAGATCCTCTTCGCGTCTCAGGATCCGGTAGCGGGCCGCGTGGTAATAGGCACGCTCCTCCCGGTCGTAGGGAGGGGAGGGCAGTGAGGCGACGGCTTCGTCCCCTCTTCCGAGGTGCCAGAGGCTGAGGGCCAACTCCAGCTGGCTCCAGAAACCCCGCGCGGGCCGGACGACCTGGGCGGCCTCGTCTACACAACCCGTCTCTCGCAGGGTCCGGGCCCAGAGTCCCCGCACCGCGTCCTCAAGCTCCGGGTTCTCTGACGTTTCGGCAAGGGTGACCAGCCGCTCGAAAGGCTCGCATTTCCTCTCCAGGCAGGCCTGCCAGGCGGCCGCCAGGGCCTCGGCCCAGAAGTTCCGCCCCGGCTGGGCCTGGGCGGTGCGGAAACAGGTCAGCGCCTCTTCCCGTCGGCCCGCCAGCAGCAGGAGGCGGCCAGTCTGCAGGAGGGTGAGCGGGAGGTTGTGGGAGCGTTCCCGCTCCTGAGCTTCCGCGGTCCGGCGGTTGTACGCCAGATAGTAGTCCAGGTCGCCCTGTTGCTGCCAGCGGAGGAACGCCAGGTTGTACCCGATGGGGTGGAACACGTAGGGGTCGTCCGCCGGAAGGAGACTGCGGGCTTCCTCCAGGACCGCCTGGAACCGCTCCAGCTGGCGGGCCTTCCACAGCGGCCAGCAGGTCCAGTTCAGGAACCGAGCGGCCGAGTGCGGATCCACACGGGGCACGAGCCTGTACCCCTCGTCCACCGCCCGCAGCGCAAGCTCCAGGTCCACCTCAGGGGCGTTGTAGGCGATCAACCCCCAGGCCCGGATCGCCACCTCCGGGTCCAGGCGGTCCGCTTCCCGGGCGAGCCGCTCCAGGCGGTGGAATGCCTCCCCGAGCCGACCCGTCAGGCAGAGGGCCATTCCGTAGCCCAGCCTCCGCCAGGGTCCCCCCATCCCCGGCAGGGCTCGACACCACCTGACCAGGGAAGACGGGACGGTGGAAGCGAGATCCAGGGCCGCGGGAGATTCCAGGAGCGCCTCCAGTTCCCTCCACAGGGCCGCCCGCAGGTAGGCCTCCGCCCGCAGTTCGAGGGGCAGGTCGGCAGCCCGCCGGCGCACCGACTCCTGGATCTCGGTCCACGCGCAGGCGTGCAGCACCTCGGTAAACAGCGCGTGGAGGCGGAACCCCTGGGCAGTCCGCTGAACGAACCCCGAGGCCTGGAGCCGCCGCAGGGGACCCTCCGCCAGCTCCTCCGGGAGGGCCGGCACAGCCGACAGAAGCAACAAAACCTCCCACTCCTGCTGCCCTAAAGACTCGCGCACCCCCTGCGCGAGCGCACTCTGCAGGTCCAAGGTGCCCGTCAGGGCGGCCACGTGGACGGCGATGGGCCAGCCTCCCGTACGCTCCCAGATCTCGTACGCTCTGGCTCCGTCTGCCAACAGCTGCTGGACCTCCGCCAGACGGAAGCGGAGGTCGTCTGCGGTCAGGTGAACCAGCCGCCCCGCGGTCCTCGCGCGGGGGAGCTCCGGCCACCTGAGCTCACCGCGGCTGGCCAGGCCCAGCAGTAGGTTTTCCGAGGGGAGCCGGAGGGAAAGGAGGGTATCCGGGGTCAGGTCGTCCAGCACCAGCACCGTGGGGCTTTCCGTCAGCACGCACTGCAACAGCGCCCACGAGGGGAGCCCCGGAAGGCCCAACATCCGTCCCAGCTGTTCGAGGAGGGATCCGGTCGCGGCGTCGGCCCACAACACCCGCCACCCGTGGGCGCGAAGCCTGTCCGTCCACTGCTGGAGCAGGACGGTCTTGCCGTAGCCGTAGGGGGCCTGCAGCCACACCACATACCCGCCCCGCGTCGGGAGGGCTTCCAGCAGGCGCGGCCGCAAGACCCAGGTTGCGTGCTCCATAAGGTGCAGCGTCTATCCTCGCGCCGCCGCTCGTTTCGCGCGTTTAATGCGATTTTAAGCCGGCCTGTCACCACTGTGGAACCGGAGGGCAACAGGATTGCCAGCTCCCGCATGGATCCTCAACCTGTGCGTCCTGGTGTACGCTTTCCTGTTGTGGTGGCCGGTGCGCCACGAACACCGGTTGCCTGCCCTTTGGGCCCTCCTGGCGGCCGGCGGCGCGGTGGGCGCCATTCAGCGAGCCCTCCTGGGGATCCTGTTCCCTGAGTCCGCCGGGTCCTGGCCTCCGTTTGCCGCCGCGTGGGTGGGGGCACCGGTGGCTGCCTGGCGCGGGGGCGTGGAAGAGCTGTCCAAAGCCGTGGTGGTTCTCGCGATCCGGGCACGGGCCGGCCGGTGGTTCGAGGACGCGCTCCACGGGGTGGTGGCAGGGAGCCTCGTGGGGCTCGGATACGCGCTAGCCGGCGTGGGACTGGCAGCGTTCAGGGACGCGATCCTGCCGGACGACCCCGGGAGGCTGGTGCACCTGCTCGGAGGTTGCCTGGCGCAGGGAGTCTACCCTGCCCTGCTGGGCGCCGCACTGGGATGGACTCCGGCCGACCGCGGCAAGCGGGCGCGTGTCCTCCGGGCGCTGGGCGGAGTCCTGGGCGCGGCGGCGGGCCACGCTCTGTACCTGGGGTTGGCCCAGGCCTTCCGGCCTGGGCAGGAGCCCTCGGGGATGGCGGTCGCCGGCCTTCTGGCCTTGGAGTGGGGCGGGGCCGCGGTGCTTGTGGTTGTGTGGGTCTGGGGTGCACGCCGACAGCGGGCGCTGCTGGCCAGCTATCTATGGGGAGAGGTCGCCCTGGGGACCCTCACTGACGACGAGTTCCATGCGGTGATCCGCGATGGGAGCCGGCTTGGGGGACCCCCGAGGTCGGCGCTCGTGCAGCTCGCCCTCGCCAAGCGAAGGCTCGTGCGGGGGGAGGGCCGAGAAGAGGAGGTCCAGGCTTGGCGGGATCGCGTGGCGGCGTTGCGGCGCAGGCGTTGAGAGCCCTCCGGAGGGTCAGCGCACGCGGGGTGCAGGCGCTGGACGCCGTGGGCCAGCACCTCGGGGTGCCCGTCAAGTGGAAAGACCTCCGGCAGGCGGCAGAAGGCCTCCTGGGCCTTCTTCGGCTGGGTCCCTGGGGCGCCCTGGCCCTGGCCCTTTTCCTGGCGACCCTGGCCGGGTTCGCGGCGGTGCTACGGGAGCCTCCCGCGCAGCGGGCTCAGCCGCTGGGGACGCCCGCCGGCCTCGCGTTGCTCGGCTGCATCGCCGCTGTCTCGTTCTCTCTTCTCCTGTCCGGGATCCGCTCCGCCCATCCCTCGGTCCGCTTCGTGGCCGGACTGTACGGCCTCTGGTATCTCCTCCTGCCCCCGGTGCTGGCTCTCCCTCGGTGGGTGGCGCTCCTGCCCGCCTGGGCTCTGTACGCGGTCGAAGCAGCCCGCCTGGCGGCCGACCGGAGCCCTCCCTTCTGGCTGATCCCCTGGGCTCTGCTGCTGGGACGTCTCAGCCCACCGCTGACGCGGCAGGTGTGGGCTTCGGTGACGGCCTGGGCCCTTCTGTACGCAACGGTCGGCGTCCTACTCTTCCGGACGGTACGTCGCCCTCTTCCGGAGCGTACGGTGCTGTTCTGGAGCATGGCGGGAGTCTACGCCTGGGGTATTCTCCAGAGCCCTGGTCGGTTCGGGGAAGCCCTGCACATGGGCTACTCGGCCCTGTTCACCTTCCTCGGGCTGTTCTGGATGTGGCTGGCCGCGGACCTGGTGGACGACGCCTCGGAGCTCGCCGAGCGGGCGGTGGGCCGGCTGCGCAGGCTGCTGGGAGGCCGGTGGGGACGCTACGGGGTCAGCGGGGCTCTGGCGCTTGTGGGAGGCACATCCCTGTTGGCGGCCCTGCTGCCGCGGGTCGTACTGGAGGCCCTGCCGCTACCCGTCCTCCGGCTGGTGGCGAGGTTCCTCCAGAGCGCCTGGACGGAAGGGCTGGCGGTGTGCGGTGCTTTGATGGTGTTCACGGGGGCCGCGACATGGCTGCGGGGGACCCGGGATCCCGTGGACGCAGCCGCGGACGGCCTGGCCTCCGGAGTCGTCCTCGTTCTCGTCTACTGGGCCGGGACACAGGCGTGGGCCGGGCTGTCGGAAGTGGAGGAGCCGTCGGGCTGGTGGCCGCTCGTGCTGGCGTCGGCGCCCGTGCTGCTGGAGGAGTTCAAACAGACGGCCAAGGGGGTGAGGGAAGGCCCTGCGGCTGCAGCCCTGATGGTGGTGGCGGTGGCCCTCCTGGGGATCGCTGCCACCGCGTTCCAGTTCGTCTCGGACCCGCGCGAGGCTGTGCGGGACACCACCCTCTACCCCTTTCTCGGAATGGTGCTGTGGGGGCTTCCACACCTCCTGGTCAGGCTGGTGGCTGGGTGGAACACACAGGTCCAGTCGGTTCGCCTGTTCCTGGTGGGCTACTTCTCGGCCCTGCCGGCGGCCCTCGTCTTCCCGGACCTCCGGAGCGGAGCACCGGCGCTGGCGGTGCTCCTGTGGCCGCTGGCCCTGCGCGTCAGTGGCCGGCCACGGGGTGACTCCCTCGGCTTGCGCGCGGCTTCCGGGATCTTGCTGGCGAGTGGGACGCTGGCGTTTTTCTACGAGCCCCTGCCCGTGCCGGTACCCTTCGCTCCTTGGACCGATGCGCTCATCCGGAGGCTTGGGGCAGTGCAGGCTACCGAGTGGCTGAGCTGGGCCCAGCTGGTGGCCTGGTTGGGAGCCGCCCTGGCCGGAGCGGCCTTCGCGGTCCTCGGCCGCGCGGGCTGGGCCGGTGCGGCGCTGCTGTGGGCCCTGTGGAACCGGCTCTTTCTCCGCTGACGGGTCTACCTCCTTACGAGCCTGCGGACCAGCTGCGCGGCCCGTCTTCCCGTCTGGACGGCTCCGTTCATGTAGCCCTGGTAGTCGAGGCTGGTGTGCTCGCCCGCGAACAGGAGCCTGCCCACGGGCTCGAACTCCGCACCCGCGATGGTGGTGTACTGCCCCACCTTCCAGCACGCGTAACTGCCCCGCACGAAGGGGTCCGAAGGCCAGTGCCACCGCGCGACCCGGCCGGTGTAGGCCCCGCGAACTCCCGGGAAGACCCGCTCCAGGTCCGGGAGCACCCTCTGCGCCTGCTCGCGCGCCAGCCCCTCGCCCACATCCACGCCCGCCCGGCCGCCGAGGAACACGGTGTACGTGCCCGCCGTCCCCGGCCTTCCCCGGCTGCTGTCCCACCCGGTCTGGAGCGGGAGGTCGGTGAACAGCTCGCCTGACGAATCTGCCTTGCGCCACGCCCGCTCCCGGAACCCGAGGATCAGTTTGCTGTTCGTGCCGTACCCCAGCTCTTGGATGGCGCGCCGCTTGACCGGCGGGAGGTCAACCTGCAGTTCCACCTCCCGCAGGAGGGTGAAGGGGACGGTGAGGATCACGAAGTCCGCGTCCGCCTCCACCACCCCCGCTCCCCGCCGCTCGAAAACCAGACGGTAACCGCCGCCCCGCGGCCGGACCGCCACCAGACGGTGACCCAGGTGCAGGGAGGATTGCAGGAGAAGGGCCAGCCGGTCGCAGACCTGCTGGTTCCCACCCCGCACGCTGTAGCGCTCGTCGCTGTCCCCGTAGACCTCAAACGTGGTGCTCGGCTCCGTGCCGATCAGGAGGACGAGGTTGAGAGCGGACTGTTCGCCCGCGTCCAGCCCGTACTCCGCGACGTACGCGACTTCCAGCAGCTCCTTCACCCATCCGGAAGCTCCCACGCGGTCCAGGTACTCGGACACGGACATGCGATCCAGCTCCCGGGCCCGCGGGGTGTGCCGGCGGTAGGTGACGACGTCGCCCAAGGCGTCCTGGTCCTGCCGGATCCGTCGGGCGAGGGGCTGAAAGTTGCGCACGACCTCCGACTCGGAGATCCGACGGCCGTCGAAGTAGAAGGTGGGACGCAGCCTGGCTTCCGAACCGTGCTGGAGGTCGATCAGCTCCAGACCCAGGGAGCGTACCAGACGGTGCATGTCCTCGTGGCCTGTGTCGATGAACTCCCCGCCGAATTCGGTCACCAGGCCCGGGACCACGGCTCCCGCCACGGAGAACATGCGGCCCCCTGTGCGGGTGCTGGCCTCGTAGATCCGGGGCCGGATCCCGGCTTGGCGCAGGGAGTAGCCGGCGACCAGTCCGGCGATCCCGGCGCCCACGATGACCACCCGCGGTGCCTGGGGTCCTGCTAGGGCTTCTGTAGGGCGCAGCAGCTCCGCAACAGCTGCCAGGGCCGCCCCACCCGCAGCCCGTAGGAACTCCCTGCGCCTGACCCGCCGCTCCCAGGTGGACTCCACCAGCTCCTCCACACCTGGAGCTCCAGGCTGGTTCGCGAGGTCCGCAAGCCGCAGCCAGTGCCGTACCCAGGAGAACGTGACTGTCCGGGCACCGCCCTTTCCACGCATGGTCCCCTCCCTGTAAAGAAGGTGGGATCGCCCGCCCCGTGCGAAGCAGGGTCGGCTCCAAGTCAACACGGAATCGCCTTAACGGGAGCTTAACGCCGGGGTGGGGACGTCTCGCCTCCGCGGCCTCCTACCGGTCCAGCGTCCCCGTCTGATACGCCCGCAGCATCAGGGCCGCCACCGTGAGGGAGACCAGGGCCACCGCCCGGGCCTCCCGGCCTGCCGGGATCGACGCACGAAGGAAGCCGCCGGGCCGCAGGCCGAAAGCCGCTACACCCCCCGCCAGGGACAAAAGCCCGTAGACCAAGTGGAGACTGTCCGGCGGTCTAGAACCCGACACGTAAAGGGCGACGCCCGACAGGCCCTGGACCACCACCATCGCCGCCGCGGGCAGGTAGACGCCCCACAGCCAGCCGGGCAGCCGCCGCCGGGCGAGGTCCAGCGCGAACGCCGCGAGGAACACCGCGGCGTGAATTGCTACCGCGGCCCACAGGAGGGTCCGGAAGGCGTGCACCGCAGAAGCCACACCGCGGAGTTCGGCGCCCGGCGCCCCACTCCTCCAGAAAAGACGCGGGGGAGGGCCTTGCGGCCCTCCCCCGGCTGTCCGCCGTGCGCACTAGGTCTTCTGTTCCTCCTCCTCCTTCTGCTCCACCACCAGGGCCTCCGTGGTGATGAGCAGACCGGCGATGGAGGCCGCGTTCTGGAGAGCCGAGCGCACTACCTTCGCGGGGTCCACGATCCCGGCCTTGAACATGTCCTCGAACTGGCCGGTGAGCACGTTGTAGCCCACGTTGGGGTCCTTCTGCTGCCGGACCTTCTCCACGATGATGGACCCCTCCTGACCGGCGTTCACCGCCAGCTGCTTCAGCGGCTCCTCCAGGGCGCGGCGGACGATGCTGGCGCCCACGGCCTCGTCGCCCTCCAGCTTGAGCGCGTCCACCGCCTCCTGCGCCCGCACCAGGGCCACGCCGCCTCCGGGGACGATCCCCTCCTCCACCGCGGACCGCGTGGCCGAGAGGGCGTCCTCCACCCGGGTCTTCTTGTACTTCATCTCCGTCTCGCTGGCGGCCCCGATGCGGATCACCGCCACGCCGCCCACCAGCTTGCCCAGCCGCTCCTGGAGCTTTTCCCGGTCGTAGTCGGAGTCCGTCTCCTCGATCTGCTTGCGGATCTGCTGGATCCGCTTCTCGATCTCCTTCGGGTCGCCGGCGCCGCCGACGATGATGGTCTCCTCCTTCCGGACCCGGACCTGCTTGGCGCGGCCCAGCTGGGAGATGTCCGTGTTCTCCAGCTTGAGGCCCAGCTCCTCGCTGATCACGGTCCCGCCCGTGAGGATGGCGATGTCCTGCAGGATCGCCTTCCGCCGCTCCCCGAAGGCGGGCGCCTTCACCGCGCAGACGCTGAGGGTGCCCCGCAGCTTGTTCACCACCAGGGTGGCCAGGGCCTCCCCCTCCACGTCCTCCGCGATGACCAAAAGAGGCTTGCCCGTCTGGACGGTCCGCTCCAGCACGGGCAGGAGGTCCCGCACCGAGGAGACCTTCCGGTCGGTGATCAGGAGGTAGGGCTCCTCCAGCACCGCCTCCATCTTCTCGGGGTCGGTGACGAAGTAGGGGGAGATGTAGCCCTTGTCGAACTGCATCCCCTCCACGATCTCCACCGTGGTCTCGATCCCCTTGCTCTCCTCCACGGTGATGACCCCGTCCTTGCCCACCTTGTCCATGGCGTCGGCGATGATCTTGCCGATGGACGGGTCGTTGGCGGAGATGGTGGCCACCTGCTCGATGGCCTCCTTGGTCTCCACGGGCTTCGCGACCTTCCGGAGGTGCTCCACCACCGCCTCCACGGCCTTGTCGATGCCGCGCTTGAGCGCCATGGGGTTGGCCCCGGCGGCCACGTTCTTCAACCCTTCCCGGATGATGGCCTGAGCCAGGATGGTGGCGGTGGTGGTGCCGTCGCCGGCCACGTCACTGGTCTTGGTGGCCACCTCCCGGACCAGCTGCGCGCCCGCGTTCTCGAAGGGGTCCTCCAGCTCGATCTCCTTGGCCACCGTCACCCCGTCGTGGGTGATGGTGGGCGAGCCGAACTTCTTCTCCAGGACCACGTTCCGGCCCTTGGGGCCGAGGGTGATCTTCACCGCGTCGGCCAGTTTGTTCACGCCGCGTTCCAGGGCCCGGCGGGCTTCCTCGTCGAACCGCAGCTCCTTGGGCATGGGCGATCCCTCCCGACTAGGCCTTCGCGGCAGCGGGCTCCCGCTCCACGATGGCCAGGATGTCGCTCTGCCGCAGGATCAGGTACTCCTCGTCGCCGATCTTCACCTCGGTGCCCGCGTACTTGGCGAACAGCACGCGGTCCCCCACCTTCACGTCCATGGGCAGGCGGCGACCGTCCTCCGTGAGGGCTCCGGGCCCCACGGCCAGAACCTCGCCGTGCTGGGGCTTCTCCTTGGCCACGTCGGGCAGCACGATGCCGCCCTTGGTGCGCTCCTCCTCCTCCAGGGGCTTGACGACCACACGGTCACCCAAAGGCTTCAGGTTCATGGCGAGCCTCCCTCCTTGGCCGTGGAATTTGGGCGTGCGGGATTAGCACTCGCACCAGGAGAGTGCTAATCCAAGCCCTAAGTGTAGGCGGGCGGCTGGGTCCCTGCAAGCCCTCCCTTGACGCCGCAACAAGTCCGGGTATCGTATCAGTAGGTACTGATATGCTGAGGTGGTGTCATGGCCGCTTTGATCCAGGCAAACCCCACTGCCCTAGCCCTCAAGGCCAAGCTGTTCCGGGGGTTCGCGGACCGGTCCCGCCTGGCCATCCTGGAGTCCCTCCGGGAAGGGCCGCGGACCGTCGGGGAGATCGTCCAGGCCACCGGGCTGAGCCAGCCCAACGTGTCCAACCACCTGCAGTGCCTCTGGGACTGCGGCCTCGTACAGCGGGAGCGGGACGGCCGGTTCGTCCGCTACCGGCTGACTGACCCCCGGGTGGACGCCCTGCTGGGCCTGGCGGACCGGATCCTGGCGGAGGTGGCGCGCGGGGTGTACCAGTGCACCCGCTACGCGGAGCAGGAGGACGCCCCATGACGGAACCCTCCACAGCGGAGCTCTCCGTGCGCGGCATGGACTGCGCGGACTGCGCGCGCCACGTGCAGCGGGCTCTGTCCGGGGTGCCGGGGGTGAAGGAGGTAGAGGTTCTGTTGGCCTCCGGTCTGGCCGTGGTGCGCTTCGACCCTTCCCGCACGGGGATCGGGCAGCTGCAGGAGGCCGTCCGCCGCGCGGGCTACGAGGTCGGCCCGGCCCGCCCCACCCCTTCACCGGCCTACGGACGCTCTCTGATGCGGCTGCTGGGCGCGGTGTTCGGGGCAGTGCTGGTGCTGGTCGTCCTGGGAGAACGGGCCGGGCTCCTTCAAGCACTCACTCGGCGCGTTCCCACCGCGACATGGCTCGTGGTCGTCCTGGCGGGTGGATGGCCGGTGTTCCGCAACGTCCTCCGCGCGGCCCTGCGCGGCCAGGTGGTCGCCCACACCCTCATGACCGTGGGGCTGGTGGCCGCGGCGGCGGTGGGGGAGTGGGCTGCTGCCGCGGTGGTGGTGTTCTTCATGCGGGTGGGCGAGTTCGTGGAACGTTTCACCACGGAGCGGGCGCGGGAGGCGGTGGCGCACCTCGCGCGCCTGAGCCCCCACACGGCCCGGGTGGAGCGGGACGGCGCAGAGGTGGTGGTCCCTGCGGACGCGGTGCAGGCAGGGGAAGTGGTGGTGGTGCGGCCCGGCGAGGCGGTACCCGTGGACGGTCGGGTGGTTGAGGGGACCGCCACGGTGGACCAGGCGGCCATCACAGGAGAACCCATGCCCGTGGATGTGCACCCCGGCAGCGAGGTCTTCGCTGCCAGCGTGGTGCGGGCCGGCTACCTTCGCATTCGTGCCACCGCCGTGGGGCCGCAGAGCACCTTCGGCCGCGTGGTCCGCATGGTCCAGGAAGCCGAGCGCGACCGGGGACCCGTGCAGTTGGCCGCGGACCGGTTCTCCAGCTGGTACCTGCCCGTAGTGGCAGGGGTGGCACTGCTGACGTTCCTCCTGCGGAAGGACCTCCTGGCCGCCGCCGCGGTGCTGGTGGTGGCCTGCTCGTGCTCCTTCGCCCTCGCCACCCCCGTGGCGGTGCTGGCCAGCGTGGGCGCCGCGGCCCGCAGGGGGGTGCTGGTGAAGGGAGGCCGCTACCTGGAGCTGCTGGCACGGGCGGACGTGGTGCTGGTGGACAAGACCGGCACCCTCACCGTGGGCCGGCCGGAGGTGGTGGACGTGGTGGCCCTGGACGGACGGCGGCCGGACGAGGTCCTCGCCCTTGCGGCTTCCGCCGAATGGTACTCCGAGCACCCCCTCGGGGAGGCCGTCCGGCGCGCCGCGCACGCCCGCCAGCTGGACGTGATTCCTCCCGAAACGTTCGAGGCCCTGCCGGGGGTCGGAGTACGGGCCCGCGTCTCCGGTCGGCAGGTCACCGTGGGCAAGCCGGAGAGAACAGCGCCCGACGGCCCAGCAGGTCAGCTCGAGCAGCAGGGCAGGACCGTGGTGCTGGTGACCGTGGACGGCCGGGCGGCAGGCCTTCTGGCCCTGGCCGACCGGCCGCGTCCGGGAGTGGCACAGTCCCTGCAGCAGCTGGCGGCCCTGGGAGTGAAACGTGTGGAACTCCTCACGGGGGACAGCGAGGCCGCCGCACGGGAGCTTGCGGAACGGCTCGGCATCGCCTGGCGCGCGCGCCTGCTGCCGGAGGACAAGATCGAGGTGGTCCGCCGCTATCAGGAGGAGGGGCACGTGGTGGTCATGGTGGGGGACGGGGTCAA
>Ga0105160_1000344_pt1 | contig 22749 bp, 27 predicted proteins | sample GXS110809BmetaG_FD_89591 | JGI IMG/M metagenome (GOLD analysis project Ga0105160, IMG submission 89591) | Hot spring microbial communities from Gongxiaoshe hot spring, China to study Microbial Dark Matter (Phase II) - GXS 110809B | ecosystem: Environmental > Aquatic > Thermal springs > Hot...
GCATGACCCTCAAGCGTAAAGCGGCCATCATCGGCCTAGGTGAGCTCAAGCCGAGCCGTAAAAGCGACGGCCGTCCTGTATTAGAGCTCCTGGCTGAGGCCTCTCGCCTGGCGATGCAAGATTCAGGGCTCGATAAGGCAGAGGTGGACAGCGTGTTGGTAGCCCCTCCCTTAGGAGAGCAAGGGATGATGTGGCCCACTATATTGTCAGAGTACCTGGGGATACGACCCCGCTTCGCCGAATTGGTAGACCTGGGGGGTGCCTCCGCCTGCGGCATGGTATGGAGGGCAGCGGCTGCCATCGCCTCAGGCCTCTGCCGCACTGCCTTGTGCGTAACCGGCGATGTTTTGGACCCCGAGTCCTTCTACGCTCCTTGGGGAGGGCGCCCCCCTAAGCTTCCTGCTCGGGAATTTGAAGTCCCCTATGGCCCTATGGGCGCCAACTCTGGCTATGCCATGGTGGCGATGCGTCATATGCATGAGTTCGGGACTACGAGCCGTCAACTGGCGAAGGTGGCCGTGGATCAGCGCTTCAACGCCAACGCCAACCCTGATGCCATCTTTCATGACCGGCCTCTCACCATTGACGATGTCCTCAATTCTCCCGTGGTAGTAGACCCGCTCCATCTGTACGAAATAGTCATGCCCTGCACAGGTGCGGCAGCTATAGTGGTCACTGCCCCTGATAGGGCCAAGGATGCCCCGTACCGGCCAGTATGGCTCTTGGGGGCGGCGGAGTGCTCCACCCACATGTCTTTGGCTCAGGCCCCCTCCCTCACCGTCTCGCCCATCGCAAAGACGGCCCCCGCTGCTTTCGAGATGGCCGGCGTTACCCCTGCTGAGATAGACCTCCTCTCCGTTTACGACTGCTATACGATTACGGTGATCATAACCCTTGAAGATGCTGGTTTCTGCCCTAAAGGCAAGGGCGGGCCTTTTGTGGAGGAGCATGACCTCACTTACAAGGGGGACCTTCCCGTAAACACCCATGGCGGACAACTCTCCTTTGGCCAGCCAGGTTTAGCTGGAGGCATGTCCCATGTGACGGAGGCGGTAAGGCAGCTCCAGGGTAGGGCGGGGCAACGCCAGGTCAAGGACTGCTATCTGGCCTTCGTGAACGGTAACGGCGGCATCTTGAGCGAACAGGTATCCTTAATTTTGGGAGTAGACTGAATGGGCAAGAAGGTGCTCCCCCCATTACCAACCTTTGGGGATGGGATCATAACATATTTGTGCTGCCATACTGGCAAAGGCGTGCCTTTGACTAGTCCAGCTATGGCGTGAAGGGATCAAGTTCTAACTCGCGGAGGAGTGATTAGATGGGCTCAGTGCTCAAGTGGCGACGACGCAAGATCCGGCGCCATAAGTACAAGAAGCTGCGTAAGAGGATGCGCTGGCAGCGCCGCCACGGCTAAAAGGGTGGCAGGCAAGGCCTTTGGTATCTCCCTCCTTGGCATTCAGGGAGGTGTCCAACATGACTGTTGCCGCTGAACTAGAGGCGATGGGCCAAGCAGCCCGAAGGGCATCTAAGGCGCTGGCTCGCCTGACCAGCCGCGTCAAGGACGAGGCCTTACACAATGTGGCTAGGCTTCTCCTTGAGCGACAGGACGATATCCTAGAGGCCAATCGCCTAGATATGGAGGAGGGCCAGCGCATGGGCCTAATGGAGGCGACCTTAGACCGTTTGGCCCTCTCCCCTGACAAGCTCCGGACAATAGCCCAGGACGTGTTAAACGTCGCGCGCCTTCCTGACCCAGTAGGGGAAATCTTCGACATGCGCGTCCTGCCCAATGGCATGCAGGTGGGCAAGAGGCGGGTTCCCTTGGGGGTAATAGCTGCCATTTATGAGAGCCGCCCCAACGTTACGGTGGACATTTCTTGCCTCTGCTTCAAGGCGGGCAACGCTTGCATCCTGAGGGGAGGCAAAGAGGCCCTCCATTCTAACCAGGCCTTGGTCAGGGCCATACGTGAGGCTATCGCCCAAGCAGGTGGCCCCGTCGATGCCGTCCAGCTGGTGGAGCAGACCGATAGGGCCCTTGTAGGTCAGCTCTTGAAGATGCGCCAATACATAGATCTGGTGGTGCCCCGGGGTGGCGCCGAGCTCATCCATTTCGTAGTGGAGAACGCTACCATGCCCGTCCTCATGGGTGGCGTAGGGGTCTGCCATACCTATGTGGACAGGTCAGCAGATTTGGACAAGGCGGTGAAGGTGGTAGATAATGCCAAGACCCGGCGCTGGAGCATCTGTAACGCCTTGGACACCTTGCTTGTCCACCGCGATATCGCTCCTCGGTTCCTGCCCCTCATTGGTAAAGTATGGGCTGAGAAGGGGATCGAGATGAGGTGCGATGACGAGGCCTTGGCCATCCTCCAAGGGATAGAGGGGCTAAAGCTCCGCCCTGCCCAGCCCAACGACTTTGGCAAGGAGTTTTTGGCCCCTGTGGCAGCCGTGAAGGTCGTCTCCTCCTTGGATGAGGCCTTGGACCACATCGACCGTTACGGCACTGGCCACTCCGACGCCATCATCACCGAGGACTATTCAGCTGCCCTGCGCTTCCTCGACGAAGTGGACACGGCGGTAGTCTACGTAAACGCCAGCACCCAGTTCACCGATGGGGCGCAGTTCGGCCTGGGGGCAGAAATCATAGACTCTACCCAGAAGACCATCGCCCGGGGCCCAGTGGGACTGAAGGAGATTACCACGTATAAATGGATCGTTCTAGGAAACGGCCATGTTAGGCCCTAATTGACGGGAGGACGCGAGATGCCCGAGTTCCGTTTTGAAAGAGAGTGCCGCACCCCCTACTCCGAATGCTATACGGTGGAGATGAACGGCGATGAGGTGGGCAGGGTGGACATCCATTTTGGCCCAGCAGTAGTGTACGCCACCTTGTGCGTCACTGAGCGCCTTACCCAGGAGGAGATCAAGGAGCTCATCGCCGAGATCGATGAGCGGCTGGTGCTCACCATGGACCCCATGAGGGAGGACCTGGTAGTCACCGTATGGGTGGGTCGGAAGGAGGGTGTCTACTCGGAGGAGGAGCTGGAGGCGGAGGAAGAGGAGGAGCCAGAGGGCGACGGCTACCTTAGCGAAAATTAGCCTCTTTTCCTGGATATAACCTCTTTCGCCTCTTGAGCGATCCTGTTGGGCGTCAGGAGGAAGTGCTCTAAAAGCTGGTCCCAGCGCCCAGTGCTGCCAAAGCTTGTCATACCTACAAAGGTCATGGGTACGGGGCACGTACGGGCTACCACCTGCGCCACCAAACTGCCCAGGCCCCCATGTACCGAGTGATCCTCAGCAGTAACGATGGCGCCCGTCTCCTTGGCTGCAGCCACCACCGCCCCCTCGTCTAGGGGGCGCAGGGAGGCCATGTTGAGGACTCGCGCCTCTATTCCTTCCTGGGCCAGGAGCTGGGCCGCCTGTAGGGCCTGGTATACCATAACCCCGATGGCCATTATGGTCACATCTGAGCCAGGTCTTAGGAGATGGGCCTTGCCTAGCTGGAACCTGTAGCTTTCATCGTAAATCACCGGGATCTTGGGCCTCACCATGCGAATGTAAAAGGGTCCATACCGCCGTGCCGCCTCCTCTATCGCCTGAGCGCACTCCACTACGTCGGCTGGCACTATTACCCGGAAGGTAGGTAGAGCCAACATGAGGGACAGGTCCTCCAACGCCTGCGCCGATGCCCCATCCTCCCCTGTAACCACCCCTCCATGGCTAGCGGCGATTTTAACGTTAAGGTTTGGTTGGGCTATAGCCATGCGCACTTGGTCATAGCAGTGGCCCGGGATGAAGGCGGCGAAGGAGCTGACGAAGGCTATCTTGCCGGCAGCGGCCAGGCCTGCCGCCACTCCTACGGCGTTCTGCTCGGCAACCCCCATGGTGTAGAAGCGGTTGGGGAAGCGCTGTCCAAATTGGGCGGCGGTAGTGGAAACCCCTAGATCGGCGTCCACTACCACGATGTCTAGCCCCTCCTCGGCGAGCTTGATTAGGGTGGGCCCCAAGGCCTCCCTGGTGGCTGCCAGTCGCCCAGTCTGGGTCATCATTCTAGCTCCTTAAGGGCGCGTTCAGCTTCCTCGGGTGTGGGGGCCTTGCCATGGTAGGCGGGGTTGTTCTCCATAAAACTTACCCCTTTGCCCTTGATAGTGTGGCAGATGACGACTGTAGGTCTCTCCGTGTGCTTTTGGGCCCGTTGAAAGGCCTCCACTAGGGAGGGCAAGTTATGTCCGTCTACCTCTATGACGTGCCATCCGAAGGCCTGCCACTTCTGGCCTAAGGGCTCCAGGGACATGATGTTCACTGCGTAGCCATTGGGGCCAATCCAACCCCCTATGCGTCGGTCTCCTCCGCCCTGGTAGTGGGTATAATCGGAGAAGCCGTCGTTCTGGATGCGGTTGTAGTCTATGATGGCCGTAAGCCTGTCAACCTGGTGGTGGGAGGCAGCCATGGCTGCCTCCCATGTTTGCCCCTCGTTACAGTCACCGTCAGATAGCAGGCAGTAGACACGCCAGGGGGCGCCATCTAGCCGTGCAGCTAAGGCCAGGCCCAGGGCGAAGGACAAACCCATGCCCAGAGACCCTGCCGACATCTCAACTCCGGGAGGGCAGTTCATCACCGTATGGCCCTGGAGGCGGCTGCCCAAGCGTCTGAAGGTGTCCAGCTCCTCCGTTGGGAAATAACCGGCTTCGGCCAAGACTGCGTAATAGGCAGGGGTGACATGGCCCTTGCTTAAGATGAAGCGGTCGCGTAGGGGCCAGTGGGGGTTCTTGGGATCGTGACGCAATACGTGGAAGTAAAGGGCCACCAAAATCTCCACGCACGAGAGGGAACCTGCCGGATGGCCTGACCCTGCCTGGGCTGTCATTCGAATGATGTGCCGCCGAATACGCCGGCAGAGCCCTTCCAGCTCCTTCCAGTCTTCCACAGGCTGACCTGGCAAAGGCCTGTAAATCGCTCTCGATGGATATGATCACAGCCATTATAGATGGATGGCAAGATGGCAGGCAACGTGACCCTTGCTGGCTTCCCAGATATCATGAGGGTATGAAGGTGGACTTTCATGTCCACATTTTCCCCACATGGACGGAGGAAGAGCGGGAGGAACTGTGCCGGAGGGAACGGGCATTCAGAGAAATGTATGGGAGTTCTAAAGCCTCTATCATCGGGCATGATCTTCTCCTTCGCTCTATGGACGAGGCAGAAATCGATGTGAGCGTGGTCCTTGGGTTCGCCTGGGACGACCCCAAACTATGCCGACGCCACAACGATTACCTGCTGGAGGCAGCCGCCAGAAGTGGTGGCCGCCTGCTCCCTTTTTGTACCGTAAATATGGGCTGTCCTGGGGCCGTAGAGGAGGTAGATCGGTGTGCCCAGGCAGGAGCGGTGGGCCTAGGAGAACTAAGGCCCCAAGACCAGGGCTGGGACCTGCAGGGGCCTGCCGGGGAGGCGCTAGCCTATTTAGCACGCAAGTGGGGCTTGGCCCTACTCTTCCACGTTACCGAGCCGGTTGGGCACCTTTATCCAGGGAAGGGCGGGCTGGCCCTTAATAGCTTCTACAACTTCGCCGCTTCCCATCCTGACCTGATTATAATAGGGGCCCATCTCGGGGGAGGCCTTCCCTTCTATGCCTATATGCCCGAGGTGCAAGAGGTATGCCAGCGTATTTATTTCGATACAGCTGCTTGCCCCTACCTGTACCGGCCAGAGGTGTACTTGGAGGTGGTAAGAAAAATAGGTGCAGAGAGGTTGCTCTTCGGCAGCGATTTCCCCCTTTTGGGCCAGAAACGGGCCCTGGCCCATATCCAGGGCTCAGGCCTAGGCGGTTCAGCGCTCGACCTTATACTAGGCCAGAATGCCCAGGCTATGCTGATGAAGAGATGAGCCAAGGGAACGAGCGGTGGCGTCTCTTTGTGGCATTGGATCTTCCTCCAGATGTGAAGGAGGTGCTAGCTGCTACGCAAAGGGAGCTGCAAAGGCGGGGGCTGGGAAGCCTCAGATGGGTCCGACAGGAGGGGATGCATATCACCCTGAAGTTCTTAGGGGAGGTCTCGGCCCAGAGGGTGCAGGAGATAGGTATGGCCCTGAGTCAGGCGGCGCAAAATTGCCCTGCCGTCCTCCTTTACCTGGACCGGCTAGGGTCTTTTGGTGACCGACGGGGCTCTCGCGTGATATGGGTGGGGCTAAAGGGGGAGACAGGGGCCCTGTCAGAGCTGCAGAAACGCGTGGAAAAGGCCCTTGCCCCCTTGGGGTTCCCTGCGGAGGAGCGCACATTCACTCCCCATATCACTCTGGCCCGAGTACCAGCGGAGTCGGTGGGCAAGCATGAAGGCCTTATCCAAAAGGCCTTGGCATCTGTAGAAGTGCCGACTACGCCTATGGCCCTAAGGAGGCTTAGCCTCATGCGCAGCCACTTGGGCCCCCAAGGGGCAAGGTACGAAGAGTTGATGGCTACCCCTCTGGAGGGAGAGGGTGAGGGAAAGTAGGGGCCTGTTCCAGCTGTTAAGGTCCTGTCTGTCGCCCAGGGTAGGAGTCGCTGTGGCCTTGTGGCGGGTGGAGGCATGGGTGGGAGCCCCACTGGCCTTGGTGCTTGTGGCCACACTGGGCCGATGGGGTGGGGTCTTTGCCATGGCTGGTATCACGGCGGCCCATGCCCTCTTTTCCCTGCTCCTGCTTGACGGCGATAACGCCTTACACGCCATCCGCGAGTGGCTTGGTAACAAAAGATGGGGTAGCAAAGTTTTGGCCCTTGCTGCACATTCAGGGCGGCGCTGGCTCATCTTGTCCCCTTTGGTGGTGCTATTGCTGAGCCCCTTCTGGCGAATACTGGCCTTATTGCTGCTTGGGTTCCGACGATGGGAGCTGTATCTGGTAGGGGTGGGCGGCAGCGTACCTCATGCCCTTATCTGGACGGGGCTAGTGGCGGGAAGCATTTGGGACTATTTGAGGCCTGCAATTCAAGGAGCCTTCTGAGCTGTCAGTCCGGGTAACCGTTGGGATGACGTTGCATCCATTCCCAGGCTGAGGACACCATGTCCTCCAAAGTATGGGCCGGCTGCCAGCCCAACTCCTGCTTTGCCTTATCCCATGAGGCTACCAAAATGGGTGGGTCACCTGGCCTTGGGGGGAGCGTCTTTATAGGTACAGGATGACGGGTGACTCGGCGGACGGTCTCCACCACCTCTAACACCGAGTGCCCTTGACCTCCACCCAGGTTAAACGCTCCACCTTCACTTCCCTTGGCTAAGTGGTGGAGGGCCAAGACATGGGCCCGTGCTAAGTCCAACACATGTACGTAGTCACGTATGCAGGTCCCGTCCCTGGTGGGGTACTGGGCACCGTATACAGGCAAAGAGAGTCGTCTTCCCATGGCCACCTCTAGAGCTATGGGTATTAGGTGGGACTCAGGGCGGTGGTCCTCTCCGAGACGGCCCGTGGCACCGGCGGCGTTGAAATAGCGCAAGGAAACGTAGCGCATGCCGTGAGCTTGCCGGAACCAAGGAAGCAACCGTTCCCCCAACGCCTTAGACTCTCCGTATGGGCTCGCTGGACATAAGGGGGCATCTTCATCGATGGGGATACGAGTGGGGCTTCCGTAGACTGCGGCACTGGAGCTGAAAACCAGGATGCCCACATCATAGGCAACCATGGCGTTGAGGACACATAGAAGACTGCCCAGATTGTTAGCGAAATAACGTCCGGGATGACGCACCGATTCACCTGCCTGGATATAGGCAGCAAAGTGCATTACCGCATCGAAGCGATGAGAGGCAAAGACGTGGCCTAGCGCCTCGTCGTCCCGGGCATCGCCTATTACCAGTTCGGCCTCTGGGTGGACGGCAGCGCTGTGGCCCGAGATAAGGGAGTCCATCACTACCACTTCATGGCCTGCCCTCAATAATTCTTCCACGGTGACGGAGCCTATGTAGCCGGCTCCCCCCACCACCAAAACCTGCATATCAGCTAGCCCTCGAACTGCTTAAACACCAGGCAGGCGTTCTGGCCGCCGAACCCGAAGGAGTTCTTCAGGATCACCCGTACATCAGCCTGGCGAGCCTTGTTGGGCACGTAGTCCAAGTCGCATTCGGGGTCTGGGAACTCATAGTTGATAGTAGGGTGGATCCAGCCTGTCTCTATGGTCTTTACGCAGGCCACCGATTCTACCGCTCCTGCTGCACCGAAGCAGTGGCCAATCATGGACTTGGTGGAGCTTATGGGTATCCGATAGGCCAGCTCACCGAACACCTTCTTGATGGCTATCGTCTCTGTAACGTCATTGAGAGGGGTGGAAGTGCCATGGGCGTTTATGTAGTCTACCTCCTCAGGGGCGATGTTGGCATCTTTTAGGGCCAGCCTCATACACCTAGCTGCCCCATCGCCGTCGGCACATGGGGCCACAATGTGGAAGGCGTCGTTGGTGGCTGCGTAGCCACCCAGTTCGCACAAGACAGGCGCCCCACGGGCTAGGGCATGCTCTAGCGACTCCAGGACGAAGATAGCTGCCCCTTCTGCTGCCACAAAACCGTCCCTTTTAGCGTCGAAGGGACGGCTCGCCTTCTGGGGAGGATCGATATGGGTAGAGAGGGCACGCATGACAGCGAAGCCTGCCAGCCCCAGCTCGCACAGGGCAGCCTCCGAACCTCCAGCTATGACTACGTCGGCCCGCCCACTCCGTATTAGCTCCAGGGCATCCCCTATGGCCTGGGTAGAGGCTGCACAAGCTGTAGTGACGGTATTAGTGTACCCCTTAATACCAAACGTCATGGCGATGTGCCCAGCCGCCATATTTGGCAACATCTTGGGGAAGAAGAAGGGGTCTAGACGCATCCCTCCTCTTGTCATGATGGTGCGCATCCCTTCGTCCACGTTGGGGAAGCCTCCTATACCTACCCCCAAAACGATGCCGATACGCTCCCTGTCCTCCTGGTCAAGGCGCAAATTGGCACTTTCAATGGCCTGGCGGGCAGCAGCAACGGCGAACTGGCTGAACCGGGCCATGCGCCGCGCATCCCGCCTCTCCATGTAGTCCTCTGGGTTAAAGTCTTTCACCTCCCCTGCGACACGGGCAGGGTAGGCGTCGGCATTAAACTTGTGCAGCCGGTCAATGCCTGAGCGCCCTTCAAGACAGGACTGCCAGAACTCTTCGACAGTATTCCCTATGGGGGTTATGGCCCCCATTCCTGTAATGACTACTCGCCTACGCTGTGGCCCTGTCATATTCCCACTCCTTACGTCCTAGGGCTCTGCCCATTCTTTAGCTTCTCTAGGGCTGCCCGCCTCCCTTCAGCTGCGAAGGCGAGCGAACCTGTAAGACATATTACACAGGTTTTGTTTATACGGGCTATAGCCTCTAGGGCCCCTTTTAATGCTTGATGAAGGTCTTTTGTCACCTGGGTGGAAAGCCCTAGACGAGCGAAAGCTGCTGCTACCTTCTCGGAATCCATGGCCCGCGGATGGGGGAAGGAGGTAGCGTAGACCATACACGTTATCGGTGCCAGCTCTTCGGCTATGCTTCCTATGTCTTTGTCGGCCAGCGTACCTACCACCAAGACGGCGTTTTCACATGCCAAATCGTCCTGGATGGCCTGGCGAAGGCGCCTGGCCGACTCCCTGTTATGGGCACCGTCTACGATTATGAGAGGCTGTAGGCTTATGACCTCTACCCGGGCAGGCCAAGATAGGTTGGCCAGCCCCTCGCGAATGGCCTCTTGGGGGATATGCAGCCCTATCTGGGCCAAGACGTGTATGCTGGCGATGGCGGTAGCAGCATTCTCCATCTGATGGGCGCCTATAAGGGGGAGGAAGAGATCCAAAGGGCCATTGGGCCCTTCTAAAAGGAAGCGCTGCCCATGGGCCGATGCCCATAGGCGTTGCCAGCGGTACCTGGAGGCAACGTCTACAACGCTCACACCTCTTCCTGCTGCTACAGCGGCGATAACTTCTGTCGCCTCGACGTAGTACTGAGGTGCCAGCACTGCTGGGCCAGGCCCAAAGATGATCTCAGCCTTCTCCCCAGCGATGACGCCTGGCGTAGGCCCCAAGATCGCTGTATGCTCTAGGCCTATAGGGGTTATAACGCTCAGCTCCTTCTCGGTGAACACGTTAGTGCTATCTAGGCGGCCACCCAGGCCCACCTCGATCACTTGCACCGTCACGTCCCAACGACGAAAGGCCAGGAACGCCAAGGCGGTAAGGAGGTCAAAGGTCACTAGCTGGCGCTGAGGGCAGATCCGTTCTACTTCCTTTGCCCCCTCTAGGACATCCTGGGCTAAGGAGGCGAACTCCTCATGGGATATAAGCTGGCCGTTAAAACGTACCCTTTCGCAGAAGGAGTCCAGATGGGGGCTCGTATAGAGGCCAGTAGGTATGCCCGCCCGGGCTAGAATGGAAGCTATCATGGCTGCCGTGCTCCCCTTGCCCTTGCTCCCGGCCACATGGACGGTGATCCGCCCCCTTTGGGGGTGGCCTAAGACGTTCAAGAGGGAAAGCATAGGGGCCAGATCGGGCCGGTAGGCGGACCGTCCCCAGCGCTCGAAGTCGGCGAAGGATAAGAAGGCGTCGAGCGCCTCTTGGTAGCTCAGCGAAGAAGGCATCAACCGTGGAAACGGGGCTCCCTTTTGTGCAAGAAGGCCTCTACTGCTTCTCGAAAGGCCGGCCTCCCCACTGCCGCTAAGAACTCATCCATCTCGCGCCTCTGCACGAGGCCTAGATCTGGCTCCACCAGGTTGGCCCACACGAGGCGCTTGACAGCAGCCACGCTTTCGTCAGGATTGAAGGCTATCTCCTCGGCCTTGGCGACAGCTGCGGCCAGCAGCTGGTCATGGGGTGTCACCTGGTTCACCAGGCCCATCTCCAAGGCCTCTTCCGCCTCCACGAAACGGCCAGTGAGCATTAGCTCCAGCGCCCTAGTAAGGCCGACGATGTGAACAAGGAGCTTAGTACTGGCTAGCTCTGGCACCACGCCTATGCGGACAAAGCGCATAGATAGCCTTGCCTGGTCTGAGGCGATGCGTACATCACATGGCAAAGTGATGGTGAGGCCAGCCCCCACAGCATACCCATTGATGGCACAGACAATAGGCTTGGTGCGCTGCACAAAAGATACCCAGTCACTTAAAGCGCCCCCACCCACTCGTCTCTCGCCACGCGCTACCTGCTGGAAATTGGCGAAGTCAGCCCCAGAGCAGAAGGCCCTTCCTGTCCCCGTCAGGACGATAGCGCCGATGCTAGCATCTTGGTTGAGCTCCTCTAAGGCTTGGCGCATCTCGCTGACCATGGGCTCGCCAAGGGAGTTGAGCCGGTGGGGCCTATTGAGGGTGACGATGCCGACCCGCCCCTTCTTCTCCACCATCACTTCTTGATAAGCCATTGCTCATCCTCCTTTATGTCCTCGAGGCGATTATAATACAAGGGCTGCAAGTAGTTATGGGCCCCTTGAACTTTCCCGGCCAATGGGCCGAGGCCAACGACCATCCCCTACAGTTCCTGGACGGTCGCCTCTTGGGCAGAAGGTTTAGGCTGCGTGTATTGGTTGGCCAAAGGAACAGAGTGGGAGCCCAGTACTTTCAGCTGCTCCTTGAAAACGCTGATGGGCCCAGGCTGTTAGCCTTAGGCCTATGGCACAAGGGCCCCTTCCCTTCCCACAACTGGTTAGAGCTGGTACGCTACCTGGCCCACGCGCATGGGCCTCCCCCCTTTCCAGAACATGCCCTTTTTGCCCTCCTGGGGAAATTGGTGCCCCCTGGCGGCAGCCTTATGGTAGAGTACGAATCGCCTGGCCTGGAGGAGACGAGGGCGATCCTTGCCCTAGGTTATCCCCCGGCCTGTACGCCCCTTGGTCACCTGCTGTTAAGGGCCGGGTGTGCCACCCTGCGCGACTGGTATATATCTGAGGGCGGCGCAGAGGGCCCACGTAAGCTCCAGGGGTTCCTGCCCCTCAACCCCGAGATCGCCGCAAGGGCAAGGGAGGGGCTTAGGGACGTGCTGGCAGCGGTGGTAGGCCGTCCTTTGCCCCCTGGGCCTTGGCACCCCAGGGCTCACCTATGGGCTGTGCGCTCCTTGCGCTTCTTGCAACGTTATCTTCCTTGACTCCCTCTCCCAGGGCCCCTACCATGGGACAGGGATGACATCTACAAAATGCGAGGGAGGTGCAGGGCAATGGTGACTTTGAGCGTGATTAAGGCCGACGTAGGAGGATTTGTGGGACATTCCGCCTCTCATCCAGAAATACTCGATACAGGGCGGGAGGAGATGGAGAGGGCCCGTCAGCAGGGGCTCCTTATAGACTATCACGTTAGCTACTGTGGCGACGACATGTTCCTAATCATGACCCACGAGCGGGGCACCGATAACGAGGCCATCCACCGCCTCGCTTGGGACGCCTTCCAGAAGGCGACAGAGGTGGCCAAAAAGCTGAAGCTCTATGGGGCAGGCCAAGACCTGTTGGCCGATGCCTTCTCAGGCAATATAAGGGGGGCAGGCCCAGGATCGGCCGAGATGACCTTTGAGGAGAGGCCCTCAGAGCCGGTTCTCGTGTTCTTGGCCGATAAGACATCAGCAGGGGCCTTCAACCTCCCCCTATACAAGATGTTCGCCGACCCTTTTAACACGCCTGGGCTAGTCATCGCCGATGCCCTCCACAAGGGCTTTACCTTTGAAGTGCACGATGTGAAGGAGCACCAGAAGATAAGGCTAAATGCTCCTGAAGAGATATATGACCTGCTCATCTTCCTGGGCGCTCCTTCGCGCTACGCTGTAAAGCGCGTCTTTAGCCGGGCCACAGGGGAGATCGCCGCTGTCTCTAGCACTGACAGGCTCTCGCTCATCGCAGGGCGGTATGTGGGGAAGGACGATCCTACCATGATTGTGCGAACCCAAGGTGTATTCCCGGCTGTAGGTGAGGTGCTGGAGCCCTTCACCAACCCCTTCATCGTGGAGGGCTGGATGAGGGGCTCCCACCAGGGCCCCCTCATGCCCGTGGCCCTTAAAGATGCCCACCCCAGCCGCTTTGATGGCCCCTCACGCATCGTGTGCTTAGGGTTCCAACTGGCCAACGGCAAGCTTATAGGGCCCCGGGACATGTTTGATGACCCTGGCTTCGATGAGGCCCGGCGCAAGGCCAACGAGATAGCCAATTATTTCCGCTCCCTAGGGCCCTTCGAACCCCATCGCCTACCCCTGGAGGAGATGGAGTATACCACCATGCCTGCTGTGGCTACCAAGCTGGCTGAAAGGTGGGAACCTCTCGACTAGCCATGCCCCGTCTCCTTCTGGCCACCACCAATCGAGGCAAGGTAGAGGAGCTCAAAGACCTCCTTTGGGGATGTGGCTGGGATTTGGTATCTTTGCAAGATATCAGGGTTCTGGAAGACATAGTGGTGGAGGAGGGGGACGACTACCGCCAAAATGCTATACTGAAGGCGAAGGTGGCGGCTTTAGCTACAGGCCTGGTGGCCCTAGGGGAGGACTCTGGTCTGGAGGTGGAGGCATTAGGTGGTGCACCGGGGCCCACCTCGGCCCGCTTTTTAGGTGCTCAGGCCACCTACGAAGAACGGTTTACCTACATTTTGGGCCAGCTCCAGGGCCTCCCTACTCCAAAGAGGGCAGCTTTGTTCCGGTGTGTAATGGCCTTGGTGGATCCCGTTTCAGGGCGCCAATGGGTAGTGGAGGATACCTGTCCTGGTTACATCGCCTTCAGCCCACGAGGCGAGGGAGGTTTTGGGTATGACCCCATCTTTTACATACCCACCAGGACAGCGACCATGGCACAGCTACCGCCGCAGGAGAAGAACCGCATTAGCCACCGGGCGAAGGCGGCATGGAGGCTGCGCCAGGTACTAAAGGAGCTGCGCTATGAGCTTGAAAATAGATGACCAGATACCCTTGGTGACCACATCCTTCCCTACATCCCAGATGAGGCCTTTGACCAGCAAAGGCCTTCTCGATCCCTTAGGAAGGCAGATAACCTACCTGCGTATCTCCATCACCGACCGTTGCAACCTCCGCTGTATTTACTGCATGCCCGAAGAGGGGGTTAAGTGGCTCCCACGGGCAGAGGTCCTCACCCTGGAGGAGATATGGCGTATCGTCCGTGTGGCTGCATCGATGGGCCTGCGTAAGGTGCGCATAACCGGAGGCGAACCAACGGTGCGCCGCGGCGTTGTGGACTTGATCAGGTGGATCGCCTCTACCCCAGGGATCGAAGACGTAGCTATGACTACCAATGGCCTATCCCTTTCTTCCATGGCCTCTGAGCTGGCCCAGGCGGGCCTGCGACGAGTAAACGTCTCCCTAGACACTCTGCGTCCCGAGCGCTTCCGGGAGATCACCCGATGGGGCAATCTGGACGACGTCCTGGCTGGGATAGAGGCCGCCCGCAAGGCCGGCCTTAGCCCCATCAAGCTGAACGTGGTAGTGATGCGGGGCATCAACGACGACGAGGTGGTGGAATTCGCCCGTACTACCCTTTGGGAGGACTGGGAAGTAAGGTTTATCGAGCTTATGCCCTTTATGGAAGATGAAGGGCTCTGTAGCAAGAGCCAAGGCGATCTTTCGCCCTCTTTTGTCCCCACTAAGGTGATTAAGAGGCGTATAGAAGAAGCCTTAGGCCCCCTTTCTCCTGCCCAAAGTGCTTCCGGAGCAGGGCCAGCGAAGTACTATAGACTTTCAGGGGGGAAGGGGTTAGTAGGCTTTATAAGCCCCCTTACGGAACACGGCTTTTGCTCCACTTGCAACCGCATGCGCCTCACGGCCGATGGCAAGCTTAGGCCTTGCCTCCTCACCGACCACGAGGTGGACTTGAAGGGGGTGTTACGGGCAGGGGGAACTGACAAGGAGATCAAAGGTGCCATCCTCCTCGCCCTGCGCACTAAGCCCGATGCCCATCATTTGTGGGACGGGAACCGGCCCCGCTGGCGCAAGATGGTGCAAATTGGGGGATAGAGGTGGAGCGGTACGGCCATCTATCCCCCATGGTCAGGAGGTAGAGCTAAAAGGAGCCATCTCTCTGATGGTAGAGGCCTAATAGGTGGCTACCCCCATGGGAGATCCAAGCCCCCTCTCGCATCTGGACGAAAAGGGCCGTGCCCGCATGGTAGACATTTCAGCCAAGCCGGAGACGGAGAGGGAGGCCGTGGCAAGAGGCCGCATTTACCTTCGGCCTGAGACCTTAGCCCTTATATCTCAGGGCCGTTTGCCCAAGGGAGACGTCCTAGCTGCGGCCCGCCTGGCTGGCATTATGGCCGCCAAGCGCACCCCCGAGCTGATACCCCTCTGTCACCCCATCCTCATCACTAACGTGAAAGTGGAGCTTTGGCCAAACGAGGAGGATTCCTGCCTGGAAATCGAAGCGACTGTCCGCACCAAAGGCCGCACCGGCGTAGAGATGGAGGCCCTTACAGCGGTGACGGTGGCAGCTCTTACCGTCTATGACATGGTTAAAGCGGTAAACAGCGATGCCCGGATAGGCGACATAAGGTTGGCGCGCAAGTCTGGGGGCAAGAAGGGAGAAGTGGTGTTGGAAGGGCCTACCCCTGCCTCTCCATGAGCAGTTCTACCACCTTCGTCAGGGCCTTATAGGCGTAGACCACGTAATCTCGGGGATGGAGCTGGACAGGCCTCAGCTCCTCTTTGCGGGTAGCCACTGGGTCCAACGCCTCCTCTGGAAAGATGGGCACCTCCTCGCCGATGACCAACTCATACAGCTCACCATCGGGGGCAAGGACGATGCAACCGCGGTCTGGCGCCTGAGCTAGGGGTTCATCTACCTCAATGGCGCAGGTGAAAAAGGCCCCAGGGAAGGGAGGGAAGGGGTCAAGGAGCAAGGCTGCTTCTTTGAGAAGCTGGCGCAGGCGAGCCGCCGCTCGCTCGATCACGGCGTCCGCCTCGGCTTTCAACTCCATAGGGTCAGGCCGTTCCATTCTGCCGTGGCAGTTTACTAATAAGTGTTTGCGATTATTGCCGAAAGTGTTACAATCCCTTGTGGGAAGGTGACAGGGTGCCTATGCAGTCCACCCGTCGGGAGATCATCCGTCATCTGCAGCGATTGGGTGAGGCGACGGTAAGGGAGCTGGGCCAGCTTTTGGGCCTCACTTCTACTGGGATCCGCCAACATCTCACCGTCCTGGAGAGGGATGGCCTAGTCACAGCCCGCGAGGAGCGGGGCCGTGTTGGGCGCCCTACTTTAGTATACTCCTTGACCCTCAAGGCCGAGGAGCTCTTCCCTAAGCTGTACGATGAATTGGCCCTTTACCTTTTGCAGGAGGTGACAGCCACTCAAGGGAAGGAGTCCCTCCATCGGCTTCTTAAGGGGGTGGCGATACGTGTAGCCCGCCCTTATCTGGAGCGGGTCAACGGCAAGCCGTTGGAGCAACGGGTAGAAGAGACGGTGCGCATTATAGAGGAACAGGGTGGCCTGGCTGCGTGCCATCGTGAGGGTGATTTCTATTACATAGACGAGTTCACCTGCCCTTTCAGCCGGGTGGCCCGCAGGGAGCCGGCCGTTTGTGCCTTCCACGTAGAGGTCATAAGGCTTTTAACTGGCGCCGACACCCGGCTGACACAGAGCCTGTTACGGGGGCAAAAAGCCTGTACTTATCGTATTCGCCCATCTTTTAGCCCATCTTGAGCCTCTCTCCTTTCGTTTCTAGGCCCCGTTCGGGGTATCCTCACATTGGGCTATGTTCTCCTACGCAGGGCTAAGCGTTGTGCAGGGCCGCCTGGGAGACGGGCCTCCCTTTGCGGGGGCATATCTGACGTTGGAGCGGTCCTTGTTTGTGCTGGTGGAGCCATCCTCTCCTGAGGCTTCAGAGTTCTGCCAAGAGATAGCAGAGTTTGTAGGGGAGAGCTTCCGGGAGTGGCGCCTCTCCACAACGGGGGGTCTCCTACGGGCCCTCCGCACCGTCCACAGCGACCTCAAGGCGTGGAACGCCCGCAGCCTTCATCAACACCGTGTAGGGGTAGGGGTGTCGGCCCTGGTGATCCGTGGGGACGAGGCTTACCTGGCGCAAGTAGGCCCCGCCTTGGCCTTGGCCTATTTAGGGGGCGAGAGCCGCCATGTGGTGCCAGGCATACCTGAGGCCACAGGGCCCTTGGGCCTAGTGGACGAGTTCTATCCCCACTTCTCCTATTTTCGGGTTCAAGAGGGAGACACGTTCCTCCTCATGTTCAGCGCTGCCACTCAGGCCTCTGAGGGGACAAGGCTGAAGGAGAAGTTGGGCGGCTCGCTGGAGGAGATATTGGGCTCGCTGGCAAAGGCGGTGCAAAGCTTACCCACATTTGGGGCAGTGGTGGTCCGGGTAAGGAGGTCGGTATGAAAATCTTAGGCATCGAGACCTCGTGCGATGAGACGGGGGCAGCTGTTGTAGAGGATGGAAGGGTCCTTCTTTCTAACGTGGTGGTGTCCCAGGCCCACCTCCATGGCCGCTACGGCGGGGTTGTACCTGAGGTGGCTGCCCGACAACATCTGGAGGCCCTGCTCCCAGTGATAGATGCGGCCCTGCGCGAGGCCCGCTGTACGCCAAAGGATATAGACGTGGTGGCTGTAACGATAGGCCCGGGCCTACCAGGGAGCCTCCTCGTGGGTGTAAACGTAGCCAAGGCATTGGCCTATACCTGGGGATTGCCCTTAGTGGCGATAAACCACCTCGAGGCCCACGTTTATGCTAACTGGCTGGTAGAGGGATTCAGCCCCCAACTTCCCGCTCTCTGCCTAGTGGTGTCCGGTGGCCACACGGAGCTGGCCATCATGGAAGGGCACGGTCGGTTCTCCTCTCTTGGCAGGACGGTAGACGATGCTGCTGGGGAGGCCTTTGATAAGGTGGCACGGATTTTGGGTCTTGGGTTCCCAGGGGGGCCGGCGATAGAGGCGAAAGCCAAGGAGTGCCCTAGCCCCTCTTTACGTTTGCCCAGGGCGCGTCTCAAAGGGCCTTTCGATTTTAGCTTCAGCGGCATAAAGACCCACGTCGCTCGCCTTGTGCAGGGAGCATATGGTCCTCCCCCTCCCGTGGAGGAGATAGCCTGTGCCTTCCAAGACGCAGTGGTGGAGGCTTTGGTGGAGAAGGTGGTGAAGGCGTGCCGTCATGCTGATGTGGCCCAGATACTGTTGGCGGGAGGGGTTGCAGCTAATGCCCATCTCCGGCAGGCCCTGGCGCAGCGCGCCCCCTGTCATGTCTGTTGGCCTCCTGCCAACCTCTGCACCGATAATGGGGCGATGGTGGCCGCCTGCGCCTACTACCGCCTGACCGAGTTGGCCGAGAAGGCCTCCCTAGATGTGGACGTACAGCCTTCCCTGATGCTTGGCTAGCTGTTCGTCTCTTGGAGCCAGCGCAAAAATTGGAGGTCTTTGCGCCAGCCTGGCTTTACCTTCACCCATAACTCAAGGAAGATGGGGCGGCCTAATAGGAACTCCAGCTGTTGGCGGGCGCGCGTTCCCACTTCTTTCAGGGCCCCTCCACCCTTCCCTATGAGTATCCCTTTCTGTCCCTCCCTCTCCACGAAGATGAGGGCCCTTATATAGACCTTCCCTCCATGCTGAGGCGAGGAAGGCTGGAACTCGTCTATAGCCACCGCTACCGCGTAAGGCACCTCTTGACGGTAGAGCATATATATCTCTTCGCGGATAATATCGGCCACCATAGCGCGCTGGCTTCGGTAGACCCGGCTCCCTAAGGGGAATGCGGGCGCTCCTTCAGGCAGATGGGCAATGACTAGGCGCAAAAGCAGCTCTACCCCTTCTCCCTTTAGGGCGCTAATGGGCACGATCTCGCGAAAAGGGTGGAGCTGGCTATACGCTTCTATGACAGGCAAGAGGAGAGACTTTTGGGGGACGGTATCTATCTTGTTGATGGCCAAGAGAGCTGGTCGCTTGTCGGCCTTTATCAGCTCTATGAGCCTCCTTTCGATCTCCCCGGGCTGGCAGGGTTCCACCATAAGTAGGACTAGATCGGCCTCAAGCAAAGCTCCCCTGGCCAAGAGGGTCATCTGCTTGCCCAACAGATGGGCAGGATCCCCTAAATACCCGGGCGTATCCAGGAGGACCACCTGGAACCCATCTCCTGTAAGGACGGCCATGATGTTCTCCCTGGTGGTCTGGGGCTTTGGCGTAACAATGGATACCTTGGCGTGCATCCACTGGTTTATGAGAGTGGACTTCCCCACATTGGACCTGCCTACTATAGCCAGAGTCCCCGCCCTAAAGGGCGAGCTCACCTCCGGCCCTTGCTCAGGTTTGGGACGATCAGGAGAGGGGGCAGCGTCCACAGCCACCATGACGACAATAGCGCCGATAAAGTAGTATCAGCCCTTGCTGTCGCCTGGCGTTGGTGAGCACTTGCCTACCGAGGGCCTCTTCAAGGTGGCACAAAATGGAGTAAGGGCCTGGTGGGGGCAGGAGGGTATAAACCTTTAGGGCTGCTTTTGCAAGGGTGGGCTCCTCTTTCCCCTGAGCCCAGGCGACCATGATGGGCAGGACGGCATTCACCACTATCTCTATCGCCCGCTGTTTCCCAAGCCCCTTTTGCTGCAGAAGGCTCAGGACATGGTTAGGCCCTGTAACTAAGGCTGAGGCTAGCCTTTCGAAGATCTCCCCAGTGCCCAGCGAAGCGAAAAGGTGCCCCAGGGCTACCAGACGCCGATGGGGCTTGTTGGCAGGCCTGAGGCCGTCGCCACAGAAGGCGATGGGAGGATCTGCCATTGCCCTTAGCAACGAATTCCAGGCTAGAGTTGGGCGCTCGTCCGGTGGGGCCTTCATGAGCTTTTGCGCCAGGTGCTGCCATGGGAGACGTTGGGCCAAAATCAAGAAGGCGGCACGGTTGTGGGCGTACCCCATCGCCTCCATGAGCCCGCGGTACAAGGCCTCGTTAGGGCCTAGCCTTTCTACCAGGGGGCGCCATCTCTCCACCTTTTCTTTAAGGCGGGCATCCCCCAAGGCGTCTAGGATGCGGCCTACTTCGGAAGCTCCTAGTCTGGTCACGGAAGAGACGCAAGGGGGTCGCCACCTCCCGTGTGCCTCCCCTCCTAGCTGAGGCCCAAGGGCCACCACAGGTACTCGCCGTCCGTTGGCCAGGGTGGTTTCCTTCCCATCGTCGTCCCACAGAACGACGTGCAGGATGAGGCTGTTGTACGTGGGGTCCAGGTGATGGCGGTGGCGGCGGAAATCGCTGGTCTGCAGATGGGCCTCCACATCTCCTTCCAAGATGGCGGACGGTGTGGATATGACGGCATGAGCGAAATCGGGCCCTTTACCTTTCCTGCGCAGGCCCGGAAACAGTACCTTCAGGGGGAGACCATGGGTGGTAGTGAGGGTTTGCGAGGGGAAAACACACGTCTCCCACGCCCAGGAGACGTGCTCTTCCCTACTGAGGATTCCCCCTCCCCTCTTCCTCGTCGCCATAGCGGAATCCTGCCCTCTCGGCTACCAACGTAAGGAGGCGGGCTGCTGCACCCCGGGGCCGATAGCGCCCTGTCTCCCATTCACTGACCGTCTGCTGCCTAACTCCTAGTTCCTGGGCTAACAGGGCCTGGGTAAGGCCTAAGTGACGACGCAACGCCCGCACTTTCGCCCCGTCCCATTCTGCCCTCTTCTTGGACATGGCCTCTCTATTTTACACGAAACCGCGTAAAAGCTGCAACTGCCCTTTCTTGTCCTTGGTAAAGCGACTTGCTACCCTATCCCTGAAGGGGGAATAGTATGGAGGAGCGGGCTGGGCAGGTCAAGCGGGGGTTAGTGATAGCCGCCCATCCCGATGATGCCGAGTTCGGCTGTGCTGGCACTGCTGCATTGTGGTCGAGGCAGGGGTGGGATTTCTACTACCTGATATGCACTGATGGCTCTAAGGGCTCTAACGATCCGGGTATGATCCCTGAACAGCTCATCGTCACCCGTCGGCGTGAGCAAGAGGAGGCTGCCCGCATATTGGGGGTTAAAAAAGTTTTCTTCTTGGACTATGTAGATGGGGAAGTGACGTACAGCCGCGAGTTGGTCAGGGATCTGGTGCGCTACATAAGGCTGCTAAAGCCCCATGCCGTCTTCAGCCACGAGCCTGCCCAAATTGTGGGCGATCGTTTCATCAACCACCCTGACCATAGGTTTGTGGGGATGGCTGCGCTGGACGCTGTCTATCCCATGGCGCGCACCCGTCCGGCCTTTCCCGAGCTGCTGGCGGAGGGTCTGGAGCCCCATAGGGTGGAGGAGGTCTACCTGTGGGCCTCTCCCCAACCTAACTTTGAGGTAGACGTTACGGATACGTGGGACCTAAAGATACAGGCCCTACTATGCCATCGCAGTCAGATCCATGACCCTGAAGGCCTTGTTGAGCGGTTGCGCCTGCGTCTCCAAGGGGAGGACGGCAGGTTCAGGGAGAGGTTCCGCCGCATAGAGCTTTTCTGATGGTCTACGCTCGCGTCCAAGTGGGTCGACGCCGCTTTTACGCCCTCATAGAGGGAGATGTAGTCTATCCTATAATAGGAACCCCTTTCGGGCGTCACTGCCCCACAGGCCAACGTTTTCCCCTGTCAGAAGTGCGCCTTTTGGCCCCTGTAAGCCCCAGGAAGATACTGGCTGCTGCCGTCAATTACCGTAGCCATTTGGAGCAGAGCCGCTCCTTGTTGGGTGATGCCCCCGCCAGGCCGGAGCTCTTTCTTAAGCCAGGTTCGGCCGTCATCGGCCCAGATGAGCCTATCGTCCTGCCCCGTGATGCTGGTCGGGTAGACTACGAAGGGGAGCTGGTGGCCATTATTGGGCGCAAGTGCAGAGGCGTCTCACCAGAAGAGGCCTTGAGCTACGTTCTCGGCTACACGTGCGGCAACGACGTCTCGGCAAGGGCTTGGCAGCGTAACGACCTCCAGTGGTGGCGGGCCAAAGGGGCCGATACGTTCGCCCCTTTAGGCCCTTGGATAGTGACATATCTACAACCTTCGCGTCCACTCCTGCGCACTAGGCTCAATGGGAGGGTGGTGCAAGAGGCCTCTACTGCCGAGCTTATCTATGATGTGGCTCAACTGGTGAGCTTCGCCTCTCAGGTTATGACTCTGGAGCCGGGGGACGCCATTTATACCGGAACGCCAGGCACTACCGGCCCCCTCTCCCCCGGCGACGTAGTAGAGGTAGAGATAGAGGGTATCGGCGTTCTGCGTAACCCTGTTATGGCGATGGAGTAGCCCTTAGTTGGTTGCTGGCTCGCCCTTGGAGGTATGGTAGTAACGACGTATAAGCCTCTGCGCCTCTTTGCCTACATCCAAGTCCAGGCAATCGCAATACGTGGAATATATAGCTCTGTCTAAAAGGCGCTGGGTCTCCGGGCTAAGACACCCCCCATCCCCATACCTGAGCTGCAAAAGGTGCACTAGCCGGTTCAGGAAGTGCAACTGCAGGCCGGTATAGCTCTCTTGCTGAAGGCCACCCTTAGTCTCCGGCTTCCCCTCCATTATTTCCGCCCAATTAATAAGATACTCTGCCCCTGCCCTCCATTACAAGGCTATGGCGACGTCACTCTGCAAAAAAGGAGCGGTCAACGTGTCCGGGCTGAACCAGCAGGTGAAGCTGAGAGCGTAGGGCCAAGGAATAGTCCAGGTTAGCGGCGCTATCGGCCTGTTGGTGGGATTCCCATATGGTGAGGCGTCCCACCTCTTGCGAACCGTCTGCTGCCTTCAAATAATAGCCGGCCAGAAAGCCTGGGCAGGTGCGGTACAGCTCCAGCAGCTGATGGTTGAGCCTCTCCACCTCACCCTCTCTTCCAGGTATAGCCCGCATGA
>Ga0105160_1000345_pt1 | contig 22742 bp, 20 predicted proteins | sample GXS110809BmetaG_FD_89591 | JGI IMG/M metagenome (GOLD analysis project Ga0105160, IMG submission 89591) | Hot spring microbial communities from Gongxiaoshe hot spring, China to study Microbial Dark Matter (Phase II) - GXS 110809B | ecosystem: Environmental > Aquatic > Thermal springs > Hot...
ACCGCGTACCCTTATCACGAGGGGGCTGGGGGTAAGGTTTAGAAAGCGGAGGAAACCGGAACGACTGCGTCCTCAGTTGAGATTGAGCCGTGTGCCCTTGCCAGCCCGCAGATCGTGGGTGGGTGAGCGTGCGCGCGGCGCTTGGGACGCAGGGGTTGCTTGGGCAGTCGTAGCCTGGTTATTCTGAGCCGCGGGCGGAAAATCTTGGCGAGGATTGGGTTGTGGTTCCTTGCCCCGCTGGCGGGACAGCGCATTTCACGCCCGAACAAACGGGTCATTCCGAGCCAAGGAGCGGGGCGTCTCACCAGCTGGCAACTTAGGCTACACCCAATGGTTGCTGAGGAAAGATTGCTACTCCACCTTCACTCTCGCCATCGCCTACTCAACAGCGAAAGGTATACTACCGCGTGGAGGAGGACTACTATGCCCAAGATTGAAAAATCGGTGAGCATCAACGCATCGCCAGAGAAAGTGTTTGAGGTGCTACAGCAAGCAGAGTCGTTTGCCCAGTTCTTGCCCCACACGCGCCAAGTGCAAGTGCTGGAACGCACTGACACCAGCGTTCTGTTAGAATGGGAGGTGGTTGCCCCTGGTGTGGGCATGCCCGTGCGCTGGAAGTCGCGCCTTGTGATTGATGCAGCAAACCATACGATTACGATGCAGCCAGAAGGCGACGCGCTGGTCAAACTCACGGGCGAGTGGCGCGTAGAACCCGAAGGCGCTGGCAGTAAACTATCGGCAACGATTGACTATGCAGCGAATGTGCCTCCGATGTTTGCAAGTGTCGCCCAAAACGCTGTCAACACGATTATCCAAGACTGGCTGAACGGCTTCAAGCAACGCGCGGAGGGCTAGCCGATGGCGCGAGTGGAGCTAGAGGTGGTCATCCACGCCCCGCTGGAAACGGTGTATGCTGTCGCCCGCGATGTGGAGTCGTTTCCAGAGTTTATGCCCGATGTCAAATCGGTCAAAATCCTTGAAAAAAGCGAGGATGGCAGCCGCACCCTTACCGAGTGGGTTGCTTATGCCTCGCAACTCAAACTCCAAGTGAAATGGATTGAGGAAGACCTCTGGGACGACACCAACCACACCTGCCGCTTCCGTCAGGTAAAGGGCGACTACGACCAAATGGAGGGGCTATGGGAGTTTTTACCCCATCCTGAGGGTACCCGGTTTCGCAGCACGCTGGATTACGAACTGCGCGTGCCGTTGTTGGGCGCGCTGGTGCAAAAGGTGGTTCACCACTTGGTGACGCTGAATCTGAAAGGCATTTTAGAGGGCGTGAAAGCGCGGGCGGAGGCGATGGCGCGTGGAAGTTGAACGACTGCGCGCGCTGTTGGAGGCGGTGGCGCAGGGCAGGCTAAGCGTGGACGACGCCTTGAGGGCTCTGCGCGACCTGCCCTATCAGAACTTAGAGTTCGCGCGGATTGACCACCATCGCCCCTTGCGTAAGGGCTTTCCTGAGGTGATTTTTTGTCAGGGCAAAACGCCTGAGCAAGTGGCGGCAATTGTCGTTCGCTTAGCTGAGCGGGGGCGTGTGTTAGCTACGCGGGCGACCGAAGCTCACTTTGAAGCGGTGCGCGCCCGCCTGCCTGAGGCGGTGTATCATCCGCAGGCGCGCTCCATCACCGTTGGCGAGTTGCCTTCTGCCCCCGAACAGCCCTACGGCGTAGTGCTTTCGGCGGGCACCGCCGACATTCCAGTGGCGGAGGAGGCAGCGCTCACCGCGCGGATGATGGGCGTGCGTGTGGAGACGCGCTACGATGTGGGTGTGGCGGGGCTGCATCGGCTGCTGGAACACCTGCCGTTGCTGCAAGGCGCACGCGCGGTTGTGGTGGTGGCGGGGATGGAAGGCGCGCTGCCCAGCGTGGTGGGCGGGTTGGTGCGCTGCCCTGTGATTGCCGTGCCGACCAGCGTTGGCTACGGCGCGCACTTCGGCGGGCTTGCCCCCTTGCTGACTATGCTCAATAGCTGCGCTCCTGGGGTCGTGGTGGTGAATATTGATAACGGCTTCGGCGCGGGCTACTGCTTGGGGCTAATCGCCCAGTCTGAAGCTACGACTCTGCCGTAAGCCACGCCAGCGACGCCCAAATCTGCGCCACCTCCTCGTGCGAAAGTTCCGCGTCGCTTGCGCGCGCCACCGACACCGCGACTGCCCCAGCAAGCACACGCGTCAAGTTGTCGGTTAGATACCGAATGTCGTGGTCAGAGAGGCGGCTAAATGCGCGGCGCAGCATGGGCAACACTTGGAGGAACTGTTCATCGGGCAAGCTCATCACGAACGCGTGCATCGCCTCCACGAATGGACGCGAACGCGCCGCCGCGCTGCCCTGCGCGTGCAGCAGGCCCTCCAGAAAGCCCGCTGCCTGCTCGGGGGGCGTGGCAGGCGAGAGCATTCGCCTTGCGCGCAGCCACAGGTCTTCATCCGCTGTGCGCACAAAGCCCAGCAGCCCCAGCCCCATGCCCACCACATAGGCGTGCGTCTGCTCGCGCAGAACGGCTTCGCGCAGGTACCCGCGCCACAGGTCACCCTCCAAGTAAGGCAGTTTGTGTGCCATCTCGTGCAGCAGTTGCATGCCTTCGCCGATGGCGCGTGCCTCGTCGTCGCCGCAGTCGGCAGCGGGCAACAGATGCAGGCACGCCCGCGTGTAGATGCGCTGCAACAGCGGCTCGAACATCGCTTGCTGTACCGCCCGCGCCGCGCCGTACTCAATCAGCCCCGCAATTTGGTACGCCGCCCGCGCGAGGCTCACAAAGTCGCCATCCTGCACCGACGCCTCGTCCAACGCCTGCAACGCCAGCTCATACAGTTCGGGCAGCTCGCACAGCACGGCTTCCAAGGCGGCCGCGCTGACTTGGGCGAGCTGCTTGCGCTGATACAGGCGTGGTTCTATTTTGCGCCGTGCGACCTCGCGCAGCGTGTTGCCGAACACGGCTGCTTCTGTGAGGGCGACATCGGTAAGCGGTGTCCACTGCAGGCGCCACTTCTCGCGCAGGCGCGCCATCTGCCCGTAGGTCGTCGCCGCCTCGCCTGATTGCAGATCGGCGAAGGGGATTTGGGCGACGGCAAGGCGATGCAAAAAGATGGACTGCTGCACGGCGTGCGGCTCGGCGAGGTTCAGGCGCAGGTCGGTCGGGTCGTCTTTGATAGGGATGCGCAGCTCGTGGGCGAGGCGATAGAACTCGGCTTGCACGGGGGGCTGCGTCTCGGACTGCGGGGCGCGCCCGACGCGCTCGCCAATCATCAAGCGTTTGAGGGGCTGCTCCACGCGCTCTATCTGTCCGCGCCCGAACACTGCAATCGCTGCGTCAATCGTCTCGCGGTAGCCCGGCTGCGGCTTACCGCGCAGCATCGCTAGCTGTTTGGCAAGGCGGAACGCCTCAATCGCATCGGCATGCGAGGCGATATCGCCCTGCAGTTTCATGCTGTTCACCAGGCGCGTGAGGGTCGCCAGCGTCGCTTCTTCCAAACTGCCGAACTCCCAGGCATCCTGATAAAACTGGGGCGCGCGGTTGCCTGCCCCGTAGCCGAGTTGCTCCGACATGCGCGGGAACGAGTAGGGCGTCAGCACGAACTCTGCAGGGCGCGCCCGCAGTAGCGGATGGTTGGGGTCATACGCGGCGCGGAAGTTGGGGTCGGCAAACGCTGCGGCGTGTGCCGCGCCCACCACTAATACGATTTGCTCGGGCGGAACGCCCGACTCTTCCACCTGCTTCCACATATAAGCGTTGCGCAGGGCGTCGTGGTCGCTGACACCCGTTTCGCCAATCACCAGTTGCCCCCACTCGAAAGTGCGCTGTAGCAGCGTCGTGGGGTCGCGCAGGGCGGTTTCGAACACGGCTTCCCACCACTCCTCGTGGTCTTCAAAGCCCATGCGCCGCGCAACGCGGGTGTAGAGGTTGGGAGTCGCCTCAGGAGCGACGGCTTCTGCGCCGCTGGCACCAACGCTTGCTTGAAAGATCCCTCGCCCTCGGCTTGGAACGGCGGAGGGGCTTTTCTGAGATTCCTCGCCTTCGGCTCGGAATGACAAGCTCACTGTCGTGAAAATGGATCGGTTATTCCGAGCGGGGCGGGGAGTCGGCACTTCTTGGGTAGCGTTGCTTGCTACTGGGGTTGCGGATTGCTCCTGTTGCTGATACTCCAGCACTGCCGATGCGGGAATATCGCAGAACCGCGCCTCGATGCCGAGCCCCGCCGCCGTACGCAGCGCAACCAGCTCGGGCGAGTAGTCGCAGAACGGATAGAACACCACCTGTGGGGCGAGGTCGGCGGAGGCTTGGTGCGCTTGGGGTTGGCGATAGGCTAAAATCGCCAGCGGGGCGACGGCGTCGGGCGTGGTGAGCGCGCTAATCAGGTGATTGGCGTCGCTGGGACCTTCAACCAACACGAGGCGCGGGCGCAGGGCACGAATCACGGCGGCAGTGGCGCGGGCAATTGCGGGCGAATGGTGGCGCACGGGCACCACATGCACGCCCCGAATGTTCACCGCACTCACAGCGACTTCAGCCAGCGTCGCGTCTCGTACAGCTCCTTCCATACGCGCCCCTCACGCTTCTTGACGACGGTCTCCAGATACTCGGTCAGCACCTCTAGGTCGGATTTGTCTTCTTTGGCAATCGCGCCCACCAGCAGGCGCATTACATGTTGCCCGTTCACTGTACCCTCGCCGAAGTGCGTCGCCAGCAGGCATCCGCCAAACAGCACGCTCACGGCTTCGGCGGTGCTCATCACGGTGGAGGGCGTTTTTAGTTTTTGCTCGCCGTCTAAAGTTTGCCCGCGGCGCAGCTCTTGAAACACGGTGGTCAGCGTCTCCACGAGTTCGTCGGAGAGGTCGACGTGCAGTTCGTGGTCGGCGAGGAGTTCTTGCGTGCGCTGGCGCACGACCGCCATTTCCTGTTTGAGGTCGCTCAGCACGGGCAGCTCCACGAAGTTGAAGCGTCGTTTGAGGGCGGAGGACATCTCGTTCACACCGCGGTCGCGCGTGTTGGCGGTGGCGATGATGTTGAAGCCGCGCTTGGCGTACTCGATGCGCTCCAGTTCGGGGATGGCGATGGCTTTCTCGGAGAGGATGGAAATCAGCGCGTCTTGCACTTCCGCCACGCAGCGGGTGATTTCCTCGAAGCGGGCGATGCGCCCCTCGCGCATGGCGGTCAGAATCGGGCTGGGCACAAGCGAACGGTCGCTGGGACCTTCCGCCATCAGCAGGGCGTAGTTCCACGAATACTTGATTTGGTCTTCGGTTGTACCCGCGGTGCCTTGCACAGTGAGTTTCGAGTCGCCGCTGATGGCTGCGCTAAGGTGCTCGGAGACCCACGATTTGGCGGTGCCGGGTTCGCCCACCAGCAGCAGGGCGCGGTCGCTGGCAAGCGTGGCGATGGCGACTTGGATGCGGTCGCGGTCGCCGATGTATTTGGGCTTGATGTTCAGTTCGGCATCGCCTAAGATGAACTTTTCGACGGCGCGTGGGGAGAGTTTCCAGCCTGTGGGGCGTGGATAGTGATCCCAAGCATGCAGGCGTTGCAGTTCGTCTTGACAGCGCACCTCCGCGGGAGCGCGAATAATGTCGGCTTGCATGGTGGAGGATATTGTACCCTTCAGGGGTATATTTACAACGATGAACGCCCGTGGAAAATCTGTACCGACTTGCTGCAGCAACACACTTTCGCTGAGCATTAGATTGCTTTGCAATTGAGGAAGTCTTCATCGCAGGGCGAGATAGTGGAATACATTCTGCGCAATCTTCTGCAAACAGCCCCAGATAGCAGCATCCACTGGGCGTTGGAGTTCGCAGGGGGATGTTAATGCCATGGCAGGGGCGGCTCGCCAACCGCCCCTGCTGCGATGGGTTTATTTCGTGGGCGATTGCGGTGATGAGCCGCTTTGAGGGCGTGTTTGAGGGGTGTTTGGCTGTGTGCTTTGTGCAGGTGGCTGTGCTCCCTGAGCGGGTTGCGCGCCACCCTGTTGACTTGCCTGCGCCCCCTGCTGCGGTGGCTGTTGTGCAGAGCCTTGTCCTTGGACCTCCTGCTGCTTCTTTGCCTCCTCTTGCTGGCGACGGAACGCCTCGATTTGGCGGCGAATCATCTCTTCTTGTTGACGCTGGAGCGCAATCCGCTGCTCATCAGCACGCTTGCGCAGTTGCTGGGCCTTATCTTTGCGCCCTGCCTGCTCGTAGAGTTGGGCGATTTCAAACAGGTAGCCAAAGTCTTCGGGGCGCGCGGCTAAGCCCTCGGCGATTTCCAAGTCGTCCAGCGCTTGCTGTTTCTGCCCCGCCTCAATCAGCAGGCGAGCACGCAGCATGCGGATATTCAAATCCTCACCGCCCTCGTTGAAGAAACGGTTGACAGTCGTGATGAGCTGCTCGCGGAACTTTTTCTCGTTCTCTTTGTCTTTGACTTCTTTATACAGTTCAACGAGGCGGTTCAGTGCAAGGATTTGGAGCCACTGCGCCAAGCGTAGGTTTGGGTCTGCCGAATTCACAACGGGCGTAAGGGCTTCGTTGACTTCTTTGAGCACTTTGATTTGCTGAGGAATGGGTTCACGGAACAGCCCCTCCATCTTCGCGTACTGCGCCAAGACGGGGTCTACAATCTCGGGTTTGAAGGTGCGGTGTGCCTCGTTGCGCAGGCGAACCTCCTCGCGGCTAACGCGCATGTTGATGAATGCTTGGCGGTAGCCGTCCTTGTTTTTCTCGAAGTCTTCGGGTAGCGCGAGTTTGCGCTCCGCGATGGTATAGATGTAGTAGCCGGTCTTCTGCTTGTCTTGCAGTGGCTCGGTATACTCTTTGCCAGGCTTGAGGGCGAGGATGCGGTTCGCCGCTTCCGCCCCAAAGAGTTCCGTCAGCCCTTCTTGGATTTCGTAGTAGCCGCTACCTACTTGCTGCCCACCGCGCTTTTTGATGTCCTCAGGATCATCAGAGTATTGCTTGACCACTTCGGCGAATGGCTTGCCCGCTTTGAGAGCGTTGTAGGCTTCTTGGATACGCTGTTGGGCTTTTTCCTTATGCTTGTTTGCCGACACAAAGATGCGTGCGGGGTAAACCTGCTCAAACATCAGGCGGAGTTGCTCATCGGTAGGGTTGTATTTTTCGCGCAGGCTTTTGCGGAACTTGTCTTGTGCCACTTGAATGCGGAAAGCGATTTCGGGAGTTTCGGCGAGGATTTGCTCGCGCACGCGGCGCAGCGAGGTACCCCGTTCGCGCAGGGCTTTATCTAGGGCGCGGTCGTCGCCCTTGCCTTCGGGCAGTAGTTGCTCACGCAGCACATCCAGCTGCGACTGCACAAACTGCTCTTTCGCAGCTTCGATTTCTGTTGGGGTGGCTTTGTAGCCCTGTTTTTCGAGCTCCAGCGTAAATGCTAAATTATCGGCAAGGCTACGCGCCAGCATATAGCGCAGTTGGAGCAAGCTGCCGTAGTCAGAGGGCGGATTCTTCTGGGTTTGGATATTGATGAACCGTTGGAGATCGCCTTCGGTGATTGTAAGATCACCCACCTTGACCACGGGTTGGGTTAGCCCTGCAGCCACCCCTTGCTGCAGCGGCGCTCCTGGCGGAATCGCGAAAAAGATCACCATGCTGAGCGCGATTAGCAACAGCACCAGCAGTCCTAAGCCTTTGACTAACCTGCGTTTGAGGATTTCGCGAAAAGTGCGTACGGTAATGCCAGCCATTAGTTGCCTCCTGTAAGCATAGTTTGAAGTGCTTGTAGACAGTGGCGTGACACTTCGGCTTGGGTCAGACCGGGCACGCGCGCGTGGGTCTCCAGCGAGAGGTAGCCCGTGTAGCCGCTTTGGGCGATTTGGCGCAGGTGCTCGGCATACCCCACCTCGCCTTGTCCTACGACGACCCACTGAACGCTGCCATCGGGTTGGCGAACGCCGTCTTTGATATGGATGTGCGCGATGTAGGGTTGGGCGGCAGCGAAGCCCTCGCCCACTGGCTCGCCCAGCACGAAGGCGTTGCCGGGGTCCCACACGCCCACAAGGTAAGGCGAGTTAAAGTGGCTCAGCACTTGTGCCAGTTCTGCGCCTGTGCCCACTTGGCAAGCGTGTTCGTTTTCCAAACCGAGTTTGATTTGAGCGCGCTCGGCGCAGGGAAGGGCGCGTTCCAACCACTCAATAATCGCCGTTTCGCGTTCGGGGGTAAGCGCGCCAGCGCGCCAGAAGGCGAAAACGCGCACGAGGGGAGCATCCAGCAGCGCAGCGATTTCCAAGCAGCGTTGCAGCAGCGGGATTTGCACCGATAGGTCGGCTTCGCGGGCAGCGTGCATCTCGCCGCGTTCGCGCGCACCAAACAAGTCGGTCTTGAACACGGGTGTCGCCAGCGAGCAGACACGCATGCCGAACGCATGCAGCGTTTCGCGCACACGGCGCAGCAGGTCGTCGTCCGCCAGCGCGAGGTTTACCCCCCACACCGTGCGCAACTCCACCGCATCTATATTGAATTCGCGGGCGACCTGCAGCGCTGTGGGCAGGTCGTCCGCAATTTCGTCGGTAATCACGGAGAGTTTCATTGCGACTGCGCTGGGTTGCGGATAGTGTGGGCAATGATGATCGCTTCAGCGATTTCGCGCATGCTTTTGCGTGTGTTCATGCTCTGCTCTTGAATGCGACGGTAGGCTTCGTGCTCGCGCAGCCCGTAGGTATCCATCAAAATGCCTTTTGCTCGCTCGATAAGCTTGCGTGCTTCCAACTTCTCTTTGAGGTCGTTGACCTGCTGTTCGAGTTCGAGGGTTTCTTGGTAGCGGGCGAGCGCGACTTCGATAGCGGGGGTCAAATCAGCTTGCTTGAACGGCTTAACAAGGTAGCCATACACGCCTGCCTGCTTGGCGCGTTGGATGAGGTCGCTGTCACTGTAAGCTGTGAGTAAAATGACAGGGGCAAGCCGTTCCTCGTGCAGGATGCGCGCTGCCTCAATACCGTCCATTTCTGGCATTTTTACATCTAAGATTGCCAAATCGGGCTTGAGCTGGCGCACGCGCTCGACGGCTTGCCTGCCGTCGCTGGCTTCGCCCACCACGCTCATCCCCAGCTCTTCCAACATCTGGCGCAAGTCCAGCAAAATAATCGGCTCGTCATCGGCTATTACGATTCGTAATCGGCGCATTTGTCGCATCACCCTTAGAGAAAGTATACCATGTGAGGCGGCTAGCACCCCTGCCCGAAGTTGAACAACACGGTGAGAAGGAAGTGTGAGCACAAACACTGCGAACCTTGTAGTGAACTGGCTAAACGCTGGCGGCGGACGCGGCTTGGTAACCACCGCGTGGATTGTTTGGTACTGGTCTAGTTATAGCCCTCTCGATGCACAGTTTCCCAACTGAATATGAGCGTGGGTCATTTGGATTTAGTGTTGTGCGCTAAAACAAGCGCATCTCCTCACTTGGGGCAACGGGTTCTATGAGTTGGGGGTCGTCGTTGGCGGGGTTATTGACGCGCGTGCTCACGGGGTAAGCAACGAGCCAGTCCTCAGGGGGAGGCTTGAGAAGGGCATCTAACTCGGCTGGGTTGGCATTGGGGTTGAGCCACAAGTCGTAGGCATCGGGGGGTAGTACAACGGCCATGCGGTCGTGCAGGGGCTTGATGAGGGCGTTCGCGTCGGTGGTGATGATCGTGCAGGTATGCAGTTCGCTGCCGTCAGGACTGCGCCACACCTCCCACAAGCCCGCCAAGCCCATTGGCAGGTTGTCGGCTGCCCGCACGAAATAGGGCTGCTTAGTACGCCCTGTCTTTTTCCATTCGTAGAAGCCACTCACGGGTACGATGCAGCGGCGATAGCGATAGGCGGCGCGGAATGCTGGTTTCTCGCGCAGGGTCTCCGCACGCGCGTTAATCATCCGGTTGCCGATACTGGGGTCTTGTGCCCATGCAGGCACCAGTCCCCAAACGAAGTGGGTCCACTCGCGCGTCTCGGTGTCGTGGTTATAGCGCAACGCAAGCACAGGCTGGCTGGGCGCGATGTTGTAGCGTGGCGCAATCGGATGGGGCACGGGCACACCGAATCGCCACGCTAACTGCTCGCCGTCGGCATACAACGCATAGCGTCCACACATCACCGTCAAAGGGGCGCGATACAACCGCCCACGCGCCGATTATACCTTTCGCTTGCCTGCCCCCACACTGGTATAATTCGCTGCACAGGAGCCAGACGATGAGCACGATTGATCGGATTCAAGGGCGGATGATTCTCGATTCGCGGGGCAACCCGACGGTGGAGGTGGATGTATTTTTGGCGGATGGCGCGTTTGGGCGCGCGGCGGTGCCTTCAGGCGCGTCTACGGGCACTTACGAGGCGTTGGAGCTGCGCGATGAAGAGCCAGAGTATTACTTGGGCAAGGGCGTGGAGCGTGCGCTGGAAAACATCCGCGAGCGGATTGCGCCGGCGCTGGAGGGGTTGGACGCCTTAGAGCAGCGCGTCATTGACGAAACGATGCTTTCGTTGGATGGTACGGAGAACAAGTCGGAGCTGGGGGCAAATGCGATTTTGGGCGTATCGTTGGCGGTGGCGGCAGCCGCTGCCGACTCGGTGGGGCTGCCGTTGTATCGCTACTTGGGCGGAATCAACGCCCATGTGCTGCCCGTGCCCTTGATGAATGTGCTCAATGGCGGTAAGCATGCGGAGGGCGGCGCGGATTTCCAAGAGTTTATGATTGTGCCCTTGGGCGCGAGCGCGTTTTCGGAGGCGTTGCGCTGGGGCGTGGAAGTGTATCACCATCTGCGCAAGGTGGTGCAGGAGGAGGGCTACAGCGCCGCGGTGGGTGATGAGGGTGGCTTTGCACCCGCCGTTGCCAGTGTGCGGGGGGCGTTGGATATGTTGATGCGCGCCATTGAGCGCGCCGGCTACCAGCCCGGCACGCAGATTGCGCTCGCCCTCGATGTGGCAGCCTCCGAGCTGTATCGCGGGGGCTACTATGTGCTACGCGCGGAAGAGCGCACCCTCGACTCGGAGCAGATGGTGCGCTTCTTAGAAGAGCTGGCACGCGACTACCCAATTGTCTCCATCGAGGACGGCTTAGCCGAAGACGACTGGCAGGGTTGGCAGATGCTCACCCAAGCATTGGGCACGCGCGTGCAACTGGTGGGCGACGATCTGTTTGTGACCAACCCCGAACGCCTGATGCGCGGCATGCAAGAGGGCTGTGCCAACAGCATCCTCATCAAGCCGAACCAAATCGGCACGCTCACCGAGACGCTGGATACCATCCACCTGGCACACCGCAACGGCTACAGCACGATTATCTCGCACCGTTCGGGCGAGACAGAAGACACCTTCATCGCCGATTTGGCAGTGGCGGTTGGAGCAGGGCAAATCAAAACGGGTGCGCCTGCCCGCGGCGAACGCACCGCCAAGTACAACCGCCTGCTGCGCATCGAGGAAGAACTTGACACGGGCGCAGTGTACGCGGGCAAAATGGCGTTCGGCTTGTATGCTGAATGAGGGGCTACCGCCCCTCCACATGCGCCTTGAGACCGCGCACGATTGCCTCCGCCACGCGCTTTTGGAACGCGGGGTCTACTAGTTTAGCGCGGTCCTTGGCGTGGTTAATGAAGCCGACCTCAATGAGCACAGCAGGCATTTGGCTGGTGCGCAGCACCGCCAATCCGTTTTGGTAGAGCGTCGTGTCGGAGCGCACGCCCCGTGAGGGCAGCCCGCTGACCTTTACGATTTCGTTCAAAATCGCCTGCCCTAAGGCGCGACTGTCGGCATCGTCGCGGTGATAGTAAATCGTGGTGCCCGAAGCGGAGTTCGGACGCGGATTGGAATCGCAGTGAATACTGATGAAAAAGTGTGCGCCTGCGCTATTGGCGAGGGCAGTGCGCTCGTATAAGCCCAGCGTTTTGTCTTCCGCACGGGTAAGTATGACGGTTGCCCCCTCGCGCGCCAGCAGCTCGGCGACATGCTTGCTGATTGCCAACACGATGGTTTTCTCTTCAATCACCGTGTTGCCCTCGCGCCAGCGCGCACCCGCCTGGGTGCCGCCGTGTCCGGGGTCGATCACGATTACTTTTTGGCTGAGTTTGCCGCCTGCGTTGCGGGGTAGGCGCAAGTTCACTGTGAGGCTGGTCGTTCCTGGCAGCACCTGCACACTGAGACTGCGCGCCAGCTCCAGCACAAGGCGCACGAGACCGCCGTCTTGCGGCACGGCGCGCATCGCACGCACAAACAAGCTGGGGTCATCCACAAGTTGCTCAATCGCTTCGGGTAAGTAGCCGGGCACATCAATCGCCACGCGCAGTGGGTTTTCCAGAAACTGCACGCGCGGGCGCGCGCCCTCGGGTATCGGAAGGGTCAGTTGCACAGCCCCTTGCGCGTTGCGCCGCAAAGTAGGCAAGCGGAATGGCTCTGGAAGGGGCGTGCTCGCGGCAGAGGCAGATTCGGGTGAGTTAGCAGGGGTGGTTTCCACTACAGGCGTGAGTGGGGCAAGGGCGACTTGCCACTCGTTGTGCACACCGCTGTCGGGGGTTGCGTGGGGCGCGTGGGTTTCGAGCACGATTCGCACAGTATGCGGGTCGTACTGCCCAATCCGAACGGCACTGATGGTGCCTGATGGCTCTGGTAACGGAATGGGCACTTCGGGTAAGACACAGCCCAGCAAGTCTATGACCAAGCGCGTGGGGTTTTCTAACGCGAAGGCGCGCCATGCGACGGGCAAACTGGTTTTGAGGTGCAGCAGTGGGAATTCCAAGCGTAATTCGTGCAGGCGCGCGGAGGCACTGAGCGTCTGGGTGGCTTCATCCCAGCGGGTGTAGCCGCCCAACCGACGCACCAAGTCGCGCAACGGGATACTGAGGTGCTCACGCTTAGCCTCTACAGGCACATACGCGCTGGGTTGGTCTGCTGGGATGTGGGGCAGGCGTACAGCGTGGGCGTGCACCTCAAGAGTTAGTCCCAGTCGCTCCAGGTGCACAACGGGTAGCCACAGCTCGCGCCCATCCCACAGGGGTGGTGGACTGAGTTCCAGCGGCGCGCCGCGCCAAACCAGCTTGGCTTCGCGCAAGCCGTCGGCCCAGCCCCACAGCCATGCCAGCCCCAGCAACACTATCAACCCGATAACACGCATGTGTTCCCCACGCTAACATTATAGGCGATTCGCTATCTATTCTGAGATTCCTCGCCTTCGGCTTGGAATGACAAGGGTCGGCTACCATTTGTCACCCCGAGCGTAGCGAGGGAGCTCAGCCGTGCCTTGTCCCGGATTCCTAGCCTTCGGCTCGGGACGACTTGGAGAGCGGTTCATTCGCAAGTGGTTGACGCCAAGGGCTACTCACGACTGCGTTTCTCCAACGCTTCCACGCGCTTGAACAACTCTGGCAGCTTATACAGATGCGCCAAGATTCGCAGCCACTCCCCGTGCGGGATGGCGGGCGTGCCCCAGTAAACGCCGTTAGCAGGCAGGTTTTTGGCAACTCCGCCTTGCGCTCCTACTACCACATTGTCGCCAATATGCACATGGTCTTTGACACCCACCTGCCCCGCCAAGATTACATGCTGCCCTAAGGTCGTGCTGCCCGCGATACCCACTTGCGCCACCAGCAAACAGTGCTCGCCTACTTGTACATTATGGGCTACTTGCACGAGGTTGTCTATTTTGGTGCCCTTACCGATGCGTGTTTCGCCCGTAGTAGCGCGATCAATCGTGGTGTTGCAGCCGATTTCCACATCATCTTCAATCCGCACGCGTCCAATCTGCGGGATTTTGTGGTGCACGCCTTCATGCTGCACGTAGCCGTAGCCATCGCCTCCAATCACCGCGCCTGGGTGCACAATCACGCGATTACCAATCTTCACGTGGGGCATTATCACCACATGGGGATAGAGCACGGTGTCATCGCCGATTTCCACCTCGTCGCCGATATAGCAAAATGGATAGACTTTCACGCGGTGCCCCAGTTTCACGCGCGCGCCAAGCACCACATAGGGCATGAGGCTCACCTCATCGCCCAGTTCGCACTCGCTGCCCATCACCACTGTGGGATGAATGCCGGGCGTGGGCGTGGCGAAGGGGCTATAAAGAGCAAGGATTTTCGCCCACGCAAGGCGTGGCACAGGGTGCAACAGAAACGATTTGCCTGCGTCGCTGGGCAGATTGAGATTGGGCACGGTGAGGATTGCCGCTGCGGGCGAAGCAAGTGCCTCGCGGAGGTGTCGCGCATCTTCGGCAAAAGTTAGCCCGCCTGCGGGCACATCGCTAACACCCCCTACCGCGCTGATTTCCAACTCGGCGTCGCCGCGCACAATACCCTGAACCAGTTCCGCCAATTGGGAAAGTTTGTAGCTCGCCATCTCGGCGATATGATACCTGCCCTACGCTACTTGGGCTTCGGTAGAGGGTGGCACTGCCTCCGCATCGGTACCCGGCAAAAACACCGAAAAGCGCGTGCCCTTGCCCACCTCGCTGTGCACATAGATTTCGCCCTGATGTTCCTCTACAATCTGTTTGGCGATGGACAGTCCTAGCCCCGTACCCTGTTCCTTGCGCGTGTAGAACGGCTCAAAGATTTTGTCTAACTCTTCGGGCGGAATGCCGTGTCCTGTGTCCTCCACATGCACCCACACGCCTTTTGGTTCGTCGGCGTGCTCAGTAATTACGCGCACGGTGCCTCCGCTGGGCGTGGCTTGCTGGGCGTTGATAAGCAGGTTAGTGAACACATGCTGGAGGCGTGGCGCATTGCCCCACACCAGTGGCAAGTCGGGGGCGAGTTGCTTCTCCAGCGCGATGCCGTGTCGCAACAACAAGTGCTCTGTGAACAGGAACGCATCGCGCAGCACTTGGTTCACATCCACTGGGGCGCGGGCTTCGGGCTTGGTCGCACGCGCAAAGCGCAACAAACTCGCCACGATATCGCGCGAGCGGTGTGCCCCCTGAACCATATTGTCCACCGCCTGCAACACGCGTAGGTACTCTCGGTCGTCCCAGTTGTGCGGGCGATTCGAGCGGAGTTTTTCGGCGACCATCTGGGCAAAGCCCACGACAGCCGTCAGCGGATTGTTCAGCTCGTGTGCTACGCCCGCAGCCAAAATACCGATAGCCGACATCTTTTCCTGTTGGATGAGCGCCTCCGATTTCTGGCGCAACTCCTCATAGGCGCGTTGGAGTTGCTCGAACAGTTCACGGTTGTGCTTGCGCAGGTTGCGTCGCTCAATGGCACGCGCCACTACGGTGTTTAGCACGGTGATGTCGTCCAGTGGCTTGAGCAGATACTCGAAAATGTTGCCCGCCTTGAATGCCTGCAGCGCGTTTTCCAGCGAGCCATGCCCCGTAAGCACAATAATCTCCGCTTCGGGTAGGTGCTCGCGCGCTGCCGCAATCACCGCCAATCCGTCCTTGCGAGGCATGCGCATATCCGTGAGAATGACGGCGTACTCATTCTCACGAATTTTTTCGATTGCTTCCTCGCCGTCGGCGGCGGTGTCAATCTGATAGCCGTCGCGGCGCAGCTGACGTACATATACATAGCGCAGGTCTTCCTCGTCATCCACGACCAAGATACGCTCCGCCATAGCCAATCGCCTGAGGGCAATTATCGGTGTGCGGGGCGGTGCGGCTTAGGGGCTGGAAAAGTTGCGAGCCGTTGCCGATAATACGCGCCGATGCTACGCGGACTGTATGTGGCAGCCGAAGGAATGGCGGCCCGACAGAAAGCGCAGGACGCGGTTGCGAACAACTTGGCGAATCTGAACACGACGGGCTTCAAAGCCGACCACCCCGTGTTTGAAGCGGTGTATGAGCGCGCGCTGTGGCGTGTGCAGGGCGCGCGAGCGACTCCGATTGGCACGCTTTCGGCAGGAGCAATCGTGCGCGAGTTCTACACTGACCTGCGCGCTGGCGCGCTTGTCTCCACTGGCAACCCGTTAGATGTTGCCATAGATGGGGCGGGCTACTTTGCGGTGCAAACGCCTCAGGGCGTGCGCTACACGCGCAACGGCGCGTTCCAACTCAACGCGCAGGGCGTACTGACTACGCGCGAGGGCTTTCCAGTGCTTGGCGCTAACGGTCAGCCCATCCAAGTGCCGCAAGGGGCAGCCGTGCAAATCGGTGAGAACGGCAGTGTGTTTGCCAATGGCGCGCCCATCGCGCAGTTGCTTATCGCCGACGGCACGCTGACCAAAGACCCCAATGGCTACTTCGCAGGCGAAGCACAGCCTATACCGAACCCGCGCGTGGTAGCGGGCGCACTGGAAAGCTCGAATGTGAACCTTGTGCGCGAGATGGTGCGGATGATTGAACTTATTCGCGCCTACGAAACCCATCAGAAAGTCATCCACGCGCACGACGAAACCTTGGGCAAGGCAATCAATGAACTGGCAAAAGTGTAGTTTGACTCATCACAGCGCCGGCATCCTTGCCGACGAGGGCGTCTTCGTCTATGGTAGCCCGTATTGCTACCCATCGGTTTTGAGCCCAATTTCTCGCTGCGCTTGGGGGGACAAACTACTCGGCTCCAGCCGATGTCATTCCAAGCCGAAGGCGAGGAATCTCAAAGAGCCAGCAACTTGGGCATGAGCAGTAACCTAAGTTAACAGCAGGAGGTGTACAGCAATGATACGCGCGTTGCATACCGCGGCTACTGGAATGGAAGCGCAGCAGTTCAATATTGATGTGATTGCGAACAACTTGGCGAATGTGAACACAAACGGTTATAAGACGGTGCGTGCTGACTTTGAGGATTTGCTGTACCAAACGCTGCGCCCTGCAGGTGCGACGGCGGCAGGGGGCACGCAGCTGCCAAGCGGCTTGCAGGTGGGCTTGGGCACGCGCCCGGCCGCTACTTATGGGCTATTTACTACGGGTGCCTTACAGGTGACGGGTAACCCGTTGGATGTGGCGATTGAGGGCGACGGCTTTTTCAAGGTGCTGCTGCCCGACGGCGCGATTGCCTACACGCGTGATGGCAGCTTCAAGCTGGATGCGCAAGGCAGAGTGGTGACTTCCAACGGCTATCCGCTGGAGCCTGAGATTATCATTCCGCCCGATGCCGAGCAGATTATGGTGGGACGTGATGGCGTGATTAGCGTGCGGCGCGGTGGGCAAGACAGCGTGGAAGAAATCGGGCAAATCACGCTGGTGCGCTTTGTGAATCCTGCGGGGCTAACGCGGATAGGTATGAATCTCTATCGCCTTACGCCTGCTGCAGGCGAACCTATAGAGGGCACGCCAGGCACCAACGGACTCGGTGCGCTTGCGGGTGGCGCGCTGGAAGCCTCGAATGTGCAGATTGTCGACGAGATGGTGCGCTTGATTATGGCGCAGCGTGCTTATGAGGTCAACTCGCGTGCCATCCAGACCGCCGACGAGATGCTGAGCATTGCTACAGACCTGAAGCGGTAGCGCATTAGGCGCGTTTGAGCGCATCGCGCACCGCCACCAGGCACGCCTGTAGGTCGGGCAGCGGATCGTCGGGGTTTTCCTCGTACTCCAGGGCGAGGCAGCCTTTGAACCCTATGCGCTTGAGCGTGCGCAAGAAGCCTACCAAATCCAAGTCGCCCTTGCCCAGCAGGGTGAACTGCGTGCGGTCTTTCACATCTTTTAGGTGAACGGCGTAAGTGCGCTTACCGAACCGCTGCAGCGCCGCTACGGGGTCTTCGCCTGAACGCAGAAAGTGAGCGGTGTCGATGCATGCACCGATCCATTCGGGGCGACCGCGCATCGCCTCCTCCACGCTGCGGATTGTGTCGTAGCGTGTGTTGGGGCCGTGATTGTGGATGGCGATGGGGATGCGGAACTCCTCGCACAGGCGTGGCAGGTAGGCAAAGCTTTCGGGGGCGGGATCTGCCGTAATCACGGGGATGCCCATCGCTTTTGCAAACTCAAAGATGGTTCGGGCAGCTTGTTCGTTGCGGTCAAAGCTCACGACGCCGTAAGCCAGCACCTCTATGCCCGACTGCGCCACAGTGCGCTTCATGCTCTCCCACTGCTCGCGCGAGCTGAAGTAGGGCAAGTGCATCATAAAAGCCTCGATGTACTGCAGCCCCAGCTGGCGCGTGGCGTCCAGCATTTGCGGCAGCGTCATCTTGCGCATCGAATAGCTCTGCACGCCCATTTTGAATGGGGCGTACGGGTTAGATGAGTGTGTTCTCTGCATAAGACCCAAATTCGCGCTCGAGGAGTTGCGTCCTGCTAGAACGGATACGCACTCTTAGGCGACCTCTCAATTTCGTGCGGTATTCCCTGGCAAGCGAAATAGGGTGACAGCATTCGCCTCCGTTTGTGCTGAGAGCTGCATTAGCGAAACATCCCACAAGGCAGCGACTTGTTGGGCAATCAGCGGCAGGTAAGCAGGCTCATTGCGCTTGCCGCGATAGGGATGGGGCGCAAGGTAGGGTGCGTCGGTTTCCAGCAGCAGGCGCTCGCGAGGCATGGTGCGCACAATTTGGCGCAGCGTTTCAGCGTTTTTGAAAGTCACCACGCCCCCCACCCCCAGATAGTAGCCCAACTCCAGCCCCCGTTGCGCGTGTTCGGGCATGCCCGAAAAGCAGTGCAGCACGCCGCGCACCGTTGGATACTGGGCTAACACCTCCAGCAGCTCGTCATACGCCTCGCGGCAGTGGATGACGACGGGGAGCCGCGCCTCTACTGCCAGTTGAAGTTGGGCGTGAAACGCCTCGTACTGCGCCTCATGGGGGGAAAGGTCGCGGTAGAAGTCTAGCCCAATCTCGCCGATGGCAACGACGCGCGGATGTTGCGCAAGTGCGTGCAGGGTGCGCAGAGACTCTTCAGTACACTGAGTAGCGTCGTGTGGGTGGATGCCCACTGCTGCATAGAGGGCGTCGGATTGCTCGGTGAGTTCTACGGCGCGTCGGCTGCTGGGCAGATCATAGCCGATGAGAACGAGCCGCTGCACGCCCGACTGCTGGGCGCGAAACAGCACGCCTTGCCAATCGGCGTACAAGTCCGGATGATTTAGGTGGCAGTGGGTATCCGTCCAGTGCATCGGCGGTCTCTGGCGGAGAGGGTGGGATTCGAACCCACGATCCCCCTTTTGGGGGGATACCCGTTTTCGAGACGGGCCCGTTCAACCACTCCGGCACCTCTCCAAGGGTGTGGTGCCCTCGGAGGGATTCGAACCCCCGACGGCCCTCCTTAGGACGGAGGCGCTCTATCCGCTGAGCTACGAGGGCACGAAAAATTATGGCGCGTCCGGAGGGACTCGAACCCCCGACCTCAAGGTCCGCAACCTTGCGCTCTATCCTCTGAGCTACGGACGCGCGTGGCAGTGTGATTATACCCTATCCCGCGCGCTAATTGCAAGGGGGTACAATCGGTTTTAGGCAGGCGATGCGATGGGTTGTGGGCGTCGATGGGTGTCGCGGTGGCTGGTTAGCGATCGCCTTGGCGATTGATGCCGCGCAGGTGGTGGATGGGCAGGTGCTGCTTGCGGAGCGATTCGGGCACCTGCTGGAGCAGTTCGGGGATGCGGAGGCAATAGCAGTGGACATGCCCATCGGCTTGTGGGATGATGGCAGGGCACGCCCACGCCCCTGCGACATAGTGGCGCGTGCGCGGCTGGGCAAGCGTGCCAGCACGGTGTTTATCCCACCCACCTGCGCCATGCTCAGTGCGTCTTCGTATGCCCATGTGCGCGCGCTGGGGTTAAGCGTTCAAGCCTATAACCTCATTCCGCGCATATGCGAGCTGGACTCGTTGCTCACGCCTGAGCTACAGGTGCAGGTATGGGAAGCGCACCCAGAGCTAAGCTTCTACGGCATGCTGGGTATGCCCATCGCCCATCCGAAGCGCACGCCCGAAGGCAAGTTGGCGCGACGGATTGCTTTGCGTCAAGTGTTCGGCAGCAGTGCCCCTGCACTCGAGTCGTGGCTGGACGCATCGTGCAAAGGCTTTGTGCGCGCTGTGGTAAGCGAAGATGATGTGTTAGACGCCTTTGCCCTGGCGTGGAGCGCGTGGCGCCACTTGCGCGGCGAATCGGAAGTGTGCATCGGCGAGCCTGCCCGTGACTCGCGCGGGTTGCTGATGGCAATCCGTTATTAGAGCACGCGCACAAACGCCCCACCAGGCATTCGCCGCACCAGCCCCTGCAGTTCCAGCATTGTGAGTTCCGCTTGCGCCACATGCACGGGCAGCCCCACTTGACGCGCGATGGTGTCCACATGGCGTGGCTCTAAATCCAGCGCGCTGAGCAGCTTCTCTTGGGTTTCAGTGAGGATGGGCAAGCTGGGCGTGCGCTCGCGCGGCTCTGGCTGCACCTTGAGCGCGGTTAGAATATCTTCCGCGCTATCCGTTAGCATCGCGCCCTCTTTGATGAGGGTGTGGCAGCCCTTGCTTTTGGGGTTGTCAATGCTGCCTGGCACAGCAAACACTTCGCGTCCGTATTCGCTGGCGAGGCGGGCGGTAATCAGCGCGCCGCTGGCTTCTGGGGCTTCCACCACTAAGGTGCCCATGCCCCACGCAGCGATGAGCCGATTGCGCACGGGGAATCGCCACGCATCGGGCGCTGCTTCCCAAAAGTATTCGGAGACGACCGCCCCACCCGACTCGGCGATCTGCTGAAACAGGGCACGGTTCTCCGAGGGGTACAGAGAGCCCAGCCCGCTTCCCAAGATGGCAATTGTGCGTCCGCCTGCCTCCAGCGCGGTGCGGTGGGCAACCGTGTCCACGCCCAATGCGCCCCCGCTAACGATGGTGAGCCCCGCCTCACACAGGTCGCGTGTGAACCGCTCGGCAACCATGCGTCCGTAGGCGCTGGGCTTGCGCGTGCCCACGATGCTAATGGCGAAGCGGTCGCGCTCGTGCAGGGTGCCCCATACGAACAGCGCGGGCGGTGGGTCGGGCAGATGCTCCAAAGGGCGAGGGTAGTCGGGGGTGCCTGCCACAATCAGGTGTGCCTCGCCCTGTTCCAACGGTGCGGGAATCGTGACTGGTTCGCCTGCGGCGCGTTCAATCGCGATTATATCGGCTTCGCGAATGCCCGCCACGGCGCGCAATGCCTCGCGCGATGCGCTCAAGACGCTCTCGGGATCGCCGAACTGCTCTAACAAAGCGCGCAGTTTGTTCGCCGAGAACTCCAAGCTAAGTAAGCGTAGCCAAGCCAGCAGCTCATCGCGGCTCATGGTCGCTCCACAAACTCCCATTCGCGCTTGCGAAAGTAGGATAGCCCTCCCAGAGCAACGACTGCGCCCGCGAGGAGGTTCGCCCCAAGCAGCCACAGCGGCAGCGGCATATCGGGGAACTGGGTGGTTTGTCCCATAGCCGCTGGCTCGTGGATAATCGTAATCGGCGGAAGAACAGCCTTGCGATAGGCCATCGCCAGCGTCGCCATCGGGTTCAGCAGGTGGTACGCCCAAAATACCCCCTCGCGATATGCTTCGGGTAGGAGCGTCGTGTAGCGCACTTGCTCTGAAAAGTAAATAATCGGGGTCAGAAAAAACAGCAGCTGTAACCCCACGCTCACTAAGTACTTTACATCCTCGTAAAAGGCGTTCCAGCAGGCAATCAGTGCTGAAAGCCCTACTACCCACAGCAGCTGGCTCAACACGATTACGGGCAGCCACAGTAGGCTGAGTTGTAGAGGCGTGCCCACATAGCCATACAAGTACACAAACAGCACGCCCATTGCCAGCAGGAAGTGCACGAAATTCGCCAGCACCGCTGCTAATGGCAACAGCACACGCGGGAAGTAAATCTTTTTGATGACCTGCATGTACACCAAGATCGTTTGGCTGGAGTCGAGCAGGGCGAACTGGAAGAAGGTCCATGGCAAGTAGGCTGCTAAGATATAGGCGGAGTAGTTGGCAATGCGCATGCCCATCACATATTTGAACACGAGGGTCATTACCAGCACGGTGGCTAGGGGGTTGACCAGCGACCAGAAAAAGCCGAGGATGGAGTTTTTGTAGCGCACGCGTAGTTCGCGGATGACCAGCGTGCGCAGCAGTTCGCGGTATTGCCACAGTTCCAGCAGCAGGTCGCGCACGGGGTTGGTGATTCGCTGTCGCAGCGTGGAATCCTTGAGGGGGGTTAAATGCGAAACGGCTCCAGCGTGTGGCTGGAGCCGTAGATGGGCTCTCAATCTGGGCACCGACCTATTTTCCCACTCCGTTACCAGAGCAGTATCTTCGGCGCTGGAGGGCTTAACTGCCGTGTTCGGGATGGGAACGGGTGTTTCCCCTCCGCTATGGGCACCCAGATTGAGAAAGGGGTATTCATGAAACTGCACGATGCGCCGTATGAGTACAAACTGTGTGGGCACTTTGACAACTGGAACTGGAGTGCACCGATGGCGCGCGATTTTTAGGCAAGCCCTCGGTCGATTAGGACGGCTCAGCTCAACGCATTGCTGCGCTTACACCTGCCGCCTATCAACCCGGTCATCTACCGGGGACCTTACTCCGTTGACCGGATGGGAGACCTTATCTTGGGGTGGGCTTGGCGCTTAGATGCTTTCAGCGCTTATCCCGTCCCGACTTGGCTACCCTGCGACTGCCCCTGGCGGGACAACAGGTACACCAGAGGTCGGTCCAGCCCGGTCCTCTCGTACTAGGGCCAGCTCCCCTCAAGTCTCCTCCGCCTGCGGTGGATAGGGTCCGAACTGTCTCACGACGTTCTGAACCCAGCTCGCGTGCCGCTTTAATGGGTGAACCCCCCAACCCTTGGGACCTTATTCAGCCCCAGGATGCGACGAGCCGACATCGAGGTGCCAAACCCCGCCGTCGCTGTGGACGCTCGGGCAGGATCAGCCTGTTATCCCTAGGGTAGCTTTTATCCGTTGAACCCTGGCGTGCCCACGCACA
>Ga0105160_1000346_pt1 | contig 22739 bp, 19 predicted proteins | sample GXS110809BmetaG_FD_89591 | JGI IMG/M metagenome (GOLD analysis project Ga0105160, IMG submission 89591) | Hot spring microbial communities from Gongxiaoshe hot spring, China to study Microbial Dark Matter (Phase II) - GXS 110809B | ecosystem: Environmental > Aquatic > Thermal springs > Hot...
AACGTGTACACCGAGAAAAATCCAGGCGAATGTCCCGTAAGGCGATTCGTTGCCACCATGCGGATCCAGGCGTCCACGTCGTCGAGCGCGCCCGCAGCTTCGCGCTGGAGCAGGTAGTTGCGCAGATTGGTGATCTGCCGCAGCGTATGGGGGTGATAGAAGACGAGTAGGTCCTCCCACACAGCCACAGGCGCATCGAGGTCAAGCGCTTCGAGCCGCTCCGCCACCTGCGCCAAGGTTGGCGGGCGCAGGCGCGGCACGATCAGCACGCCGCTCAGCGGGTTCACGTCGCAGCCAAGCGGACGACGCCCCAGCAGCGCCGCCTCGATCAGCGTGGTGCCTCGCCCGGCGAACGGGTCATACACCACCTGGCCTGGTTGCGTGAGGTGCTCGATGAAAAAACGCGGCAGCAAGGGCTTGAAGCAAGCGCGGTAAGCGATCTCGTGCAACGCGTTCGCAGCGCGCTGGCGCGCTGTCCAGAAGGCATTGACATACACCGGCACATCGAAACGCGCATCGGGGAAACGCGCGCGTTGCGTGCGCTGCCCACATGCGTCGAAGTGCGCGATCCGCTCTAGGAACGCCTCGAGGTCTAACGCGCGAGCTGTGTGGGCGCTCATTGCCGCCGCGTAGCGTACCGCACTCGGCTTGCCTTGCAACACGCGCACGCCGTGATACCATTTATGCGTCATGAATCAACAACGATGGAGACTTTGGGCGGGTGCGGCTTGTGCCTCACTGGTGTTGCTCAGCGCTTGTGCGCCGAGCCGTGAAGCACCACGCCCAACCACTCTCCCAGCACCCAGCCCCACCTCCCCGACGAGCACCGCGCAGCGCGTGCCCATTGGCGAAGCTGCGGGGTTCACGCCCATCGATCCGTTCACGATGCAAAAGCGGCTTGGGCGCGGCCTCAACTTGGGCAACGCGTTGGAAGCACCACGCGAAGGGGAATGGGGCATCACCCTCGAGGATTACTTCTTCCCGATCATCCGCCAAGCAGGGTTCGACACCGTGCGCGTGCCCATCCGCTGGTCGGCACACGCGCTGCGCGAGGCACCTTACACGATCGACCCCGCCTTCTTCGAGCGCGTGGATTGGGTGATCGAGCAAGCGCTGAACAACGATCTTAACGTGGTGATCAACGTGCACCACTACGAGGAGCTGTTCGAGAACCCCAACGCAGAGTGGGATCGCTTTTTGGCGCTTTGGGATCAAATTGCGACGCGCTACAAGGACCTGCCGCCTACGTTGCTCTTCGAGGTGCTGAACGAGCCACACGGCGCGCTCACAACGCGCGTGTGGAACGCGCTCTTTGAAGACACGCTGCGCGTGATCCGCAAAACCAACCCCACGCGCAACATCATCCTCACAGGCGCAAACTGGGGCAAGCTCGCCAGCTTGTTCAGCTTGCAGATCCCCGATGACCCTTACCTGATCGCCACGTTCCATTACTACGAACCGGAGCCGTTTACGCATCAAGGCGCAAGCTGGGTGCAGGGCAGCGCGGAGTGGATCGGCACCCGCTGGGAGGGCACCGAGGCTGAGCGCCGCGCCATTGACCGCGGCTTCGATGCAGTAGCGCGGTGGAGCAAGGACAAGAACATCCCCGTTTGGATGGGTGAGTTCGGCGCCTATGGACTGCATGCTGATCTCGAGGATCGCGCGCGCTGGGCAGCTTACGTCGCGCGCGCAGCGGAGCAGCGCGGCATTACATGGGCATATTGGGAGTTTGGCGCTGGTTTTGGCGTCTATGACCTTGCAACCCAGCAGTGGATCGAGCCGCTGCTGCGCGCGCTGATCCCGAACTCGTGAGCGCGCGAGACCGCGGTGCGCTTCTCCGTCATCATCCCAAACTGGAACGGCGCGCATCACCTGCCAACGTGCCTAGACTCGCTGCGGCGGCAGACCTTGCCCCCGCACGAGATCATCGTGGTGGACAACGCCTCAACCGACCACTCGCGCGCGCTGATCGCCACGCACTACCCTGAGGTGCGCCTCATTGCGCTGGCGCGCAATCGTCGCTTTGCAGGCGCATGCAACGTCGGCATTCGTGCCTCAAGCGGCGACGTGGTGGTGTTGCTCAACAACGACACCGAAGCCGACCCACACTGGCTGGAAAACCTGGCGCGTTGCTTTGAGCAGCATCCCGAAGCCGGCTGCGTCGCAAGCAAAATCCGCCTCTTCGATCGGCGCGACCACCTGCATAGCGCAGGCGATTTCTACTCGCGCTGCGGCGTGCCGGGCAACCGCGGCGTCTGGCAGAAAGACGAGGGGCAGTTCGACACGCCCTTCGTGTTCGGCGCCTGTGGCGCAGCCGCCGCCTATCGCCACGCCATGCTCGACCGCATTGGGCTGCTCGATGAGCGATTTGCTTTCAGCTGCGAGGATGTTGATCTCGCTTGGCGCGCGCAGCTTGCTGGCTATCGCTGCGCCTTTGCGCACGACGCCATCGTGTATCACAAGGTGAGCGCCACAGGCGGCGGCGTAATCAACAGCTTTTACGATGGACGCAACTTCATTTGGCTGCTTGCCAAGGACGTGCCCGCGGAAGTGCTGTGCGAAAATTGGCGCTGCATAGTGCGTGAGCAAGTGCGCATCTTCTGGCGCGCGCTGCGCGCGTGGCGTGGAAAGGCGGCGCGCATGCGGTTGCTTGGGCAACTCGTTGGCATTTTGACCTGGCCGCTGATGCTGCCTGCGCGCCGTCGGGTGCAACGCAGCCGCGTGATCGACGCGCAAGCCGTGCGCGAGCTACTCAGCGATGCGTGAGCCCAACCCCCACAGCGTGCTCTTCCGACGGCGCAGCATCCGCGCTTATGCGCCTCGCCCTGTGCCGAGCGCGCTCATCCGCGCGCTGCTCGAAGCCGCAATCCACGCGCCCTCGCCACACAACCGCCAGCCGTGGCGCTTCGTCGTGCTCAGCGCAACGGCGCGCCGACAACTCGCGTTGGCGATGGCGGCACAACTGCGGCGCGACCGTGAGCGCGACGGTGACCCACCCGACCAAATCGAGCGCGATGCGACGCGATCGGTGCAACGCATCACCAGCGCAGGCGCGGCGATCTTAGTGTGCATGACGCTGCGCGATATGGACGTTTACCCCGACGCAAAGCGCAACGCCGCCGAGCGTTGGATGGCGGGCCAAGGCGTTGCAGCAGCAATCCAAAACCTGTTGTTGCGCGCTACCGAGCTAGGCCTCGGCGCGAGTTGGATGTGCGCGCCGTTATTTTGCCCCGAGACCGTGCGCGCTGTGCTCGCATTGCCGAACGATTGGGAGCCGCAAGCGCTGATCACCCTCGGGTTCCCTGCTGAGGAAGGGCGTCACCGCCCACGGCACCCCGTGGACGAGGTGACGTGCTGGCGCTGAGGCGCACAAAGCAGCCGTGCTAGAATCCCACGCTGCCCGTTGACGGGCAACCTGCGTAGCGCAGCATGGATGAGCTGCACGAACCAACCCCTAAGGCTGGCGCTGCCCCTTCAGCGCCAACGCCGACCTCAGAGGAGCCAAGCGTTTTAGAACGGATCCGCGCTCAGCAGCAACGCCCGCGCTTGCGCGCGCACACACCGCGCACCCCGCCTCCGCCGACTACGCTCCTCTTGCCGCGCACGCGCAGCGGCTGGGCAAAACTAATCGGCTTTGGCACAGCTATCTTTGTATTCCTCGCCGCGGTGGCGCTCAGCGTGCGCATGCTCAGCGCCAATGGCTGCCGCGAGTTCACCCTGTTCAACGACACCATCGCCGAGCAAGGCGTGAAGATCACCGTGCGCCCCGAGGAGATGCGAGGCAGCTTTGGCGTGCGTATCGCCTTTAGCCCCTCCTCGTGGCCACAAGCCCCAAGCGACGAAGTAGAGCGCGCAGCGTTGGAAGCGCTCTCGCCCTCTTTCATCTCTCAGGGCGAGCTTGTGCGCTTGGTGCAATGCGGCACCTCCCCGCGTCGCATCACCGTGCGCGTGACACTGCCAGCCTCAGCCGCAGAAGAGGGAACGCTGGACCTCTACGGTTGGTATCACCAGCAACGCACATGGCGTTGGCTAAGCGCTCAGGTGGACCCGGCGACGCGCGAAGTGGTCGCCACGCTCACAGAGTTGCCCGATGCACTTACGTTGATGCGCTTGTTGGGGAACACTCAGGCGCTTGCCATCGAACTACCGATCAGCAGCACGCTCAGCCTCAGCCTGCTTCATAGCGAGCGCGTGTTGCCGGCATACTATCTCGTCGAGCAAGGACGCCTCGCGCGACGTGACCAAGTCCAGCTTCCTGAGAGCGCCGAAGAGGCAAGCAAGACCGTGCTTGCGGTGCGCAATTGGGGCGTGCGCGGTGCGCCCAATCGCAGCTTGCTCAAGGAAGCGCTGCTTGTCCCTGAAGCGCGCGCCGTTCACCGCATTGCCCTCGCCGAGCTTGTGGGCAACAAGCCCTATCCCGCGCTTGAGATGGACTATCGCGGCGTGGATGCGTCGCTCAGCGAGGCATTCAGCAGCTTGGTCGAAGACCTCGCTGCGCAGCTACGCGCGCGCCAAAAACGCCTCTATGTGGTCATCCCCGCCCTAGAAACCTACGGCGAAACCTGCGCGGTGGAAGGCTACGATGTCTCGCGCCTGGTCGCCAGCGCTGACCGAATCAAAATCGATCTCTCCGCCGAGCCGCGCGCGCTGGCACCTGGGCGCTTGGAAGACCTGCTGCGTTGGGCGCGTCGCTGCGTGGACCCCGCCAAGCTCCAGCTTGCCCTGCCAGTGACCAGCATGGAGCAGGACGTGAACGGACATGTCCGCCTCATCGCACTAGAGGAGGCGCTCGCCACGCTCGGCGCACTCCAGCCAACGCAGCCTCTTGTGCGACCTGGCGATCCACTGCTGCTGCGCTGGGAAAGGCGGCTGCAACGTGCAGCTTCGTGGTCAGCAGCCGAGGACATCCTTGTGCACGAGTATGTGGACGCGCGCGGCGTGCAACACACGGTTTGGCTGTGGACGCCCGCCGACCTGAAGCGCGTGCTCGCAGCTGTGCAGCGCGTGCCCATGCACAGCATCGTGCTGCGCGGATTGCTCGACTTTTCGCCTTCCGAAGCTGTGATGCAATTGGCAGAGGCGCTCAGCCGCAACGAAACTGTAGAGGCCGTGGACGCACGCGCGCCGCAGTTCCGCGTCGTGCTCAGCTCTGGTGAGCAGTTCCTCGCCTCACCCACAAGCGCACTCGTGCGCGCGTGGGCGCCCCAAGCCCCTGGCGAATACACAGTGAAGACCGTGTTCGTCGGCGAGCGCGAGATCGCGCTCGGCACGCGCACGTTTGCCGTCTCGCCCGATGCGCCCCCCACCGACCCTACCGTTCAACTGGACGATCTCAACGGCACAGCCAACACAGACGCTCTCAGCGTGACCTTCGAGCTAGGTGGCTACGTGCAAGACCTGCGCCTGGTCCCACGCATGCGCTCCGCTGGCATGACGTGGGTCGCCACCGAGGCGCGCGACTTCGAGCGCCCCGAGGCCTTCATCCGCGAAGCCAAAGCGCGCGGCATGAAGGTGCTCGTGCGCGCCTACGGCGACCCCAAGCGCCTACGCGAGGAGAGTTACCGCGCCGCATGGACGGCACACCTCGCCCAACTTGCGCAGCTCGGCGCCGATGCCATCGAGGTGTGGCGCGAGCCAAACCACGCTTCGCGCTGGATCGCTGGGCAAATCAACGGCGCTGAATACACAGCGCTGCTCCGCCAAGCCTATGCTGCGATCAAGGCAGCCAACCCACAGACGCTCGTGATCAGCGCAGGGCTTGCCCAAACGGGCGGGCGATTCCTCGGCGGTTGCGACACCGAAGGCTGCGAGGAGTTCGCCTTCCTCAGCCAAATGGCCACGGCTAAGGCAGCAGAGGCAATGGATTGCCTCGGTGTGCAGTACACCAACGGCGCCGATGCGCCTGACGTCACCGGCGTGTTTCACTACAGTTGGTATTTCCAGCCTGTGCTCAGCCTTTACGCGGGCGCGTTCAACCAGCGCGTGCCCATTTGCTTCGTCGCGCTCGGCTACCTCGCGGGCAAGACCGTGTCGCGCTTGCCAGAGGCGTTCTCTTTCGCTGCAAACACCTCTGTCGAGGATCAAGCAACGTGGCTCGGCAAAGCAGTGGCAATGGCAAAGCAAAGCGGCAAGGTGCGCCTCGCCATCATCTGGAACGTGGACGGCGCAAACGTCGCCACGCAGGACGACGACCCACGCGCTGGCTATGCGCTGATCCGCCCAGACGACACCTGCCCTGCCTGCAACGCGCTGCGAAGCGCCCTGGAATCCGAATAAGAACACAATGAACACACGAAGAACTTTTCATTCCCCCATGTCAGCGAAGCTTTTCTTCGCCAATCGTGCTCTGCTCTTTGGCCTTGCGCTTGCCGTCGTGTTGAGTGCCTGCGGCGCAGAGCGCACGCCTGCCGCACAGCCGACCAAACCCGCCGTCCAGGTGACGATCTTTGCACCGCAGCCCACCGCAACCCCCGAACAAACAGCAGCCTCACTGCCTGCTGTGCAGCCTACCCCACAGGCTTCCACCATGGACCCACGCGGGCGCGTTCCTGGCATCCCCGACTTTGAATGCCCCAACCCGCGTCCCGCCCCTAAGGGCTTCAGCTTCGGCATCCAAAGCAACTGGTCTGTGGGCGACATCGGCTACTGGAACTCGCTCATGGCGGAGCAGCTTAAGCTCACCTGGACGCGCGCCAAGGTCAACTGGTACGAATTTGAGCCAGAGCGGGGCAAGCCTAACCTGATGCAGTTCCAGTTGTTCGATGCTTTCGTCGCCGACGCAAACAAGAAAGGCTTGCACATCGTGGCGACCATCACACAGCCGCCACAGTGGACGCGCGTCACGCCGCCCAAGCAGCCCTACCACCGCCCCAGCCCTCCTGAGGACATCAACGAGGGCATTCGCTTTTTCAGCTTGATCACGGCGCGCTACAAGGGCTGCATCCAAGCCATCGAGGTGCTCAACGAGACGAACCTCGATCGCGAGTGGACAGTTGCCTCTGGTGAGTTGAAGGCTGCGGACTACGTGAGCTTTCTGCGCTCTGTGGTGCCGGTGATGCGCCAAATTGACCCTTCGCTCATCATCATCATGGCAGCGCCCTCGCCAACTGGCGCCAACATCCCTGGCGCAGTGCAAGACGATTTCCTCTACCTTGAGGACTTTGTGCGCGCTGGCGGCTTGGACTACGTGGATTGCATCGGCGTGCACCTCAACGGCTACAACATGCCGCCTGATAAGCGCTGGGATGAGGGCTACAACGACCCAACCGCGCGCTTCCGCGGGCCATTTGACAACCCACATCATTCTTGGTCGCTGCTCAGCACGATTGAGGGCTATCGCCAGCGCACAAACAAGCCCATGTGCGTGACCGAGTTCGGCTGGGCAAGCACAGAGAACCTCACGCGCAAGGACGGAACCCCTGTTCAAGGCGCGCCGCCCGGCTTCGACTTCGCGCTCGACAACACTGAGGCAGAACAAGCCGAGTGGATCATGCGCAGCTTGGAGATCTTCCGGGAGCTGGGCTATGTGCGTCTGGCGACGATCTTCAACCTGGACTTCATCCAGAAGATCGGGCAAAACCCAGACGAGCCCGGCGGCGATCCCGCGCTTTACAGCATCATCCGCCAGGACGGCTCGCCCCGCCCTGCGTTTGAGCGATTGCGCGACCGTGCGCGTTAAGCTGGGCGAAAGTCCAAGACTTCGATCTGGAGCCGGCGCACACCATCCCAAGCCGAGACTCCAAGGCGCGCCATGAGCTGAATGGACATGCCCTCGCGCAACTCCGCTGCGCGGTGCCCGAGCCGCCAGCCAATTGCATCCCACACCGCGCGGCGCTGATCACGCAGCTGGAGCGAGAGGTGTGACGCGCTGTCCTCGTCGGCGCGTCCGACCCGACGCACGCGATGCACCACGGCGCCGCGCAACAAAAACAACGGCCGTGGATTGCCAGCTCCGTGCGGCTCAAGCCGCTGGAGGTCGCGCAGCGCCTTTCCGTCCACATCCGCAAGCCGCGCCAACGCCGAAAGGTCAAACGCCGCATCTGCGCGCAACACGCGCCGCCACCCTTCCGCGGGGCGCAACGCTGTCGCAAGCGCGTGCAGTCGCTGACGCAACACAGGCAGACGCGCCGCTGGGAGCGTGAACCCTGCGGCAGTCGCATGTCCGCCGTGCTTGTCAAACAAGTCTTGCATTTGATCCAGCGCTTGGGTGATGTGAAACCCCTCCACACTGCGGCACGATCCGCGCGCGCGCTCGCCTTCAATCTGCACCACCACTGTTGGCGCGTGATGCCGCTCTGCCAAGCGCTGTGCTGCCAAGCCGATCACGCCTGCGTTGAACTCGGGCGAGGCTGCGAAGAGCAGCGGCGGGGTTTCCTCTTCTTGCAGGGCTAGCCGCTCGGCTGCGCGGCTGATGCGATCGGTGAGGCGTTGGCGCTCCGCGTTTTGCGCGTCCAGTTGTTGGGCTAATCGCCGTGCGTCCTCCGCAGCCTGCGCGACGAGCAACGCGTAAGCATCGAGCGCAGTGTTCAACCTACCAGCAGCATTAAGACGCGGGCCAAGCCCAAAGCCAATGTGCTCCGCGTTGAGGGCACCGAGCGGCAGACGCGCAGCCTCAATGAGCGCGGCAAGCCCCAAGCGCGGGGCTTGATTCAAGCGCTCCAGCCCCGCGCGCACCAACGCTCGGTTTGCGCCGACCAACGGCACCACGTCTGCGACCGTGCCCACAGCCACGAGATCGAGCAGCGACTCCGCCGCCAACGGCTGGCGAAGCAGCCCGAGCGACGTGCCTTCCTCAAGCAAGCGCGCCGCTAGTTGGAACGCCACCCCCACCCCTGCCAGCTCAGCCCATGCTGCCTCGCCTTCGCGCTGGGGGTGCACCACTGCAAAGGCGCGCGGCACGCGCCCTTCCATCAGCGCATGGTGATCAGTGATGATCAAGTCCACGCCCAAGGCGCGCGCCCGCTCCGCTTCGTCAAACGCGCGCACACCACAATCCACGCTCACGATCACGCGCGCGCCTTCTGCGTGCAGGCGTTCGATCGCCTCAACATTGAGCCCGTAGCCCTCATCGAAGCGATGCGGAATGTAGGCGCGCACATCTGCGCCTAGTGCCGTGAGCACTTCAGTCATCAGCGCGGTTGCGCTCACGCCGTCGCAGTCGTAATCGCCATACACAGCGATGCGCTCTTGGTTGTGCACGGCACGCAGCAGCCGCGCTGTGGCGCGCTCGAGATCGCTAAGCTGAAGCTGCTCGACGCGAGGGGGCGCAAGAAACAAGCGCACCAGCTCTGGATCGCGATAACCGCGCGCGTAAAGCACCTGCGCGGTGAGCGGATGCAGCTCGGGAAGCGCCTCGAAAAATGCACGTGGTGCGGTAGGGGCAACGTGCCACTCAGTGGGCATTTTTGTGAAGTGCGCTCACGCTTGTGCACTGCACACGCGCGCCGCCAAGGCCTCAAGCACCGCCTGCAAGCGCTCGCGCGCCACGTTCAGCCCGCCGCTCTGCGCAAAAAGCGCAGACCCGCCGCCCTTCGCGCCGCCCTGTGGAAACAACGCAGCAAGCGCCTCGCGCAGCAACGCCGCAGCATCCACATCTGCAAGCGCTTCGGCGCGCGCAACGATTAAGTGTCCGTGCTCGCCTGCAACGCCAAGCAACGCCACAACAGGGTAACGCGCACAGAGCGCACGCGCGATGAGGCGCACTTCCTCGGGATCGCGCGCCTCGAACACATGGGCAAGGCAACGTCGCCCATTCACCTCCGCTGCACGCGCGAAAAGCTGCTCCGCCTCGTGATCCGCGAGCCGTTCGCGCGCCTCCTGCAGCGCCTTGTGCGTGCGTTGCGCGTTGCTCAGTGTGCGCTGCACAGCCTCACTCACCTGATAGCGCGGCGCGTTGAGCACATCCATGATGCGCGTCACCTCACGGTGGAGCTGCGCGTAATCTGCAAACGCACGTTGACCACACACAAACGTGACGCGCGTCTCGTTGCCGCGCTTTTCTGCGCGCAGCACTTTGATCAAGCCGACCTGCGCTGTGTTGCGCACGTGGGTGCCGCCGCACGCTGACCAGTCGTAATCCCGCACCTCGACGATGCGCACCGCGCCGCGCACCTTTGGCGAGCGACGCAGCGGCAGGCGCATCACCTCCGACTCGTCCACGACGAAGCTGTGCACGGGGCGGTCCTCCCAGACGATGGCGTTTGCTTCTGCTTCGGCGCGCGCCACGACCTCAGGCGCAAGCTGCGCGGTTGGCAGATCGATCGTGCAAACATCCTTGCCAATGTGCACCGCGATCGTGTCCAACCCAGCAACGCGCACGAACGCCTGCGAGAGGATGTGCTGCCCAGTGTGCTGCTGCATGTGGTCGAAGCGCCGAGCCCAGTTCAGTGTGCCATGCACAGCCTCTGTTTCAATAGGCGCTGCCGTGACGTGCACAATGTGCTCATCCTGCTCAAGCACCTCGATCACCTCGATGCTGTTGAGCGTCCCAGTGTCGTGAGGCTGGCCACCGGCTGTGGGATAAAACGCCGTTTGGTCCAAGATCACCGCAGGGCGCCCCTTGTGGGTGAGGCGTTGCACCACACGCGCATCGAATGTGCGCTGGTAGGCGTCCTGCCAGTAAAGCCGCAACGTCATGCGCGCGATTGTAGAAAAAGAAAAGCCAGCCGGGGAAGAGGGTTCCGCCGAGCTGACCGTCCAAGAAGAGGTAGAGGTTGGAAGAAGCGCCTGTGCCCTAAATATCTACACTGCGCTTAAGTGCGCGTAAAACGCAGGTGAAGCGCGTCTTAACATTGTGGTGTCAGTGCGCAAGCTGCGCCACAGCGGCAGGCGATTGCGGCGGTTGGGGTGAGAGCCGCTTGCTGACGAGCACGAGCAACACCAGCAGCACCACGCTACCCAGCACGAACGGCACCGAAGCGCCGAAGAACTGGAAGATCGCGCTGCCCACCAGCGGCGCCGAGGCGTTCGCCAAGCTCACCATGCTCGCAGAGATGCCTAACATGCCACCGACTTCGGTCGGCTCTACGCGCTTGGTGATCGCGCTGTTGATGGTCGGCGCGAGCACAGCACCGCCAATGGATGCTGGGATCATCGCTGCGAAGATCCACAACATGCCCAACCAGCCGTTGTGGGTATCGGGCGGCAAGGCAACTTGCACCGTGCGCTCTGCTGAGCGCTGAAGCTCTGCCAACATGCTCGCGCGCGAGTACCACGGCGGCGGCACTTCTGGCGTTACCGCTGTTAGCAACATCCCCACCGCCAGCGTGCCCAAGCCCACCATGATGATCCACTTGTCGCCGTAGCGCCTGCTCCACACACGGATCACACCGCCGAGCATGATCACGGTGATCACGCCGATGAACAGGAACAGCGCTGCGTTCATCTGAGCGCCGAAGCCGAGGCGGTTGAGCGTGAACAGCGAGAGCAGGTGCTCCATGCCGCCAAAGATGAACTGCTGCGCGAACATGAGGACGAGCAAGAAGCCAACGAGCGGATGCTGCAGCGCGCGCACCATCGCTTGCAACGAAAGCACCTCGCGCTTCACTTTGCCGCGCATCTCAGCCGGCAACGACTCCTTCAGCCAAAACGTGGTGAGCAAGAAAGAGAGCAACGAGAACGCTGCTGCGACAAATGCCGGGACTTGGTAGTTGTTGCCGCTGAGCGCCAGCGCTGCAAACGCCACCAGCGGTCCGATGGTGAAGCCGATGCCGAACGCCGCGCCGATCAGCGCCAAGCCCTGCGTGCGTTTTTCCTCGGTGGTGTTGTCGGTGATCACTGCTTGCGCCGTGGCGATGTTCGCGCCGGAGATGCCGTCAATGATGCGCGCGAGGAACAACACCGGCAACGAGTTCGCCAAGCCCATTAGCACAAACCCGGCGAAGGTGCCGAGTTGGCTGATCATCAGGATCGGCTTGCGCCCGAAGCGGTCGGAGAGCCGCCCGAGCAGCGGCGCGCCCAGCGCCTGCATGATCGGGTATGCGGCGCCGAGCAAGCCGATCATCACTGGCGTCGCGCCAAACGAAGCCGCGTACAGCGGCAACAACGGCACGATGATCGTCAAGCCGAGCAAGTCCACCAGCACGATCACAAAGACCGGCAGCAGCTTGCTCATCTCACTGCTTCTTTGCGAACGTTCCTTGCGCATTTCCATCACCTCATCCAAGCGCGCGTGGTTCACATCCCGAAGAAGAAGCTGCCGCGCAAACGGGTCACGCTGAAAACGACGAGCACCAGCGACAAGAGCACAAGCAACAACGCGGTGCGAAAACGCGCGGCATCAGGCAGACGCTTCAGACCTGGCAAGCTGTGCGCCAACCCCGTAGCCACGAGGCCGTAGAAGGCATGCTCAATGTGCACCGCAGGGCGAAAGGCGCCGTTCACTGCCAGCAACACGAGGTTGACCACGCCAAGGACGAACTGCACGGTGATCGCCACGGCAAACGCAACGCCCAGTTGGCGGTCAGCCGCTGTGAACGTCTGCTTGCCTAGCCAACCCCAGGCATAGCGGGCAATGACGACGAGGGCAAGCGCTGCGGTGATCCAACGCAGCAAGCCGTGAATGGTGATGAGTGTGCCGATTCCAATCATGGTCTCTCTTCTCCTTGCAGTCTTGACTTTCGTGATGAAGGGTTTGCGAAGCGTAGCCGCCCCTCGCGCAAGCGCGCCAGCACCGTATCCAGCCACGCCAACTCTGATCGCAAGTAGTGCTGTTGGTGATCGATCAGAAGCTGGTAGCCGCCGCTGTGCTCAGGAGCAGCTTGGAACGCGGCAAGTTGCTCGGCAACAGCAGCGCGGCGCTGCTCCAACAGGCGAAGCGCCTCTGCGCGCGGCAAAGCATCCACGAAGGCAAGCCCAACATCGCTTCCCGTCTTCGCAGCCTCAAAGTGCGCCAGGTTTTCGCGCAGAAGCTGCTGGAACGCCGCCTCGCCCTCCAGGGTCAGCCGATACACGCGGCGCGGCGGGCGATGCCCCTCGCGCGTCTCTTGCACCGTGACCCATCCTTTCTCCGCCATCCGTTCCAGCAGCAGATAGGCGGTTGCCTTTTTCAGGTCGGTGCAGAAGGCGAGGTTGCGCTCGATGAAGTCGTGGAGCTGGTAACCGTGCATCTCGCCTTGGCGCAGCAAGCCGAGCAACAACAGCTCGCGTTCCATACGCGCATATTCTAGCAATGACTAGTCAGAACTGACTATTCATGAATAGAACATGAGACGATCGATCGCAGGTTTGTGGATCGCTTGGTGATCAGGTCTGCACGTGGGATGCTGTGCCGAGCGCTGTTGGCGTACAATCGCGCTATGCAATTCACGGGGCGCTGCTGGGTGTATGGCGACGACGTGAACACCGACGTGATCTTCCCTGGCAAGTATACCTACACCCTCACGGACGTATCGCAGTTTGCAGCTCACGCGCTAGAAGACCTCGATCCCGACTTCGCCAAGCAAGTGCAACCCGGCGACATCATCGTGGGCGGGAAGAACTTTGGGTGTGGCTCTTCGCGCGAACAGGCAGCAGTTGCGATCAAGATGGCAGGGGTGCGCGTGATCATCGCCAAGTCGTTCGCGCGCATCTTCTTCCGCAACTGCGTAAACAACGGCGTGTTGCCCATCGTTTGCCCCGAAGCCGCCGACTTTCTCCAAAAGGGCGACGTGGCTACGGTGGATCTGGAGCGCCATACCATCACCGTGGCGCGCGATCCGCAGCGCGTGTTCACTTTTCCGCCGCTTTCGCCGTCGGCGATGGCGATCATCGAAGCCGGCGGGCTAATCCCGCTGTTGCGCCGCAAGCTTGGCACAGAACACCTGCCGATGCCGGAGATCAAGTTCGGCGGCGGGGATTGAGATCAGCGTTGCACTATCGGCAAGAAGGTGTTGCGCACGCGCTGCGCCGCGAGGACGGCTGCGCGCGCGTCCACAATGCCAGTGCCGCAGCTCGTTTCGCCCGTGCAGGTGTGCCCAGGTCCGAAAGGCTTTGCGGTTTTTCGCAGCAGCCACTCCACAAGTGGCGCGTTGAGCTGCGGATTTACCCCTAACATCAGCGCGGCGGTGCCTGCGACGTGGGGCGTCGCCATGCTTGTGCCGATGTAGGCGCGGTAGCTATCCGCCCCTGGAAATGTGGCGCCGTCGTTGGCGGTTGAGAGAATGCCGCCTGCGCTGTCGCCGCCCGGCGCGCTGATGTCCACGGCGCTGCCGTAGTTGCTGTACCATGCGCGCACGCCACTGCGGTTGGTCGCGCCCACCACGATCACGCCCGAGCAGCTAGCGGGCTGATAGTTCGCCGCAGGCTGGTTAGCGTTCCCCGCAGCGACGACCACTACACCGCCGCGCGCGTTGATCGCGTTGATAGCCGCCTGAAGCGTAGAACCACACGCGCCGAAGCCGCCGAGGCTTAGGTTGAGCACACGCGCTGGCGTTGGATTTGGCGGCACGCCTGGCACGTTGAAGCCAGCCGCCCAATACATCCCGTCCACGAGGTCCGAGAGGGTGCCGCCGCACTTGCCGAGCACGCGCACCGAGAGCAAGCGCGCTCGCCACGTCACGCCTGCAACGCCGACACCGTTGTTGGTAACAGCGCCGATCGTGCCCGCGACGTGTGTGCCGTGCCAGCTACTGTTGCGCGCAGGGCTACCAGGGTAGCATTCGTTCGCCGCCGACCAATCCCCAGGGTCGGTCGGGTCAGCGTCGCGCCCGTTGCCGTCGTTCGCGGAGCGCACGTCGCTGATGAAGTCATAGCCGCCGACAATGCGGCTAGCGAGATCGGGATGCGGCCGGTGTCCGGTGTCGATCACGGCGACCACCACGCTTGTCGTCCCTGTTGTCACCTGCCACGCTTGGGGCAAACCGATGCCGTAGGTCTCGAAGTAGTGCCACTGGTCCGCATACCGTGGGTCATTGGGCACCTGCGCAACTTGGATCACCCAGTCTGGCTCAGCATATTCGACTTCGGGCAACGCCCGCAACTGTGCTGCGATGTGCTCGGCTTCAGCAATGGGCACGGCGTCAGGTAAGCGCAGCACGTGCGCCTCGCCTGCCATGGGGCGCACATACTCCAGCGCGACGCCCACATGGGCGCGCAGAAGCGCTTCTTGCGCTGTGGGTGCCAAGTTCGCATCTGCAGGGTCGCGGTACTTGACGATGAGCTGGCGCACGGGCGGCTCAAGCATTCCCGCCGCTTGCGTCATGCCCGCGCTTGGCGAAGCCACTGTGATGCAGAACAACAGCCCCAAGAAGCCAACGACCAACCGGTGTTTTGCGGCTCTTGTCATCCTCCCCCTGCCACCGAGGTGTCGTGCTCACGAGACTGCATCGAATCGCAGCTGTGCAGCCACAACTTCGCCGTCACTCTTCAGCAACCCAACGCCTGCGGCACGAATCGCCTCGAGTGCCGGTTTGTCAAATCGGATTACGTAGAAGTAGAGATAGTAAGGTCCTACCGCACCCTCTTTCGCCAAGCGGCGACGCCAGTCGGGCGACGACATGCGCTGCACCCAAGCGCTCACATCGTGACGGCTCAGGCGTGCCTTCACCTCGACGACGAACCAAACGCGATTGCCCGCCGCATCCTCGAAGGCCTGGATTACATCCACTTCGCCATTCACTGACAGCGCAACAGCGGTGTCGAGCGGAGTGTAGCCCTTTTGGCGCAAAACCCACTCGAGCACCTCGGCGGCCTCCTCCTCCAAGGTAGCACCAAAGGTTTGCTGGAGCCGATCCACCGTTGTCTTGAAGGCATTCATTCGCTGCTCGAGTGCATCCAAGCGCTTCTCAGTGCGCTGCTGCGCCTCCGCCAACGCCTCCACGCGTTCTGCCAGCGCATCCACGCGCGCCGCCAACGCGTCCACGCGTTCTGCCAGCGCATCCACGCGCGCCGCCAACGCGTCCACACGCGCTGTCAATGTGTTCAGCTGCTCGTCGGTGCGGCGTTGTGCTTCCGCCAACGCCTCCACGCGTTCTGCCAGCGCGTCCACGCGCGCTGTCAATGTGTTCAGCTGCTCGTCGGTGCGGCGCTGCACCTCCGCCAACTCGCGGAAAAGCTGCGGTAAGCTCAACAGCTCGTCGGTGAGGACAAGGCGCCGCAGCTCCTCGCGCCACTCAGGGTGCTCGTAAAGCGCGCTTATCCACTCGCGGAATTCAGAGGCATGCAGAGCCATCGTTCGTTATTCGCATTCTACTCGGAAGCGCGTCGGTTGTGCTGCCTCGCTTGACATCCCACGTGCCGCGCATACAATCGCAAGCACTGAAAGGCGACGAACGGGACAAGTACGCCGCCGCAGAAGCGGACAGAGAGCGAAGCTGCCTCCGCGCGCTGAGAGGCTTCGCACGTGGAGCGGCGCGCAGAATGGACCCGGGAGCTGCAACCTGAACCGGGCACATGCCGCCCGCAGTAGGGGCGCCGGAGCCGCCACCGTTACAAGGCGGAGCGACTGCGATGCTTTCCGCATCGCGCTCGCGTAACGAGGAGCAATGCGCTTTCTGCGTTGCTCGAACGTAGGGTGGCACCACGAGCTTGCGCCTGCCTCGTCCCTCGGTGAGGCAGGCGCAATTGCTTTAGCAAAGGTGGTGTGACCCGATGCCGCGCCTGATCATCCGACCAAGCCTAGAGGACGTGCGCGCGCTCAGCGCGCAGGGCAACCTCGTCCCGATCTACGCAGAGCTGCCTTCTGACCTTGACACGCCCGTATCTCTCTTTTTGCGCCTCGCTGGGGAGGACCCTGCGTTCTTGCTGGAGAGCGTCACTGGTGGCGAGCATGTCGCGCGCTATTCCTTCATCGGTGTGCATCTGCGCCAAGCACTTGTGTTCCGCGATGGCGCGCTTTGGCGCCACATCCTCGACGCACCAGACGCGCTCCGCAAAACACCCGTCCCCATCGAGCAAGGCGACGTGCTCGACGCGCTGCGGCGCGAGCTAGCGCAATATCGCTTTGTTGCGTTGCCGGGCTTGCCGCGCTTCTGCGGTGGGCTGGTGGGCTACGTGGGCTATGACGTGGTGCGCCAATTCGAGCGCCTGCCCACCACTGCCGAAGATGTGCTGCGCTTGCCTGAGCTGGTGTTTCTGCTCGCTGATACCCTTGTGGCGTTCGACCACGCCCGCCAGCGGTTGCTCATCATCGCCAATGCGCACCTCGACGGCGCCGCGCGCCTGGCTGAGGCATACGAAGACGCTGTCGCGCGCATCAAGACGATCTACGCGCGCCTGAGCGCGCCTTTGCCCACGCTGCGCCCCAACCCCAATGCGCAATGCACGCCGCCGCGCGCCAACAAGACCCAAGCCGAGTTCGAGGCGATGGTGCGCACGGCTAAAGAGCACATCGCCGCAGGCGATATTTTCCAAGTGGTGCTCTCTCGGCGCATCGAGCGCCGCACCACCGCACACCCATTCGCCATCTACCGCGCGTTGCGCATGATGAACCCCTCGCCGTGGATGTTCTACTTCAACTTCGATGGGCTGATCGAAGAAGACCTCAAGCTGATCGGCGCCTCGCCTGAGATGCACGCGCGCTTCGAGAACGGCATTGCCAGCGTGCGCCCCATCGCCGGCACGCGCCGCCGCGGCGAAAGCGAGCAAGAGGACGCACGCCTGGCGCAAGAGCTGCTCAACGACCCGAAGGAGCGCGCCGAACACGTGATGCTGGTGGACCTCGGGCGCAACGACATCGGGCGCGTGGCGGAATACGGCACGGTGCGCGTGCCCGAGCTGATGGTGGTGGAGCACTACTCGCACGTCATGCACCTCGTCAGCCTTGTCGAAGGGCGCGTGCGCCCTGGGCTAGACGCCTTCGATGTGTTGCGCGCCACCTTCCCCGCCGGCACCCTCACCGGCGCGCCCAAAGTGCGCGCCATGGAGATCATCGAAGCGCTCGAAGGCGAGCGCCGCGGCATCTACGGCGGCTGCATCGGCTACTTCTCGTTCAACGGGCAAATGGACACCTGCATCGCCATCCGCACCATCATCATGCGCGGCGACACCTGCCACGTGCAAGCCGGCGCCGGCGTCGTCGCCGACAGTGACCCCACCGCCGAATTCCACGAGACACACAACAAGGCGCGCGCGCTGATGGTGGCAATTGACGAAGCAGAACAGCAGTGAGCTTGAGCAAAAAGCTGAAAGCTGAAGGAAGGAGGGAACAATGATTGTGGTGATTGATAACTACGACTCGTTCACCTACAACCTGGTGCAATATCTCGGCGAGCTGGGCGCGAGCGTGCGCGTGTTTCGCAACGATCAAGTCACCGTGGCGGAGTTGCGCGCACTCCGCCCAAAGGCGTTTGTGATCTCGCCTGGTCCTGGCACGCCTGAGCACGACAGCGGCATCAGCAACGACGTGATCCGAACCTTCACTGGCGAGGTGCCGATCCTTGGCGTGTGCCTCGGGCAGCAGTGCATCGGCCACGTGTTCGGCGGGCAAGTGGTGCGCGCGCCGCGCCTGATGCACGGCAAAACCTCGCCCGTCCACCACAACGGGCGCGATCTCTTCCGCGGCCTGCCCAATCCCTTTGAGGCGACGCGCTACCACTCGCTGATCGTCGCTGAGCCGCTGCCGCCCGTGCTTGAGGTCACCGCGTTCACCAAAGAGGGCGAGGTGATGGGCTTGCGGCATCGCCAACACCCCACCTTCGGTGTGCAGTTTCACCCTGAGAGCATCCTCACTCAAGGCGGCAAGCAAATCCTCGCCAACTTCTTAGCGATGGTGGTGTGAGCGCGGTAAACTGCAACATGACTCGAGCATACGGAGGGTGTTTTCGCCATGCCGACACCGCGCACGAAGGCAAAACCACAACCCAAGCGCGCTCCTGCCCGCCGCAAGACAGCTACGCCGTTTAGGCTCACCTACGCCAACTTGAGCGCAGCGCTCACCGAGCCGACGCTGCTTGCTAAGTTCGACCGCGCGCTCGCCCATGTGCGCGCGCAGATCGGCGAGCACGCGCGCACTTACCCCATGTTCATCGGCGGCGAGGAGCGCACCGCAAGCGCACAATTCGCCAAAACCTCGCCGATCAACACCGAGCTGGTGCTGGGCTACTTCCAGAAGGGCAGCGCCGAAGACGCCCGCGCAGCCATCGCCGCCGCGAAGAGCGCGTTTGAATCGTGGAGCCGCACGCCTTGGAAGCGCCGCGTGGCGCTGATGCGCAAGGTCGCCAAGATCATCAACCGTCGTCTGTTTGAGCTTGCCGCGTGGGTTAGCCTCGAGGTCGGCAAGAGCCGCGCTGAAGCGCTCGGCGACGTGAAGGAAACCGCCGACCTGATCGACTACTACTGCAACCAAATGGAAGCCAACGACGGCTTCGTCCGCCCGCTGGAGCCAGAAGGCGGCATCGCTGTTTGCCGCAGCGTGCTTAAGCCGTATGGCGTTTGGGCGGTCGTCTCGCCGTTCAACTTCCCCATGGCGCTCACGGGCGGACCAGCAAGCGCCGCGCTGATCGCGGGCAACACCGTGGTGATCAAGCCCGCCAGCGACACGCCAATGACCGGCTGGCTGCTCACCGAGTGCATGCGCGAAGCCGGCTTGCCGCCAGGCGTGTTCAACTACGTGACTGGTTCAGGCAGCACGGTGGGCGAGGAGCTGGTCAACAACCCCGACGTGGCGGGCATGACGTTCACCGGCTCGGTGGACGTCGGCTTTAGCCTGGTGCGCCGCTTCAGCCAAAACACCCCTCGACCGCTGATCGCTGAGATGGGCGGCAAGAACGCCGTCATCGTCAGCGCAAAGGCGGACTTGAAGAAAGCCGCCGAGGGAATTGTGCGCGCGGCGTTCGGCTTGAGCGGGCAAAAATGCAGCGCCACCAGCCGCGTCTATGTGCAGCGCGCGGTGAAAGACGCGCTGCTTGCGCTGCTCAAGCAAAAGACTGAAGCCCTCGTCGTCGGCGACCCCACGCAGCGGGGCGTGTTCACTGGCCCCGTGTGCAATCGCGGCGGCTACGAGACCTTTCAGCGCGCCGTCGAAGAAGCGCGCCGTGCTGGAGGCACGTTCATCACCGGTGGCAACGTGATCACCGAGGGCGAGTTCGCCAAAGGCTTCTTCTGCCAGCTCACCATCGTGGACGGCCTGCCTCTCGATCATCCGTTGTTTTACGAGGAGCTGTTCGTGCCCTTCTTGCTGATCGGCACAGTGGACACGCTCGAAGAGGCGCTCGCCGAAGCCAACAAGGTGAAATACGGCCTAACCGCCGGCTTTTTCAGCAAGGACAGGAAGGAGATTCAATACTTCCTCGACCACATCCAAGCCGGCACGGTGTACGTCAACCGCGAGCGCGGCGCCACAACAGGCGCGTGGCCAGGCAACCAAAGCTTCGGCGGTTGGAAAGCCAGCGGCAACACTGGGCGCGGCGCTGGCGGCCCGTATTACTTGCAGCAATACTTGCGCGAGCAAAGCCAAACCATCTTCCCGTGAACCTAGAAGAGAACATCGCGCGCCAAACGCGCGGCGCGTTGGCGTATTACCAGTTCACGACGCTGCACCGAGCCGGCATCGCCCACGGTCTCTTCACGCGCCTCGGCGGCGTGAGCGAGGGGCCGTGGGCTTCGCTTAACCTTAGCATCGCCACTGGCGACGCGCCCGAGCGCGTGCACGAGAACCGTCGCCGCGCGCTTGCGGCGCTTGACCTCGACCGCTTGCCCGTCGCCACGACATGGATGACGCACAGCAACGCCGTCTTCGTCGTGGACGCAGCACGCGCCTCCAACTTTGATGCGCTGCCTCAAGCCGATGCGCTCATCACGCGGCAACGCGGCGTGGTGCTCGAGCTGCGCTTCGCGGATTGCCTGCCAGTGCTGTTCTTCGACCAGCGCCGCGGCGCAATCGGGCTCGCGCACGCAGGCTGGCGCGGCATCGTGAACGGCGTGCTGCTTGAGACGGCACACGCCATGCACCGCGCTTTCGGAACGCGCGCGGAAGACCTGTGGGTTGGCATTGGGCCGGGCATCGGACCGGCGCGCTTTGAAGTGGGCGCCGAGGTCGCGCGCGCGATCGCAGCGGCATCAGATGAGGCTGCCCTCCACTTCGACACCACGCACGCGCAATGGCATGCGGACCTCTGGCTCGCCGCGGAGCAGCAACTGCGGCGCCTCGGCGTGTGCGCGATCGAGACGCTGCGCCTGTGCACGGCGAGCAACACCCACGAGTGGTTCAGCCACCGCGCTGAGCGCGGCCGAACAGGGCGCTTTGGCGTCTTCCTTGCGCTCACCTAAGCCGCGCTCAGTGATGCGCCGAGGAACGGTAGAAGCGAATCTGCACCCGCTCCAGCGTCGCCAAGCCTGAGGGGATCTTGTCGTCAATGTGCGCTAGAAACGCCTCGAGCTTCTCCAGCGTGTCCACCAACTCGATGACGATCGGCAGCCCCTCAGAGAGGCGCTCGATCTTGAAGGTGTGGATCACGCGCGTGTTCGCGCCGAAACCCATCACCCCGCGCAGCACCGTCGCGCCCGCCAAGCCGCGCGCGTGCGCCTCCAGCACGATCCACTCATACAGCGGCTTGCCGCCAATGCGATCGTTTTCGTCAATGAACAAGCGCAGCAGATAGCCTTCCTCTGTGAGCATCGCAGCCCTCCGTGTCAGCGCCAGATCGCAAACGCCAACGCGCGCCCAGCCCATACTGCCCCGACTCCCAGCCCCATGTGCGCCACCACGTTGAGCAGCGCGGGCATGGTCTCGCCGTTGCGCAACAGGTTGAAGGTCTCGTTGCTGAACGTGGAGAAGGTGGTGAAGCCCCCAAGCACGCCCACAAACACGAGCGCGCGCGTCTCTGCTGTGAACGCGCCGCGCGCCTCCGCTAGCTGCGAGAGCGCACCAATGAGGAGACAGCCAAGCACATTCACGCCCAGCGTGCCGAAGGGGAAAGTGGCGTTTCGGGAGAGTTGCTGCACCCAGCCGCTGAGCAGGTAGCGCAATGTGGCGCCCACAAAGCCACCCAAGCCAACGAGAAACAAGCGGCTCATGCCCTGTGCCCTCAGATTAAAGCACAAAAAACAAGGGCAGGAGACCCTTTCGTCTCCTGCCCTCGCCTCCACTCCTCACCCAACACCTCACTGCCGCCACACGATCGGGGCATATACCCGCGCTGGCCAGTCCGTCACAGTCAACGCCAGTGCACTGTGCAACACCATCGTGTTCGAGTCCTGAACCATGAACGTGTTCGTATACACCCCTGTCCGAGTCGGGCGAACCTGGAAGATGAACAACCGCTCGCTCATCGCTGGCACCGTGACCCCTTGCCAGATCATGTTCTGCCCAGAGATGTTTGTCGGCTGCGGTGTTGAGCCAACCACACCAACGAACTCCATGTTGTTCGGCATCTGGTCCCAGATGTTCACCACGGCGGTGTACATCGTCCCATTGCTCAACGCAATGGTGTATGTCACTACCTGGTAAGGGTAGACAATCAACGGCGTAGGCGTCTTGCGAGTATCACGGTTGTTCCCCACAATCTCCGCATCATTCTGCCCAGGCGCCGGCGGATTCGCGTTCGGGTCGCCCACCCTCGGCGGCGTCCCTGTCACAGGCACGCTCCCGTTGATCGGCTGCACCTCGCTGTTCGCGTCGCCCACCACAAACACGTTCGTATACGTCCCCGTCGCCACCACCTGCGCGCGGAACGCCAGCACCGCCTGCTCACCCGCAGGCACCACAACGCCACGCCACACCACCGTTTGCCCACTCACCTCAGGCGCAACCGGCCCAGCCACCACGCTGTGATACACCACCCCGCTCGGCAGCACATCCGTCACGTTCACCACTGCGACCACAG
>Ga0105160_1000347_pt1 | contig 22648 bp, 21 predicted proteins | sample GXS110809BmetaG_FD_89591 | JGI IMG/M metagenome (GOLD analysis project Ga0105160, IMG submission 89591) | Hot spring microbial communities from Gongxiaoshe hot spring, China to study Microbial Dark Matter (Phase II) - GXS 110809B | ecosystem: Environmental > Aquatic > Thermal springs > Hot...
AGTTCAAAATTCGGGCGAATTGTTAAGAAACGGGCAAAACTCTTGACAAAGGGGGGTGTTTTGAGGTAAGCTATACCGTAGCATTCGCCCCCAAGGGCGGGTGCTCATTGAAACGACGAAAGAGGCAGTTGAAACAGCCGTCGCCGCGCCCGCGTAGCATTCGCCCCCAAGGGCGGGTGCTCATTGAAACCTAAAAAACGCAGGGGCAGGTTCAGAACCTGCCCCTACAAGGTACAGTGCCTTCGCCTCTGAAAATGGGCACTGGCGACGCAGTTGTCTGATCTTTCTGAACCCCCAATAAATGGCATAAGCTGTTCCTGTGCACTAAGGAGCTGACCCGCACTGGCTTGTGTTCGTCAGCAGGAGTGCCGATACTATTCGTCGGCAGGGCGCCGACGCTATGCTTCAGCCCGCATAGTCAGGCTTCGTTTGCACAGGAACGACTTTAGTCGTCTGTGATCGAGTATTTAGTTCGACTTCCATTTGCCGTCCGCCCAAGCGCGTGAGGCTCTGCCTCACGGTATGCCCACGTTCCGATTTTATCAACGGTCTCTGAGATTCCTCACCTGCAGCTCGGAATGACAAGCTCGCTTCAGCGTCGGTGAACCGTCATTCCGAGCGGAGCGTGGAATCTCACTCGCTCAAAACAGAAGGGTTGGACTATGTCAAGGTTCCGCGAATTGCTAAGTTGGCTAAGGGAAGGGATCACGGAAAGGGGCAGCGGCGTATGTACAAGGGGCCGGGGGGGCATCCCCGCGCCCCTACGCAAATGGCTTAGCCTTCTAAACCGAAGTTGAACAGCACCGCCAGCAGGTCGGCATCGTTGATTGCGCCGTCGCCATTGACATCTTCGGGCAGGTTATCGCCTGTGGTACCAAACGCGAACAGGATTGCCAGAAGGTCTGCGTCGTTGACGCGCCCATCGCGGTTGACATCGCCGCACGCAAGAATAACGGTTTCCCCGCGTGAAGGCGTTTGCAGCACTACGGTCTTGGGCACGAACGGTCGGTCGCGCAACTTGAAGCGGAACTTGTAGATGCCCTCGTGCGAGTAGCCCGCAGGCAGCAGGTTCGGAATGCCGATCAGCCCCGTGTAATCTTCGGGGCCGTCAACATCGTTGTAGGTGGGGTCTTTCACGGGCAAGCGACGCTCAAGGGTCACCAGCAGGTTATCGTTTTGGTCGTAGATTTCGATATCAACAATCCAGCCTTCCACATCGAGGTAGCCATCGCTGTTGGTGCGCCAGCATTCTGGTAGCACGCGCCCCACGAACAAAGCTTGGCTAAACGCTTTTGGCACGCCGATGCCGACTTCCACATCATCGTAGTAGATGTTGGCGACACGCCCCGGACGCGTATCAGCGAGGCGTCGCAACACGATGGTGGTCATCACGCGGTTGGGGTTGGGCGCGGTGCGCGTGATGCCGTCGATAACATAGGTGAAGCGACGCGGGTTGCCTTCGGTGCCGTCACCTGTGAGCCAGATAGCAGCGTGGTGCCATCCTTTGGAGCGGGCTACCTGCCGAAAGTCTGCCCAATGGCGCGGGTTGGCGTCCGCGGGGCGGGCTGCTGCGGCAATCGCATCGCCCCGAATGTTGTAGCGGCGTGTGCTGAGCGAGCGGTTGCCAGGTGGCACTTCGCTGTCGGAGTCATAGGGGCCAAGGGAGGGGATTGACAGCAGAGTGGTTGCAGGCACGCCTGCGTTTAGGTCCGCGTAGGCGCGAAACTCCGCCATCGCGCGCGAAGGTTTGCCGTAGGTGTCGTCATCATAGAACCAGAACTCGAAGTAGGCACCGTCGCCCAGCTGCACTTGGCTTGGGTCGAAGTTCACATACTGCGTGCGTGTAAAGGTCGCAAGCCCCCACAGCATCTGCACGCCGCTGCGCGCAGGAGGCAGGTCGTCGGGCTGGGCGACGAACGGGTCTTGTGCTAAGCAGGGCAGGGGAATAAAGAACGGGTCAGGGTGGGGGTAGGGCGAGGCGGTGTTAACCAACTGTAGGTTAGGCCATGCAGGTACGCCATGCCACACGCTGAACAGCCGATAAAGGGGGCTGGCGTTGTTGCAAGGATCGTTATACTGGTCAAACGGGTTGGTGTTTGCGGGGTTATTGTTGGGCAACTGCCCAGTGTACGCCTCAAAGTTGTCTGAAAAAATCACCTGCGCTTGCAAAGCTGCTACCAGTGCCCACACTGCCACAAACGCGAATAGAACTCTCATCCTTTCCTCCTGTGCTTGCGTCTTCGCCTGCACATAAATATTATAGCCCAGCTGTCCACCCGTTTCGAACGGGCGAGATCTTTGCGGTACTTGGAATAACGGTTTTTCCGCGCTCTAAACTTCTTGCCGTAAGTTCTTGTAGCCTAAGCAGGCGCAGGGCCCACCAATTGCCACAATTTTGCTAAATCCTCTGCGTAGCGTGTCTCGTCGGGGGTTTCAATAATCATCGGTAACGCCACAAAGCGCGGGTCGTTCAAAATCAACTCAAAGGCGCGGATGCCCAGTTCGCCTTCGCCAATATGCTCGTGTCGATCCACGCGCGAGCCGAGTGGCTTTTTGGAATCGTTGAGGTGCCACACTTGCAGGCGGGCAATGCCAATCAGACGGTCAAACTCCTGCCAGATAGTTTCGTAGGTGTCGGGATGGCGCAGGTCGTAGCCTGCTGCAAACAGGTGGCATGTGTCGGCGCAGATGACCAATCGTTCGTCGGGCAGGGCGTCGTAAATTCGCGCAAAGTGTTCAAACCGATAGCATAGCGTGCTGCCTTGCCCTGCCATCGTCTCCATTGCGATGCACACGCCGTCGGGCAACTCGGCAAGCAGCTGGCGTAAGTTTTCAATCAGCAGCCCCATGCCCGTCTCAAAGTCAGGATGCGAGCCCATATGCAGCACGGCATAGCGGATGCCGAGCGCGGCACAGCGATGCAACTCTGCGCGATAAGCCTCGAACGACTTGCGGCGGGTGTCGGGGTCAGCCGAAGCTAGGTTGATGAGATACGCAGCGTGCGACACAACCGCGTGGATGCCCGTTTCGGTGCGCGCGCGCTGAAACTTCTCTACTTGCTCTGCCAAGAGGGGCCCAGGTTTCCACTGGCGTGGACTGGCCGTGAAGATTTGTACAGTTGTGCAGCCCAGCTGTTTGCCTTCGTAGAGTGCGTTTTGTAAGCCGCCTGTGGTGGAGGTGTGCGCGCCGATAAGCCGTTGCATAGCACGGCACAGTTCGGCACGCATCAACCTCTTCCTGCTGGGCGCTCTGGGAGGGTTTCGAACTGCAGTTCCAGTGTGTCGCTGGCGTAGGTGGTACGCGCGGCACGCACAATCAGCCACACGCGCTCGGTACGACACTGGCGAGCTTGCTCGATCAGGCTCAGCAATGTTTCGGGCGAGGTTTCGCCGACGGTTGGCGGCGTGCCCGCCCGCTCTTGACGGGGCAAGATGCCCGCTTCAATCGCGCGGGTACGCACTTCGCCCTGCAAAAACGCCAACACTTGCCCCATTGGGTTGCGGTCGGCGCGGCAATCCAGCAGGGTGCGTGCAATTTCCTCGCCAGCCTCATACACTTTGCGATTGCGATACAGGCGCAGTTCGATGGGCACAGGCTCGCCTTCAGCTGTGTTGGTCAGCGCGACCGCGAGGATAACCACGGGTTCGCCTGAGGCGCGAACCTTTTGGACAACGGCTTCCAAACTCCCTTGCTCATCAATCGTAGCTTGCTCGCCCGTCGCAAGGCGCACTTGCTTTTCGGGGATGAACACTACGCGTGTTTGGGATGCCGCGGGGGCAGCGCCGCGCGCGCGTGCGGCTCGGTCGGCTGCTTGCAGCAGGTTTTGCACGGCTTGGCGCACGCGCACTTCGCTCCAGCCTGCGGGGATGGCAATCCGCGCCAGTTCTTCGCCCAGCTGCACTGCGATGGGTTTGAGGCGGATGTCTGCCAGTTGCGCCAAGTCGCGCGTGGCGCGTTCCAAATCCGTTAGTTGGAGGCGCAGCTGAGTGGCACGGCTTAGCAGCAAGTCGTTTTGGGTTTCCAGCTGGCGATTTTGCTCAGCTAGCTGCTGGTTTTGGGCGCGCAGCCGTTCGCCTTCCTCGCGCAGCTGGCGGTTCTCGCGGTCTAACCGGGCGTTTTCGGACGCCAGCGCCGCGCCCTGCTCGGCAAATAGGTCGTTTTGCTCGCGCAGTTTTTGTTGGAACGCTTGCAGCTGCTCAATGACTGTGCGCAACTCTGCGATTTGGCGTTGGAGGTTGGCGCGGACCGTGCGCAGCTGGTTCAATTGCTCGCTGGCTTGCCTAAGCTGGGCTTGGCTTTCGCGCAGGCGTCGCTCTGCTGTCTGCAAACGCGCCTCCAGCTGCTGCACTTGTCGCAGCTGCGCTTGGTATTCGGCTTGGAGTTTGTTCAGGTCGCGACTCAGGCGTCTCTGCTCGGTGGCTAACTGCTGGTTTTCGGCTTGCAAAGCGGTGTTGCGGGTTTGGAGTTCTTTGAGGCGGGTTTCGTTCGTGCGCAGCTCGGCTAAGATGCGGTCGCCCCGCGTAATCCATGCGCGAAACGACTCGTTGACCAGCGTGAGGCTAAGGGCCGTCAGCGCGACAATCAGACAGCCCATCAGGGTGGTGATAATTGTGGCGGTGTGGCGTGGGCGAATGCCGAACAGGCTCAGTCGCTGCTTGCCTAGCCGCCTGCCCAACAAGTCGCCCACATAGGCTAAGGTGCCCCCAAACAGGGTCAACAGCAGCAGAATGAAAAGCATTGTCGCGGTCATGGTGCTAGCAGGATTATACCTGTGGCAGGGGTATACTTACCTGCTGGCAAGCGGATGCTGGGCAAGATCTGGCGCTTCTTGATTGGGCCTGTGCTTTCTACGCGGCGGGTGCGCCACGAGCGATTGCCCGTGTTGTTAGCGTTGCCTGTGTTCGCCTCCGACGCGCTCTCCTCATCAGCTTACGCAACTGAGGAGATGATGCTGGTGCTCTGGTCAGCGGGCGAGGAGGCGTTGCGTCTGGCATTTCCTATCTCCATCGCGGTGGTTGTGTTGTTATTTATTGTAGTGTTCTCGTACCGGCAAACGGTGTATGCCTATCCGCAGGGGGGTGGCGCGTTTATTGTTTCGCGCGAGAACTTGGGCGAGTTTTGGGGCATTTTGGCTGCCTCTGCCTTGCTGGTGGGCTATGTGCTGACAGTTGCTGTTAGCATTGCAGCGGGCGTCAACGCGATTATTTCGGCATTTCCGGCGCTGCTGCCTTACCGTGTGGAGTTGTGTATTTTGTTTATCGCCCTAATGACGCTGATTAACCTGCGTGGGGCGCGCGAGTCGGGTTTGGTGTTTGCCCCGCCGACCTACGGGTTTGTAGTGACTTTTGCAATTTTGATTATAGTGGGGTTGGCGCGTGGGTTTGCGGGCGATATTGAGCCTGCGCCCTACCCGCCTTACGGCGAGGGCGCGCAAGCGCTGAGTTGGCTGGTGGTTCTGACGGCATTTGCTCGTGGCTGCTCCGCGCTTACGGGCGTGGAGGCAATCTCAGACGGTGTGCCCGCCTTCAAAGCCCCCGAATCACGCAACGCTGCGACGACCTTGCTGCTGATGGCGATTATTCTGGCGAGCTTGGTGCTAGGCATTACCTACACGGCTTCGTACTTTCAAGTGCTGCCCGTGAAAAACGAGCAGGGCGAAATCGTGGAGACGCTGACCTCGCGCATGGCGCGCACGGTGCTGGAAGGCACGCCGTTTGAATGGTTTTACTATGTGGTGCAGGCTGCCACGATGCTAATCCTAGTACTGGCAGCGAACACCGCCTATGTGGATTTTCCGCGCCTGTCGTCGGTGTTGGCAAACGCCCACTACGCGCCACGCCAGCTGGCAAACTTAGGCGACCGACTGGTGTTCAACAACGGCATTATCCTGCTGGGGGTGTTGTCGTCGCTGTTGATTATCTACTTTCGGGGCGATACGCACTCGCTGATTCCGCTGTATGCGGTCGGGGTGTTTATTGGGTTCACGCTCTCGCAGGCGGGTATGGCGCGTCGGTTCGCGCGCCTCAAGCCTGCAGGCTGGCGCATCGGTATGCTTATCAGCGGCTTTGGCGCGTTCACCACAGGACTGGTGTTTATGACGCAGCTGGTTGCCAACTTCCGCTACGGGGCTTGGATTACCCTGCTGGCGATTGGCATCCTGATGTATCTTTTGTTCAAAGTGCACGAGCACTATATGGAAATCAAGGAACAGTTGAAGCCGTACCACGTGCCACCGCGCCCGCTGCGCCACAGAGTGTTGGTGTTGGTGCCCGGCGTGCATCAGGGGGTGCTACAAGCGCTAGATTATGCCCGCACGCTCGTGCCCGTGGAAGACATCGAAGCGTTGCATATCAATGTGGACCCGCGCCCGCCTGCGGTTTATCGGCGCGTGCTCAAGCGCACCAAAGGCGAAGAAGCCGAGCTGCGCCTTGTCACGCCCGCTGCAGAGAAAATCCAACAAGAGTGGCGCGAGTTCGTGCCCGACATTCCACTCAAAATCGTCGATTCCGAACACCGCTCGCTGGTCGAACCAATTGAGGAATACATTGACGAGCTTCTTGAGCGCGAGCAGTTAGACCAGCTCACGGTGGTGATCCCTGAGTTCTATCCGCGCAAGTGGTGGCATCACCTGCTACACAACCAATCGGCATGGATATTGCGCCTGGCGCTTATGAAAAAACCCAAAGTGGTAGTGTCTACAGTGCGCTATTTCCTGGAGCGGTAAGGATGCGAACGATTCTGATGGCATATCGGGGCAGTGAGTACGACAAGCGGGTGTTGCGCTGGTTGTGTCGCTATGTCAAGCACACGCGTGCGAACCTACGGTTGGTGCATGTGCTGGTGGTGGGCTACACGCACGAGGTGGATACGCCCGAACCGCCGGGCGTGCGCGAAGCCGAGCAGATGCTGTTAGAAGCCGAGCACATCGCCCAGTCGGAAGGCGTGGTGATTGCCGCCGATATTGTGCAGGCGCGCGAGGTCGGTCCAGGCTTAGTCAGCGAGGCGGAAGAAGTGGAAGCCGATTTGCTGGTGTTGACCGACCAGCGACGGCTGTTGCCTGAGGAGAATCCGCTAGGGGTAGGCGTTGTGGCGTATGTGATGCGCCATGCGCCGTGCCCGGTGTGGCTGTGCTATGAGCCACTTTCGTAGACACACACTTGCAATTGCGCCCTATGGGGTATATTATAGTCAGCAACCATGCGAGCTGAACTGACCTCGTCGGATCGGATGCGGCAGGTGCTGAAGGGGCACATTGATCACGAAGGGGTGCAAACTTTATTGGAATCAGCCACGACCTGCGACGAGGCACAGCAAGCCCTTGCCGACGGCGACTACGAAACCGCGCTGCAACTTGCGTTGCCGCTGGTGCTTCTGCAAACGCCTGTAGTAGCTCAGCGAGCGAAGGAGACCGCCATTGCCGCGCTCGATGAGCTGGTGGAGCGTGCTCTCGCTGCGGGGCAGCCGAAGCGCGCCCTCCAATACCTGGAGCAGTGGCTTAGCCTCGAGCCGAAGGGCTTTTATCCGTTGCTGCGCCGCGCCGAAATCTTGCAACACGACCTCGGCGACCTCCACGAAGCGTGGACTGCCTACCTGCAGGTGCTGCGCCACTATCCCAACAGCATCGAGGCGTTTGTGGGGCTGGCGCAGCTGGCACTGATGGAAGGCAACCCCGAACGCGCCTACCCCTACATCTTGCGGGCATGGCAATCGCTGGCAAACTCTGAGTGGGGCTACACGCCCAGCGCACGCACCCTACAAGCAGTGTTTGAAGACCTTTACGACCTCACCGCGGGCATGCTGCAGTGGCTCGGCTCCGCTGAAGAAGCCCGCCAACTCACCGAAAAAGCCATCTCCATTCTGGGTGAAACCGAACTGCTCAAAGAGCGGATGCAGATCATCGAGGAACTGGGCGACTAAAAAAAGGGGACGACAGGCAAAGGAGAGCAAAACCTGCCGCCCCCAATGACAGGTGTGTAGTTGCTTGCTACCTATATAGACGAATCGTCGCCCCCAAAAGTTCCCGCGTGGGGTACAATACGACGCGAAATGCGTTCGCGGTACTCGTTCAAGCATGCTGCTCAGCTCATCTGCGAAGCCAACTCGGTGCTCATCGTGCCCCATTTGCACCCCGACGGCGATGCACTGGGCAGCGCGTTAGGGCTGTATCACGCGCTGAACGCACTCGGCAAATCCCAAGTGGTGGTGGTCAGCCACGACTCGGTGCCCGAAATCTACCGCTTCCTGCCTGAGTGGGACAAAATTCGCTTGGAACACCCCGAACCGACCATCTACGACTTAGCCATCGTGGTAGACCAGAGCCAGCTCAACCGCGCGGGCAAACACGAAGGGCTGGCACGCGCCGCCCGCAAGCGACTACAAATTGACCACCATGTGCCCCTCGAGCGCTTCGCGGAGGTGCGCGTTGTGGATACCCGCGCCGCTGCCACCGCCGAACTGGTCTACCGCCTGCTGCGAGCGATGCACGCGCCCATCACACCCGAAGTCGCCACCTGCTTGCTCACAGGCATCGTCACCGATACCTTCTCGTTCAAGTTTCCCAATACCACACCGCGCACCCTGCGCATCGCGGCGGCGTTGCAAGCTGCGGGGGCAAACCTTAGCTATATCAATGAGCAAGTGTTCGAAACGCGCTCGTTCTCGGCGGTCAAGCTTCTGGGGTTGGCGCTTTCGACGCTGCAACGCACACCCGACGGTAAAATCGCATGGGTCACGGTGCCCCGCAGTGCGTTTGAAGCAGCCCAAGCCCACGAAGAGGAAACTGAAGGCATCGTGAACTTTGTGCGCTCGATTCGCGGCGTGGAGGTGGCGATGATGCTGCGCGAGTCGCCCAACGGCAAGGTGCGCGTGAGCTTGCGCAGCCGCGGCAAGGTGAATGTCGCCAAACTGGCGCAACAGTTTGATGGGGGCGGGCACGAAAACGCCGCTGGCTGCTCGCTCAGCGTGCCCTTAGCCGAAGCTGAGCAGATTTTAGTGCGTGAGGCACAGCGATGGATGGAGTCCTCAATGTGAACAAGCCGTCGGGTATCACCTCGCACGATGTGATTGACGCCCTGCGGCGCGCCTCGGGGCAAAAAGAAGTGGGGCATGCAGGTACACTTGACCCGTTGGCAGATGGGGTGCTGCTGTGCCTGCTGGGGCGCGCTACACGCCTCACCCCCTACCTGCAAGAGCTGCCCAAAGCCTATCGCGGCGCGATTCAGTTCGGCATCCGTACCACCACCCAGGATGCCGAAGGCGAGGTATTCTATCAAGCCCCCGCCCCCCACCTAACGCTGGAACAGGTGCGCGCTGCCGCCAAACAGTTTGTGGGGCGCATCATGCAGATCCCGCCGATGTATTCTGCACTGCGCTTTCAAGGCAAAAAGCTCCACGAACTGGCTCGCGAGGGCAAAGAGGTGCCCCGCCAACCGCGCCCCGTGCACATCTACCGCCTTGAAATCCTCGGCTTTGAGCCCGGCGACTACCCCATCGCCACATTTGAAGTGGAATGCTCCAAAGGCACCTATGTGCGCACGCTGGCATCCGATATCGGCGACGCGGTGGGCACAGGGGCGTACCTCAAACAGCTCACTCGCACCGCAATCGGGCAATTTCGCTTGGAAGATGCCTGCACACTAGACGAGTTAACCAACGCCGAGCAGGTTCAACAGCACCTCATCCCAATTGCCGAGGCATTGACCCACCTCCCCCAATGGACCCCCACACCCGCTGTGCTGGAACGGCTCAAACACGGTAACTATGTGCAGGCGGAGCACCCCCTCTGGACACCTGGCGGGCATGTGGTGGTGCTCGACTCGGAAGGCAAGGTTGCGCTGATGGCGCGTTGGCTGCCGCCGCTGCTGCGCCCCGTGCGCGTAATCCAAGGATGAACTGGATCATCGGTGTAGAGCGTTTACAAGGCGTGTTTGTCGACGGCTGTGTGGTCGCGATGGGCGTGTTTGACGGCGTGCATCGCGGGCATGCGGTGCTACTGCATGCGGCGGTGCGCTGGGCGAATGCCCATGCCCTGCCCGCCGTCGCGCTGACCTTTGATCCGCACCCCGCCGCTGTGCTCGCGCCTGACCACAGTCCGCCGATGCTATGTACCTTGCCGCACCGCATCGAGCGATTGCACGCGTTGGGCATTGACTATGTGGTGGTGCAGCCGTTCACGCGCGAGTTCTCGCAGCTGAGCGCTGAGCAGTTTATTGAGCAGGTGCTGGTGCACGGGTTGAACGCGCGCGCGGTGGTGGTGGGCGACGACTTTCGGTTCGGGCATAAGCGTGGGGGCGATGTGCACACACTGCGCGAGGCGGGCGCATTCGAGGTAATCCCCGTCGCGGGTGTAGTGGACTCTGAAGGCGAGCGCATCTCCTCCACGCGCATCCGCGCGTTGGTGCAAGCAGGGCAGGTGGAGCACGCCGCCCTACTGCTGGGCGAACCATTGCATTGGACAGGTATCGTAGTGCGCGGCGACCAGCGCGGGCGCACCTTAGGCTACCCCACGGCCAACCTCGTGCCCGTCGCGCCACTGATTACCCCCGCGGAAGGCGTCTACGCCTGCCGCGCGTCGCTTGGCAGCGCGCACTACCCCGCCGCCGTCAGCGTGGGCACACCCCCAATGTTCGAAAACGCGCGTGGACGCGTTGAAGCGTACCTCATTGATTTCCCCAACACCGACCTGTACGGACGCGTGCTCACCTTGCAGTTTCTCAAACGCCTGCGCTCTCAACAACAATTCGAAAGCATCGCCGCGCTGCAACGCCAAATGGCAGACGATATAGCACACGCGCGTCAAATCGCACAGGAGGTAGAATCGGTGCGATGACCATCCGCGCGGAGAACCTCAAGCGCGCCTACCGCAAACGCTTGGTTGTGCGCGATGTCTCCGTTGAAGTGGCGCAGGGCGAAGTGGTGGGGCTGCTCGGGCCCAACGGCGCAGGCAAAACCACCACTTTCTATATGATTGTCGGGCTGATACGCCCGCATGGGGGGCGCGTATTCTTAGGCGAGCGCGAAATCACTCACTTGCCGATGTATCAACGCGCTCGCTTGGGCATCGGCTACCTACCCCAAGAAGCGTCGGTATTTCGACAGCTAAGCGTGGAGCAGAACCTCATGCTAGTGATGGAAATGCGCGGCATCCCGTATGCGCAGCGACGCGAACGCACCGAGCAGCTGATGGAAGAGTTCCACATCGCGCACCTGCGCCATAGCAAGGGCTACGCACTCTCGGGCGGAGAGCGGCGCCGCGTGGAAATCGCCCGCGCCCTCGCCCTTGACCCCGCCTTCCTGCTGCTGGATGAGCCGTTCACGGGCATCGACCCCAAAACCATCGAAGAACTCCAAGAGATTATCTTGGGTTTGCGCCAGCGCAACATCGGCGTGCTCATTACCGACCACAATGTAAGCGCGACTTTGCGCATCACCGACCGCAGCTATATTCTGGCAGACGGCACAATCGTGGCTCAAGGGGCTCCCGAAGAGGTAATCGCTGACCCCCTCGCCCGACGCTACTACTTCGGTGAGAGCTTCGAGCTGTAGCCCAGGTATAATCCTGGTATGCGCCGCAACAGACAAGACGGGCAATCGGCACCCACAGCATGGGCATATTCGCCCGCTCCAGAACTACGTGCGATTGTGAAACTGCAACCCCGCTACGGACTGTTCATCAACGGCGCGTTTGTGGAACCTCACAGCGGACGCTACTTCACCACGCTCAACCCCGCGACGGAAGAGGTGCTTGCCGAAGTTGCCTACGCCGAAGCAGAGGATGTGGACCGTGCTGTGCGCGCCGCGCGCCACGCCTACGAACATTGGAGCAAGTTGCCAGGTAAAGAGCGCGCTAAGTACCTGTTCCGAATCGCCCGTCTTTTGCAAGAACGCGCCCGCGAGTTTGCCGTTCTGGAAAGCTTGGATAACGGCAAGCCCATCCGCGAAACGCGCGATGTGGATATTCCGCTCACAATCGCCCACTTCTTTTACTACGCGGGCTGGGCCGACAAGCTGGAGTACGCTTTTCAGGGGCGCACCCCACGCCCACTGGGCGTCGCAGGGCAAATCATCCCGTGGAACTTTCCGTTGCTAATGGCAGCGTGGAAAATCGCCCCCGCCTTGGCGACGGGCAACACCGTCGTGCTCAAACCCGCCGAAACTACCCCCCTGACCGCCCTGCTGCTTGCAGAGGTGCTTCAGCAAGCCGAACTGCCCCCCGGTGTGGTCAACATCATCACCGGGGATGGGCAAACAGGCGCGTGGCTGGTACAGCACCCCGATGTGGATAAAATCGCCTTCACGGGCAGCACGGAAGTAGGCAAGCTCATTCAAAAAGCCGTTGCAGGCACGCGCAAACGCCTCACCTTAGAACTAGGGGGCAAGGCTGCCCATGTGATTTTCGAGGATGCCGCAATTGATCAAGCCGTCGAGGGCATCGTCAACGGTATCTACTTCAATCAAGGGCATGTGTGCTGCGCAGGTAGCCGCTTGCTAGTGCAAGAAAGCATCGCTGACTTAGTGATTCGCAAACTCAAGCGGCGCATTCAATTGCTGCGCATCGGCGACCCCCTGGATAAAAACACCGATGTAGGTGCGATCAACTCGCTACCACAACTGCAAAAAATTGAGCGTTTAGTGCAGGTGGGCGTGCAGGAGGGCGCGGAAATCTATCAACCCGATTGCCCATTGCCAGAGCGCGGCTATTGGTACCGCCCAACCATCCTCACCAACGTCAGCATGGCGCACACCGTGGCACGCGAAGAGATTTTTGGACCTGTGCTAAGCGTACTTACCTTCCGCACGCCCGACGAGGCAGTGCAAATCGCCAACAACATCCGCTACGGGCTATCGGCTGGCGTGTGGACAAACAAAGGCAGTCGATATCTGGAGTTTGCAGCGCGCGTGAGGGCAGGCGTGGTGTGGTGTAACACCTATAACAAGTTTGACCCTACCAGCCCGTTTGGCGGCTACAAAGAGAGTGGTTTTGGGCGCGAGGGGGGTGTGCATGGCTTGCTGCCCTATGTGGCGTTCTGAGCGCGCCACCCTCCACCCAAAATCGCCCTCACTTCACCTTGCAAGTGGAGATGCCGAACAGCTTGTAGGCAAAACACTGCCCCGTTAGCCCGGAAAGCAGCAGCGGCACGCCCAACAAGCCCCACCAACTCTGAGCGTAAATGCCCCAGCCGATGATGGCAAGCCCCAACACGATTCGCAACACGCGGTCAATACCACCAACATTCGGTTGCATAGCGCAGAACCTCCTAATTGGGCTACGCACACCGTTTAGCAAAAGTTTCCAGAGGGCGTGCTTAACGCCCTCTTAACCCGTTGGGCAGGTATAGTTTCATGGGGAGGTTATGATGGAAACACGCATCACACGCCGAGAGCTACTGCAGTTAGGTCTGGCGGGCGCAGCAGGCATGGCACTGACCAAACTTGCATCTGCCCAAGCCCCCCAGCGCACCAACGGGCGCGTGAAAAACATTATCTTTATGGTCTCCGACGGTATGAGCGCGGGCGTGCCTTCACTTGCAGATGAATTTGGCAAACTGGTGCGCGGAAAAGGCTCGTTTTGGTACCAACTGCTTCAAAACCCAGAAGCGACGCTCGGCTTTTTCGATATGGCTGCTCTCAACTCGCTGGTGACCGACTCGGCCTCAGCCTCCAGCGCGTGGGGCAGTGGCAGCCGAATCTTTAACGGGCAAATCAATGTGCTGCCCGATGGCACGCGCCTGACGCCCATTGCGCAGGTCGTCAAGCAAGCGGGCAAGAAAGTGGGCTTGGTCACCACCACGCGCATCACGCACGCTACACCTGCAGGGTTTGCTGCCGTGCAACCCCGCCGTGACGACGAGGACGACATCGCCCCGCAATATCTGAATGTAGTTGATGTGCTGATGGGCGGCGGGCTGCGCCACTACGCTCCTAATCGCCGCCGCGACGGCAAAGACCTCATCAAAACCTACCAAGAGGCGGGCTACACCTTCTGGAACAGTCGCGAGCAAGTGCTCAGCAACGCCCGCCCTGAAAAAGTGTTGGGGCTTTTTTACGACTCGCACCTGCCCTACACGATTGACCACATCCACTCGGAGACCCTGCAGCGCACCGTGCCCACCCTTGCCGAGATGACCCGCAAGGCGTTGGAGATTTTGAGCGATGCACCCAACGGCTTCCTCCTGCAAGTGGAAGGCGGGCGCGTAGACCACGCTGCCCACGCAAACGACGCCGCAGGCATCATGTGGGATCAACTCGCCTTCGACGACGCCGTACAAGTCGTGTTTGAGTTCGTAGCCAACCGCGACGACACACTGATGATTGTCACCAGCGACCATGGTAACTCCAACCCCGGTTTGAATGGCATGGGCGGCGAGTACGAGGCATCCAACAAGGCGATGGCGTTGCTCAAGCTGGCGAAATGCTCGTTTGAGGAGTTGCCCAACCGATTGCGCAACGCCACCAGCCCCGACGATGTGCGCGCCATCCTCAAGGAGCAGCTGGGCATCGAAATCAACGGCGAGGAAGCAAGCGCTTTGGCAGGCGCGCTCAAGGGCAACTTCCCGCCCATCTGGAACCGCCAGCACCGCAGCTTGCAGGGCTTGCTGGGGCAAATCCTAAGCAACTACAACGGCTACGGCTGGACAGGTACCTCGCACACCGCCGACTACACTTGGATTACCGCCTACGGTGTCGGGCGCGAGGAGTTCCACGGACTGATTCGCAATACCGACGCCTTCTACAAAATGCTGAAACTGTTTGGGCTGTCGTTCAAGAACCCCAGCATGACGCCTGAGGAAGCGCGCAAGTACATGTCGCGTGCGCCGCGCATCCGCACCGAAGACTGGGCGTAGCCTTAGGTATACTGCTTAGCGTGCTGCTGGGCATTGATGTCGGCAACACGCATACAGTGTTGGGCGTGTATGAAGCAGGGCGGTGGCACGCCTGGCGCGTGCACACCAACCCCGCCCGCACCGAAGACGAACACTACATTCTGCTCCGCTCGCTGTTGCAAGCGGAGGGACTAACCGCGCCGATTACAGGCGTGGCGATATGTTCAGTGGTGCCCGCTTTAGAGGAGCCGTTGCGCCAGCTGGCACGCCGCTGGCTCGGCTGCGAACCGCTGTTTGTGTCGGCAGTGCTGGATCTGGGCATTCGTGTAGACTACGAGCCACCTTCCGCTGTGGGCGCCGACCGCTTGGCAAACGCAGTCGCGGGCGTACACTATTTTGGGATGCCTGTAATTGTGGTGGATTTCGGCACGGCAACCACGCTGGACGCCGTTTCGCGCGAGGGCATTTATGTGGGTGGGGCGATTTTGCCTGGCGTGGAGCTAATGCTGGAGTCGCTGGCGGGACGCACAGCGCGCTTGCCGCGCGTGGCGCTGGAAGGCGCATGCCACCCCATCGGCAAAAGCACGCCCGAAAGCCTGCGCAGCGGCGTGATTCTCGGCTCGGTGGGCGCGATTGAGCATCTAGTGCGCCTGTTCAAGCAGGAGTTGGGCGATGCCCCTGTCGTCGCAACAGGCGGCTTGGCAGCTCGCGTTGCCCCTCACTGCCCGAGCATCCAGCATGTGGAGCCGATGCTTACCTTAGAAGGCTTACGAATTCTGTGGGAACGCCACCATCGGGAGGTTGTATGAGCACCGAAATGCAGGAAGCGTGGCGCCTCATCCGCGAGCGCGTCAAGCAAAAAGTCACGGGGCGCACCCTCTACCGCGCCTTAGATGCGCTGCAGCTGGTCACGATTGAAGGCGAGACAGTGGTGTTGGGGCTGCCCTATGAAGAGTATTCGCTGGCAGGATACCTCAACGCCCCCACCGTGCGCCGCGAGCTAGAACAAGCCATTGAAGACGCCTACGCCTTCCGCCCCCAAGTGGTGATTATAGAAGGCACAACGCTCAACGATTGGCAACTCCACCAGCGCAAACAAGAAGAAATGCGCCGCCTAAGCGAGCAAGGCGTGCGCCGGCGTGAGGCAGAAACCCGCGCCTTCACCGACTGGGAAACCGTCTACGAGCAAGTGGGGCGCAAATTCGCCGAAACGCCCGGACGCAGCCTTGCCATCAACCGCGCACGCTACCTCAACGAGGTGCTGGCGTTCGTGCGCGAGGCACTGCAACGCCTCCCACTGGAAACCGAACTTGACGAACGCCAGTTCAACCGCGTAGTGGAACGCATCGCCGACAACGCCCAAGTGCCCTCCGCGTTGGTGGCGTGGCTTTTGCTTTACGAACCGAAACGCACCGAACCATGAACCGCATCAAACGCCGCGAGCGGCTACTGATTGGTGTGTTAGTGGTGGTGATTTTGGTGGGCGCGCTCGCGCTGATTCGCTCGCAACCGTGGGGACGCGTGGATTTACGCCTCCTCAAACCCACCACCACCAACTGGATTGTTTGTGTGCGCCTCAATGAGGACGCCTTCGGTGACATCGTGATGCTACTGCCAGACGGCAACACCCTCAGGATTACCGACGACGCACACGACGACCGCAGCCCCGACTGGGCGCCCGACGGCAAAAAGCTGGTCTTCTCCTCCAACCGACGCGAGAATGTGTATCAGTTGTGGACGGTAGACCCCGATGGCAAAGGGCTGATGCAACTGACACTGGGCGGTGGGGCGAAGCTTGCACCGTTTTACGACCGCGACGGCAAACACATTCTGCATATTGCGCAGGGCTTGGTCACCGAGATCGATGTAAAGGGCGTGCATGCCACGCAGCTAATCCCCTCAGCGGAGCAGATGATCTTCGTGCGCGAAACCTACGGGCAGATCGCCTTTCGATATGCCAAACGTCCTATTCCTACCCTCATCGCTGCCGTGCAGCGCATCGACGAGGGCGAGCAAGCGGTGTTGCAAGACCTTACTGCCACACAGCAGCAGCTGGTGTTGCCTGTGCTGATTAGCGGTGAGCAAGTGGATTTAGACTGGGCGCCGCAGGGGCTGAGTTTGGTGGTGGCGGGCACGGGGCTACGCGTGCCCACCCCGGAAGGCGAGCGGTTGATGGGGGGCGTCATTCGCTTTGACTTTGGCGAAAAGCTCGAAGAAGTGCGCCCTCAACCGCTGTGGCTTTCGCCCGACAACACGCAAGCGGCGATTGAGGTTGCGTGGTCGCCCGATGGTTCGCGCGTGGCATTTGTGCTGTGCGAGCGCGAATCAGACGGTAGCCTGCGCCGCGTGGGGTTAGCGACCGTGCCCGAAGCGGGGGGCATTCCGACCGTTGTGGTGCGCGGCGAGGTCTATCACCCCAGCTGGGCGCCCGACGGACAGCAACTGGTGTTTGCCATGGGCAAACCGGGAAGCCGACACATCTACACGGTGCGTATTGATGGCACTGAACTGACGCAGCGCACCCAAGAAGGCGACTACATCACCCCGCGCTGGTCGCCCGCCCGATGAGTACACCCGTTGTGCCTCAAAGGGGTATAATCTCCCCGAAACTGTGAAAGTTGACACGAACTGCCCAACTGAGGTGCCGATTTGGGCGCGCCACGATGCTGTGCGTCGTCGCTATGTGCGCGAGATGTTTGCCAAAATCGCGCCGCGCTACGACCTGCTGAACTCAATTTTGAGCTTACAGCTGCACCATCGGTGGCGACGCACTGTGGTACGGATGTTGCACCTTGCGCCCGATTCGCGCGTGCTGGACCTGTGCACGGGCACGGGCGATTTAGCCATTGAACTGGCGCGCCACTTAGGACCTGCGGGCGAGGTGTTTGCGCTCGATTTTTGCGAGCCGATGTTGCAACAAGGGCGCGCCAAAGCCCATCGGCGCGGCCTGAACCACACTTTTTGGCTGCAAGCGGATGCCCTGCAACTGCCCTTTACCGATGCCCAGTTCGATGCCGTTACGATAGCATTTGGGCTACGCAATCTGATTGACAAGCCCGCCGCCTTCCGCGAAATCTACCGCGTGCTGCGTTCGGGCGGTAAAGTGGCGGTTTTGGAACTCACGCGCCCGCGCCGCGCGCCTTTTAGTTGGCTATACGATCTCTACGCGCTGCATATTCTGCCCCGTATCGGCAAACGCCTCAGCGATGCCGATGCCTATCTGTATCTCCCGATGTCAATCCGGCATTATGAAGCACGCGAGGTGATTGCCGACTATATGCAACAAGCAGGTTTTCAAGAGGTGCACTACCGCGACCTTACTTTCGGCGTGGTGTGCGTTCATATGGGGGTTAAACCATGATCGCAACGGCACAAGTACAGCGTTCCACGCTGGCGGTTCCAGAGATGCTTGCCCCGATTCTGCCCGAGATGCAGGCGGTGGAGGCGTTTCTGGAAGCGCAGGCGAATACGGCAATTCCGCAGTTCAGTGAGCTGACGCGCCATCTGCTTTCGGCGGGGGGTAAACGCCTTCGCCCCGCGATGGTGATTCTGTGCGCCTATGCGGCTGCGCCCGAACGCTTCGGTGAACTCTACCGTGACGGGCGTCGCGGACGCGAACGCCTTGCCACAATCGCGGGCTGTATGGAAATGATCCATATGGCAACGCTTATCCATGACGACGTGATTGACCAAACTTTTGTGCGGCGGGGCAAGCCCACAGCAAACGCCCTGTATGGCAACCTCGCCACCGTGCTTTCGGGCGATTTCATCTTGGCACGCGCGATGCGTGCCTTAGCCTTAGATGGCGACCTGCGCGTCATCCAAAAAGTCGCCCACATCACCACCGACATGAGTGAGGGCGAGGTAGCAGAGGTGTTCCTGCGTCATCGGCTGGACATCAGCGAAGCCGAGTATCTGGAGATAATCCGCCGCAAGACAGCGGAATTTTTGGCGGGGTGCTGCCAAATCGGTGGCTACTTGGTGGATGCCAACGAGGCTACCTTGCAGACGCTGGAACAGTTCGGGCGCGAGGTGGGCATCGCCTTCCAGATTGTGGACGACCTGTTGGACTATGTGGGCGACCCACGCCTTACAGGCAAGCCCAACGGCACCGACTTTCGCGAGGGGTTCGCCACCTTGCCCTTGCTGCATTACTACCGCCTTGCACCCGAAACCGAACGCGAACGGCTCCGCGTCGAGTTTGGCACCGACATCAGCGAGGAACGGTTCCACTATTGGCGAGAACAAATTCGGCTCACAGGCAGTCTAAACTACGCAGAGGCGGTTGCGGAGCGATATCGGCAAAGCGCGTTGGAGCGACTGCGCCAGTTGCCCGACTCGCCGATTCGCCGCACCTTGGAGGAGGTTGCGCAATTCATCACCGAGCGCAAGTATTAGACATGCCCGAGCACGTGCGAGCGGAGCTACCTGGCTTAGCCAACCGGTTCGACACTTTTGTGTTCGATTTGGACGGCGTGGTCTACCGAGGCAAGCGCGCGCTGCCGCACGCAGTGGAAGTACTGAACCTGCTGCTCGATTCGGGGCGGCAGGTATTCTACTTGACCAACAACTCGGGGTACACGCGCGAGGAGTACGCTGCGCGCCTGCAAGCGTTGGGCGTGCCCGCCCATCCTGAACAGTTCATCACCTCTGCGTGGGCGACCGCGCTCTATTTACAGCGCGCCTTGCCCGCAGGGGCACGCCTATTTGTGGTGGGCGAATCGGGGCTGAAAGAGGAACTACAAACGGCAGGCTTCACGCTGGCGGAAAGCGTGGAACCGCAGATCCCCGATGCCGTGGTGGTGGGCATTGATCGCAACTTCACCTACGCGCGGCTGGCGCAAGCCCAATATGCAATTCTGAACGGTGCGCGCTTTGTCGCCACCAACGCCGACGCCACTTATCCCGCGGAAGACCGCCTGATGCCCGGCGCGGGTGCACTGGTTGCCGCCGTTGCCGCTGCCACCGAGCGCCGCCCCGTGGTCATCGGCAAGCCCAACCCCCAAATCTTGCAACCGTTCATCGACAGGGGGGTCATTCAGCCTGAGCGCACCCTGCTGGTGGGCGATCGCTTGGACACCGACATCGCATTAGCGAACACCTTGCACATTCCGTGTGCGCTGGTGCTCACAGGGGTTTCCACGCGCGAGGATGTGGAGTGCGCACCGCTGGAACAGCTGCCCCAGTGGGTGCTGAACCACTTGGGCGAGCTGCTCGGCGACGCCGTGGACAGTTTGCTGGTGCACCCTGTGCCGTAGGCTAAGGTTCTAACTTTTTCACGGCGTGCCCACCGAAGGCGCGGCGCAACTGCGCCAAGAACCGATATTGGAAGCCGCGCTCGTCTTGACTGCGGAACCGCTCATGCAACGCTAGCGTAATCAGCGGTGCAGGGCTACCCAAGTCTATCGCTTCGTGTGCTGTCCACCGTCCCTCGCCTGAATCAGCCACATAGGGCGCGATCCCGTGCAACTCGGGATCCTCCTTCAAAAAGCCCGCGATCAAGTCCAGCAGCCAGCTGCGGATAACTGTGCCGTATCGCCATGCCTCCGCCACCGCCGCGATGTCAATCTGGAACTCGGTCTTGCGCTTGAGCAGCTCAAAGCCTTCCGCGTAGGCTTGCATAATCGCGTACTCGATGCCGTTGTGGATCATCTTGGCGTAGTGTCCTGCGCCGACGGGACCCACATGCACCCAGCCTTTGTCGGGAGCGGGCGCAAGGTCGCGCAAAAGCGGCTCCAGCTGCGTCACGATGGCAGGGTCGCCCCCCACCATCAGCCCGTAGCCGTTTTCCAAGCCCCACACACCACCCGAAACGCCGATATCCGCAAAGTGGATGCCACGCACCGCCAGCCGCTCAGCGTAACGGATGGAATCTTTGTAGTAGCTATTCGCGCCATTGACTACGATATCGCCCTGCTGCAGTAGTGGCGCGAACTGGAAAATCGCTGTTTCGGTTGGCTCGCCCGCAGGGTACATAAACCATACCACGCGCGGCGGCGTGAGGGCGTTCACCACCTCCTCCGGCGTGTAGGCAGGCACGATGCCGAAGGGCACATGCTCGTCGACAGTGGCTTTTGTGCGGGAATAGCCGACCACGCGATGCCCGCGCTGCACCAAGCGGCGCGCCATGTTACCGCCCATCCGCCCCAAGCCCACAATCGCCAGTTCCATTGATAAGCCCTCCCTCAACTGCGCTGCTGCGCGATGAAGTTCATATACCAATATCCACTGTCTTTCATGAGGCGCCGCTGCGTGGCGAAATCCACATACAACAGCCCAAAACGCTTGCTGTAGCCGAACGCCCACTCAAAGTTATCCATCAGCGACCAGTAGAAATAGCCGCGTAGGGGCACGCCCTCCTGCAGGGCGCGATGCGCCTGCTCCAAGTGGGCACGGATATAGTCGACACGCAGTGGGTCGTGCACCTGCCCGTCGGCAGCGACTTCATCGTGGAACGCCGCGCCGTTCTCGGTGATGTAAATCGCAGGCGGATTGTATTCCGCGTGCACCCACTGAAGGATCTCATACAAGCCTTCGGGATAGACCTCCCAGCCCATCTCGGTGTGGAGTTTGCCCGCTTGGTACACCGTACGCGAGCCGAGTGCCTCGCTGGCGTCGTAGGTGATCACACTGCGCGTGTAGTAGTTTACCCCCACGAAGTCAATCGGTGTTTGGATGATTTCCATGTCGTCGGAAGCGGCTTTGGGGGCGAACTCACCCACGAAGTTCATCACTGTTTCGGGGTACTCGCCCCGAAAGATGGGATCCAAGAAGTAGCGATTGATAAATCCGTGCCACAGTGCAGCAATCGCTTGGTCTTGGGGGCTATCGGTGGCGGGCTGTTGGGGTCCAAGGTTGAGCACGATGCCGATTTTGGCGTTGGGCAGGCTAAGCGCGCGCAGGGCTTGCACCGCTCTGCCATGCGCTAGCAGCAGGTGGTGCCCCACCTTAGCAGCGGCGCCGATGTCGCGCATTCCGGGTGCGTGCATGCCCCATAGGTAGCCCAGCGTCATGACCACCCAAGGCTCGTTAATGGTTGCCCATAGGTGCACGCGGTCGCCCAACTCGCGAAACATCAGGTAGGCATAGTCGGCAAACCACTTTGCGCTGTCGCGGTTCGCCCAGCCGCCGCAATCTTGCAGCTCGGCAGGCAAGTCCCAGTGATACAGCGTAATCATCGGTGTGATGCCCGCGTGCAGCAGCGCGTCCACCAATCGCTTGTAGAAGTCTAACCCGCGCTGGTTGATAACGCCGCGCCCTGTCGGCAACACGCGGGGCCACGCCACCGAAAAACGGTATGCGTTCAGCCCCAAACGACGCATCCACTCGATGTCTTCCTGCCAGCGGTGGTAGTGGTCGCACGCGACATCGCCCGTGTCGCCGTTGAGAATATTGCCAGGGGTATGGCTAAACCGATGCCAAATAGATACGCCCGCTCCATCTGCTAGGGGCGACCCCTCAATCTGGTAGGCGGAGGTCGCCGCGCCCCAGAGAAAGTCGCTCGGAAACCGCATGCCACGCGGGATTATACCTAACCCAAATTGCCATCAGTTCGCGCACGGATCGTGATGGTCATAGCCTAACTCTACTGCACTGGCAGGACATCCGCCCCCCACGCCGAATCTTCCAGCTCCGATATGCGTACGTATGCGTTCCTCTGGGCGAGTTTGCTGTGCGTAGCGAGTTTCGCGCAGTCGGTCATCAAGTTTGCCCGTTTCCCCGCGCCGTCGCCTGACGGCACGCAAATCGCCTTCTCGTGGCAGGGCGACCTCTGGATTGCCCCCCTCACAGGCGGCACGGCGCAACGGCTAACCGTCCATCCCGCC
>Ga0105160_1000349_pt1 | contig 22543 bp, 18 predicted proteins | sample GXS110809BmetaG_FD_89591 | JGI IMG/M metagenome (GOLD analysis project Ga0105160, IMG submission 89591) | Hot spring microbial communities from Gongxiaoshe hot spring, China to study Microbial Dark Matter (Phase II) - GXS 110809B | ecosystem: Environmental > Aquatic > Thermal springs > Hot...
CAGGATGATGCAACTGATTAATGTGCTTAAGAATGCTATTTGTATAGAATCCATATGCGGTGTAGGGCTCGTAAGTATGCTCCTTATTACTGGATGCCCGGAGCCCCAAAGAAATCCAGCAATAACCATAAATATGTATTCTCTACGCATTGTCAGCTTTTGGAATCTCTACTCTATTTAAACTATTTGCGTTTAAGCCAGAACTAATTCTTCACAGCATATTTTGTGCAGTATTGAGCTAATTAGTGAGTGATGCATGGAATACATGACTCCTTTTTGTGTTGTTTCTCTCCAATCTACAAATATGTGTGCGGGGGGTGGGATTCGAACCCACGAACCCCTTCGGGAGCGGCTTTCTCCTTTATGATGGTGGGATCTTGAGGCCGCCGCCTTTGGCCAGGCTTGGCTACCCCCGCGCGCCGCCCGTATATATGGGTTGGGGCTGGGTGGATTTAATTTTTGGCGTCTACTCGGTGAAGATGCCGCCGAAGCCGGAGAGGGCCCGCTCGTCCTCCTCCCTAATCTTCGCGAGGACCTCCTTCAGCTCCTCGCCCTCCACAAGCCTCGCCTTATCCTTCAAGAGCTCATCAACCCGTTTCAGCTGCTCCTCAGTCCCAACTATCCTGATGTAATAGCCCTCGCGGCCCACTAGCAGCTTTGCATCCTTCAGCATTATGTTGGCCCTTGAGGCTGTGTCGTCTGTCAGTAGGATTCTCTCTAGGTCTTGGGCCCCCGTGGTTATGTGGTAGACGCGTTCGCCCGGCTCCACGAATCCTAGCACTCTGCACTGTCTATTAAATCGTTGTTCAGATTGATTTATCTGATCCCCTTAAGGCGTTTTCTATTGGCTGTTCCTCGGGCTTGGATACTCCATGCGGCTCAGGCTGGATTAGTTCTCAGCCCTCAGCCCTCTTTGAGGCCTTGGGGCTTGAGGAGGGCGTCCATTACGAGGTGGTTGTGACTACCTTCGGCGGAGGTGGAGAGCCCCACGCCGCCGCGATGGGGTGCAGGGTCCTCCGCCAGCCACCCACCATACTCCTGAGGCCCCACGCCTCCTCCCAGACAGCGCGGAACATACAGAGGAGCAGGTGCGGCGCTGTGAATGTGGCTTCTCCAGAGTATATCGTTGAGGCGGCTCTGGACCTCGGTGTCCTGGCTCTGAGTTTTGGTGTGGGTGAGGCTGTAGAGGCCCCAGTCCTCTGCGAGGCTTACGCCGTCGTCGAGTTCATCGCAGAGGATTTCACGGTGGATGATGTCTGGCTCCAGGTCCGCTGCAGGCCTGTAGCCCTCAGATATAGGCTCTCGGCGATGAGGCCATACTCGCGCTCTTCCTCCCTGCTGGTTGAGGCAGCTGTGAGGCTCTCTAGGGTTGAACCCTTCCTCTCTATGGGTAGGCGTGAGGAGGCCCTCAGGTTTTTGTCTGAGGCGCGGAGCCTGTTGGAGTCCTCTGCTAGGCTTGCGGGTGGGGGGTCTCTGGCATCAATCGTAGACGCTGTCAGGGAGAGGCTCTACTCCGTGGAGAGAAGAATATCTCCCTAGCTATCAAAAGTATGTTGATGAGGATTATTGCAGCCCAGATTATCTGGCCGAGGGGTGCGTAAAGCTCTCCCCTCAATATGAGGGCCAGATAGCCTAGGCCGGTCCACGCAGGTATCTTAACCCCAGTCCACTTCCCCACGATCAGGCTGTAAGGTACGGGTGAGAAAAAGTCGGGGTAGGCGTTTGCGTCTCCCTTAGTTATTACGCCGTACTCTGTCTTGCCTACCGCCCTGTGGACAATCCTCACACTCTCACCAGGCTGCCAGAATACTATCACATCCCCCTTGACAGGGTCCGCGACGATCTCCTCAGGCTTCACACCCTGAATCAAGAGTATGTCTCCAACGCTTATCGTGGGCCTCATGCTCCCGCTCGGAACCACAACCAGTGGGGTATCCGTTCCCATAACAACCCCCAGAGAGAAATAGCCGAGGAGCGCCAGCCCTACCGCGAGGATTATAGGGACTAGGGACCTGGCTAGCCTACGGCCTCTGCCTAGACGTTCTTCCTTCTTAACCGCTCCCGGCTCCTCCGCGCCCAATCCGCCACCCCGCCTCTCTCCTGGGCTTGAGGTCTAGGGCCTCTTGCCTTTGATTTTATCCTGAAGGAGTTGTATAGACCATATATAGATAATGCGGCTAGGGCTGGGGCGGCTATGAGCGGGTAGAAGCTGTATGCGCGCGGGTCTCCGTATAGGAGTATCTGTGTTGAGGCTGACTTGACTGGGAGTTTAACCATGTTGGTGGTTTTTCCATCCCCGTAGACCACAGTATAGACACCCTCCGGGAGAATCGTCGAAGCTAAGCCCTCACTACTTGTTTCCAGCTCCTCTATCGGCTCATCCAAGCCCTCCCTCAAGAATCTGACAGTGAGGTTTGGGGCTGGAGACCCCTCAAGTCTAAAGACCTTCACAGCGAACTCGTATACTGAGGCCTCGATGATTATCTTCTGACTGCCGCTGAGTGTTAATACTCTGTCGGCCACAGGGAGCCCCTTGTAGTTGACTTGGATTATGTAGTTTCCGGCAGGTAGCCTGAGAGAGGCGGCCCCGGAGTCGGTGCTAACCTCGGCAAGCCTCCTATCCTCCCTGTCTAAAAGTAGCTGGGCGCCCCTAAGAGCCACCTTTCCCTCCATCGCCTTCGCATAAACCTCGACCTGAAGCCCATAGACCTTGGCGACAACCTCCACGGTCTCTCCGCTCCTGGTTGGGCGGTGGGAGCCGGTGAACACGTTTACGCCCAAGTAGTTGACGGAAATTGAGAGTGTCCCGTTTGGAATCAGCTTGAGCGTGAGCTGGCCGGTCTCGTTGAGTGTCTCTGCTATGGATAGCGTCCCGACTGATAGCTTGAACTCCGCGTCTCTGAGCGGATTCCGCTCGCCGTCGAGTACTCTGAAATCTATGGTGTAGACGCCTGTGCCCCGTATCTCGAGTAGCCTCTGTTCAGGAGAGTATGTTACTGGGCTTGAATAGACCTTTACGCCCTGGTAATTGACTGTGAGCAAGCCTGTAGTTAGCGGCGCGTCTGGGAAGAGAGCCCAGCCCTCCTCACCTACCACCGACTCTTGCTTGTAGCGCCCAGCCGAGAAGATTGCTACAGCACCTGAGAGGATCTCCTCCCCGGCGTTGTCGAGGATCCTGGCCTGGACATCGGCAACCGCGGCCCTAACAGTCAGATTCCCAGCCTCCACATCCGCCAAGCTCAACTCTCCAGACGCAACCTCAACATCCATATATGTGAAGAAGTATCTGTAGGGGAGCCTGGCTAGACCCTCTATCTTACCCCCCTCTCGCCCTATCTCGAGGGTCCCGAGTGCCTGTCCGCCGTAGGATATCCTGACCGTCCCAGCGACAGGCCTCTCGTCGAGGGAGAGTGCGCGGATTGAGACTGTGTAGGAGCTGGGCCTGACCTGTCTTGACTCCCCATGTGCAGGTATCAGCTCGCCCTTCCCGATCTCCACGCCCTCGAGTATTATCGAGTAGTTGTATTCCACGATTGGCCTATCGCGGAAAGTAACCGAGCCCGCGCTTCCGAAGGATTCTGTCAGCTGGTAGCCGCCGGCCTCGAGCCTGATGCTAGACCTCTTTGAGATGATTTCCGGTAGGGCTCCGAAGAAGCCTGAGCTGTCCAGCACTACCGTGAAGTCTCCGAACCTGGCCCTGATCCTTACCGCGCCACTCTGCACATCATCAGACCTTAACGTAGCCTCAGCGACCTCCAGCCCCTGGAATAGGAGTATCAGTCGGTAGTCCCTCGCGTCGTAGATGTATCCGAGGCTGATTACACCGCCGCTGCCTGTCGCCTCGGTGTAGAGCCTTGAGTCTGCGTAGAGCCTTGCAACAAGCTCGTATGCTGTGGCGTAGGCGGAGAGTGGCTTGTTCTTGAGGTCGTATACCTCCACCCTTAGCTGGGTCAGCGGGAGGGTGATAGGCCCCCTATCCCTGTTGGCGTTAATATTCTCAGGCGAGCTCACAGAGTATATTGCCTCGTCCTTGTAGACGACCTCGTAGACGTAGCTACCCGCGGGGAGTAGGCTGAAGACTGCTAGGCCGTTTGAGTCGCTCGTAGCAGTCAATTGCGGCTGGCCGCTCTTCTCACCCCGCCAGAGATTGACTCTGAGGCCCTGGACAGCCCTCCCCTCCCTATCCTGCAGCGTCAGGCGGAGCCGGTAGAGAGGAAGCTCTACGACTATGTTGTTGTAGTTTGAGTCGTTGATATTTACTGCAGCCTCGCTGCTCTCAACCCGGATTGAGAAGACTTGGTGATTGTAGGTGACGTTGTAGATGTATTGAGTGTTGTTTCCCGGTAGTCTTATGAAGGTTGCGCAGCCATCGCTTCCTGTCTGCTGCTCCGTATTCAGATCCGGCTCTGTCTGGTCTGTCCTAACCTCAACAACCGCCCCCGCTACACTCTGAACACTGCCACTCGACTTAACGCATATCTTCACGTCAAATACTCCAGTCCTGAAAGTTTTTGGGTGGTTAGGATTACTGAAGTTCCAGCCTGTAAATTCTCTGACCATTATCCCCCTATACGTGACGTTTAAGGCATATGTTTTGTTGGTATACATGTTGTTAAATGTTGCTACGCCGTTGGAGTTTGTCTGGGCCTGGTAGCATCCTGTCTCATTTCTGAGGCAGACGTAGGCGTTTGGTAGGGGGTTTCCATGATAGTCTTGGACAGTGACTGTTATTGTCCCTAATGCGGCTTCGGCTGTAGGTGTCTGGAGAAGTATGAATGTTAGGGCTGCCAGTGCCACTATACAGGTCAGGAGTATTACCCTCATTTGCTGCGCTCTGACCCAGCAATATATATTGGGCTCTGATAAGTGTTACCCTCAATTTGGGGCAAGTATTATGAGGGTTCTAGGTCACTCGATCTGGTGTGGCCTAAAACCCCCCTTTTAGGGGGTTGGCTGCCTTCTAACTCGCCTCCCGTTTTTTCCTTCAGATGGGAGTATGGACCGTATGGCTCATGGGATGTCTACTCAAAACCTTCAAGGAAGACGATGTTGATTACTGACAAGGACAATCACATCAAGGAGTACAACTCGATGCACGGGATATACACCCAATATTCTTCGGTGGATGGAGGAGCGTTACTGGAGTGGCGATAGCCTTCCTGAGCAGCCTCGCCTCCTCCCTGTCAAAAAGCTCCCCCAAGCGCTCTTTTGGTCTGGGGTCGAAGAGCAGAAGTATCGCCCCTGATACTTAATTATTCCTAAACACACTCTACAGGTGGCTAAACCCTTCACAGCATGCCCGTTGTTAGGCATGCTATTTGGCTGATACGGTTTCGAGGGTCCATCTGACCGAGCTTATCAGCTCCCTCAGCCGTGAATCCTCCCTATAATTCCTCACAAGAATCTCCTTGACCCTCTCGCCGTCATATACGATCTCGTAGTTCAGGACTTTCTCGGCGTCTATCTCGCCAGACTCGACCCTCCTCCTATCCTCCTCAACCATCTGGTCAAGCACTTTTCTGAGTAGGAAGGATGTGAAGGGTTTGTCGTCGCTTCTGAGCTCTACTCCCGGGCTCAGCTGGAATCTGACCTCGTCCTTGGTGTAGCTTACTGTTGCTAGGTTGGCTCCTGTCCTGCTTCTGACTGAGCGGACTATTGGCTTCTCTGCGGGTGCCTGCGGTGGAGGCGGCTGCTCCACTCTCTTGGCCAGCGTGTCGGCCTTCCTGAAGCTCATCTGAGACAGGAGCTCGTCAACATAGCTCCCCACCCTCTTAAGCATGTCGAGCTCCTGGTTAAGCTCGATAACTCTCCGCTCAATCCAGGCCTTTATCTCGGCCAGTTGCCTCGCCTTCTCCTGAGACTCCTCACCGCTCAGATAGGCTCACTCTCCTCTCCAGTAACAATGGTCTTAAGCTGGGACTTATACATCTCTATTATCTCACCTACGGTCGTTGCATCCTCTGGAGACTTATCATCCCTATACCTCCCGGTGAATCTTGGGAACCTAACCGCCAATCCCGCATCCTTCCTCAAGACTCCCCAGCCGCATGTGTGGATTGGGCTTAAGGTTATCTCGTCGCCAATGATCTCCAGCACCATCTCTGGCCTAATCCAGATGTCTGGCTCCATTATGGAGTCGACGCGGGCGGGCTTCTGGCTCTGGGCCATGGGTGTGAGCCTCTGCGTCAGGTTTTCGAGGTCCTCGTCCTTGAAGCCTGTCCCAACTTTGCAGGCCGTCTTGAAGACGTCTGACTCCTCGTCATAAGCGGCCATTAGAAGTGTTCCTATACGCCCGCTCCTCTTCCCCTTCCCGTAGAAGGCACCCACAACGACTAGGTCGAGCGTGTCAGTGAGCTTGGAGACGTAGCTCCGCTTATACTTTATCCAGAGCCAGCCCCTCGCTCCAGCCCTGTAGATTGACTTGGGCGAGATGTCCTTGACTATAACCCCCTCACATCCGGCCTCAACCGCCTTCAACATGAACTTGTCCAGCGTCTCAGGGTCCGAGACTGTTATTCCCTCTGTGAGTGTGAAGTTTTCAGATGTCTCAAGTATGCGGGAGAGCCTCTCCCTCCTCTCCTGGAGGGGTAGGTCGATGAGGGGTTCACCGTCTATGTAGAGGGCGTCGAAGAAGAAGAGGCTTACGGGGTAGAGCTGGGCTGCCTTCTCGATCTCGTATTTCCTCCTCCTGTGCATTAGCTCTTGGAAGGGTAGCATATCGCCTGTGTCAGGGTCGTAGGCTACGGCCTCACACTCAACGATAGCTGAGCGCGCCTTCAAACCCTTCTTACACATCTCGACAACGTCTGGGAATTGGGATGTTATGTTCTCCTGCCTCCTGGAGAAGATTAGGACCTGGGAATCGAACTTGTGTATCTGCATCCTCTCGCCGTCGTATTTGTATTCTGCGAAGCCTTGGTTGCTGAGCTTCTCAAGTATCTCCTCGGCCGATGTGAGCCTCTCAGCCAGCATGGGCCTGACTGGTACCCCAAGTCTCATGCCTATGCTGCTGACGCCCTGAAGGCCTGAAGACTTCACGGTGGAGGCAACGAGCCCGATGTCGGAGCAGAGGTTGTAGGCCCGCTCAATCTCCTCCTTCCCTCCGCCGCTCATGGCGGCGAGCGCGTCTATTATCGTCATGTCGGCGACTCCCAGCCTCATTTTCCCTGTGACGAGCCTGATGATGTATTTGGCCTCCTTGGGCGTGGCTTGGGCTAGCAGGCCTGAGAGGGCCTTAACCTTCATGTCCATCGCGCCCTCGCCTGAGAACTTGGCGATCTTCTCAAGCTGGCTGTAGACATTCTCAACCGTCAGCTCCTCGAGGCTCAGAGTCATCTGGCTCCTCTTCGAGGATAGTAGCTGCTCCGCGACAAGCCCAAGGTCGCCAGTCTTCCTAAGCATCTCCTCTATCCTCTTCTCATCCAAACCGGTCACCAGTCTGAGAGCCCTTATCGCCAGCTTCTCAGCCATCCCAAGCTCAACACCCACATGGGCTGGGTAGAGCTCTCCGAGCGTCAGATAGGCTATCTTCTCAGCCTCGCCCGGCTCACACTCCCTGAAAAGCTCAACTAGAATATCCCGCATCTCAAGCCGTTTGGTCGTGGCCTCAAGCCTCTCGTAGAAGCTGACGAGGCGTGAGAAGTCCAACCCCCTTTCCCCAATGTCTACACTACTGGGGAGCGGTTTTAAGCCTATTGCTCAGAGGCCCCGGCGAGAGACTACCCCCGTCTCTAGGCGGTATTCTCCGTGACTCTCGCCCCGGAGTTATTGGCCACGGTCACTGTGGCGATGCAGCCCCTCTCCTCTACGAGGAGACGCGCAACCTCCTCAGCCCTTCTCCTTGACCCGGTGAATCCATAGACAGTCGGGCCCCAGCTCGACTGGCCGACGCCTAGAAGCCCCAAGCCCTCCATGGCGGAAACGATGGGAGCCGAGTCCTGGTTATAGACTCCACGCTGATACTCGCTGAACTCCGCGCCCACGCGCCTTTGATACTCGGCTAGGCCGCTTCCAAAGAGCTCCAAGTCGCGGTCCAAGACCCCTGGGATTATCTTCTTGGTGAGAAGCTCGACCAGCCTCTGCTCGGCCTCCCTATTATAGCTCATATTCTCCAGCTTCTCAGCCTCACCGGTCCTAGGGTGCCCATACCTGCCCGGCGGCCTCGCAAGAACCACAAACCAATCCTCGGGAAACCTGAGCGAGATGTATTGTCTTCTCCGCGCAGGCCCTGCCCCTAGGTCGAGGATGAACCCACCTGACCTGAAGGCTGCGACGCCAACCCAGGAGAAGCTGCCCACCAGCCCCGCCTCAACAAGCATCTCCAGCCTCGGCTCAACCCCTGCAAGCCTCGAGACAGCCTCGAGGACCGAGAGATACAGCTGCGTGCCCGCTCCTAGGCCTACATGCCTCGGAGGGGCCTCGAGAATCCTTACCTGGACGCCCCTTTCCAGACCCAGCCCCTCTGTGGAGAGTCTCGCCGCCTCCATGGCCTCCTCGCTCCTCAGCCCAGAGACGCTCAATCCGGGCCCACCAGCCCACTCCGCCTCGACGACAGTCGCCGGCTCCACCACCGCCAGGCCAATACCAGCCCAGCGCGCCATCAGCCAGCCAGTAGAGGCGAAGCCGAGATGGAGTCTCGCAGGCGCAACAACCCTAACAGCCACGCCACCAACAACCTAGCAACTCCTAAAATAAACCTAGTGCAAGTCTCAGGCCAGGGGCTCCAGATGATGGTCAACTACTTCGCATACGACGTCACCATCAACCCAGACGTAATGAGGAGGATTCTGAGCAGGTGGCAGGGGCCGAGGAGGGCTATCCTAGAGGGGTACAGGCTCGTCTTCGACACATACTCCGCGGCCTGGAAGGGAGGGATAGCGGGTTTAGAAGAGGCCAGCGGAAGCCACGTCGTCGGCGCCCTCTACACGATAGAGAGCGAGGACTTCCCACTCCTCGACAGATACCAAGGAGCCCCAAACACCAGGAGTAGGATAAAGATACGCGTCAAGACCGAGACAGGGGTTGAGGAGGCCTATACATACATCTCATCCAACCCCAGAAAGCACGTAGCCCCCTCGCGCCCCTATCTCTCACTGGTAATCCGCGGCTTGAGGACGCTTGGATACGGGGAGGCCGAGGTGTTGATGGTTGAGAAGGCCGCCTTTTCCTGAGGCGCCTGGGTGTAGCCTCCCAGAACACCACGCCAGACCCAGGCCACGCTTGTCAGAAAGTTGATGGAGAAGGCCAAGACAGTCGCCACAAAGTACGCGACCAGGTGGTTGACCCCGAGAAAAACCACCAGCAAGCTATAGGTGCCGTAGTTCACCGCTATGCTCGCAACCCGCGTCAAGTGGAACTTCAGCATCCTCATGAAGAAACCGCCGGAGGACCTGTTTTCCCTAAAGGTCCACACGTCGTTGATTATGAAGTTGGCGACTACGGATATCTCGATGGCTGCAGCACCTGCGATGAGCGAGTCTATCCTCAGATAGTCCACGAGTAGGTAGAGGATGGCCTCGGCGAGGACTAGGCACGCCACACCCACAGCGACAAACTTCAACGCCAGCTTGGAGAAGCTTATCTTGATGAGAGTGTTTATTGTCTCGAGAAGCCTGCTATCCATGCCTTAGCAGCCTCCTAACTGTCTCCAGGTCCACCTCATAGTCGCCATACTCGTCTTGAGGCGTCTCTAGAATCATAGGGAGGTCTCTGAGCTTCTTGTGATTAACTATGAGTTGGAACCCCTTCTCGCCAATGTATCCCCGCCCAATGTGCTCGTGTCTGTCTAGGTGGCTTCCAAGCTTCCCCTTCGAGTCATTCAGGTGGAGGACCTTAAGCTTCTTGAGCCCCACACTATCATCGAAGTCTGAGAGGGTCTTCTCAACCCCCTCCTCCGTAGCTATGTCGTATCCGGCGGCGTAGAGATGGCAGGTGTCTAGACAAACCCCAACCCTTCTCTCATCGCCAACCTTGTCTAGAATGTCTCCTATCTGGGGGAAGTAGGCGCCCACGCTATTCCTCTGGCCAGCCATGTTCTCCAAGAGTATCATGCATCTGGACTCGACTTTAGACAGGGTGTTGTTGACGGCCCTCGCCACCTGTGCGACTCCCTTCTCAACCCCCTTACCCATGTGGCTCCCAATATGGCAGACTAGATAGTTAAGCCCCAAGGTCTCGCTCCTCTCAAGCTCCTCAGATAAGCTTTTCACCGAGCGCCTCCAGCTAAGGGGTTCGGGGCTGGCTATGTTTGGAAGATAGGGCATATGCGCAACGACAACCTCGTATCCAGCCTCCCTCCTCTTCCTGACGAACTCCTCAACCTCCTCATCCTTCAGCCTCTTAGAAATCCAGCCCCGAGGATTCCTGGTGAATATCTGGAAGGTGGTGCAGCCGAGCTCCCTCGCCCTATCAACCGAGAGAGCAATCGAGCCAGATATCGAGACATGAGCACCAAGCAGCACCATATCCTATGAATTGTCGAGAAACAACAAATGTTTAAGCCTTTACCCCCGCTAAAGAGTTAGAGGGGTCGATAACGCCCACCTATTAAATTGGATTGGGTTTAGATTTAAATTTCGGGCATAGACTGTAGAGTCTGGTGTATATGACATGGCTCTAAGCGGTCAGCCAGTTCTGATTCTTAAGGAGGGAACAGCGCGGACGAGAGGCAGGTCAGCCCAGCGTAACAACATCACAGCCGCTAGGATAATCTCCGAGATGGTGAAGTCGACACTAGGTCCGAAGGGGATGGACAAACTACTCGTCGACACAATCGGAGACGTCATAGTTACCAACGACGGCGCGACTATCCTGGAGAAGATGGATGTAGAGCACCCGGCGGCGAAGATGATAATTGAGGTTGCCAAGACGCAGGACAAGTCGGTGGGGGATGGAACAACGAGCGCGGTGCTCATAGCTGGAGAGCTGCTGGCGAAGGCTGAGGAGCTGATAGAGCAGAAGATACACCCAAGCACGATAATCATGGGCTACAAGAAGGCCCTAGACTTGGCTCTTAAGAGGCTCGGCGAGATAGCTACTGAGGTGAAGCTGGAAGACAAGGAGACGCTGGGCAAGATAGTGCGGACCAGCCTGGGGAGCAAGTCTCTGGGCTTCGGGATGGAGCATATAGCAAATCTTGCAATCGACGCGGTCCTCAGCATAGTCAAGGAGTATAACGGGAAATGGAGAGCCGACAAAGACGACATACAGATCGTGAAGAAGATGGGCAAGAGCATTATCGAGTCCCAGCTCATAAAGGGAGTCGTCATCGACAAGGAGGTAGTCCACCCAGGTATGCCCAAGCGCGTCAAGAATGCCAAGATAGCGATTATCGACGCCCCATTCGAAATCGAGAAGACGGAGTTCAGCGCAGAGATAAGGATTAGGGACCCGCTGAAGATTAAGGAGTTCCTAGACGAGGAGGCAAGGATTTTGAAAGAGATGGTTGATAAGGTTGTTGAGGTCGGCGCTAACGTCGTCTTCTGCCAGAAGGGTATTGACGACGCTGCACAATTCTTCCTAGCTAAAGCCGGGATACTCGCTGTCAGGCGTGTTAAGAGGAGCGACATGGAGAAGCTGGAGAAGGCCACGGGAGGAAGGATAGTGACTAACTTTGAGGACCTCTCGCCGAAGGACCTCGGCGCGGCTGACCTGGTTGAGGAGAGGAAGATAGGCGAGGACAGGATGGTCTTCGTGGAGGGCTGCAAGAACCCGAAGGCGGTCTCGATACTCCTGAGGGCGGGGCTTGAGCGGCAGCTGGACGAGGCTGAGCGCTCACTGAACGACGCCCTAATGAACATGATAACCATCGTGGACGACAACAGGTTTGTTCCAGGCGGAGGCGCAGTTGAGACTGAGCTAGCCCAATACGTCAGGGCAAACGCCTCGAAGTATTCCGGCAAAGAGCAGCTGGCCATGTCAGCCTTCGCTGACGCCCTAGAGGTGATTCCTAAGACGTTGGCTGAGAACGCCGGCCTAGACCCAGTCGACATCATGTCGGCGCTGAGAAGCAGACATGTAGACGGGGGCTACAGGTATGGAATCAACGTGTTCAGCGGAAAGGTCGATGACGCAATAAGCCTCGGCATTATCGAGCCCTACAAGGTCAAGGCCCAGGCCTTGAAATCAAGCTTCGAGGCAGCAGCAATGATATTGAGAATCGACGACGTAGTAGCCGCCTCCAAGAAGAAGGAGGAGAAGGGCAAGAAAGAGTCAGAGACACCTGAATTCGACTAAGCTTCAAATCTTCTAGGCCACATCATTTTTCTCCACACATATAAGTCTATTAAACACTACCCACTCTTCTAAACCTAGGTAGAGCTCCGGTAGTATAGCCCGGACAAGTATGCCGGCCTTTCGGGCCCAGAGCGCGGAGAAAGCCGGAGACCCGGGTTCAAATCCCGGCCGGAGCACACATTTACCAGACAACACATTACACGATTTCCTGATAGGCTGGATGTTTAATATAGAATTCATCTCTAGTTTAGCCATAGATGGGAGACCTTTATGCTACGGTCAGGATCTATGGCCCCAAAGGTATGGTTGAGGTACGGGCGCTAGTAGACGCTGGAGCCACATTCACTAAGATATCTAGAAGCGATGCAGAGAAGATCGGTCTGTCTGTAATGCGTGAGACGCTAGAGCAACTCTCTACTGGCCAATAGTTTCGAGGGGTGTGGGCTTTGCGGAAGCCGAGTTAGAAGGTGTCAGAGGAATCATCCACATCACTATAGGAAGTGAAGAAGAGCCCCCTCTGATAGGCTACACAGCGCTCGAGATATTTGAGCTTAAACCAAACCCAGCAACGAGGAGACTTGAGCCGTCAAATATTAAGACCGATCGATGCTAGTGGTTTTTATTTATCTGATAGGCCTTGCTTTAATTTGCATAGGTCTTCATAGAGTAGACTTGCTGCATTTACAAGCCAAGATATATTAAATGTGTCGATATTTTTGGTATTGGAGGGGCGGTTTGGGTAGTTTAGAGAGGATGTTTAACCCCCGTGCTGTTGCTTTGATTGGAGCGACGGATAGAGAGGGCAGTGTTGGCCTAGCCCTTCTCCAGAATCTTTTCAAGTCAAGCCTTGACAGACACATCTATTCAGTTAACCCGAATAGGGAGAGTGTTCTAGGCATCGAGTGCTATCCCTCAATAGGCGCTGTTCCAGAGCACATCGACTTGGCGGTTATTGCGACGCCCGCCAAGACTGTTCCGGGGATTGTGGAGGAGTGTGGGGAGGCGGGTGTTGAGGGTGTAGTCATAGTCTCCGCCGGTTTTAAGGAGACCGGCGAGGAGGGTAAAAAGCTTGAAGAGGAGATTAAGAGGCTGGGGCATCAATATGGTCTTAGAATCCTCGGGCCGAACTGTCTCGGATTTATCAGGCCTCCAATCGGGTTAAACTCAACCTTCCTCCTCAAAGACCCGGAGCCTGGGCAGATAGCCTTCATCTCCCAGAGTGGCGCTCTAGGCTCGGCCATACTCGACTGGGCTGTCAGCGCGCACGTCGGCTTCAGCATGTTCGTCTCGCTGGGCTCGATGATAGACATCGACTTCGGCGACTTAATCGACTTCCTCGGCAGAGACCCCTACACTAGGAGTATACTAATCTACATGGAGAATGTAGGCAACGCTAAGAAGTTCATCAGCGCCGCTCGAGGGTTTGCGAGGAACAAGCCGATAATAATCATGAAGGCGGGGAAATACCCTGCGGGTGCTAGGGCCGTACGGTCTCATACAGGCGCCATGGCTGGGAGCTTCGAGGTGTATAGATCCGCCTTCCGTAGAGCAGGGGCTGTGAGGGTGGATGAGATACAGGACCTCTTCAACTGCGCAAGCGTCTTGGACTCTAGGCGCCTGCCAGCCGGCCCCAGGCTAGCGATAATAACGAACGCCGGTGGCCCAGGGGTAATAGCGGCTGACGCTGTTGTTGAGAATGGCGGAACACTGGCCCAGCTCTCCAACAAGACTGTTGAGCTTCTCGATAGGGTTCTGCCCAACTACTGGAGTCGTGGAAACCCAATAGACGTTCTGGGGGATGCGGATGTTAACAGGTATTCTGTTGCTCTTAATGCGTGTCTCTCCGACCCCAATGTTGACGGCATCGTGATGATCTATACGCCGCAGGGTGCTGCTAAGCCTGTTGACCTCGCAAAGAGGGTGGCGGAGATAGTTGAAGAGAGTGGGAGAGTGAAGCCTGTTCTGACGGTTTGGATGGGTGGTGATGAGGTTTTAGAGGCGAGGAGCCTATTCTATCGCAACGACATCCCAACCTACAGCACCCCGGAGGAGGCTGTCAAAACCTACACCTACATGTACAAGTATAAGCGGAACCTCGAGCTCCTCTATGAGACCCCTGAAGACCTACTCATAGATCCCTCACCGCCAAAGAACTTCTTAAAGATCGTTATTAGGAGGGCTCTGTTGAACCGCAATACTATACTGACGCTGGACGAGTGTGACCGTTTCCTCGACGCTTATGGGATTCCGAGGGCGAGGGGTGAGCTGGCTACGTCTCTGAATGAGGCGCTTGCCATAGCTTCGAGGCTGGGCTACCCTGTTGCGTTGAAGATTATATCGCCGGACATTGCGCATAAGACTGATTTTAACGGTGTGGCCTTGAATATTGCCTCAGAAGATGAGCTGAGGGAGGCATACCTCAATCTTGTGGACTCGGTTAGGTCAGCGATGCCTGACGCACGCGTTAAGGGGATTTATGTCCAGAAGATGGTTAAACCCGTCAATTATGAGCTCATAGTCGGCTCAGCTAGAGACCCTGACTTCGGGGCCATTATTTTATTTGGGGCTGGAGGAACCGCTGCGGAGTTCCTGAAGGATTACTCGATAGGCCTGCCACCGCTTAATCAAGTCCTTGCGAGACGGCTGATGGAGGAGACAAAAATCTACGAGCTTCTTGTGCATGGGTTTAGGAATAAGCAGCCAGCCGATTTGAAGAAGCTGGAGGAGATAATAGTGCGCTTCTCCAACATGATTGTTGACTTCCCCGAGATTAAAGAGGCTGAGATTAACCCGTTGATAGTTGCCGGCGAGCAAGCATATGCCGTTGACTGTAGGATTGTGCTTGATGATAAGTACGTAGACAGTGGCGAGCCCTATAGCCACCTAGTCATAACACCCTATCCCACGAAATACGTTAGGCCTTGGAGACTTAAGGATGGTAGGGAGGTCTTGCTCCGCCCAATCAGGCCTGAAGACGAGCCGCTAGAGTATGAGCTAATCAAGGGGCTCTCGGAGGAGTCGAGCAGGTTCAGGTTCTTCCAGGTAATTAGGGAGGTTACGCACGAGATGCTGGTGAGGTTCTGCAACATAGACTATGACAGAGAGATAGCTATCATAGCAGAGTATAACGAGGGTGGCAGGAAGAGGAATGTGGGGGTTGGCAGGCTAATCATTGACCGCGACGCGAAGAGAGGAGAATTCGCTGTCCTCGTTGCAGACGACTTCCAGGGAAAGGGCCTTGGAACCAAGCTGACAGACATGGTCATCGAGATCGCGCAGGAGAAGGGACTGGACTCAATCTACGGGATAGTGCTCCCGGAGAATACGAAGATGATCAGGCTCTGTAGGAAGATGGGATTTGAGATAAGTTATGGGAAGGACGAGGTCTTTGTCGAGCTGAAGCTGAAGCAGGAGGCTCCCCGCACGTTGGAGGCCGGGCCCAAGCGTGAGGAGCGCGCCAAGGCTGTGAGTGAGTCTATGGAGAGCAGCGAACAGAAGTAGATCTTAGACGATCCTGGCAAGCGCCAGGCCTAGCTGCACGAAGAGGAGCCAGGGGCTTGAGGCCTTGAAGAGCCTCCAGGAATCTTCTCTTCTCCTATATTTGAGTAGGGCTGCCGTGTAGTAGGCTATTAAGAGTGTTATCGGGGCTGTGACGAGTAGGAAGATTGTGGACGGGTTTATTGTTAGAGATAGTGCGGCCCAGCCTCCCAGCATTAGTGCGTTCGATAATGCGATGGCGGTTACAGCTTGGTCCACCCCTCTAGTGACCGGCAGCATGGGGAGGCTGGCAGACCTGTAGTCGTTCTCAGCCCTGAGGGATAGGGCCCAGAAATGCCCCGGCGTCCAGAGGAATATCAGCAGAGCCACCAAAACCGCTTCGAGGCCTATCGTGTTTGTGGCGGCCGCCCAGCCTGCCAGGGGTGGAAAAGAGCCTGCAACACCGCCAATCACTATGTTCCAGTCCGTCCTCCTCTTCAATAGAATCGTATAAACAACAACATATGCGAGTATCCCAGAAGCGATCATGAGGGCTGTTAATGGGTTGAACAGCGCCCATGCCGAGACTATCGAAACCGCGGAGAGAATTAGGCCCAGGGTGAAGACAACCTTAGCTGGGACCCGGCCGCTTGGAATTGGCCTCTTCGCAGTCCTCTTCATCAAACCGTCAATATCTCTGTCGAGATAGTTGTTCAGCATGCTCGACCCACCCGACGCGAGATATCCAGTAAGGAAGAGGGGGGCGGTGCCCCAGACGCCGCCACCCGCGAGAAGATAGCATGAGACCGCCGAGCCTATGTTGAGCAGAGTAATCTTCGGCTTGGTCAAGGAGAGGAGGTCGGTAAAAATAGCCATTCCCGGATGCTCAGATACTCAGCACCTGTCGAATTTTTATACATGTATCGGCTACAATGAAGTATTGTAAATATTCAGGGCGGAGGGTAATTGGGGTTAATGGCTCAAGTGCAGGTGTAGGGCTTGGTGGCTATATCGTTATTCCCTTTTCTCGCATCTCCTTGGCTGCTGCCTCTATCGACTTGACTATGTTGATGTATCCTGTGCATCGGCAGAGGTTCCCAGTTATCCCCCACTTGATCTCCTCCCTGGATGGGTTGGGGTTTCTCAGCAAGAGCCCCAACGCGGACATGATCATGCCTGGTGTGCAGAAGCCGCACTGCAGGCCGTGGTTCTCCCAGAAAGCCTTCTGGAGTGGATGAAGCTCGCCATTCTTGGCGAGGCCCTCAATAGTCAAAACCTCCTTCCCATCGACCTGTGTGGTAAGTAGGGTGCATGACTTGACTGCCACCCAGCTATCACCCCGAAGGCCCTTGACCAGCACAGTACATGCGCCGCAGTGAGTCGTGTCGCAGCCTACATGTGTGCCCGTGAGGCCTACGACATCCCTGATATAGTTGACCAGAAGAAGCCTTGGCTCGACATTGTGCGAGTACTCGACGCCGTTTATCTTCACCCTCACTGGGACAGTCTCCTGCGGCGCCTCAGCCGTTGCCCTTGGCCTAGCCCTGCGTGTCATCCGCCTAGGCATGCTGGGTCATCTCGAGTGTGATTCCAGCTCTACTTAAAGCCTCCTCGAGAGCCCTCCTAACCATCACGCGCGTCAGCCACTTCTTGTACTCGGCTGAGCCTCTCAGGTCGCTGCTAGGCTGGGCCTTCTCAGCCGCCATCTCCGCAGCCTTATCCAACAGCCCTGCATCAGGCCTCTTGCCGCGTAGAATCCTCTCGGCGTTCACAGCCCTGTATGGTGTGGGGTTCACAGAGCCTATTGCTATGGAGACGTTCTTAACCCGCCCCCTGCCGTCTGGAACAACTATCGCAGCCACGTTTACAGTCGCGAAGTCTCCAGCCCTCCTCTCAAACTTCTTCCAAGACCAGCCATGGCCTTTAGGCGGCTTGGGGACGACTATCTCGGTGAGAATCTCCGTGGGCTTGAGGGCTGTAGTGAACGGGCCCTTCAAGAACCTTGAGAGGGGGATAGTTCTCTTTCTGGCTCCCTGTATCGTGACTGATGCGTCAAGGGCTAGCATGGCGACTGGCCAGTCGCCGGCGGGGTCCGAGTGGGCGAGTGAGCCCCCAACAGTCCCCATGTTCCTCACCTGCATATCTCCAATCCACCTGGCCGTCTCGGGGAGTAGGGGTATATCGCGCATGAGTGTCCTAGACAGCTCGATGTCCGCATGCGTCGTAAGGGCGCCTATCCTAACCACCCTCGCACCATCCCTAATATACGCAAGCCTATCCCTCAAGTTCTTCAAGTCAATGACCAAGCGGGGCCCGATTATTCTGAGCTTCATCATTGGGAGGAGGCTGTGCCCTCCTGCCAGGAGCTTAGCCTCATCCCTGTATTTTCTAAGCAGCGTCAAGACCTCTTCAACTCTATTTGGCGCTACATAGCTAAACTTTCGAGGATACACGGCCACACATCACCTTCATAGTTTGATAATTACTCTCCAGGCGTGTTTATAATTTTTACGCATCGCCCCCTCTAGGCCCGTAAAACTCAAAGCCAATCTCCCAACCACAACAAGTAGTGGAGGATAGGAGATGGGTGTGGATGACTCGTCCCAAGTCTATAGGCCTGCCGAGGATACCTGGCTACTAATCGACTGCCTATCAAAGGCGACGTATAGGGGATTGGTTGTTGAGGTGGGTAGTGGGAGCGGTGTGGTCTCAAGATTCATCGCAGAGAGAGGCTTCGAGGTCTTAGCCATAGACATAAGCGAGGCAGCAGCTAGAAGCACCCGCCTAAACTGCTCACAGCTACTAGGTCGAGTCCACATAATAGTTGGTGATAGGCTCAAGGCCCTACGCCCAAGTGTGAAGATAGGCCTAATAGCCTCAAACCCACCTTACCTGCCCAAAGAAAACACATCAGACACAGCGACCGAAGGCGGGGAGAGTGGGGCCGAGTTCACAATAGACCTAATCGACGAGGCGGAAGAATTCATGGCTACTGGAGCTAGGCTTGTTTTAATAGCCTCTACACTCGGAGACGTGGAGGCAGTCACCAGACACGCAGAGGCTAAGGGCCTGGATGTAATGTGCCTCGAGTCGAGGCGCCTATTCTTCGAGGAGATAAGATGCTACGAGCTTAGGAAAATCCTAACCCATGAATAAGCCCTTAAACCCCTACCCTATATTAGGCGCGGCACAACCTCAGTTCCTAAATCCTTCGTTGCTAAATTCTCCATCACGACAATATTGTAGAGCTCGGCAAGCCTCTTTGAGTCATTGTCCAGCTGTCCGAGACATAGTATCTTGATGTTATCTATCCTAGTATCGGCCTTCATGACTATTATCTTCATTATCTCGTGAATCTTTGCTCCTCCCTTATCGCTGAATAGAAAGACAGCTCCCCTGACCTGTCCTAGGCGGCTGTAAAGCAGGTCAATCTTGTGCCTGACTTTAGAAGAGCCCAGAATACGGGCTCCAAGCTGGACCTCGTATCCCTGCTTCTTGAGCTCCTCTGCGATTAGTTTAAGCGGCCTCTTCTGCCTCTGCAGCTCGCTTATCATCTCGGGGTTGATTGCGTATTTGTAAAAGGTTTTGAACTCGAAGCTGCTTAGGTCATAGTCTAGTCCGCATGTGAGGCATCTGAAGGATATGTAGGGGTCGGGGCTGACCTCGTTGCAGTCATAGCACATGAAGAAGCTTGAGTGGACCTTGAGTACCTGCTCCTGTTCATCCTCAATCGGCCCTCTCAATATCTTCACGCTACTACCACAGCGCGGGCATAGTGGGCGTCCCCCCGCGGTAAAGCTGTCCTCGGGCCCAAGATACCCACAAGCTTCATGCTGCAAAATCCTCTGCCTGCCTATGTTAGTTGAGCCACACGCTCTACAGCTGAGGGTCAGGATATTTAGAGCACTCTGGCAGTGGGGGCACATAACCTTCTTAAACTCAACCCCTGATACCTTGACTATGTTCTTGTCGATAAGCCTCTTTATGACTTTGAGAAGCGTGGTTGTGTCTATGCCGAGCCTCGACTCCAAGTCGGGGTAGGAGCCGCCCTCGGGTGAGGTGTTGTTAGGAAGAGGCACAATCTCGGTAATCTCCTCCTCCACCATAATCTCTACCAGTGTCTCCTCAAGATCTTCGATGCTCAGTGACGGCTCCGGTGGGGGTGGTGGAATAGCCATTGGGGTGGGTGGAGCTGTCTCTGTCTGTGTGGCCGTTGGGGGAGGTGTCATCTCAGTCTCTGTCTGGGGAGATGGTGTAGTGGCCTGTGTGGGCGGAGGCGTCGATCCTGTCTCAGTAAGTGTCGGGGCTGGAGTCTCCTGAACCTTCACCATAGGTTTAGACTCTATTGTTTGAGGAGGTTGAGGCGTCTGGGCGGTCTCTCTGTCTATCTGGCTTGGCATTGGTGGTGGGATCTTTACTCCACCGCCTCCCAGGAGCCTCACGAATCCGACAAGAATTGCGGCGAACACTGCGAGGCCTGTGGCCCAGCCAAGTATCGAGACTATAGGCCCGCTGAACATAATCAATGCAAATGCTAGCCCCCAGCCTGCGGCAGCGCCCACCAACAGAACAAACCAAGCCTTGATGAGCCTATACAGTACGAGACCATTTACAGCACCGATTAAAAGACCTGTAAGAGCGTACGCAATGAAGACTCCTGCAGGCTCTCCAAAAGATAGGATAGACTCTGCCAAAACCCTGAGAGGCTCACCGCCAATAAACCAAGACACAAAGGATAATGCAAAAACTATAGCTATTGAAACCAGCAGACGTGTAACTGAGGTTAAACCTCGCATGTCTCTGTCTATAACATGGCTTTATCGGCTAAATATAAGTAATCATGTTTAACCATTTAATCCCAATACAGTCTATATGGCCAACCGTTAAAAAAAGGCCTAAAACATGCCGGACCGGTTTACCGAATCGGTAAATGTGATTATCAATTTAACACCAAGACGCCATACTTCAACAGGAAAGGACTATATAGGTTCCAACGTATAACGCCAGTAGTGACTTAAATTGGGCGGCGGTGGGCGTCGCAGAAAGAAGAGCGGAGATACTGTAATAGGGGCTGTATTACTGGCAGCCCTCACTGTCGGCGTCGGTATATTTATCTTGGGGGTGGCCTCGGGGTGGCTGGGTGCCTCGCTTCAGTCCTCAACCGGCGAGGCTAACAGAGCTATCCTCCTGGTCAAAACTTCGGCGCAGCTCTCCTTTGAGGCCGTAAACTATACCAAGCATACGAGAAATATAACATTGCGGAACATCGCAGAAGTGCCTATTACTGTTACGAGGATAGAGATTGTGACGCCGGAAGGGGCATTAAAGGCCTCCTACCCCTCAGGTGCATTCACTAATATAACTGGGCTGGCTCCGGGTGGAAGCGCAGTGCTCGGGGATGATGTTGTCCCTATCTGCGGGTCTTGCCTGCCCCAAGAGACCCTGAGGCTGAGGGTCTGGTATATTGCTTCAAGCCTATATAACAAGGATAACCCGGAGATCTCTGCAGACGAGATGAGGTATGTTGAAACAGTATTCACCTATCCGCCCGGTGGTGTGGGGCCTAGGTGCCCACTGCCATCCAACTGGATGACTGTGGACGTCGTGGACCCGGTAACCTACTTCGACCTTGGCAAGATACCACCTCCACCAAACAACAAGATCTATGCACGTTTCCCCTACGCCTCCTCTAACGTAATAGTCCCGGTCGACTTACAGGTGAGGAACGCGTCTGGTGAATTGGGATTCGCATCTAACACGGTACCCAGTATCAGCAATGAGATGCAGGCATTCACCGGGTCTTTTAGCGGCTTTCAGGTCCCGCTAGAGGTGAATATTGCTGCCGCCGGTTTCAATGTCCTTCAGAGAAGATGGGTATTTGGCGGAATACCCAACAAGGCCCACGCATCAGGTGTGACGCTGTGGTCGAATGCTGAGCGGGTCGTAAATGTGGTTGAGGTTGAGCTGGGTAAAAACGACCTTGTGGACTTGAGTCTCAGGATAACTGTGATACTTCGCGACTGTAATGGCGACCTTATAGCGTCTAGGTCTGTGACATCCACCATCCCGCGTGGAGTATTTACGGACTCCGTATTCATTGATATTCCCTCAACATCTTTGACAGACATCGCTACAGTGGAAGTGATTGTAGAGGAGGTGTAAGGAGTTGCGAGGAAGAGTGGGCTACAGCGATATTCTCGCAACGGTAATGATACTTGCAATCGTGTTGTCTGCAGGCATAGGCATCTGGTTATTTCTGAGCAGCTACGCAGGTATCTGGAGACAGGGGGAGGTCAGAAAGCTGGGTGACCAAGCCCTCATACTGCGATCAAACATAGGCGCCGAGTATGCCTTTTTCCCGGACACCATGTTCGGCTCCGCCGACAGGGGCGTTATTATGCTGAGAAATACGGGCAGAGAACCAATAGTCGTCTTCAGAATCCTCACCATAAAAAATGGAACCGTTGTCTATGATACAGGTGTGTATGACCTTGCAAGGATACCTGTAAATGAGAGGTCAGTCTTAACGTTTAGATGCCCAAGTGGTGTCTGCTCCGAGAACGACAGAATCCTAGTACAGGTGCACTACATCCCTGAGCAACTCTACGACCCCAATAACCCAGCCCTCTCCAAGCCTGACAGCGAGACGCTCCTCTTTAAGATAGCCACATTCGAGGCCTCAAAGCCGCACTACGGCCTCTCCGGCGGCTGTACTCTCCCGACAGAGAACTGGCTTATGGTTGAAGTGATAGACCCTAAGGAGGATAACATCTACGGCTCCACAACCGACTACATTAAAATCAGGGTACTTAACGCCAGCGATGCGCGCGAC
>Ga0105160_1000352_pt1 | contig 22303 bp, 14 predicted proteins | sample GXS110809BmetaG_FD_89591 | JGI IMG/M metagenome (GOLD analysis project Ga0105160, IMG submission 89591) | Hot spring microbial communities from Gongxiaoshe hot spring, China to study Microbial Dark Matter (Phase II) - GXS 110809B | ecosystem: Environmental > Aquatic > Thermal springs > Hot...
AAGGGACTTTAACATTAACCCCTCAAAATGTAGAATTAGCTATGGCTAATCACGTTCAAGATATTGTAAATAATCTTGTTACTCAAAGAATCGTGCAGGAATATTTAGAATTCCTATCTGGTCAGCTACTTTAATATTTTTTATTTTTTCTTCGTCCCTCCCGGAATAGGGAGGGATTTCTATTTTGTTTTGAAAAGAAATAACCTCTATTGTAAAATACTTTTGTGAGAGTTAGTTTTGAACATCCAATAATCCAACCAGGATATCCTAAACCTCTATCTGATACTACTTATGAAGTAGGTCAGTACGCACCAAGTGAACTTTCTTTGTCTTATTTTAGGCTTTTGGAAGCCAAAAATGCAGGACTTTTCTATGACCCTTCGTTAGATATTTATGATGAAGAAGGAAACATTAGCGAAAAAAAGTTAGAACAGATTAACGTAGAACAACTCCTTTCTAAATATTTTGATTCTATAGACCCACAAATACCAAGATTTGCCGCAATAAATATCTACTCTGTTCTTAACAGAATACCTAATAAATATTTTTCTTATTTAGACATAAAAAAGATATCCTGGATAAAGAAAAGCGAAATGGAAGAAGCAAATGATTTTTCTATTTTGGGTTTTGTAAAAAAAGAAAATTACTTTGAACTACTTGTTTATCAACCTTATTATCTTTATTTGGTAATACCTTTAGTAAGACCTGTTCACGGATATTCACAAGGTTTATCAGTATCTTCATATGCAACTGCAAAGATTATAGGAAGAATATTGTTTTTTGTTCTAGGACAAAAATTCCCTGAAATATTAGAAGATTTTATAGAAACCAGACAATGGACAAAAGAAAAGAAGCCTGGATTTTATAAATCAGGAGAATATTTTTATTTTCCTTCTCAAAAAAATTTCTATCACGGGCCTAAAGAAAGATTTTCTTACTTTACAACCCTTTCCCCTCAAGACGATTTTGCAGAAGGATTTGTTTATTATTATTTTCATAGACTTTTCTTCCAAAGATTTACTGAGTTTTTCTCTTTCTTTAAAAGATTGGAAGGAGCTTTAAAAATATGAAACTTATTTACAAAGTAAAACATTTTTTAAGGTCATCAAAAGCAGAAATACATGTGATAACAAAAGGAGATAAATTAACTAGTTTACACGTTATTTCTAATGATAGTGATACTGAGTTTGATTTACAAGAGATACTTAATAGGCCCTTTAGTACCTCAATCTTTTGTTGCCCCAATAAAAAAGAAAAATCAGAAATATTTCTTTTCGTTCAAAATAACTTGAGCATTTTCGTTTCATTTTTACCAGACATTCTTTCTTGGCATGGATATATAATAGAAAAAGCGGAAAAAGTATCAACTACTAAATCCATAAAAGATTTTTTAGAAGATGAAGAGTTAAAGGGGGACGAAGAAAACTATGAAGAATAAGCTTGAGTTTGAAGATTTTCTAAAGGCTTATGTAGACCATGTAATAAAATCCATAACAGCAAAGGAAATAGTATTAGTTAATAAATCATTAGATATTCCTGTTAACGAAGAAGGAGTTATAGAAAAGGTTCCTGCTGGATACATTGCCTATAATCAAAAAACTGGTAAAGTGTTGGTAGGAGGAAAGTTTTTAAATGTCAAATTGGAAAATCTAGCAGAAAGCGGTTGGGTTCTTATTCCTGTGCAAAAAGATGTTTCTTTAGAAGAAGCAAAACAGTTAGCACAAAAAGTTATTAGCGGTAATAAAAAAGAAGTTTCAGAACAAGAAGCAAAAATACTGGGCAAATTTTTAGAAGATATCATTGAAAAAAGAGGAAAAGAAGGAGAACTAGACCTTGAAAAAGAAAAAGAATCTGTAAAAACAGGAATTAAGAAGATTGTAGCAATTGCTTCTCAGCACGGTTTAGGGAAACTAGAAGAAGTAAAAGAAGTTGTAGAAACAGAAAAGAAACTTAAACAAGCTGGACAACCGAAACTAAAATTAGACGAGTACCTTGTTTATGATAAAAAGAACAGACGTTTAGCAACTTTGAGAACATTTTTAGAATTTAGAGATTACTTTAGTGATGACGTTGTAGTTTTTACAGATGACCTCGCAAAAACAAGACCTTCTTTATCTGGTCAACCCGAATGGCACTTTCAAAAAGCAAATGAGCTTTATCTAAAAGCAGATACCGAAGACAAGGAAACAAAAAAACATTTAGATACCCTTGTTAAATGGATAAGAAAGGCTGGAGTTTTGGCGGGACGTAGCATTCCTCCGAAAGTTTTGCAGGCTTTAGAATATCTAACTGTTAGCGGAAAAGACAGTTTGCCTTTTTCTATTTTTGATGTTCAGAATGGAGTTATTTTAGATTTTGATGAAAATGTTGCTAAATATTTTACTACTCCTTATGCAGGAAGACCTGAGTTTTTAGAGAAAAATCAAATAGAAGAACTTGTCAAAAATCTAACTCCATCACTAGTAGGTTCTAGATTATATGAAATAGGAAGCGGAGAAGTAGCTACAGAAGAAGTATTTGTTGATGACGATGAAGAAAGGCGTTTTGATGTTTTTACTCAAGAAGATATAGATTCTAACTACGAAGCAAAAACATTAAATGCACAAACTCATTTATACCTAGCTATAGGAGATTGGGCTAGAAGGACTTTCTTCCGGAGCAAAAGTCAGGAAGAAGTGCAAGATAAAGAAGGTTTTACTGGTATAGAAGATGTTCTTATTAGAAACCTTGAACAAATAAGAGAAAACATAGCAAATAGATTTAAAGGAATATTTTTAAATAGATATAACGAGTTTCTTTCTTCAAACATGGTTAACGAAGAAATACAAAAAGTCGTTAAATCTCTATTTGATAAATACCTACCAAATATACAAGAAGCCCTACAAGGAAGTTTGAAAAACTTTTTACCAATAAGAAGAGTAAAAGATTCGTCTACTGGTCAATCACTTCATTATCAAGATGCTATAGAGTGGTTACTTGGTTTGAAATTATCAGGCGCAAAAATACTTGCTACTTTAAATAGAAAAGAAAAAAATGAACTCAAAAAACACATAGAACCTACAGCAAGAGATATCACAGAAAATGCCCCTGTTTTTAATCCTGATCTTTATCTAACTAACGCACAACTTTATGCTTCTTTTAGGTTTTTACATCCATTTTTCAGACATTCTCCTTTATTTAAACATCTTTCTCCTTTAAAGAAACCCCAACAGGTAGGACACTTTTTCGGATATGTAACTGGTTTAGGTAAAACAGTTTTAGGGCTTTGGCTTTACGGTATTTACAGAAGCACCTTATTACCTAATAAAGATGGAAAACTGGAACCCTTATATGCTTTTAGAGATAAAGATGGAAAGCCTATGTTTACAGATAGGCCAGTTTTGATTGTTGGGCCTTCTCAGATTTTGGACAACTGGGTTAATGACGCAAATCAAATTGTGTTTGATTCGCTTTGGTTTAACAATACAGAATGGAGCCTAAGCAATCCTGATGGTAGTTATTTAATGATTAGAGGAAATAAAGAAGAAAGGGAAAAGAAGTATCGTCAACTTTTGATTGCTTGGGCAAGAAAAAATGCTGGTGAAGATATAAAACTACCTAAGATGGTTTTAATTGGTACTTCTTTAATGTCTGTAGGCTCCTCTCAAGGAGTTGATTTAGAACAACAAGAAACACTAACAGACGAAACTTATTTACAACTTTTAACTGGCCCGTCTACTTATAAGGTTGGAGAACAAACATATAAAACAAAAACTGGGGCATTCGGAATGCTTATTGTAGACGAAATGTCAAAATTTTTCTCTGAAACTTCCACTAGAAGACAGTTTTTAGAAAGATTAGCCAAAAGTATAACTTCTGATAAAAATCAAGGTTATGTCTTTGCATTTAACGCTTATGCAGTTAACAATAGCGCTAACGATGTAATAAGTGTTTCTAAAATGTTCTTGCATGACCCTAATATAATAAGCGATAAAGAATTTAGAACCCAAGGTGGCCTTCTTAAAGAAGGCAAGATACAAAACTTTATGCGAACCCTTTTTGACACAATTTATAAAGACAATTTAGATATTGACATTAGAATAAACATGGAAATAAAAGAAGGCGAAAATACAGATGTTGTTACTATTCCTGTTGACATGATGCAAAGACCTACAGAGTATCGTGCAAGAATTTCTTTACCCTTTGCTAAGCTTGCTTTAGCGTATAAAACTCTTTTTGAAAGAGGAAGAAATCCTGATGAACAAACATTTGTTAAAGAATACTCGCCTAATGGTGAAGTAAGAAATAATCAAGTACCCTTCCAAAAAATATATGAAAGATATGTTCCTGCGTTCTATCAGCTAACGAGAGATATGCAAAGTGGTGGATTTAACTGGAGGCGTTATTTAGAATACGGTTTGGTAAGCCTCTCAAAAGATGATCCTTCAACTTGTTTTGTAACAAAAGAAACAACAAAAACCGAAGATGGAAAAGTGCGTGTTGAGAGAAAAGCAATAAGCGCAGAAGATGCTATTTTAAAGGGTTTGGCACATTCTTTAGCACATTCCACTTCTGTTAGAAGAGCTATTTTATCTTTAGGTAGTAATTCTGGTATCTTTTCTAAGAAAAATGAAAATTTAAGAAAACTTCTTCTTGAAATAGACAAAATTTCTGAGCAAATGCTAACTGCAAAAGGCGAAAACTATCTTAATCTAGAAAAACAATTAATAGAACGGAGAAAACAATTAGAGCAAGAGCTTGCAAAGAGAAAAGATACCGTACTTGCTCCTTTGTCTTATACTATTACACATGGTTTATCTAGTGCAGAAGTTACTATTCCCCTTTCCACTTCTTCTGAGATAGAAGATGACGCCGTTTCATTTTTCGGAGGAACACCTGCTGGATTTGGTACAGGTTCTAGAACTGTAAAGCTAAGACTACCTGGGTGGTTACTACATATAACACCTGATGCTTCAGATGAAGAAGCTGGAACTGCATTTCAACATGAAGGATTTGAAACCGAACTTTCTAAAGGACGAAGAAGAAAACAAGGAAGCGAAAGGAAAGTTTACGCCGAAACAAGAAATGATATGATTAATCTTTCTCTTTTGTTAGGACTTCTTTCAGATGAAAATATGAGATATGAAACTTATTTAGATGAGGAGAATGAACAACCTGTAATAAAAGTTAGAGCTATTGATAAAGACGGAAAAGTATTTGATGTTACCCAATCTTTATTGGGGCAACCTATTACTGTTGTTAATGACGATAACTCTACATTCAGCACTACTATTAATGCAGTAGCAACTAGCCTTTCTAAAGGTGTAGATAGATACACAGATTATGCTATTTTAGAAACTAAAACACTAAGACAAACTATTGAAAAAATTAAACAAGAGCTAGGAGTAAATAAAAATGGCGCTTCTAGCATAGCAAACAGAAGGGGAGCTGTCTTTTTTGCTTCTAGAAGAGCATTTGATGCTTTCAAAAGGGCTGTAGAAGATGGCGATCCAGAAATACCCAAGGAAATACGTGATGCTATTCTGAACGGAGGATTTTTATATTCAGACCAGGATTTATCAGAACGTCAAGCAGTAGTTAAAAAGTACCAAGATGCGAAAGGAACTAATGCATTAATTGTTACGACAATTGATGTTGGTGGTGTAGGTCTAAATTTAAACGGTGATTTTGGTGTTATTCATGGACACCCGTCAGCAGAAAAAATTTATCAAGCCGTGGGACGTCTTTTCCGTATTGCCTCTAAAGACGTATCTAAAAATATAAGAATAAGTTATATCATAGGTAAGATATTGTTAGAAGTAATAAGACTAAAAGAAAATATAAAAGACATCACAACTTCTAGGCGTGCGATGGATGAAGGTGAACTTTCGTCTGAAGAAAAAGTTTCTTATCAGAAAGCTTTACAAGAAAGACAAACCGCTTCACCTACAAGACTTTTCGCTGGCTTTTATGAACCCGGTACCAATAAACTAACTGATGAAGCTGTTAAATTCCTTCAACAAGTAAAGAAATACTTGTCCCAAATGTAAAATGAAATGGAGGATATATGTTTAAGGATATGGACGATGAAAGAAGATTAAGATATGTAAATTTTGTTTTGGATTATCTTTTAGGCGCTTTATCGCCAAGAGAAAGGGCCATTATCAGAAAAAATATTCCCTCCTTTTATGAGGACGAAGATGGAAAGGAATTTGAAAGATATGTAACTGTTCTACATCTTTTGCCTTATTTGTCCAAACAAGACATTTCATTGGAGAAGAAATGCGAAGTATCCAAAAAGGTATCTGAAGTTCTAGAACAAAGTGGTGTAAAAGTTTCTAATCTAAAATATTTTATAGAAAACTATTGTCGTTAAACTATGGGTATCACTTACGATAAGTCTGGACAATTTTCTAATGATTCTCCTTACGATAAGGTTATTTTTGTTCCAGAGGGAAAGGTATTTTATCGTCAAGATAGACCTATAGAACTCTCTTATTTTCCCGGAGAAAATGTAGGCACTAAACATGGTATTTATGTAAAAGATAATTGGGTATTAGAAGATATAGAAGAATATTATGCTAAATACGGAACAAATTTACCAGAAGAAAGAAAAAAAAGATTAGAAAAACTTCTTTCCCCCCAAACACAAGTTGAAGAACAAGAAGTTTTAGAACCAGAAAGTCCCAAGGAAGAAGATGTTCAAGCTTCTGAAGAAGATTCGGAAAGGCAATTATCTCCTGAAGAAAAGCTTGCTGAAAAACTAAAAGAACAAAATTTACAGTTAAAAGATGAGGATTTAAGACAAATTTTAGCTATTTTCCAAAAGTTTGCCCAAGAGGAAATAAGCGAAAAAGAACTTGTTAAGGAAAGTTTAAAATATTTATCTTTATATACTTTTCTAAGTTCAGATTTTTTGGAAGACGCTAAAAAAATACTTTCGTCTTTGTTAGAGAAAGATTTTTCTGAGTTTTTAGATGAACATGGAGAAAAAGAAATTATTGATTTTTTGAAAAAAGAATTTTCTAATTCCTTTGAGCAACTTTTTAATGAAGCTTATTTGAAACTAAAAGCTTCTAAACCCGAAATAGATAAAAAAGAGTTTCTAGAAAACTTTTACGAGTTAAATACAGAAGATATAGTAAACCTTGAAATCAGTAGAACTGCAAAAGAGATTCTTTTTGAAGCGCTAGACCATTTTTTTACTAAATATGAAGATTTAATTAATGAAGAAGAAAAAAAATCAAAAGAAAAAGAAAATATACTAGAAAGAGAACATACAAAAGAACTCGTCATAAAAAACAAAGAAACGATATCAAAAGAATATTTGACGTCTTTGCAAGATATATTTGGGGTAAAAATAGATTTCAGTAATTTTGATATTGAAACTCAAGTAGATAAAACCTTTAACGCAATAATTTCCGTTGCCAAAAACATTAGAAATAACTATGGACAGGAAGTATTAACATCACTTTATTTCCCGAAAATTCTGGCTTTTGTTAAACCTAATCAGAATTACATAGAAGTTTTAAAAGACATTTCAAAGGGGGTAATAGATTTAAATGAAATATACAAAGACTTTTGCGCCGCCGTTTACTCTCCAAAAATGGACCAAACAGAAAGCTTTTTTGAGAAAAATGTAAGTGATTGTCTAACAACAATGTCATTGCTTTTTTCTGACGTTCCAAAATATATTTCCAAGGAACTAACATCCTTTGCTTTTGACAAAAAAAGAGAAAAAAATTTTATTTATACTTTGGCCGGGGAAACTATAAATAAAACAATAAGTGAAAGTTTTCGCCCAAGTAAATTGGGAATACTAGGAAAAATAAAACACACAGAAAATAAAACACAAGAAAAACCGAAATCCGAGGAAGAAATAAAAGAGGAAATAGAAGAAATAGATATTGAGGAACTAATTAGAGATCACACCCAAGAAACCTTTTTACAAGAAAACGGATTTAAAGAAAAAAGTCTTACCGAATTATTAAACAATGCCTTAGAAGGAAAAGGAGAAGAAAATCATCGTTTTTTAATGTCTTTACCTGTTTTATTAGAAATTTTTGATTTTATTTCTGACGGTTCTTTAGGTCCAAATACTGATAATGAAAATGCGACAAAGCTTCTTAATCATTTATTTAGAAGTTATGCTTCTTGGTTAAAAGAAGTTTCAAAAACCTACAGAGATATAAAATCTTTGAAAGAACAACAAGAAAAACTTTTAGAAGAAACAGGCGAAAAAAGTAGCTTACCTTTAGAATATGACCCAAATGTTATTTCAGCTGTTGACCTAATGTTATCCAAACATTTTCCTGAAAGAGTAGCAGAAGATTTTGAGTATAAAGTTATTTTGGGTGCTTTTTTAAAGCTAGGAGAAATATCAAGAACAATAACAGAAAACGAAAGAAACCTGGATTTAATACAAGCAGAGATTCTAAAAGAAATAAAAAATACTTTGCAGGAACTAGTTTTACCTCATAAATTTGAAAATTCCCAACTAGTATTTGAAACAACAATCAAAAAAGCACAAAGTGTTTATAAATTAGCTAGTCTATTATTAGCAAGTAGTTTATTAGAAAAAGGACTTTCATATTTAGATAAAGGAAATCAAGTTTTTTCTTCTCTGTCTACAGGAAACAAATCTGTAGAAGCAGAAGTAAATGAATTTTTTGCATCTTTTGTTTATAACAAAAAAGAAAATCTTCCTAGCATACAGGACGATTTGCTTGATGGAGTAGAAGTAAAGGGTAAGGTTTTTGACGCCCTTAAAAAGTTTTTGCAATCTTTTACTCTTCTAGAAGAAGACAAAAATATAGAGGAAATTTTTGGAGAAGCAGAAGAACACTTTATAAATGCTTTTGAAAGGGCCATTTCAGACAAAATACCCTATTTCAAAACTAAACTAATAGATTATAGGCATGCTTTTTCTCTAGCTACTAATATTCAAGAAATCAGAGAGGGATTTGTTAAACCCAAAATAGAAGAAGAAACAAAAGAGTTTGTAAAAGAAGTTAAAGATTTCGTAGAAGAAACCGTACAAAAAGAACAAAATACCCCAGAGTTTTACTTGGAAGAGTTAGATAATGTGCCTGTTTTTTACGATTTTATAAATCAGGATTATATTGTTAACCTTCCAGAAAACCCCATAAAAATAAACCTTCAAGAAATAGACGACGAGATATTAACTAAAATATTAGAAGCAAATCCAGAAGAAAAAGAAAAAATACAAGAAGACTTAAAAAGATTTTTGACAGAAAAAACAAAAGAAAAGTTATCTGAAAGAGAAAAAATATTAGAAGAAGCCTTTGAAAAACCTACTTTAGAAGAAGAAAAATCTGATGAAACTGAAAAAGAAAACACATTTGAAGAATTAGAAAAAGAACAGAAAAATAAATTGTCAAAAGAGCAACAAAATCAAGAAATATATAAATCCACTTACTCTACAATGAAAGACATTTTTAATGTAAATAACATGTATAAAGCCTTACTTCGCTTAGAAGAAGCTGGTGAAAGTTTAGAAGATAATGAAAAAATAGCTAGCTTCTTTAAATATGGCCTTATATCACAAGAAATAGCACCTATATTGTTTAGTCTTGAAGGTCTTGACGAAGAATTTAGCGATGTATTAAGAGAAATTATTAAAGATAAAAATCTTTTATCTGATATAAATAGAGCAATAGAAAACTCAAAATCTTTTTATGAATTAAAACAAAGCCTAGAAGAAGCCAAAAAAGAATATAACGAACCTACAAAACAGGCTTATATTGATTTTATTTTGGACAACTTAGAAAAATATAATCTTCCACTAAAGAAACAAATAGAGAAATTCTATTCTGACAATGCCGAAAAACTTATTCTTGAACAAAAAGATAATGATGTTATAAATTACGGAAATGTAAGTTTAGGCGAAGATAGTTTAGGATTAGGAAAAGCTTTTGTTCTTTCAGATGGAACTGAAATTCCTTTTGACGATATAGATTTAAATTCAGAGGAAGGAGTAAAAGAGCTAGCTTCTTTATTTGAGGCTTTACAAAATGTTAACTCAAAAGATTTGATAGAAGCTTTAGAAAATCTTGAAAATAATAGCGAAATAAATTATTTTGGCAATAAAATATCTAAATACTCTTTACCAGGTGGATTTAACTATTATATTTACAGAAATCAATTTGGTGAAGAGTATGTTATTAGCGATGAAGCTTTATTGAAAAAGTTTTTGATTTTCTTGTTAGCCGAAAGGTAAAATAAAAAAAGATATGGGAACTTTTTACGGGCCAAACGGACCTCAATCTAATGACAAACCTTATGATGTTGTGAAGGTCGTACCTGAAGGATATGTTCTTTACCATAAAGACGATCCATTTTTTGTTTATTTTTCTGGGCAAAATGTTCCTTTAAAGAATGGGGTTATAGTTAACTACCAAGATTCTAATTGGATTTTAGAAAGCGAGGATGTTTATAAGGGAAAGTTTTTGAATAGGGAAGTTGAAGAATTATTTTCCCCTAAAAAGGAAACAGTATATTTTGATATTACTCCTCCCAACGAAAGCGTCCGAGTGTTTTTAGAAAAAATAAATCAAAAGAAAAATGACAAAGAAAACAACGAAGAAAAACAAAAAGTAGATGCGAACAAAATATTTTCTCCAGAAAGTATTTCTTTAGGCTATGTTCAGTCGTTAATTTATTTTTTAACTAAAGCTAAAAACTCTCTTTTTTCCAAAGCAGAATCCGATGCTGTAATTGATTTAGCTACAAATTTGTTTTTCAATTCCGGAGAATATGACGAAAAGTATAAAGAGTTAATAAAAATTCACATGAAAGCCGTAAATGCTTTTCTTATTAATGATGTTAATCCTACAAATATTTATCATGTATACTCCAATCTATATAAAAACTACAAAATTGTTTTTCCTTTGGAAAAATTAGGAAATTTAAGTTTAGGTGATTTAGTATCTGGTAAAAGATTAACAAAGGAAATTTCTCACTTGTTAGTAGGTAGCCATTTTCCAGAAAAAATAGACCCCTTTTACAAAGTAGCTATCCTTAATGCTTTAAACGAAAAGTTTTCTTTTTTTGAAGACCCAGAAGAACAGGAATTTTTACTGTCTTTTTATGCCGATTGGTTATTTTCTGGATTTGATTTATTTCATATTCCTAAAGATTTGGATTGGACAAATGAAAGAGCTGGGGAAATAATAGCAGAAAAAATAAATGGCTTCATGAGATTTTTTCAAAACTCTTCTCTTTATGATTATCGTGATTATGAAGAAAATAAGTTGATGAAATTTCTCATTTTGCAAGAAATGCTTGAAATATATCAAGATGAAATAAAGGACGATATTAAAAGAACAATATTAGATATTTATTGGAGAACTGATGATAAAGATGAGATTCTCAAAGCAAAAAGACGCATTGTTTTAACAAGATTTTTAGGACTGGATAAAGAAAAAGTAAAGCATCTTTTTAAACAAGCTATAAAAAATCTATTTGATATTTTTAAAGAAAATCGTCTTTCAAATATTAAATTCCCCGATGTGATGTTTTCTGAGAATAAGGAAAGTTTGTCTTTATTACCTGAATTAAACGAAGAATTTTCTCCTCCTAGAGATGTTCGTTTTGCTGATGAGTATGTGGAAGAAAAAGAATATTATAGAGAGTTGTATAGATTTTGGGAAGAACACGAAAGTATCCATGAGTTGGAAAGAGTTATTTGGTTTATGTCATCGCCCTATTTATTTGGTCTTTTAGAAAAGGATATTAAAGAAAAACTAAAAAATTTTGAAATATTCCCCAAAATGCAAAGACTGTTACTTTTAGCCGGAAAATACAAACGAAGCACCGATAAATCTTTATACGGACTTGTAAAAACTATTTTTGATGATTATGATTTAGAAAAACTTTTTCTTGACGAATATATAGAACGCCTTTTTTACAGATTAAGTCAAACTGAGCCGCATAAAGCATTTGCTGTATTAGTAGATTTATATAACTTAGGCTCACAAACAAATTTTCATTCCGAATTAAGAGATTTTGGCTATCATCTATTTCATAAGTACGCAAAAGAATACGATAAAAACTTTGCAGAACTTGCTCCCTTTGTGTATTCTTCGCAAGAAAACATAGCAGAAACTTTTAGTTTATGGGTGATGGTTCTTGAAGAGTATTTTAAAAATGATAAGTCTAAGAGTAGTATAAATGTTTTATCTGACCGCATTCCTTCATTAATAAAAAGTTTGCAGGATATAATAAAAACTTTTAATGTAACAGAAAAAACAGAAATACCAGAACTAAAAAATATTTTTAATGCTCACAAATTTTTTGAAAAAGTGGGCAAAGAAGGTTTAGCCGATACTTATCAAGTGGCTTACTATGTATCTTCGTTGTATAAATCCCTAAAGACATTAAATAAATTAACTCCTAATAACGAGATAGTGAGAAATTCTTTAAGACAAGCATTTCTTTCTTATTATTTTTCTGTGTTCAGGTCTTTAGGAAAAGCCTCAAGTTTTAATCCTCTAACAAAACAACAATTTGCCAACGTGTTTTATAAGATGATTAAAGATATAGAAGAATTTGAGTTAGATAAAGACTTTCTTGAAATCCTATCTCAGGGGGGTAATTTTTCTTTCTTTGGCTTTGATTTAGAGAAGAGAGGAGATGAACTTGTTTTTGTTTCTCCTCACCATGTAATACAAGTTAGTTTAACTTTAGATGAGGCAAAACAAGCTTTTAAATCAGATAGTCTTCCGTTCCTAGATAAATCTTTATACTTGTTTGACGATTTTATAAATTCCTTGGCTAAATATTTAGGATTAAATTATTCAATTCTTCGGGAAATAAGAAAAGGATATTTTGGAGAAAACATAGAAAAAGGGGTTCCGGAAATTAGATTAGAAGAAGATATTTTTGATAAAAATTATCTCATTAAAGATTTTGATAAAGTAGAAAATGTTACTTATAGTGAGGAAGAGAATTCTTTTGAGTTTGAATTTGACGGGCAAAAATACAAAATAGTAATTCCTGAAAGAGTAGAACGTTCAGTATTTGCTTCATACGGAATTCGCCAAGAAAAAATTACTGCAAAAGAGGCCCTGAAAAAATTTCTTACAAAATATCCTTTGTTTAACAAAGAAACTTTTGCTATTTTTAAAGAAGGCAACATACCAATACACGGAGGATCAATTCCTTTACCAGGTACCAATGCTCTTCTTTCGCCTTACCATGCTTATCATGTTAGCGAATATATAAGCAATTATTTAAGGAACCAAAACCCCAATATTTATAACGCTTTACAAAATATACTTAAACATTTCCCAGTTTACATTGATTTTTATAACGAAAGTTCTTTTTATGACGACCAGAAAATTGTTATTTATCCTTATTACTTTAAAGACGTAAAAGACTTTGATGCCCTGAAAAATTTAAACGGGCGAAAAGTAAAAGAAATCTTATCGGTTTCAAAGAAGGGTCTTGATCTTGTTTTTCCTGTTACTAGTGCTAGCCCAGCAGAAGATAAGTCTGCAAAATTTATTGAAACATTTATGCATGAAGTTGGGCACTTGTTGCACGGAATAGCAAAAGGTGAAGCCTTATTACGTAAAGAAACATATGAAAAATTAGTAAAGAAACCCTTTAATGAAACACGTTTAAAAGAAATCTATCGCCAAGAACTAAAACTAATAGGCGAAAAAGCAAAAGAGTTAGCCAAGTTAGAGCTTTCTGATGCCCCTTCAAACAGTAAACAAAAAAGATTAGGAGAACTCTTGAACCTTATAGGAGATTTACTTTTAGAATCAGATAAAAGAATAGGTCTTAGTGAAGGTTATGCAAAATACACAGACCTGACTATGAAAGTTTATGACTTAAACAAAGACGAAGCAAAAGAATTTATAATGACACTTGAATACTTACTTAGAGATTATGGATACGAAGGACTTTATTCTTTGGCAAATTATTCTGAAATAATGTCGTCATTCTTTGAAAACTTAGCCGCTAAAGATAGCCCTACTTTAGGAAAAGCTAGAAGAATTTACAATATTTACATGAAGCCAATTTTTGAGTCTTTGGGTATTCCTGACCCTTATACTGATTATGTAGAAGATACTTCTATAAATGCAGACGAACTTTTGAATAAGGTATTGGAAGAAATAGAAGAGGAGAAAAATGAAAAGAAAAAGAAAAACTAAAAATATAGATTTTTTGCAGTATAAATATCCGATATTATTTTTAATAAATTTTCCTATTTTAAAAGAACTATTAGACAGTAGATATGATATTGAAAAAAACTTTGATATGTACGAAAAATTTTTAGGGCCGTTTTTTGATATACTGATAAATAAGGAAAATCTTTCTTTAGAGGATATAGATATAAAAAGATATACTCCTTACGAAAATCAATTTGCAAAACTTTTTCTAAAGTTTGCCGAAAAATATAAAAAGGAGGGCCAAAAAGAAAAATGACAGAAATATTAGAAATACCCACTATTGCAGATTTTTCTGTTCTAAAAAACTACGCAATTTATACTACTTCAAGCAAAACAGATTTACAACGAGTAATAGATATACCCGTTGACATTAAACCAATAGAAGGAAGGCTCTTTTTCAAAAGGCCAAACATTTATCTTCAACCTGAAGACTGGGTTATTTTTGGTGTTGCCTCTACTCCTAACGTAGACCTTGTAAATGATGCTATTTTAGATATGGAGGCTACTTTTGGAGATTCATTAAAAGAATTTGTTGAAACTGGAAAAATTTTTTACGAACATGGATATAAACATAGTGGGAAAGAAGGATATTTAGATGAAATAGATGTTCCTTTAGGGATACCTGTTGCCGCTGAAATTGCGAATAACCAACTTTATGTTTGGATACTTTTAAATAAATCTCACCCTCTCTCAAAAAAAGTTTATAATGCTCTTGTTTCTGCTAAAGATGAAAGAATAAAAAATTCTGTTTTTGGACTTTCTATTGGTGCAATCCCCGAAGGAAAAACAGAAAAGAGATATATTAACGGCAAACAAGTAAATGTTCCCTCAAAAATGAGGCTTTATGAAGTGTCTATAACTGGTCAACCAATCAACACTTCTACTTGGGTAGATTTGTATTTAAAATCTTTAAACATTAATGCTAAAATAAAGGCTGATTTGGAGGAATCTATGGACGAGAAAGAAAAGGATGAACTTACACAACTGTTAAAGGATTTAGAACAAGAAGAAAAGAAAGAAGATAAAGCAGAAGAAAATCCTGAAAAAGAAGTATCTGAAGTAGAAGAGGTTCTAAAAGAAGATGAAGAACAGCAAGAAGATAAAGAAGATAATGTAGAACTTGCAGAAAGTGCAGATTTACTTACCGAAGATGAAGCAGAAGCACAAGAAAAAGAGATTAAAGAAGAAGCTAGCGATGAACTTAAATATCTTTTAGATAAAATAGACACCTTTGAAGAAAAACTTGCAAAATTTGAAAAAGTATTTAATGAAATATTAGAACGAGAGGTTAAGGAACATGAAGATTTGAAAGAAGAGCTTTCCGAACTTAAAAATCTTGTTTTGTCCGTTGAAAAGTCTATTTCTTCCCTAAATCTCTTTTACAGAGAAAGCATGGATTACGAAGAGGCTACTTTAAATGTTCTTGGCGAGGTAAAAAGCTTAGTTTCTGAACTTTTTACTTTTACAAAATCATTAGGAGAATATGTTGAGCAAAGCACAAAGAATACTGAAACCGCCTTAAAATCACTATCACAAAAACTGCAAGAAAAATCTGAAGAAAAGAAAGAAGTCGTTGTAAAAAGCTTACCCGTTTTAGGCGCTAATACCGAAGCACATCCTGTTTCCGTAGCTGAACTTTCTTCTAATATAGAAAAGGTAAATCAGATTTTCGCCGATAAAAATAAGCTAAAATCTCTTTACAATATCTTTAACGAATACAGAAACTTTAAAGGAAATCCTTTAGAAATATCTAGAAAGAAGGAAGAAACCGTACAAAAAATTAAATCTCTACTTTCCCTTACTGACGACGAAGCAGAATATCTTTTCAAGGAGCTAAAAAAGAGAGTAAAATAATCAAAACACTTTTATAAGATAATCTAAGGAGGTCAAAAAGATATGGTTCCAGAACATTTAAAACACTTAGACGAAGCTACTCTAAAGGCACTAAATGCGGCAGGTAATGTTGCAGAATCTCTAGAAAGAGAAGACTTAGAACCCGAACTTACCAGGCTCAACGTACTAGATACTCCTCTTACCGATCTTCTGCTAAAATCTCACGTAAAAGCTAAGGCATACGAACACGAATACGTTGCTGTAACTGCTAGGCATGACAAGATTGGTTATGCGGCTTTTAGGGATGGCGGTCTTCCTAGAACTGTTGAAGTGAACGTTGCTAGAAGGAGGATTAGGCCAACCCTAGTAGGCCACAGAATTACTGTAACTGAACTTGCTACAAGAACTACTCAAAACGGCGTTCTTCAAATTGACGAGCTTGCAAAACAAGAAAAAATGATTGCCGTTGCAAACGAATTTGAGTATCTTGCTTTCTATGGTGATGCTACTCTTGGTACCGATGACCCTGGTTCACCTAACAACCTACAACAAGATGGTGTTATCAACATCGTAAAGAGGGGCGCTCCTCAAAACGTAGTAGATGCTGGAGGACAACCTCTTACCATTGACCTACTTTGGGAAGCCGAGTCCAGGGTTGTAAGCACACAAGCTCTTGCTAAGCCTTCTGCTGTATTTATTTCTTACATTGACAAGCTCAACCTACAAGCTTCTTTCTACCAAATCTCTAGAGTAATGACTGAAGCCGATAGGAGGAGAGGCTTGCTAGGTGCTGATGCTCAATCCTACATTGGTATTCGTGGTGAGCATACTCTCTATCCTTCTCAATTCCTTGGTGATTTCCACAAGTTTAATCCTGCTAGGTTTGGTGCTGAAACTGGTGATTTTGCCGCTCCTCCTAACTCGTGGAGTGTAGGTACAGTTACTCTTGGTTCTCCTCTACCTTATGCTACTGGTTTAGCTCCTGCTTCTGGCAACGCTACTTACGAATATGCTATTAAGGCATGCAATTTCTACGGTGAAAGCGCCGCTCAATATGCTACTGCAACCGTAGCTTCTACTGATACCAATAAACCCGTACAAATTCCCCTTTCTGGTCTTGTAAATGTAAGATGGCTTGATGTATACAGAAAAGACCCTGGTTCTCAAGAATTCAAATTCTATAAGAGAGTAAAAGTTAACACTACTAACGGAAACTTTACTTTTGTAGATGATGGTCATGAAACTGTTTACACTCCTTCTGGTGTTTATAGGTGGAAGAAAATTCCTGGAACTGGTGTAGTAGTAGGTATTGACCCTGCTGTAACTACCATGGCTGTTTGGATTAGGATGGAAATGTATAGATTGCCTCCTGCCCTCAGTCATGACTGGGTAGTTTGGACCGTTGCTTCTGTATTCAGCAGGGCTCCCGAATTTAACTACCTAATTGTCAACGTTTCCCAAGAACCTCTTGCTTAATAGTTTTCTCTCCTCCTTCCTCCCCCGAGTCTGAAAAGACTTGGGGGATTTTTTATTGTAGGTTTTTGCTTGACAAGGAAAAGTCTTTGCTGTATGATTTGACTGTTATGAGTAGCTTGGTCGTAGGACAAGTCTACGTTTGGCAATCTGAAAATTACAAAAAATGGGTAGTACCAGTTGAACTTATAAGAATTTTGGATGAAGAAAATTGTGAAGTAAAACGTCTAGATACTGGGGAAATTCTTCAAACAAAGATTAGAAAACTAAGGCCGTTGAATAACAAGTAATTGAATCTTTTATGTTTGCCAGGCTTTTTCGTCTTGTAGAGGATGAGGAAATAGATAATCTGGAAAAAGGAAAAGTAAAAATGTTTTGTATTGGTTCTTCTAAAAAACAATTTTTGATTGGGCGAAATCGTTATATAAAAAGTAAACAGTTTCATTTTAATTATCCTCATTTTGCTTCTTACCATGCAGAATTTGATTTTTATTTGAAGGCAAAAAAGAAAGAACTTAGTTTTGACGATATTTTTGTATTTGGATTTAGAACGTCTGTTTTAGAGAATACTAGACCCTGTATTTACTGTGCAAGGCTTTTGCTTGAAATTGATTTCAAAAGAATTCACTTTTTTGAAAACGGAAAAGTTATCTCAATGAAAAAGAACGCTTTCGTAAAAGAAGTGTTAGAAAATCCCGAAAAATTTAAAGATTTCAAATAGGTACAAAATATAAAAGCTTGTGTTTTTTAATGTGCAAAAATATTTTTGTGGCTTACGCAACTGTAAAACAACTAAAGCGAGAAATATTTAATCACATAAAAGACGCCATAGATAAAAATATTATTAATACACATTCTCAAAAACTTTATAGACAAAAAACATATTTGCTAGAAACTAACTTTTCCCCGTCAAAAATAACCTTTCCTGCTAAAGAAAATGACGTTATAAAAATCAATTACAAGAAAAAAGTCCTTTCTTTATTTTTCGGCAATGTGAATAAGGTAATTGAATGTGTTTATAATTTTGATTTAACAGGAAGAGAAATATTTTTTAGCTCCGGCGAATATTTTGTGTTTACAAAAAACAAAAATACTTTACCAAAAATAGAAACAAACAATCTTTATTACTTTTTAAACGAAAACAAAACTTACTTTTTTTACAAGTTCAAGTACGAAATGCACAAAGTGCCTAAATACAACAATTACTCTGTAAAGATAACAATAGAAATTTTTTCTTTTTTAGACGCCCCCAAATACCAGGCAATCTGGACACATTTACCTTTAAGCAAAAACATTATAGACAAAGATATATTTTTTGTAAAAAGGATAAATCAACAAAAACAAAAAAATCTAAGCGAACTTTATCTAGGAGAAAAAGTCAACCTTTATTACATGTCTTTTTACTTTAATGATTTTTCTTTAGAAGAAATAACACTTTAATACAAAGTAAAATATTTTTGATATGGCATTTTCTTTTAAAGATTTTCCAGCAGAAAGACTTTACAAAATATCTAAAAAAATAGTAGATTTGGCTTTTTTTATGGGCGGATATAGAGTAAAATATTATGAAGCAGAAAGATGCAATTATGTTTTTCCTAGCGGAAAAAGTTGTTTTAATGAACATACCTTATCCCCGTCTATACATTGTCCCGTATGTGGAGGTAGTGGTGTAATTTATAGAGAGCCTGTAGAAATAAGAGCTATTGCAATAGACACACAAGACAGACCTCAAAAAAGAATAGAAGGTATACAGTTTATTGATAATTTAAGATTAGTAGTTCCAGCTGAAGTACCAGTAAAACTAATAAAACTAGAAAGTTCTGGAAAAATGTTTTACATAAGAGATAGATTTGATATTTACAGTAGTAAAGATGATGTTTGGCATACTGTTTTTGTATCTTCCGAACCTAGAGATGTTTGGTTAGCTGGAATACTTTATAAGAGCTTTACTGTAAACTCCTCTAGACTCTCCGTCAGAGAAGCAACAGGAAATATTGAAATAAACATAGACGGCCTAGAAGAAGAAATAAAGTCTATTGTTTCTAATTCCCAAATTTCTCGCAATTCTCAAACTTCGCAAAACACCGAAAATGAAAATTTAGAAGAAATCATTAAAAACATACTTGGAAAATAACAGATAAAGTTTTGTATTATTTGTGTTGGAGGAGTATTTATGAAAATACCAAACTTTGTGTTTAGAAGAACAAAACCCCAAAGACCCTTACCTAATTCCGTATACCTTATAGAAGATAAATCGGGAAACAAAGAGATTATTTTCGTAGACAGAAAAGGCAGAAAAACTTATATTTCTTCTAATGCAACTACTCAAACCAACCAACAACAAGGTCAACAACAAACCCAAATTTCTATTTCATCTATTAATGAATTTTTGGGGCTGTTTGACGAAGTGCTTGTTTTCAGCACATTAACAAAAAGAGATTTATACTCTCTACTTATACCAAATAACAGAAAAGTTCTAGCTATAGTTATGGATATTGAAGGGGATACTAGCATTTATTACACCATAGCCGCTATTTATTACCGTGGGCCTGAAACGGACAATATTTGGACATTTGTGCGTGGGATCAATAATGGTGATATAACAGCAGGAATGTAAATTGCACTTTAACTGCTTACTTTTCATTGAAAGAAGCTTCTACTATATATCCTTGATAATCTACAAAAAAGAAAAAGATTCTTTAAATTTAAACAATATTCCTATTATTCGTCGTTCAAAGTAATTTCTTTTTTCTTATTTTCAAAAATCTCTTCTTTAGGACGAAAAAAGAATGTTATATTTCCTGTTTCGTTTCTAGAAATTTTTAATCTATGAACCTCAGTCCAACATGTTTCATTATTTACTTGATTTATATAAACATTAATCTCGTATTCCTATATTACAAAAAGGGCATAAAATTGTTCTAAAATAGCAGAAGAACATGATAGATAGCTCTTTGTTTAACGATCTAAAATTCCTACCTTTTAATCAATCACAGGAAGCTTTTAGCGACATATTACCTCAATTTTCAAGTCCTAAAATTATATTTAAAGAATATTTTGACCTTGTTTTTAGGGCAATAAAATTAAAAAACCCCGTTCACATACATCTTTCCTATCCCACAGAAATTTACTTTAAACAATTGCTAACTACAAATAACAATCTTGAATACGAATATAAAAGAGGTCTTGTCATTTATTTAACACAACAAAAACCTGTAAAGTATATAGGTAACGTCATTAGAAATAATGTTTTTGGATGGCTTGAATATTTTGACATGACACTTTTACATTGGAATTTAGATAGTTTAGATAGAGATTATTTTGGCGATTTTATTTTGAAAGTCCTTCTAGAGGGCCTTGAATCAATGTATTTCCTTAGAAAAGGAATACAAGTTGTCAACCTTTTGAACTATTCAGAAGAAGCCGAAGATTTACCAACAATAAACCAAGTTATATACAAAAAAATAATTAGATTAGAAGGAACACGATTTGTTTTCCTGGAAAGAAAAGCAAGAGAAGAAGGTTATGGAACAATAAGAGAAATTCGTTTTGGCGATCCTGGAAGTCCTATTTATTATCCTGGAACTGAAGATGAATGGAGAAGGTGTGAACAAAAAGTTTACCTTTCTCCAGACTACTTTATTTGTGTAAGTTTAGATTTGCTTACCTAAAATAATTTTAAATTAACGGCTTCCTAGACTCATAAACAAAAATCTTCAAAAGAAAATACTAGAATAATCTAAGGAGGTTCTAATATGGCTATTTCAGTATACTTTGGCGGAAAACTTATCAAACAACTAGGTGCATATGTAAAAACTGATTTAAGCGCAATAAGACAAATTAACGGTACTGCTACTGGTATTCCTGCTTTCCTGGGTTTAGCAGAAGGTGGTGAACCTTATAAAGTATATCGTTTAATGAGCTATGCAGAAGCAGTAGAAATATTTAAAGGTGGACCTCTTCTTGATCATATAAAAGCCGCTTTTATTGGAGGAGCAGGAGAAGTAGTAGCTATTCGTATTGGTACTCCTACTGTTGCTTCAGCCACAATAGCAGTAAATACCGATTCTGACCCCAACAGCAATCAACCGCAAAACTTAGTTTTCAAATCCTACGAAGCCTCTAAGCTTAGCAATTCTATTTATGTTTCTTTTGATTTAGACACCAATTTTACTTCCGGAAACCAAAATGATGATTTATTGGTAATAAATGTTTACCAAAGAAACCCTGACCAATCTGTTACTAGAGAAACTTTTGTATTTCCAAGAAAATTTACTGAACCTCAAGTTCTTGTAAAAAGACAAAACTCTCTTTTCTTTGTAGATAGGTCTGTGATTAATGCCGCTTTAGCTACTGGTCCTGCTTGGACTACTACTCTAATAACACTTCTAAAAGACACACTCTTTCCTACTGACGTCATCCAAATTTTTAACGCTTCCCAAACTACTCCCGTAGATGTTCCTTTAGGGTTAATACTTTACGAAATACTAAAAGGTGGATTATTTGGATTTACAAAATCCAGACTTGTAAAAGTAGAATTCGCAAACATTTCTGATTTATTCAGTAATACTTATCTCTTTAATACTAACGCACAACCTTTTTATGATGAAGGTACTGGTACTTATAGAGATTTTGCTTATTTATCTAGTCCCGCTAACTGGTTTGCAAAGAATAATTTTACTGTAGATTTGTTAATTGATCCAGTAATAAACCCCCATGTATTAGGTAATAGAATATTTACCTTAAGTGGAGGTAGCAACGGAGATGATGGTACTGGATATTACCAAGCTCCTGTTACAAACTACATACCTCTTTGG
>Ga0105160_1000354_pt1 | contig 22241 bp, 15 predicted proteins | sample GXS110809BmetaG_FD_89591 | JGI IMG/M metagenome (GOLD analysis project Ga0105160, IMG submission 89591) | Hot spring microbial communities from Gongxiaoshe hot spring, China to study Microbial Dark Matter (Phase II) - GXS 110809B | ecosystem: Environmental > Aquatic > Thermal springs > Hot...
CTGGTACTGCGCCTGATACGTCGGCGGCGCCCCAATTACCTCCGCCTCCACCTCCAAGACCGCCTCCCCACCAAGCCCCACATACACCGTGTCGGGAGAGGAGATGATTTGGGTCGGTCCGGCAACATAGACCACCGCTGTATCGGTCGGTACCGTATCTGTGCCACATGTCCCGAAGACGACGCAGCGATAGACCCCCGACTGCCCATAGTCCGCATTGGAAATCCGATATTCCGCCCCTGTTGCTCCCGGAATATTCTGCCACCCCTGTGGCGTCCTCCGCTGCCACTGATATCCCAGGATTGTTCCATCCGCAATGACCCGGAGAATCGCCTCTCCCTCGAGGCAAGTCATCACTGACTGCGGCTGCTCGACGATACTCAAAGGCACGGCAACAACCAATTCGGCAAGCTCGGACAGCACGGGCGTTGCCCCACTATTGCCCGTCACCAGACATGCGTAGCTACCGGCGTCACCAGCCTGGACGTTCTGAATCGTCAATGTGGCAGTTGTTGTCCCGAAGAACCGCCCATCGTACCCTTCCGGAATCGGCGCCCCATTATGCAGCCACTGATAGCTCAACGTTCCATTGAACGTGATCGATGCCTGAATACTCAGTGTGGCATCCGAACCCTGACAGCCGTAGAGTGTATCCTGAGGCTGCTGCGTGATGGTAATGACCGGAATCACCTCGTCAGCCCCCATGTATGGGTTCCGCCGCGTCTCACCGTCAATATCATTCGTCACCACCGTCAGCAGCGCCGTACTCCCATAGAGTGGCTCAGCTACTTGCGTGAGATGATACCGGTCAGAAGCAAATGGCGGCAGATAGCTCACCGAATTCCCTTCGAACCCAGTTGCTGCCTGCCACGCTGCCAGGTCTGTATAGTCTGTGTAATCCCAATTTCCGATGAAGCTCCCGCTGGTGTAGAGATCGTTGTAATCAGACGCGCTGATCCCGCTCCCGCTCGTCCCTTGGTAGGCGTACCCACCTCCGAGATTGACAAACACGTTGTTGACCACATTGAGGCTTTGATAGCCATCTGCCCAGAATGCCACACCGTACGGGTCACTTGAGCCAACCACAACCGTGTTGTGGTAAATATTGGCATTCGCCGAGTACACATAGATCCCATAAGCGCTGTTACTGGTTCCCGCTCCGATCTGCACCGCGTTGTTGACCAGCAGTCCTGAAGGTTCACTACTGGGTCGGTAATCGAGGTAGACCCCGTACCCTCCGTCCAAACCAATGACATTCCGCTCAATGAGGAAGCTCCCAAGGAGGTAGTAGACGTAGATCCCGTAGTTCCACCCACTGCCGCTCAGCGCCTGGAGGGTGTTCCTCGTAATTTGGACAGCGCTGGCATACGTCACCAGCATCCCAGCCCAGTAGAAGTTCTGCAGCGTGTTGTTGGAGATTTCCACACCCTGGACTGCTCCGCCGTAGTACTCCAACCACAGCGAGACACTCCCACCGTTGAACGTATTACCGCGGAGCTTCAGATTGTGATAGGCTTGTCCAGAGGAGTAAAAGACCACATCGCTGGAGCTATAGGCGTAGGTAGCAGGTCCCCCGTTGAAGACACAGCTCTCAAAAGTGAGGTTCTCCGTCCCGCCGCTCAGATTCACCACACGCCAGAAGTTCCCTGTCCCGTTGCTGGTAAAGGTAAGCTTTCGGAAGGTTAGCCAGTCTGTTCCATTGATCTGCAGCACGTAGTTTGCGGTGCTGCTATTGGAGCCCTGGATGATTACCCCCGATGCATTACCGGACTCCGATTCAAAAGTAATACGGCGTGCCGCGCTCCCTGCACCAGGGATTGTCCCGAAGCTCAACTGCCCCGTGTACGTCCCATTGCGGATACGGAAGAGCACGGTATCCAAAACACCGGCAACATGCAAGTACTGCACTGCTGCAGCCGGGGTAGCGAAATCCGGTGAGCTCCCACCGACAGTGTAGACTCCTGCCAGTGCCGCACCGAGCTGAGCGGTATAGCTGTCGTTTGCCGGATTCCCATCCGTCTGTCCATTCGGGTTGCTGGTGGAAACCTGGAAGGTATAGAGGGTCTTCGGGGCAAAAGTGAACGTACCGATTGTCACCGTCGTGGTCGCCCCGCTTGCCAGCGAGCCGCTCCAGCTATACGGCGTCTGCGGTGTCCCATTGACCGACCAGTTGATCGTCACGCTGGTGAGCGTATTCGTACCGTAGTTCTTCAGCTGCACTGCAACTGTCTGGCTGCCGCTGGAAAAGGGCGCCACCGGGGAGAGAATCGCCGTAATCCCCGCATCGTTCGGCACCCCTGCCTGAATATCCAACCGCAGATTCGGGCGATTCGAGGAAGTTGTCCCCGAGGAAACACTGCAGACTCCATAGTCACAGTCATTAATATAGTACACCACGCTGGTAAAGCTCGTGGGTGTGTAGTAGGTACTGGCGTTGTAGGTGTAGTCGTAGCAGCTCCCTTGGTAGAAGCAGATGTCGATGAGGAGGTTGGAGGAGCCGTCCCAAGCGAAAGGCGTGCTGAAGGTATGCACGTTCCAGCCCGTGGTAGGCGTATAGGAGCTGACCGAGTAGACCGTTGTCCAGCCCGAGTTATCGAAACTGCTCGAGAGGGAGTTTGCCGTCGTCTGCTTGAGTTTGATGGTAAAGTTCTGGAGTGCCTGGCTATTGTTCGTGCTCGACACGTTGAAGCCCAAACTCGTGATGGTTCCCGAGCTTCCTCCGGCAGCGATAATCTCTGAGGCAAGGACCAGAATTTGGTGCCGTGCCATCGTGAACCAGTTGCCGTAAGGAGCAGGGTAGGAATAGGCACTGTTGGAGCTTGTTCCCGTCCCGATTGTCACGACAACGGCGGAAGCGGAGACAGTGCCGACAATAAGTGCTGCAATCAGCAGTGAACACCGGCGCATGGTTGACTCCTAGTACGTCTTGTGACACATCAAGCCACCCTTATAACCCGTAGTCGGGGGGACAGGTTTCCAACTTTCAATTTACGCTACCTCTCGGATTTCAGCGGGTGAAGCGTCCACCGAGAGCCACAGACACCAGCACAGCCAGGAGAAGTACCCAGCCTACAGCAGTACTACCGAGCCACTTCTGCCCTGCCTGTACCATATCCGGCAGGTTCGGAAGATACCCAGCAAAATTGCGCTGCAGTCCATACCAGAGTGTCACGGCAATTCCTGCTGCAACACCAATGCCGATCCCCGTGGCACTGAATGTTCCGAGGAGCGCTGGCAGGCGGAGTCTCCGCGGGGGAATTCCCAGGAGCACCAGGACTCCATATTCTGCCAACCGACGGCGGAGTTCTCTCCCCACAAGCCAGGCAAAGGAAAGCCAGAGAAGTCCTACCCCGCCCCCGCAGCCGTACCATCCAACCTGCATCAGGGCACGCTGCCAGAGGAGCTCAGAAAAGCGGTGCCACGGAAAATCAAGCGCGTGCACCCCTTCCACCTTCCACAGCTGCTCGTAGAGTCTCCCGAGCTGCTGTGGGGGAATCCGCTCCCGCAGGCTGACACTCAACACGGCTGGCAGTACAGTATCGGACCCCAGTGCCGTCTCTTCAACCCTGAGAAGGTGCCGCACGAGGCGCCACCCTTCCTCCGGAGATATCACAGTGAGCGTTGCTACAAGCCCGCTCTGCTCCAGGAGCTGACGAGCTCTCGGGATACTCTCCGGCCGACAGAATACCTGCAACCGAAGCTGCATCCACTGCGACCGCCAAGACTCCCACAATCCCCAGCCGATCCACCCCCACGCCGCCAGACCCAGCGTCCCAAGCGCCACCGCTCCACTCCACATCAGGAGTACTCCCGCATGGCGTTTCCAAAAGTGTCCGAAAAGCCTTACCATAGCGCTCTCGACGAACGTAGGCTCGTCACAAACCCGCGCACATCCCTGAAAGCACGGAAGAGCTCACGCCAAGGAATCCCGAAGGAACGTCGTATGAAGGCAAAATTCATCGCCCCCAGGCTCAAGGTGTAGACCACCATCCCCAGAGGGGACAGGACAGCAATCCCGAGCATCCCCGCAACCCCGACAGCTGCTACCCCCAGCACCGTGGATACCGCAATATGCCCCAGCATCCGCCGGGAGCGCCCCAGCGCCAGGATTGCCGGACCCAAGACCGCAAACGGAATTCCCAAAGCGCCCAGGGAAAGCAGCTTGAAGTAGTCAATCGCCGCCTCGTACTCAGCAACCAAAAGCGGTCGCAGGATCATGTCCGCAAGTCCAAGTTCCAGCACCACAACACTGCTACCGATCCCCAGGAACGTCATCGACAGCACTTTCGCCAGAAGTGTCCGCAACTCCTGCTGTGCTCCCGCTGCAAGGAGACGCACAGCCGCTGGATGGAGCAATCCCGTCACGAGGTCAAACAGCGTGTCGAATACCCGGTAGAAGGTCTTCGCGCTCTGGTAAATCCCGACGACAGCGACCCCGAAGAAGTACTGCACCGCGTACACATCGAGCTGCCGCAACGCCGTGTGCAGTGCCGATGCCAGAGTCTGCGGGAACGTAAAACGGACAATTTCTCGCAGCCGAATCGTCCCCGACCAGCCAAAGCGCAGCCACGGTCGGCTCAGCACAATCCCCACCAGTGAGCTGACCGCCATCCCGCTCAGGGCAATCAGCGCCAATTCATCAAACGTCCGCAGTTCCCGCTGCCAGAAAAGCCAGATTGTGAGCAGCGCCATCGTGCCTACCCAGCTCAGATCCAACCAGAAAACCCGCTGCATTGCCAGCTCTCGATAGAGCAGCTTGACGCAGAACGTCCGCGGCAGGCTCAGTACACAGAACGGGACAAGCACCGTAGCAACCCGTACCAGTTGCGGCTCCCGGAACAGCTCCGCCAGAGGGTAACGCAGAAGCCAGAACAGTCCCGCCAGTCCAAGAACCACCGCCGCATGCAGGATTCCAACTAAGAGGTTGACCCGAGGCTGCTCCTCCAGTCGAGCCCCGAACTGGACAAGTCCCAAAAGGGCAGAGGAATCGCTGAGGATGAAAATCCACGTCTGCACATTGACCAGCAGAGCGAAAAGCCCGTATTCGTGCGGCGGCACTACGGCAATCTGCAGCAGCATGACAAATCCATAGCCCACAAAGAGCAGACGCCCTGCTACCGCCCAGGAAAGCGTACCGATATGCTGCTGCAAGCGTACCATTGAGGCGCAAAAATAGCAGCCCACCCTCTACCCTACCGGGGCTTCCAGAACTGCAACCTCAAGCACCTGGCGTAGACGGGGTGCCAGATGCGTCAAGACGTGGAGGACCTCGCGGTGCGAAAGTGGCTGCGCGCTCCGCCCTGCCGCCCAGTTCGTCACCACGGAAAACGCCAACACCTGCATTCCTACCGCTCTAGCGCAGTGGAGTTCGTGCACCGTGGACATCCCTACCACATCGGCTCCAAGCCGCGAGAGCATCCGCACCTCTGCCGGTGTCTCGTACGATGGTCCCAGGACTGCAGCGTAGACACCCGATGGGACACAGAGTCCCTGCGCCGCTAAACGCTGCTGAACCCGGTGCCACCACAGGGATTCCAGATTGTGCCCCCGCCCCAACACCAGCGGCAGGCTGCGGAAAGTCATATTGAGCACTGCCCGCAAGTTGAGGATATCTCCCGGGGCAACCGCCTCAGAGACTGCCCCGGCAGCGTTGGTCATGATGATGGCACGGCTTCGCAGAAGCGCCGCCAGCACCACCGGCGCAACGACCTCTCCGACCGAGTACCCTTCGTAGAGATGCACTCGCCCACAGAAAGCCAGGACAGGGACTTTCCCAACTCGGCGCAGCTCCACCACCCCAGGATGTCCTGCCACCCTCGGACAGGGGAAGTCGGGCAGCTCCACATACGGGATCTCCGCCAGGCATACGCCGGGAAGTGCCTCCGATACCCCAGACCCAGCAATGAGCGCAAGGCGCGGCTCCTCCGGCAGAACTTGCCGCAGCTTCTGTGCCGCTGCTTCCCACCGCCGACACTGCTCTTCCAGCCACCGCACCATTCTCGCAACACCCCGGCAGGAGATGGAAACGTACAGCCTTCCCACCAATTTGCTGGGAACATACCCAGCCCAGCGCCTGTATAAGCCGACCGCGGCAGCAGCAGAGCAGCCCTTCACCCTTCCCTGCGCCCCGCACGGGGCACCTCGGCTACAGCCCGCTCCCGATATGGGAGACGGGCTGTAGTGTTTTGTGCACGCAGGCTCGCCGCGCGGTGTAGTTTTGCACTGCTATGGGTGCTTCGCTCCTCAAAAGAGTCGAAATCCAGCTGCGCCGTTGGCTGCTCCGCCGATGGGAAGGAGCGGCGCCACTTCTGGTCACGACGCCCACACCCCTGCTCCAGCTCCATCCGGGTTCCCGGGTGCTCTTTCTCCGGCAAGACCGCATCGGCGATGTGCTCGTGAGTATCCCCCTCCTGCGGAGCTTTCGCCGGCATTTTCCCGAGGTTTCCATCGAACTGCTCCTGGGGCGAACAAACTGGGAGGTACGCCATGCGACCAGACCCTACGTAGACCGCTGCTGGCGCTATGAGAAAACTCCCCGCGCGCTGCTGCGCCTCCTCTCAGAGCTGCGAGCACAACGCTACGACGCCCTGGTGGACCTTATGGACAATCCTTCGGTGACTTCCTCCGTGTTTCTGACCATCGTCCCGGCAAGGGCTCGGGTTGGGATCGCAAAGGGGAACGACGCTGCCTATACGCATGTGGTACCGCTCCTGGAGCGCTCGCGTGTTCACATTGTGGAGCGGCTCGCGCAGCTTCTGCTCCCGTTCGGTATTGACCCAGTCGGAGAGGATTTGCGTCTTGAGTATCCGATCACCGATGCCGAGCGGGAATGGGCAACCGCGGTCCTGGGTCCGTGTCGGAAGGCATACCGTGTTGGGATTAACCTCGCTGCCTCGCATCCTGATAAAACCTGGAGTGCAGCACAGTGGAGCACCTTTCTCCGGGAGCTTTCGCGGAAGCATCCGGAAGCAGAGCTTCTCCTCTTTGCCTCACCTGCGTACGCCCGGGCGCAGGCGGAAATTGCCGCAGAAACAGGGGTACGTCCTGTCCCCACCATGCCGTCGTTCCACCAGTTCGCGATTCTGCTGGAACGCTGTGACATCATCGTCACCCCGGACACCGCTGCCGTTCATCTAGCAGCGGCATGGCAGCGTCCATGCGTTGCGCTCTACGTCTGGGACCGCCCCGAGCTAATGCCCTGGCTCCCGTATCGCTCGCCGCACGAGGCAGTCTATACCCGACAGAGCCCGCTGCAGAATCTTCCTGTGGCCGACGCGCTCGATGCTTTTGAGCGCCTGCTGAACCGTCTCAGCCATCCGGTCAGCCCTCAATGAAGCCCAGCTGGCTCTTTCGGGAAACGCTCCGCCGCTTCGTCCTTCCCTCGGGGAAGCTGCTCCTGCTGGCGCTGGGGTTGAATACGGCGCTGTCCGTGGTAAGTACTGCCTCCATCGCTATTGTAGAGCCGGTCTTGCGCGTGCTGTTCGGGCATGCGCCGGCTCCGGCACCTGCTCCGCCGACGGATTTTCTCGGACGCCTCAAGGCAACGCTCTTCGAGACCGTCGCTGCCTGGGTTTTCGTCCCCTCCCCGGAGGCAACCCTGCTGCGGCTCGGGGGATTTGTCTTTGGGCTCTTCCTGCTGAAGAACCTCCTCAAGTACGCCAGCGCGCTCGTCGGGGTACAGCTCGAAGAAGGGATCGTCAAGCGTCTCCGCGATGCCCTCGTCCAGCGCTTGGTACGGCTTTCGGTCGATTACTTCGCCCAGCAGCGGACCGGCGAGCTGATGTCGGTGGTCACCAATGACGTTGCCGTACTCAATTCCCACCTTGTCGGGGCGCCTCTGACGCTCGTGCGCGAGGGGCTGCAAGCTGTGCTCTTCCTCGGCATCCTCGTGCTCCTCTCCTGGGAATTGACCCTTGTGGCCGTGGGGGCAAGCCTGATAAGCCTTGTACTGATTCGCACCGCGACGCGCTATCTGCGGCGCTACGGGATGCGGATGCAAGCAGCGATGGCAAACTACACAGCCATTCTCCAAGAGCTGTTGAGCGCCATCCGAGTAGTCAAAGCTTTCTCTGCCGAGTCGCGGATGGCAGATGCCTTTGCCCGGGAGACATCTTCCTACGTGCGCTCTGCTGTCAAGCACCAGCGTGTCCTGGCATTGCTGCCGGGAATCAACGAATTGGTGGCAATTGGCGCACTCATCCTCGTGCTGGTCATCGGCGGGTATTGGGTCTTTTCCGGGCGCATGCAGCCTCACGAGCTGCTTACCTTTCTTTTCTGCTTCTTCGCCCTGATGGCACCTGTCACGGCGGTGCTCCACGTTATCTCGCAGCTCCAGCGTGGACTTGTCGCTGCCGAGCGAATTTTCCGCATCCTGGGGCAGGAACCGAGCGTGCGCTCCGGGCACCGCCCTGTTGCCGGCTTCCGACACGAGCTGCGGGTCGAACGACTCTGCTTCGCCTACCGCCCTGGAGTCCCAGTGCTGGAAGACGTCTCGTTTGTACTCCGCAAGGGAGAAAAGCTCGCTATCGTCGGTGCCAGCGGGAGCGGGAAATCCACTCTGCTAGACTTGCTCATCCGCTTCTACGACCCGACTGAGGGACGCATCCTCCTTGACGGAATTGACATCCGCGAACTCCGTCTGGAGGAGTACCGTGCCCTCTTTGGCATCGTCCCGCAGGACGCACCGTTGTTCAACGATACGGTTGCCAACAACATCCGTTTCGGGGCACCCGAAGCCTCCCTGGAGGAAGTCATCCGCGCTGCGCGCCTTGCCAACGCTCACGAGTTCATCATGGAGCTACCGCGAGGCTACGAGACCCTCATCGGCGATCGCGGCGTTCTGCTCTCCGGCGGGCAGCGGCAGCGCATCGCCATTGCCCGTGCGCTGGTGCGCAATCCCGCAATTCTCCTCTTCGACGAGGCGACCTCTTCCCTGGACACAGAATCCGAGCGCCTGGTGCAGCAAGCAATCGACCGCGCCCTGGAAGGACGCTCTGCCATTATCGTAGCGCACCGTCTGTCAACCATCACTGGCGCCGATCACATCCTGGTGCTCGACCGCGGGCGGATTGTCGAACAGGGGACCCATACAGAGTTGCTTGCCCGCAATGGGCTCTACGCCCGCCTCTGGTCCCTGCAGTTTGCCGACACCCCGCTACCGACGACGCACGGGCAGCTCGAAGACTAACGGGCTGTTGCAGGCATTGCTCTCGATAGTGAAGCGGAGCCGCTCTTCGCGCTCATCCCCAAGCCCCGCAGCCGTAACCATCACCCGCAGTATCCCGAGCGAATCCGGTGGGACACCGCCTCGCTGTACGGAAACCGTTGCACACCAGCACTCACTCCGCACAGCCCGGAGCTGCAAGAGCTGACCTCCCCGATTGCGGAAGAGCACAGTAACAGTGGCAAAACGCGCTGTATCCGGTAGCTCAATGCTCGGCAGTGGCTGCAAGAGCTCCAGCTCTGGGGGAAATGGCTGGGCGCAGAGGGCTGCTGTAGCCAGCAGCCCCCCTACCAGGCTACCGGAGAAGCTCTTCGAGCACATCGCCGAATTCGTAGAGCCCCTGACGGTGGACAATCCACTCTGCTGCCAGTAACGCCCCGGCGGCAAAGGCTCGCCGGTGCTTTGCCCGATGCACCAGCTCAATTCCCTCGCTTGCGGCATCCAGATACACCACATGGGTCCCGATGAGCTCCCCACCCCGGGAGAAGCTCAGATGGAGCGCCTCCGGTGGCAGTGGACCGGTCTCCGCTGTGACGATGCGCTGCTTCCGGGGACATGCCTGGAGAATCGCCTCCGCGATCCGCAGAGCTGTGCCACTGGGAGCATCACGCTTGTGCCGATGGTGCAGCTCGTGGACGAAGATATCGAAATCCGCAAACGGTGCCACAAGCCGCGCGGCATACTGCACGATGCGCACGAAGAGCTGAACGCCGAGAGCAAAGTTGCTGCTGTAAACAACCCCACCGTGGAAGCGGGCAACGAGCTCTTCCAATTCCCGGCGCTGTGCCGTCCAGCCAGTTGTCCCGATCACCAGCCGTTTCCCTGCCGCCAGCACCTGCCGCGCTGTCCCTATGACAGCCTCCGCAACGGAGAAATCGACCACAACATCGGCTGCCTGGAGGTGCGCTGGTTCCAGCGGGCGAGAGCGGGAGGCGACCCCAACCACCAGGAAACCGCGCTCCTGTGCCAGCTGCTCCACCTCCCGCCCCATCCGCCCGTAGCCGACCAGGAACAGCGCCGGTTTTGCCATCACGAACCAGGCTCTGCTGGTGTGGACTCAACGGCTCCTTCTCTCCCTGCCGCCGGTGCGACCTGCTGCCCGAGCACGCTATGTTTGCGCCCGTAGACAGCGTAGATCAGCAACCCCAGCGCCATCCAGCCCAGCAGCCGAATCCACGTATCGAGCGGCAACGAGAACATCTGTGCCAACGACACCAGCGCCCCACCGATGGGAATCACCGGCATCAGCGGTACGCGAAACGGGCGTGGGAGGTCCGGGCGCGTGACGCGGAGTACGATCACCGCAATGCAGACAATCGTAAACGCCAGTAATGTCCCGATGGAGACCAGCTCCCCGAGAATACCAATTGGGAAAAGCCCCGCAATGATCCCAGCACTCGTCCCTGTTAGGATAGTCGCCCGAGCTGGGGTACGGAAACGCCTATGAACGTGCGAGAAAAACGGCGGCAGCAGCCCATCCTTTGCCATGGTGTAGAGAATCCGCGGCTGCCCCAGCAAGAGGACCAGAATCACCGAACTCAAGCCCGCAATCGCCCCGAGCTTGACGGCATGGCGTAGCCAGTAAAGAGGTTCGCCACTGGCGCTCTGCATCGCATTGACTGCAACCGCCATCGGATCAGGCACTCCCAACTCACTGTAGTGGACTACCCCCGTCATAACGAGCGCCACGAGGATATACAGCAGCGTGGAAATCCCCAACGAGCCGATGATCCCGATGGGCATATCCTTCTGCGGATTGCGCGCCTCCTGCGCCGCGGTCGACACCGCATCGAAACCAATGTAGGCAAAGAAGATCACCCCTGCTCCACGGAGCACCCCACTCCAGCCGTAATGCCCAAACTGCCCAGTGTTCTCCGGGATAAACGGCATCCAATTGGCGACGTTGACATACGCCGCCCCGAAGAGGATAAAGAGCACAATGACGCCCACCTTGATAATGACGATGATGTTGTTGAAGGTCGCCGATTCCCGAATCCCGAGCACCAGCAGCGTGGTAAGCACCGCAATGATGGATGCTGCCGGCACATTGAACAGCGCCCCTGTCTGCGACCACTGCCCCGTTTTGGGATCAAATGCCAGCGGTGCCGAAGCCCACTCCTTCGGGATGTGGATGCCTAAGTCCGCCAGCCAACTGACGACATACCCAGACCAGCCCACCGCCACGGTTGAAGCCCCGAAGAGGTACTCCAGCAGCAAATCCCAGCCAATGATCCAGGCGAAGAACTGACCCAGTGTCGCATAGGCATACGTGTACGCACTCCCGGCAATAGGGATGAGCGAGGCAAACTCCGCATAGCAGAATGCCGCAAACATGCATCCAATACCGGAGATCACAAACGACAGAGCAATTGCCGGTCCCGCATACTGCGCCGCTGCCTGCCCTGTCAGAACAAAAATCCCCGCGCCGATAATTGCCCCGACACCGAGAGCAACGAGGTTGGTCGGTCCCAACACTCGCCGCAGCTCCTGAGTCTGCTGAGCTTCCCGAATCAGTTCATCAACGGACTTGCGCACGCGCATTACCGGCTACCACTGTGTGACATCCTCAAGGGCGCCGCAAATTAGGGAACCCATGCCACTCGTATCGGGCGCTACCCGTAAGTTTGCCGTGCCACACAGCTTGCACTGTTCCACAAATCGCAGGTGTGTCCAATGCCCGTTGATGTCGGACAGAAAGCCCCGGACTTCACGCTCGTGGATACAGAACTCAAACCTCGATCGCTCCAGGAGTTCCTCCAGGGCGGCAAGCCGGTTGTCCTGGCGTTCTTCCCCGGAGCCTTCACCGGGGTCTGCACGAAGGAGATGTGTACCTTCCGCGACTCCTTCAGCCGGCTGCAAGACCTGAATGCCACACTTGTTGCCATCAGCGTGGATGGTCCCTTCGCAAACAAAGCCTTTGCGCAGGAACACAATCTTCCCTTCCCCGTACTGTCTGACTACACCCGGGAAGTGGTCCGGCTCTACGATGTCTACCACGAGGACTTCGCCGGGCTGAAGGGCTACACGGCAGCCAAGCGAAGTGTCTTCGTCCTGGATAGCACCGGAACCGTCCGCTACAAGTGGGTCACCGAGAACCCGGCAATCGAGCCGCCGTACGAGGAAGTCTTTCGCGCTGTAGAGCAGCTCCGACACTAAACGAAACAAGCCCCACGGGGAACCCCGTGAGGCTTTATCTCAGGGCAGCAATACAATTTCCACGCGCCGGTTCTCCTGCCGTTGCCACTCGTAGACTTCCGGATTCCACAGGGGTCGGCTCTCCCCATAGCCGCGTGCCACAACTTGCCAAGGCGCCGCCCCATAGCTGAGAAGGAGCTGCCGGACGCGTTCGGCACGCTCCTGCGAGAGCCGCCGATTGAGGCGCTCACTCCCCGTCAGGTCCGTATGCCCCTGAACTTCAATGCGCACATGCGGGTAGCGCCGGAGATACTGTGCCCACTCCATCAGCACAGGATGGGCAGAGGGCTCGATGGCAGAGGAATTCGGCGCAAAGCGGGCAACAACCCGCTGCGGGATGCCACTGTCGGGATCGATCGTCTCCAGGAGCTGCTGCAGAACACGCACGAGCCGCTCCAGTGAGCCGCGGTACGGCGGGGCAACCCGTACGGTGACACTCCCGAAGCGGCTCCGGAACTCAACTGCATAGGCTCGCTCGGGTTCCTCTACCTCGTAGGTCCGAACCTCGGGCGCGCCTCCCGGCGCTTGCTCCTCTTCAGCAGGAGCCTGCTGCGGGGGCGGGGCACCTTTCGTAATCGGGGGCTCCTCCGTCCACGGACGGGCACGCACGACCGGTATAAGTGTCCGCTCAACATATGTCCCACTGCCGTACGCTCGCAAAATGAGCACCTGTCCCCGAGCAAGAGGATACCAGAGATTCCCAACACTGCCCAGCCTCCGGGCAATTCCAATAAGCTCGACCGAATCGGCATCCTCAACATCCCACTGGATGAGGACACGTTCGCCCTCAATGGGTTCCTCCGGCACGATGCGAAACATCCGAATGAGAGGCACCGACCGCCGGATCACCGGCGGCTCCACCCCGGAGCGCTCCTCCCGCGGAGGCACCGAGCGCCGCGAGACTGGTAGCGTATCGCCCGGCTCTTGTCCCCAGCGGGGATGAACGACGACGCTGGCGATCCGCTCCGCTGCTTGAGCCCCCCGATAAGCACGCAGCACGAAGGACTGCCCACTAAACAGCCGCTGCCGCAGACTCCCGCTTTCCCCCAGACCTGTCGCCAGCCCAGCAATTTCGATAGAATCCGCATTGCGGACCCGCCAGACCAGAACGGTGCTCTCCCCTGCTGTCACCTCCGGGGGAATTGCCTCGAAACGCTCAATGACCGGTACCGTCTGGCACCCAACACCGATCAGCAGCACAGCACAGGCGATAGATACGGGACGCATGAGCACCCGAGCATGTGTGGAACATATGACCCAGACGCATTGCTGCCACTGTGTCATACCTCTCCCGGCATGAGACATCGCGAACCGGGAAGCGCTCCTGTTGTGAGCGGCTTACGAGAAACCCCTCTTGCCTTCTAGCCGAATCACTGCCCCCACGTGCGCGCTTTTCTAGGAGCTGCTGCCGAAAGTGATGTCTTGCAAGCTTTCGCTAGTGAAATCGCTACGCGATGCCAGAAGGCATTATCCCTCGTCCGTGGTACGTAACCGGAGCCTTATGACGATTTCTGCGATTCCCTCGTGTCGGTCTCTACCATGGCTGGCGAGGATGTGCCAAAGCTCTAACTTCGCGTGGTGTTACGTAGCTCAACCGCTGGTGTACACCCTCCCATGCGGTGGATGCTCGTGCTCGGCATCCTTGCCCTCGGTAGTGGATGCGACATCATCGAGCCCCCTTACCGGGAACTGTCTCCGCCGGCGGCAGATACGGCAGCCGTGACCGTTCTGTTGGAAGATTTCACCGGCTTTCGCTGTGGGAACTGTCCTGAAGCGCATGAGCGCGCGGAGGAACTCCGGCAGCTCTATGGAGACCGGCTCATTGTCATGGTAATCCATGCTGGCTTCTTCGCTCGCCCGACGGCACCACCGTATACGTACGACTTCCGCAACCCTGTTGCAGAAGAGCTCGATCGTTTCTTCGGTATCAGTCAAGCAGGCAATCCCAACGGCATGGTCAATCGTCGGGGATATCCCACTGGGCACATTCTCGGCAAAGATGCTTGGGCAGCTGCTGTTGCTACCGAGCTCCGGCGTTCCGCCCCGCTCACGCTGCAGGTAACAGCCGAGATGGATACCCCAAGCCGCACCGTCACCATCGCTGTGCGCATTCGGTACCTGCAGCCGGGCTCTCCGGACCACTACCTGGCACTGTATGTGGTGGAAGACAGCGTCATTCAATACCAGCTCGACTACCGTCGAACCCCACCAGACATCCCAGACTACGTCCATCGCTTCGTCCTCCGCGATGGCGTCCTGGGCACCTGGGGCGAACAGCTCGATGCCACCGGTATCCCTGCCGGCACAGAACTCCGGCGCTCCTACAGCTACCGCTTCCCCGAGGCAGCTGACTGGAAGCCGCACCATTGCTGGATTGTCGCAATCGTCCATCGCTACGGCACGACATACGACGTACTGCAAGCTGCCTCAGCCCCCATCCATCTTCGCTAGAGTAAGCTCGCGGAGGGAATCGCTATGGACTATCCAACAGCCGTCCGGAAACAACGGGTTACGCTCATCCGTGGAGATGGAATTGGACCGGAAATCACGGCGGCAGTGGAGGAAATCTTCGACGCCGCTGCTGTACCGATCGAATGGGAAGAGCACTTCGCAGGGCTGGAATGCCTCCACCGCTTCGGAACCCCATTGCCGGAGGAGACGCTGGAGGCAATCGTGCGCACGCGTGTAGCCCTGAAAGGACCTACGACAACCCCAATTGGGGGTGGGCACAAGAGCATCAACGTCACCATTCGCAAGGCGCTCGACCTCTTTGCAAACGTCCGTCCGGCGCGTTCGCTGCCCGGAGTCCGCACCCGCTTTGAGAATGTGGACCTTATCGTCCTGCGGGAAAACATCGAAGACACCTACGGAGGGATCGAGCACTGGCAAACCCCAGACGTGGTGCAGCAACTGCGCATTATCACCCGCCCGGGCAGCGATGCCTTCCTGCGCTTCGCCTTTGAGCTTGCCCGCAGCCAAGGGCGCCGCCGCATCACGTGCGTCCACAAAGCGAACATCCACAAGATGACTGACGGGCTCTTCCGCGAACGCTTCTACACCATCGCCGCGGAATACCCCGAACTCCACGCCGATGACATCCTCATTGACAACCTCTGCATGCAGCTGGTCGTGCGTCCGGAGGCCTTCGACGTCTTGGTCTTGCCGAATCTCTTCGGCGATATCGTCAGTGATCTCTGTGCCGGACTGGTCGGCGGGCTTGGGGTTGCCCCGGGAGGCAATATCGGGCACGGGCGCGCGGTCTTCGAGGCTGTCCACGGTTCAGCCCCCGACATCGCTGGGAAAGGCATCGCGAATCCAACGGCGCTGCTCCTGTCTGCCGTGCAGATGCTGCACTTTCTCAGCCTCCACCGGCATGCCCAGCGCATTGAGGAAGCCCTCCGCCTGACCCTTGCCGCAGGCATTCGCACCCGGGACCTCGGCGGCAATGCCTCCACCCGAGAGTTTACCCGGGCAATCATCAGCAACCTGCGCCCTCTGGATTTTGCAGAAGAGCCAACCCTGCCACCAGCTCCAGAGCCAGCGCCACAGCCAGTCTCCTCTACCCCCGATGCCCCGTGGCAGCTCCGCGGGATGGACCTCTTCGTGCGCTCCCCCGAAGGACTCCCGCAGCTGCCGGAGAAGCTGGGGAAACTCCAGCTGGTGATGATTTCAAACCGTGGCACAAAAGTCTACCCCGGCATCACTCCCCCGATTCTGCTGGTAGACTGGTACCGCTGCCGCTACCTGGCGGAGGAAGCCCTGACCCACGCCGAACTGGCTGCTGCCCTCGCTGAGCTGACTGCCGCCGGCGTCGAATGGATGCACGTAGAAAAGCTCCACCACGTCAACGGCACTGCACTCTACAGCAAAGCCCAAGGCGAAGAGTAACTGTCCCACAACCTCCGACAACGCCCGATGTCCTTCGAGCTGCTCAAACGCTTGTGCGCAACCCCGGGTGTCCCCGGACGCGAAGACACCTTCCGCGAACTCCTCATTGCCGAGCTACAGGGTGTTGCCGAAGAGCTCCGCACCGACGCCATGGGAAACCTCATTGCCGTACGCCGGGGGAAGGGACAGCGCCCACGCAAAATCATGCTCGCTGCCCACATGGATGAGATTGCCTTCGTTGTCCGCTCCATCCACAAAGATGGCTTCATCTACTTCCATCCCTTGGGAGGATTCGACCCCCGGACACTGGTTGCCCAACGCGTCAAAGTCTACGGAAAGCGCGTCCTCGATGGCGTCATCGGGATCAAAGCCACCCATCTGACGACACCGGAGGAGCGCTCGAAGGTCATCCCGCTGGAAGAGCTCTTCATTGACGTGGGCTTACCCGCCGAGGAAGTCAAAGAATTGGTCAGTATCGGCGACCCCATCACGCTGGAGCGAGAACTCATCGAGATGGGCAACCTCTATACGGGCAAGACCCTCGATGACCGCGTTGGGGTCTACGTCATGCTTGAAGCTTTCCGGAGCTTCTCTGAAAGTGCCGACGATGTCTACGCTGTGGCCACCGTCCAGGAAGAAGTTGGTGTCCGCGGGGCACAGGTAGCGTCCTTCGGATTAGAGCCCGAGATCGGTATCGCCATTGACGTCACTATCGCGGCTGACACGCCCGGGATGGACGAACACCAGCAGTGCACGCGACTGGGCAAGGGAGTTGCCATCAAGATTCTGGACTCCTACTCCATCTCACATCCCGGGCTGGTACGCTTCCTCCGCGAGATTGCCGAGCAGGAGGGTATCCCGTACCAGCTCGAAGTCCTTCCCCGAGGTGGGACAGATGCGGCAGCCATGCAACGGAGCCGAGCCGGGATTCCGGTCTGCACTCTCTCTATCCCGAACCGCTACACGCACTCGGTTGTGGAGTGTGTGCACAAAGAAGACGTTGCCGCTGCCATCACGCTTCTGCGCCGGTTCCTGGAGCGCTCGGCGGAATTCCAATGGTAGAGCATGCCCGATTCTATGACGGTGCACCGGCATCGGTGGTGGATCCGGCTCCTGGGAGGGCTCGTCGGAACGCTCTTCCTGGGAGGACTCCTCCTGAGTGTCGCGCTGCAGCTGCCGGCGGTTCGTGCCTGGCTGCTGGAACAGCTCCTTGTCTTCCTCAATCGCCGACTTGAAGGCACCGTCTCCATTGGAGACCTGCGCCTGCGGGGTCTGTCCGGGCTTGAATTCTCCAACGTTGTCGTACGGGACGCCGCTGGGGATACCCTCCTTGCCGTCCCGTCTCTCCGTGTCGCGTACGAACCCCTGGGGCTGACCCGACGCCGGATCAGTCTGCCGACGGTCTTCCTTGAAAGCCCTTCTGTGGTGCTCGTCCGCGGGCGGGACGGGCTGTGGAACTTCGAACGCCTCCTGCCTCGGGATACCACCCCGACAGAGCCACTGGAGATCAGCATCTGGCTCCGAGGATTCCGAGTCCAGAACGCCCGGGTCCTCCTCATCGACTCACTGGCCCCAGCGGGTCCGGGGCTCCGCGGGCAAACCCGCTGGTCCTTCCAGCAAGGAGAGCTCCTCGGCAGCGCTCTCGTGCTCCCGCATCAGCAGCGTGTGTTCCTGAGCCTACGCTCCCTCCGCTTCCGGGAAGCGTTCTCCGGGCTGGAGCTGGAACACCTTCACGGGCACATCACCCTCTCGCCCACGCTCCTCCGGGTTGAGGGGCTGCGGCTCCGCTTCCCAGGACTCGGGCTGCAGACCACGGCCACACTCCGACTGCTCGATACAATCCCCTCCAAGCTCCATCTGGAACTGTTCGGTCAACGCGGGCAGGGAGACGGGAGCCTCCTTGTCGACTCCCTCGTCCTGCTTCGGCTTCGACAGTGGTTCCCCGAACTCCCTCCGGTAGCAGAACAGGTTCAGGCACAGGTGCATCTCGCAGGCACTCTCCAGAGGCTCCGTTTCGACCTCTTTACGGCACGCCTGGGAACGGCACAGCTCAGCGCCTCCGGCGTGGTATCGCACCTCAATGAGCCGCGGCAGCGACACTTCGAAGGGATGATCACCGCGGGCTTTATCCCTACGGAGCTGCTTGCCCGCCTTGTTCCAGGGTTTCCCCCGGAAGGGCGCCGGCTGCGCTTCCTCCGCCTGCGCTGGTTTTCCCTCCGCCTGACCTCCGACTCCGCGGCAGCGCACGGGAAGGTCTCGACTGCGCTCGGAGACATGGAGCTGCGATTGAGCCTCCAGCGGTGGGCATCCCAGCAGCCGAGCTATAGTCTCTGGCTCCGTACCTCGGGGCTTGCCTTCGGGAGCGTCGTGCCACTTCCGGTGCAACCACTGGTCCTTGCCGGGACACTGGAAGCCCAAGGGGTTGGGAGCGAACTCCCACGGGCACGCCTCCAGCTGCGGCTCCGGGCATCCCAGGGCACTGTCGGACCATTCCCGCTGCACAATGCCCAGCTCACTCTCCGGCTCGCCGGAGGGTTCCTGCAGCTCGATACTGCAGCCTGCTGGCTCCTGCTCCCTGCCGATACCGCCGCTGCCCAGCTGACAGGGTGGGTCAATATGCAACCGGTGTCCTCTCCATCGTACCGTCTGGCGCTTTCTCTGAGACGTTTCCCCGTTGCAGCGCTGCTGGGCGACACCACACTTCCCTCCGCGTTGACAGCAACGGTTCAGCTCTCCGGTCAAGGGGTCCATCTCGACAGCCTCAGCGGCTTCCTCCGGGCTCGCGTAGAAGCACTCGAATACCCCACCTGGGCGCTATTTCCCTTCGAGGTAGCGCTCCAGCTCAGTCAGCCCTCTGCTACCACCCGCTTCTTGCAGGTCACTGGGGATTACTTCACTGCACAGCTTTCGGGAACGTGGCGGCTAAGCACGCTTCCTGCTCTGCTGCGTTCTCTGGCAGCCTCCGGGACAGAGTGGGTTGCCCAGCGTACCCGCTTCCTGCCCCGTCGTCCGACCGTTTTGCCGGTTTCTCCACTTCCTGAGAGCGCTGAGCTCCGCTTCCGCATCGAACTCCGTGATCTAGCGTGGCTGGAGCGCTGGACAGAGCCCCTGGCTCTGCAAGGCTCGCTCAGCCTCGATGGGCAGCTGTCTGTTGCTCCGGATACGGCATTTATCCAGCTAGACCGTCTGGCACTCCGACAGCTCACGTTGCGCCAGGACTCCTTCCGGTTATACTTGGAGCATTTCCACGGCAGCGACCTCTCTGCTGGCTTCCGCGTGCGGGCGACAGTGCCAGAGCTGCAGAGCGTGCATGGTCGGCTTACTCTCCTCTCGCTACGCTGGATGGAGAGTTCTCTGGACAGCCTCCGCCTCGATGCGGATATCAGTGGCACCAGAGGCATGCTCACCTTCCGCGGAAGCCTGCCTGAAGTGCTCGGGCTTGCCGCTACTTGTGAGCTCACCGACCAGGGGACTGCCTACCAGATGCGACTTCCGGAGCTCCGGCTGAGCCACTATCCGACGGGCTTCATCTGGGAAAATGCCGCTCCCGTGGTCGTGCATCTGACCGCCGACGGGATCTCCATTGACTCCCTTGCTCTCCAGCGCTGGGGCAGCGAACGCATCCTCGTGCGTGGAATGCTCGGATGGGACTCCCTGCCTGGACTCCGGCTCACCGTGCGGGGAGCTCCGCTTGCAGACCTCCTCCGGCTTGTGCCCTTGCAGTCCCGCTCTGTTTCCCTCGCGCTGCTGACAGGGCGCCTTGACTCTTTGCAGTTGACCCTGACCGGGGCGCTCCGCATGCCGTCGGTAGAGCTCCAGCTCCAGCTCAGCGCTCTGCGGTATGATACCACCAGCCTGGGTACTTTCCAACTCGCTGCCCTCCTCCATGACAGTGTGCTCACAGGCACCGGAGTGCTACAGGACGGACCGCGTCAGCTCCGGCTCCGTGTCAGCTCCTGCCCGAGCCGACCGGAATTGTTCTCCCGCATCCCTCTCCATGCTCGCGTAGAAGCCACGGACATCAGCGCAGCGCTCCTCTCGCCCTTCCTCCTGGAGCTCCGCAACCTCCAGGGGTCGGTCACCATCGCCGCAACGCTATGGGGACATTTGCCCGACGAGCTCCAGGCAGAGGGAACTCTTACGGCTTCGGGACTCCGTTTCCAGCTGGTCCGTACGGGTGTGACGTACCAGGGAGCCTGTACTCTCCGGCTGCGGGGGCAGGCAGTGGTGGTAGAGGACTGCACGCTCCGCAACCTCCCTGAGGACTTGCCCGAGGGGAAGCTGCAGATACGGGGCACCATTGGGCTTCGGGAACTCCGCCCCTGGAGCTTTGATCTGCGTTTTTCCTCGCCCCAGGTTCTCGTCTTGAGCAGCGCCTCTGCCCGGGCAAGCCTCCCTGCTTACGGAGTGCTGATTCTCTCCACGGGACAGCCTCCACTGCAGTTGGTCGGCACCTGGGAGCACCCTCGTCTGATTGGGACACTCCTGATTCGCCGGGCGCGTTTGATTTTTCCCGCCGAAGCCCTCACCGCTTCGAGTACCGCCCCGTCGCTCCTGGCTGACTACTACTGGCACGCCGCGCCGTCCACAACCCCGCAAGCTCCCCAGCAGGAGCTCGCGCCGACAGCCCTCCGTGCCGAGCCCCGCTTTGCTGAGCGGCTCTTCTACGATCTTCGCATCTACCTTCTGGACCCCCTCTCCATCACCATGGACCTTGCCCCAACGCAACAGCTCGTTGCTGACCTGGAACCAGAAAACCCGAGCATCCCGCTGGCATACGTGACCGGTCCAGAGGGGGAACCGCAGTTGCTCGGACGTCTGCGCCTGCTGCCAGGCTCGGTGTATAAGTTCTACCGCAACTTCGCCGCCAGCGGCACCATTAGCTTCACCACCGGCGAGATCGATAATCCGGAGCTGGACATCGAAGTCCGGTACCGGGGCACCCGCGTCTTCGCGAATCAACGGCAGAGCTACGAAATTCGCTTCACTGTCCGGGGTACCCGCCGCAATCCCTCGATCGGCAACTGGAGCTACACCATTGCCGGCACAGAAGGTACCGGCGACGAGAACCAACTCTTCAACGACGTGATCTGGCTCTTACTCGTCGGGCAAACACAGCAGGAGCTGGAAGGCTCGCTGAGCACCAACGGGGCATCGTTCGGGCGGGAGATTCCGCTGGCGAATCTCTCCACACTGGCTTCAAAAGCCGCAACAGAGCTCTTCCGGGGACTGGGGATTGTGCAAGACGTCCAGATTGACCCGACCACCGGCACCCTCGATCTCGAGCAGATGCGGGCACGCATTACCGGGCAGCTCGGCGGCATTACGCTCCGCTGGGGCGGGACACTGGGCAATCCGCTGCAGCTGGCAGAATTCACCGTTGACATCCCCTTGAGCGAACTTCTCCGGGGCGATACGGGATTCCTGCGACAAGTCCTGCTGCAGTTGAGCACAACCACCGGGAGCACGAGCGTGACACTGCCTTCCTCCACCCAGCGCCTCTGGGAAGTCCGGCTCAGCATCCGCCTGTAATGCGGTTCCGGGTTGCGCTCCTTTTCTGCTGCTTTGGAGGACTGGCTCTGCTGGGCTGCTCGACAGCCTCGCACCTTTCCCGAACTGGGACACAGCGTTTCCGCGGACTGGCTTCGTACTACGGCAGCGAATTCGCCGGGCGTCTCACTGCCAGCGGTGAACCCTACGATCCGCGAGCCTTCACCGCTGCCCACCGCGATTTGCCTTTCGGAACGCGCCTGCGAGTGCGCAATCTCCGCAACGGACGGAGCGTCATCGTCCGCATCAACGACCGAGGACCTTGGCATCCGGAGCGGATCCTAGACCTCTCCGAAGCCGCTGCCACCGCACTGGACATGCTCCGCGACGGGGTGGTTGAAGTCGAGTGTGAGATCCTCCCGTGAATGTTTCCGCCGGACAGCAC
>Ga0105160_1000356_pt1 | contig 22199 bp, 23 predicted proteins | sample GXS110809BmetaG_FD_89591 | JGI IMG/M metagenome (GOLD analysis project Ga0105160, IMG submission 89591) | Hot spring microbial communities from Gongxiaoshe hot spring, China to study Microbial Dark Matter (Phase II) - GXS 110809B | ecosystem: Environmental > Aquatic > Thermal springs > Hot...
CCTGGGCCTGTCGGAGGAGGTCCTGGAAGAGGCCCGCCGCGGCCTGGCCCCCGGCCACCTGGAGGTGGAAAGGCTGCTGCACGACCTGCAGCGCGAGCGCCAGCAGGCCGCCGCCGAGCGGCACGCCCTGGAAGAGGAGCGTCGCCAGGCCGAGGCCCTGCGCCAGGAGCTGGAGAGGCGGCTGCAGGCCCTGGAAAGAGAGCGTCGGCTCCTCGTCGAGCGCACCCGTAGGCTGCTGGAGCAGGAGCTGGCGGCGGCCCGTCGCCGCCTGCACCAGGCCCAGCAGGCCATCGAGCGGAGCGAGCGCTCGGCCCGCGGCCGCCGAGCCCTGGACCAGGCCCGCCGCCTGCTGGGAGAGGTCGCGGCCCAGGAGAGGGCACTGGCCGAAGAGGCGCGCCCGCCGGCGGTGCCGCTGGCACAGCTCCAGCCCGGTGACCGCGTCTGGCTGAGGGGGGTATCGGAGCCGGGAGAGGTCATCTCGCTGCCCGACGAGGCTGGCGAGCTGGAGGTGCGCCTCGGCACCCTGCGGGCCCGTGTCCCCCTGGCCGACATAGTGCGGGCCGAGCGTCCCGAGGCCACCCCGTCGCCACCCGTGAGCGCGCCCCCGCCGCCTGCCCACGCCAGGGACGAGATCGAGGTGCGGGGCATGACCCTGGACGAGGCCCTCCCCCTGGTCGAGGAGCATCTGGACGCCGCCTTCCGCGCCGGGCTGCGACACCTGCGCATCGTCCACGGCAAGGGTTCGGGCACCCTCCGCCGGGCCGTGCGCGAGCTGCTCTCGTCCCACCCCCTGGTCAAGTCCTACCGTCCCGCCGAGCCGCGGGAGGGCGGCGAGGGCGTTACGGTGGTGGAGGTCGCCCAGTGATAGTCGTGCTGGCCGGGGGGACGGGCGCAGCCCGTTTCCTCCAGGGGCTGGTGCGGGTCGTGCCCCCGGAGAGGGTCACCATCATCTCCAACGTCGGCGACGACTGCCAGATGTACGGCCTCCATGTATCGCCCGACATCGACATGGTCGTCTACCACCTGGCGGGGGTGGCCGACGAGGAGCGCACCTTCGGCATCCGGGACGACACCTTTGCCGTCGTGGAGGCCCTGGCCCGCTTCGGCTACGAGACCTGGTTCCGCCTGGGCGACCGGGACCTGGCCACCTGCCTGCACCGCACCAACCTGCTGCGTAGCGGCTTCGGCCTGACCGAGGCCACCGCCAGCATCGTCCGCGCTTTCGGCCTCGCCTGCACCGTCCTCCCAGCCACCGAGGCCCCCCTTCGGACCCGCATCCGTACCGACGATGGCCTGCTGGAGTTCCAGGACTACTTCGTGCGACGGCGGGCCGAGGTGCCGGTGCGGGGCATCGTCTACCAGGGCGCCGAGGCAGCCCTGCCGGCGCCAGGAGTCCTGGAGGCCATCGAGCAGGCGGAGGCGATCATCGTCGCCCCGTCCAACCCACTGCTCAGCATCGGCCCGATCCTGGCCGTGCCCGGGCTGAGGGAGGTTCTCGCGTCGACCCCTGCCAGGGTGGGGGCTATCAGTCCCATCGTCGGCGGGGCCACCCTCAAGGGGCCGGCCGACCGCATCATGCGCGAGCTGGGCATGGAGGTGAGCCCGGTGGGGGTGGCCCGCCTCTACGCCGATTTCCTGGACGTGATGGTGATGGACCAGCGAGATGCCGCCCTCGCGTCTCGGGTGGAGGCCCTGGGCTTGGACGTGGTGACGACGGATACGATAATGTCCTCGATGGACAAAAAGGAGGCCCTGGCACGCACGGTGCTGGTGTCGTTGGGGGTGGAAGTGTGATCGCAGCCCTGGTGCCGGTGAAGGCTCTGTCGGAAGCCAAAGGGCGCCTCGCCGCCGTCCTCACCTCCGAAGAGAGGCGCCGGCTGGCCCTCGCCATGCTGGCCGATGTGGTGACGGCCCTGCTGGGGGCCGCCTCCATCGCCTATATCGCCATCATCAGCCCCGACAAGGCGGTGCTGAAGGAGGCGGAACGCCTGCGGGCGCGTCCGCTGCCCGAACCCCCGCAGGTGCGGGGCATCAATGCCGCCCTGAGCTACGGGGCCACGGAGCTGGCCCGCGAGGGTGCCGACACCATCTTGGTGGTGCCGGCAGACCTCCCCACCCTGACGCCAGCAGCGGTCGAGGAGGTGCTGGCCTCCCTACCCTCGCCCAGAGGGGTGGCCATCGTGCCCTCGGTGGAAGGCGGGACCAACGTCCTGGCGCTGAGGCCCCCCGATGCCATCCCCTTCCGCTTCGGTCCCAAGAGCTTTACAGCCCACCGCCGCGAGGCAGTGGCCAGGTCGGTTCCCACTGCCGTTCTGCGGCGCGAGGACCTGACGGCCGACGTCGACAGCCCCCAGGACCTGCTGCGCCTGTCCCACGCTCCCGGAGCCGAGAACACCAAGCGTCTGCTGCAGGACCTCTCCCTGCCCAGCCGCCTGGGTACGGCCGGGGAGGCGGCCGAGTGACCGGCACGGTGTCCCTGGATCAGGTCATCCTGGGGCGCCGGTCGGTGCGCCGCTTCCTGCCCATCCCCGTTCCCGACGACCTGGTGGACGAGCTGGTGATGCTGGCGGCGGCAGCTCCCGCCCCCCACCACAGCCGACCCTGGCGCTTCGTGGTCCTCTCGCCAGGTGCCCGCGAGCGGCTGGTCTCGGCCATGGAGTCGGCCTGGCTGAGGGATATGCAGGCCGACGGTCATCGCCCCGAGGAGGCCCGATCGCTGATGGAGCGCTCGCGCCGCCGCATTGCATCGGCGCCGGTCCTGCTGCTGGCCTGCCTGGAGCTGTCGGACGCCCGCCTCTGGCCGGACGCACGCCGTCAGCGGGCCGAGCGCGACATGTTCGTCCAGAGCCTGGGCGCCGCCCTCCAGAACCTCATGCTGGCCGCCCATGCCCGCGGCCTAGGCTCCTGCCTCATGGGTGCTCCCCTGTTCTGCCAGGAGGAGGTGCGGGCCGCCATCGGCCTGCCCACAGGCTGGGAGCCTGCCTTTCTGGTGGAGCTGGGCTATCCCGACCCCACCTACCGCCCGCGTCCCCGTCTCCCTGCAGAGCCCCAGTCCCTTCTGCGCCGCATCTGATCCTCACTGGGGACAGCTCCATACGCTCGTCAGCTTCTGCTATCTTTCTCGGGTCTCGGTCGTGTGTAGTAGTTGATTTCCTCTCCACGGAGGTTTTATACTCTCGCCGCCAAGGAACTTGTGGCTATGGACTCCGTAGTGGCCACCCTCGGCACCGAGCCCCAGGTGGTGACGATTGCCCTGGATGCCCTGCTGCGCCGGGGCTACCCTATCAGCGAAGTTGCCGTCATCCACACTCGGCCCTCTGCCCTGGGCGATGCGCTCCGTCGTCTCCGTGATGAGGAACAGCATTACGCCCGGCGCACGCCGCCAGTACGCTTCCGCTACGTGCCGGTGCGGGAGGGGCGTCACTATCCGACCGACATCGTGAGCGAACAGGACGCCGCCCTGCTCCTGCGGGTCCTCTATCGCGAGGTCGCCTCCCAGAAGCGAGCCAAGCGGCGTGTGCATCTTTGCATCGCTGGCGGCAGGAAGGTGATGGCGGCCTACGGCATGGCCGTGGCCCAACTGCTGCTGGACGAAAAGGACTGCGTCTGGCACCTGCTTTCGCCCCCCGAGCTGCTGCGGACACGGCAGATGCACGCCGACGGCGCTGTGCTGGTGCCGGTGCCGGTGCTGCGATGGAGCTTGTTGCCCTCGACCCTCTCTGAGCTGTTGGTGTGGGACGACCCCTATCGCGCCATCCAGCGACAGCAGCAGGTGAGCGAGGGCCTGCGCCGCCGCCTGCTCCAGGACTTCTGGCGAGAGTTGACGCCCGCCGAGCAGAGGGTGCTGGTGGCGCTGGTCAGGGGCGGGGGCAGCAACGAGGAGCTGGCCCAGGCCCTGGGGCGTTCGCCCAAGACGGTGGCCAACCAGCTCCAGTCCATATACGAGAAGTATCGGGCCTGGACGGGCCTGCCGGAGGGGCGTCGTGTGCGCGAGCGCCTCATCGCCGACCTCCTCCCCCACCTGGACGCTCTGAGCAAAGATGCCCAGATCGCCTTGGGAACTGCTACCCATGCCGATGACCAAGCACCTGTTTAGGGTTTACCTGGGGGGATGTTTCCAAAGTGACGCTGCCCGGAGGCACCAGGATGGATGACGAGGTCTACCTGGCAGGGGACGTTGATTCCATCCAGGACTACGTCTTCGAGACCTCCTCCCTGCCTCAGATAAGGGGCGGCAGCGCGCTTCTACAGCGATGCGAGGACGCTATCAGGGATGAAAAAGGCAGTCTTCGCAGCAGATACGGTTTTGAGGTTCTGTACTGCGCCGGCGGCTCCTTTCTACTGAAGGTCAAGCGCGACCTGGCGCCAGCAGTCAAACGGGAGATCGAACAGCTTTACAGGAACGAGACGCTAACGGTCACGGTCACCGTGGTCTACGAAGATGGGCCGGTGGTTGCGGAGCAGCCCCGTCTACCTGCGGACGGTCTCGATGGGTGGGCGCTGCGCTTGGTGAATGCAGCCAGGGCCAGTTACGAAGGAGGAGATTTCCCGCTTCGCATGGCCCATTTGATGGCACGCCTGCGGGAGGCCAAGCAGTCCAGAATCCATGTCCCGTTCTTTCAAGCCCATCCCTTCGGACAACGATGCAACCGGTGCGGCAAAAGGATGGTAGTCCACATCGATCAGGAGCTGGGCGAGCGGCTGTGTCAGGTCTGCCATCGCCGCGACAACGAGGGCCGGCGCCATGCAGACGGGTATGACCTGAGGGGCAAGTTCAATCGAGAGTTCTGGGACGTATACGGCTCCGGCCGGAGACCTAAGCAACCGGCAGACCTGGACACCCTCGTCCAGAAGGGTACCCGGGGATATCTGGCCTTCCTGCATGCAGATGGTAATGACATAGGTCGCCTTCTAGGGCGGGTTCGGAAGGACAGCGACTACAAAAGCCTGTCGGAGGCCCTGATCAAGGTAACCAAGGACGCCCTCTACGACGCTCTCAATGAGGTCTGCAGAGACCAGCTGGAGGGGGAGAACACCTGGCCTTTCGACATCCTGAACGTGGGCGGAGACGATGTCACCCTTCTGCTCCATGGCGGCTACGCATGGGAGGTGGCCGTCAAATTCCTAGAGAAGTTCGAAGAGCGGGCCAGCCAGCACATGCGGGAGATCATGAGGTGGGACGATACAGGCACGGATGCACATGTCACTGCATCCTGCGCCATCGTCATAGCCGACGTCAAGTTCCCTGTTCGCTACATGCAACGGCTCACCAAGGGCCTCCTGGGGAAAGCCAAGCGCACAGCTAAGGCTAGAAGGTCCAGCGCGCTGACATTCCTCTGGCTGCCAGAGCCGGTAGCCTCCGAGCATGTCGAGCCGCTCCTTTCCGCATATGAAACTCGCCTGGGAGGTGCTGAGCGCATCAGTCTCCTCGGTCGCCCCTACACCCTCGAGCAGGCAGGAGTGTTGCTGGAGGCGAGCAAGGAGCTGGCTCGTCAGCCTCGTAGCCTGCGCCATCGCTGGCAGGAGGTCCTATCGAAAGGAGTCATGATTTCCACCTCGCTCATCGCCTACGACATCGCCCGCCGCAAGAGAGCTGAGCAGGAAGTGATGCTGACCACCCTGGAGCGCCTCGCCGTGACACTGTCGCCCGGCGCTTCGGGGAGCCGCCAACTGTCACCGCCGGTGTGGGTGCTGGATACGTCCAGCAGCGACGGCGGGCCCGCCTGGCGGACGGCCTTCATGGACGCACTCGAGCTGGCAGAGCTTCATGCCATGCGCCCTGGCTGGGAATCGGAGGTCTCGGAAGGATGACACAGCTGGAGATCTCGATCCGCTTCGAGCTTGACACTGCCCTTCATATAACTGGTAACCGCCGCGTGCTGGGCGTCGACCGGCCGTTGGCCCTCGGGACTAATGGCCGTCCTGTCATCCCGGCCACCACTATCAAAGGCTTTCTACGCGACAGGGCCGAACTTCTGTTGACAGCCTTCGGACAAAAGGTCTGCCGCGGGCCCCAACCGCGTTGCTGGGACGCGGGGCCATGCCTGGTGTGCCGGGTGTTCGGCAATCCCCGGCAGGAAGCCGCCCTGAGGTTCAACGACGCTGTTCCGGTTAGCCAGGTAGCGGCAGACGTGCGAGCAGGGGTAGGTATTAGCAGGCTCAGAAAGGCTGCTATAACCCATCGTCTCTTCTTCGTGGAGACCACGACGCCCGGGCCTAGCAGCTGGCTCGCCAGTTGCACGGGCTATTTTGCGGACGAGGGCTCCGCCAGGGAAGCTGCGGCGCTGTTAGACCTCGCCTGTCGCTGGCCCTGGGCTGTGGGTGGCGGCAAGACGAGAGGCCTCGGCTGGATAGGGCGGCTGGACCTATCTGCACGCGTCGATGGCGCCACTCTCACGCGACACGACTTGGTCGCTATCTGGCAAACATGGAGGGCAAAGCCTCATGTGGCTACTCCTTAAGCCCGAGGAGCCACTACTGGTGGGAGATGTTCGTGGCGACAGCCAGTTCCTGGCAGGACGCACCTATGTGCCCGGACGCGTCTTGCGGGGTGCCCTCGCTATAGACCTGATGAGGGAAGGCAAGACCAGCCCCGAGATCCTGGAAACCATGGCAGGAATACGCGTATGGAACTTCTTCCCTGCTCCTCGCTGGCACCAGATAGAGTACGCTCTGCCCCTTCCACTGACCGCCGTTACTTGCAAGACAAACCCGGGGTTCGTCAAGGCGCCTTCGCAAGTGAAGCGAGGGCACGGCGTCGTGGACTGGCTCATTCCGTTCCTCGCATATCGTCTGCTAGAGCTGGCTGGTGCTAGATTTCCTGTCCCATTCTCCATCGAATGCGCGCAGGACGACTGCCGTGCACGGATGGAATGGAAGGAATCTTTCTATTCGGTACACAGACACGGTGACGAGATCAGTTACGTTGCAGTCGAACCCGTCTTCCACGCCCAAACGAGGGTCGCCCTGAGTCGGCACAGGCGGGCTTCCTTCGAAGAGATGCTCTATACGGCTTCCGCGCTGGCCCCCGAGGTAAAGAGCCCCGATGGCGAAGGCTCCTGCCCCATCGTCTTTCTGGGCCGCGTCCAAGGAGAGACCAGAGTTATAGAGCGACTCGAGGAAGCGCTGAGCAGGACGCCTATCGGAGCCATGCATAACCGTGGCTATGGCCGGGTGAGCCTGGAGCGGTGCGATGTCCGGCTGCCACCTCTAGCCGAAAGATTGAAACTCTTCAACCAAACGCTGCAGGACCTGTGGAAAGACCTGAAGCGGATTGCTGTCGACGCGCCCGATCAGGAAACGCCCGAGGGCATATACTTCACAATCGACCTCTTGTCGCCGGCTGTCTTCTCGGTTGAGGGTGTGCCGTCTTTACGCCCTCTGCTGATCATTGGCGATACGGTCCTAGAGCCGCTCCTGTGGGTGACTCGCCCCGACATCGCCAGCGGCTGGTCAACGGCCTGGGGCCTTCCGAAGCCGACCGACCTGGCGGCGCGAATGGGCAGCGTCTACGTCTTTCGCTGGGAGGGCCCAAGGGACGAGCTTGTCTCCGCCCTTGCTGCTATCGAACAGCAGGGGATCGGGGAGCGCACTGACGAGAGCTTTGGAGAGTGCATCGTTTGTCATCCGTTCCATCTGGAGGTGAAGGAGACATGAGCGCACGGGTTACAACCTTGCAGCGCCGCGCGGACCTGCTACGGAAGCTGGATGAACAGCAACGGCGTCTCGTCAGAACCGCCCAACAGCTCGCTCAGAAGCTACAAGAGAAGGCGGGGGGAGATAGGGACAAGGAGCGACAGCTGCGAAACATTCTGGCCATGGCAGAGCAGGGTTCCTGCTGGGCCTTGGTGAACCTGTTCATCCGCTACCAGACCGCCCGTGATCAGCTACCGATATCCTGGTGCGATTTCGCGATCGGCCAGCTGGCCGGGCTGCGAGATCTGGCCCAGGAGATAGTCGGGGCGAGCGATGAAGGATTGGTGGAGCAGGTGCACCTGGAATTGGTCAAGCGAGTGTTGGGCTACACAATCTGGTGGTATGTGTGGCTGAGCAAGGGCGAATCGAAGGGCCGGGGGTAGCGATCATGACCACCTTCGAGCGGTTCAACAGCAGGACTTTCATCAACGCCATCCTGGCCATGCGAACAGCCTTGTCCGTAGGATCTCGGGCATCGCTGGAGCCCATCGGCACTGACCTGCCGGTGGTGAAGGGGCCTGACGGCATGCCCTTCATTCCGGGCTCGTCCATCAAGGGAGTGGTTCGCTTTCAGGTGGAACGTGTGCTCCGCACTCTGGACCGAAAACCTGACCTCTGGGCATGCGATCCGTTCCAAGACCCGTGTGTTTCCGACAGGGAGAAGGAAAAGCTATGGGGAGAGTCCAAAAGGAATGAGGCCATGTTTGCCGAAAAGGTGTTCGATGCGAGCTGCACCGCGTGCCGAATGTTCGGATCGCCCTGGTTCGCTGGCCGAGTAGCCTGCAAGGATGCCTACCTGGTCAACAGCGACCGCCTCGTCAGGGTGACCCAGGTGCGGGACGGCGTGGGCATAGACCGTGATTTGGGTGCTGCCCGCAGCGGCATCAAATACGACTTCGAGACGGTGGTGCCCGGCTCCAGGTTCAGAATCGAAATAGTAGCCGAGAACCTGGACGACTGGGAGCTGGGTCTGCTCGTGACCGTCTTGAACTGGTGGGGCGAGGAGGGATTCGCCATCGGCGGCAAGTCCACCCGCGGCCCTGGCTGGGGAAGACTCGAAGAGATAACGATACAGAGGGTGACCAGCGAGAACCTCTTGGACTATCTGAGCAGCGGTAGAGCGCCCTCTGTCTACGCCTCGCCCTATCTGGAGGCATTCGGGAACAAATGGCGGAAGGGGGCTGGCAATGCATAAGGCACGCTATAACCTGCTCCATCTTTGTCTGGAGCTGAGCCCCCGGGGGCCCTTGCTGGTCAAGGCCGGCGGGATCTCTGCTGACCCCTCTCTACCCGATATGCAGTTCGTGCGTACCTTCCACCCTGAGCAGGGCGAGACCCTTTACATTCCAGGCTCCTCGCTCAAGGGGGTGGTGAGGAGCTTCGTCGAAAAGGTGCTGCGCACTTTGGATGACTCGCGTTCGTGGCGTCATGCCTGTCCAACCTTCGCAGACGACCCCGCCAGCTGCGCCCGGAGGCTGGGCAAGGAAGAGCTGCCCAGCTACGAGATCTACCGCCACTCCTGCGGCGCCTGTCGCATCTTCGGGCACACACGCCTCAGGGGGAGGGCATCCTTCACCGACTTCCTGCCTAGGGGCGAGGTCAGGACCGAGGTGCGTTACGGCGTCGCCGTCTCTCGACTGAGCCACGCCGTGGCCCAAGGGCCCTTCGAGATGGAGGTGGCAGTGGCCGGCACATTCGCCGGGAAACTGGTGCTGGAGAACTTCGAGCTCTGGCAACTGGCCCTGCTGGCCCTGGCCCTGGAGAGCATTGAGCGAGGGCTCCTCAAGGTAGGCTACGGCAAGAACCGTGGATTCGGCGAGGTTTCGATCTCCGTGCGGGAGGCACGTCTGGACGAGGTAGCTACAGCGCTGGATCCCACCGTCTGGCGCGGCCTGGGTGCCCTGGTGAACGGCGACGAGGCGGCACGTTACGGCCTCAGTCGCGACGACTGCGTGGGCGGGCTGCCGCAGCCCAGCGACAGCGTTCAGCTGGGCATATACACACGGCGCTATTACGATGCCCAGCGCTGGGGCCAGATCGTCCCGCGGCTGCTGGCAACCATCGGTGCGACGCAGGAGGCGACCGGGTGAGCGAAAAGCCTTGCTACGTCTATGCCCTACTCCTCCAGCGCGAAGACCTGGCGAACTGGGCGCAAGAGCTGGGCAGTGACATCGCTCACTGGGTGGCTGACCCATCGCAGTTCTCCATGGGCAAAGGCCTCCCCGAGGACTGGAAGGAGCGGGGAGCGCTCTTCGCGGAAAAGGGCGAGCTGCGTTGGTGGCGGGACGGGGATGCCTATCGGGCCTTGCTGCTCACCGACCATGAGGTGCCGGGTCTGCATCCTTTGCCCGGTAGCTGGAGCAGGGAGGAACGCTCTGTTCGCTTCTTCCTTCAGCCGCTGGATGCGCCTCACGTCCGCCCCAACTTCGAAAGCTATCCGCATGGCGGTGAAAGGGGCCAGTTGGAGGCCGTCATATTCCGCTGCGACGGGGTGGCCATGTTCGTGAGCCCGCGTCGCCTGCTGCCGTGAGAGGAGGAGACAGGCCATGCGCCAGCCCCCCGAGCCCAAGCCCTTCTTCTGGATAAGTCCGAAAGGAGAGCCCAGGAGGGACTTTCCGCCCGGCCACGACCGCTTCACGGGCGACAGCGGTCGCCTGGACTTGCGCCTGCAAGTGGTGTCCGACTATCTGTACGTGGGCGGCGGCCAGTTCGAGCTAAAGACTATCGGCGGACGTGAACAGGCCTACTACGCCTTTGCCCGTCGCGATGGGCAACTGGTCATACCGGGCAGCTCGCTAAAAGGCGCGGTGCGCTCCGTCTTGGAAGCCATCTCCAACTCCTGTGTGTCGCAACGACATCGGAGCGAAAGGGTGCGGTCGACCCACGCTGTGTGCAACAGCGATGGCCCCGTTTGCGCCGCATGCCGCCTCTTTGGGACCACCCGTTGCCGCGGGCGCATTCATTTTTCAGACGCAGTTCCCGTTGGCCAGGTGAATGGCGAAGTCATCAAGATCGCCGAGTTGTGGCCTCCGCAGAATACTAGGGGCCGCAAGTTCTACCGCAGCGGCCGCATGCGTCGCTTGGACCTGACGCCAGCAAAGAACCATCGCTTCATTGAGGCAGTGCCCAAAGACAGCCGTTTCGCCGTCAGCCTATATTTCGAGAACGTCCGACCGGCCGAGATGGGGCTGGTGTTGCGGTCCATGGGCCTGGACTTGGGCGCCGGGGGCCGCGTGGTACAGGCCTTCCCCATCAAGGTAGGGGGCGCGAAGCCCCGCTGTCTGGGAGCAGTCAGGTTCGAGGTGGTTGCCCTGTGGCTAGTGAGGAATGGCCCGGGCCTGCTGGCAGCCCTGGCCGGCGGAGGGGGTACAGCAGACCTAGTGGAGACCCTGCGAGAGTGGCTCTCCGCTCCCACCGAGGGCCTGCTCGACCGGCAGGCGTGGGAACAGTTTCGTCACAACGCTGCGCAACAAGACGCCTGGTGCCCGAAGGAGCTCTACTGATGATGGAGACGCTGTCTGAGCGTATACGTCTGGCCGAGCATCTGGCCCGGCGGCTTCCGGAAGTCACGCGCAATGAATGGATGCGCTGGGTACAGCTGGTGCGCCGCTATGGGCTGATGCCCGCACTCCGCTATGCAGAGCGACTCGCTGTCGACCCGACACTGCGCCCGGCCATGCAGCGGGCCAACCGGCTTATCGCCCAGGCAGTACGGGAGCAGCGGACCTACCTTGAGCAGCTAAGTGACAAAGAGCGCCAAGAAGTGTTGGGTTTCGTTGCGTGGAATCTACAGATTAGGACGGTGAGAGGTAGCGAGCGAGTTTCTTCGGAACGTAGATGATGAGGTTCTTGTTCGATACGAGCGTCCTTGTGGACTACATTCGTGGGGACGAGATGGCAGCTAATGCTATCATTGCTGCTAGCCAGAAGGGTAAGGTATATATCAGCTGCATTTCTATTATGGAGCTATGGTCAAGTCCTATGAGGAAAAGGAGGCAAATTCAGGCACAGATAAAGAAGATCAAACTTCTTTCCGAAATATACGGTTTAGAGGAGATAACATGTTCGGAACGGATTCAGCATCGAGCTCAAAAACTGCTTGAATGCGTCTATGCAGTATTGGGGAAACATGCAGTGCCCGATGCGCTGATCATGAGCGCGGGAATAACTAGATACGCATGTCTAGTAACGACAGAGCGCGCGTGGAGGGAGGCCGCAAGGCAAGCAATGCGTTGTGGCGTAGGGCGATCGACGATTCAAGTGATGTCCCCAGTAGAGGTGGTTGAGAAGTACGCTTGAGGTTTCAAATAGAGATGAAAGCAATTTCATTTATCGGATTGGGAACCTACGACGAAGTCACATACTTCTGGCAAACAGATCAGGGAGAGGACTCATACCGCACCCACCTTTTCCCTGAGGCGGTAGCCCGCATCTTTCAGCCGGAGAGGTTGCTAGTGTTGGTCACGACTGAAGCTCGCCGTCACGCAAATTTTCTGGTCCTTCAGGAGCGACTTGGTAACCTCGTGCAACCGGTGTTGATCCCGTCAGGAAGCCACGAACAGGAACTGTGGCAGATTTTTGATCGCTGCGTATCAGTCGTGGAGGAGGGGGATGAGATTCTCCTAGACGTGACGCATGCTTTTCGCTCTCTACCCCTAGTGGTGTTTACAGCAGCAGCCTATTTGCGCAGAGCCAAGGGGACATCCATTCGTTACGTAATATATGGGGCACACGACGCAGCGCAGGGAAACGAGAAAGGGGCCTCTGACTCGCGACGCGTACCCATCTTCAACTTGACCCCCATTGTTGACTTGCTGGACTGGCTCTCGGGCGCTGAGTCGTTTCTTTTTCGCAGCGACGCCTTTGCCCTAGCAGAAAAGCTGGAGGCTACACACCGACGGCTTTGGACCTCTCGCACCAGTGACGGACTACCTACATCGTTACAGAACCTTGCCCAGCGGCTCCGCAACCTCTCTTTAGCACTGCACTTGGCATGGCCGCGGGATGTCATGATTCATGCGCACGAGCTGCTGCCCACCCTGGATAGAGCCATTGAGGAGATCCGGCGATGGTCGCCACCCTTCGCCGTCATAATTGAACATGTGCGCCGGCAGGTAGAGCCATTAGCCCACCCGCGGCCTGACGACTTGGATATCCACAACCTGAAACGGCAACTCGCGCTTATCGAACATTATCTAAGCAAGGGACTGATCGTCCAAGCCGTGAATTTGATGCGGGAGTGGATAGTCAACTGGGTTGTGTTCCAACGTGCCCGAACCGGGCACTGGCTATCTCGAGATGAACGGCAGGAGGCCGAGAAGGCGTTAGGCGCCAGTATCGCACACCTGATGGACCGCTCAACCACTATTCCAGAGTGGTTTGCGTCGATATCTCGATCGGAGGATGCCGCCGAGATCTGGTCTCGCCTCGCTGAACTGCGGAACGCCGTCGCTCATTGCGCTATGAGCGAAGACCGGCCGAATCCTCGTACTGTCGAAAGTACGGCACGCGCTATCGCAAGCCAATTGCCAGCTCTGCTGGAAAACGTGACGGACAGAGTACTGCACGGCCGTAGGCGGCTCATTAACCTGAAAGATTTATATGGAGAAGTAGCTAAACAGGAAGAGCTGAATACCTATGTACAGCAGGCGCTGGAGATGGCAGGTGAAGGCAACGACGTGGTATTAACCGGCCAGGCACCGGTCTGGTTGTACCTCGCAGTAGCCCATGCCCTTCATGGCAAGGCCCGCCGGCTGATCTACTCCTCCCCAGTCACAGGTGAAATCGTGGTCTTCGATCATGCGGCGAGGTGAGGTGTGTCTCAGGTCCTGTTTTGGCCCCTAAGAAACGACCCGTGGCTGGACAACGGCCTGGAGCGGTGGGGACGCCTGCTGGAGTACGTCTCCCAACAGCACCCCCATCTCCTGGGCATCGAGTGGCGAAGCGATAGCCTTGTGGTCCATGTCCATGATTTCGCCGCCCTCGTCCCAGTGCTGGACGATGCCCTAACTCAGCAGGTAATACCCAACCTGTTCTACACCTACACCAACAGGCAAGGAGAGCGCCGACAGCGTCTTTTGGACTTCGTAGGCTTCAACCAGCAGCCCCCCAAGCAGTGGCCCCAGCTATACCTGGACGACCCTTCCAAGAGACGGCAACTTCTGCAGGCTGCCTTGCAAGACGACAATCAGGCGTCTCGGTCCTGTCCCCTTTGCGGCTCCTCCATCGGGCGCGCTCCTCCCACCCTTACCTTGTCGGTGTACCCACTGGTCACCAAGAACAAGGCCTTCTCCGGTGCCCGCACTCGCTGGACCGGCGAAGGTTTCGAAGGGAGGCCCACCAACGTCTCCGTGTGCCCTCGCTGCTACCTGCTGGGCGCCCTGACGTGGGCCGACGATGCCATCCTCTACCTGTGTGGCCTGGGACGGGACCCCAATAACAGCTCGGCTGTGGCCGTCCTCCCTGCTCCTTCCGACCCCGACCTGATAAGGCTGCACCGCCAGAAGGCCCAGTACAAGGGGCAACTCAGACACGAGCACTCATGGCGCACCAACGTTTACTTTCGCATCGATGCCCCCAGGACCACAGATGGCCAACGGGAGGAGAGCGACGAGGAGGCGACCACCACCTCCACCGAGCACCCCGTTCGAGAGGGGCGCTTTTCCCTGCTGCTGGCCTTTCTGGAGAGATGTCTACATGAGGTGGCCGACAGGAGTTCCGATACGCTATTTCAGTTCGATGACGTTAGTCGCCAGATCCCGAACGGGTGGCTCTTCATCACCATGCCCCAGGGCCGCATGAAGAACGTCACGGTCCATGACCTGGTGCTGGACGACCCCATCCTGCAACTGCTGGCGCGACTGGTAGAAACAGGCATCCAGCCGTACGCCCACATTCTAAAAGGAATGGGGCTGAGCAATGATAGAGGCGAGCCACTAACGAATGAAGAGCACGAGATGCGGGAGGCTATGGCCCAGGGCCTGCTCACCGATAACTTCGCCATCTTTGCACGAGCCTTTCTGCCGCGTCCTCGCCAGCGACTGCGCCTATTCGGGGCGATAGAAGACCCCATGCTGGTCCTGCTGAAGGAATGGAGGTGGAAGGACATGGAAGAGCATCTCGAAACAGTACGGAAGGCTGGCTATGCCCTGGCCGAGATCGCCGCCAGCCGTCGCCAGCCGGTGGTGCTCTACAACCTGGAGCGGGTGCGCACCCGCTCCGACCTGCTCTCCGTGCTCAAGGAGGCCGCCCACCGCCTCATCGGCCTCGACGCCGACGAGATGCGCTATATCTCGGTGGCAGCTATCGAAGACCTGCTCCAGCTCGTCCACAGGGACACCGTGCCCTTCGAGGACTTGAAGAATACGCTCTTCGTCTTCGCGGGTGTGGCCTACGCCCGCAAAGTCATAGCTCAGACCAGAAGCCAACAAGGAGGTGAGGGCGATGCGTGACGATGTGAAAGCCATACAGGTGGTCTGGCTCAGCCGTACGGGCCTGACGAACCTGAACAGTGGCGAGGGCGGCAGCAACCTGGTGGACATCAAGAAATACCGCTTCGCCGGTCAGGAATACCCCTATGTCAGCGGGCAGGCCATGCGCTTCTATCTGAAGGAGGCGCTGCGGCGCCACCTCCAGCCCCAAGAGGCCTGCGTGGCCGACGACCAGGGAGAGACCTGCGGTCGTATTGCCGCCTGCGTCCTTTGCGACCTCTTCGGATTCATGACCACTCTTCCCGAAGTAGGCGCAGTGACTAGGGTCTCGCCGGTGAAGGTTTCGCCGGCCATGGGGTTAGTGCCCCTAGACGGTAGCCTCACCCTCGACTTCCTGACCCGCCGTCATCGCGGCGCCAGGGAGGAAGGGGAAATGACGGGCGACATCGTGAACGTCGAGCTGGCCGTCAATGTCTACAAAGGTGGCGTCTGCGTGGACGTGCAGCGAGTGGGGCGGGAGGAAGAGCGTTACGTTCTTGGCGAGACATCCGGCCGGCGCCCGAAGCCTTACTTCTCCGTCCGCATGCGCGACCACATCGACGAGGGCGAGCGAGGCAGGCGGGTGGGGCTCCTGCTGGACGCCCTGCAGGACTTTAGCGACTACTCCAAGCAGGCCCGCTTGCTCACCGATTTCACGCCGGACGTAGTCCTGATCTCGCTCCAGCACAACTACAGTCACCGTCTGCAGAAGGCCCTCGAGACCGACAGTTCGGGGAATGTCAACGTGGGCCGACTGGTGCAGGTCCTCGACGAGGTCAAGCCCGACTGCCTGACCGCTGACGGTCGTCCGGCTATATGGGCAGGCGTCCTGGACGGCTCCGTGAGCAACGTCGACGCTGTCAGCGCCGCTCTCCAGCAGGCAGGAGTACCGGTAAGCACGCCGCGGCAGGCCATCCAGGCTGCAAAGGCCGCCCTGGCAGTGTGAGAAGGCAATGCGGGGGATCGCAGTAGACCTGGAGCTGCCCTATTTCGCCTCGTTCAGGCGGCCCACCAGCACCAGTGTTGTCCTGACCTATCCTGTGCCCCCCTTCACCACCCTGGTGGGCCTGCTGGCCAACGCCCTCGGCGTACACTGGGCCGACTACGACGAGGCGATGCAGCATTTCCGGGCAACACTCCTCGTGAACATGCGCCCCCTGCGCCTGGAGAGGCCGTCGCGAGAGCTAGCCAAATTGCTGAAGCTGGTGGGGGAGGAGCGCGAGGTGCGGCGACCGGCCTCTTTCCCCTCCTCGCCCGTCTTCCGCTACTTCCTGGTCCGACCGGCTTTTCGCGTCTTCGTGGCGAGCGAGGACGGGACGATGGTGGACGAGATTGCCGCAGCGCTGGCCGACCCGGCCAGGCCCCTATATCTTGGGCGCTCTGACGACCCGGTGGTGGTCCAGGTGGTCTGGCAGGGAGAGGTGGGCCGGGTAGAGGCCCAAGATGCCTGGGCCTTGGTACCCAGCACCGAGGTCGAAGCTGGCGAGGGCGAACTCCTGCGTCTGCCTCTCGCTTTCGGGAATGGCCGCGATCTGGTGCGCTCACCCCTCCTGCTCCTTCCCCGGTCATTCCCCCTGCGCCTGCCGAGGCCTCAGACCCTCTGGCAATTCGAGCGAGAGACGGTGCACCTTCTGCGACTCTCGGAAGAAGAAACATGACGGGCGGCCATACAGTCCTGGCCAAGCTCGTAACCACCAGCGATGGCCTGCGCTACCAGTCCCTGCCGGGCCATAGCCAGGACACGGTAACGGCTCTCGGGTACCTGTTAAAAGATCCGGGCGTCGCCGCCTTCTGCCGTCGCTGGGGCATCCCAGCCCGCGACCTGGAGCTGCTGTCCTCCCTGGTCTGCCTGTTGCACGACTGGGGCAAGGCGACCCGCCCCTTCCAGCAGGCCATCGCCCAGGGGCGCCACTCTCCTGACTTTCCCCATGCTCTCGTTGCCCTTCCTCTCATTGTGGACGTCTGGCAGCGGCTGCGGCTGCCCACCCTGTGGCCCGACGGCCCTCTGCTGGAGGCACTGGCAGTCGTCAGCCATCACAGCGGCCTCTACTCGGGCCTCTACAAGGGGCTGCCCAGGCCCAACGAGCGACTGCGCTACCTGCCCCAGACCGCCCCCCTGCTGGATGAAGCCCTCGCTTGGCTGGGCAACAGGTTGGGCGACTCCCGCCTGCGCCCAGTCGGAGACTGGCCGGTGGACCGCTGGGGGAGCTATAACCTCGATCAATGTGTAAACTTCCTCCACTACCGGCTGGGGGGTACGGCGGCCGGGGTGACGGCGAGCGGGGACGATGCCGCCACCGTGCGCCTCAAGTGCCTCTATTCCTTCCTCCTCTCTCTGCTCAAGCGGGCCGACCAGTGGGCCAGCCAACACTTCGAAAGCGCCGCAACGGGCCTGGCCGTGAGCGTTGGGGAGTCCCTAACGCCCCCACCGATGCCGTGGCGACTGCCTCAGGACGCTCGCCAGCGAGTTAAGGCGTCTCTGCCTTCCCTGTACCCCTATCAGCAGAAGCTGGCCGAAATGGACTCCCCCCAGGTGGTGCTCATGGCCCCGTGCGGCCGCGGGAAGACAGAGGCAGCTCTCCTATGGGCCCTGCGCCTTTGGGAAGAAGGCCAGATAGGCCGTATCGTGCTGGCCATGCCCACCCAGGTCACCTCCAACGCCATGCGGCAGCGCCTCGCCGAGCTGTTGGGCGGTGACGCGGTGGGCCTTTATCACGGACGCAGCTACATGGAGCACCGCGAACTGCAGCGCCTGTCCCTCTCGCAGGAGCGGGAGTCCGACGACCTGGACCCCGTTGAGGAGAGGGAAGCTGCCAAGAGCGAGAACTATATAGGCGAGCATTTCCTGCGTCCCGTCACTGTCACCACCGTCGACCATTTGCTATACACGTTCGTTCACGGCTATCGCCAGGCAGACATGTCCCTGGGCATCCTCCAGACAGCGGCCATAGTCTTCGACGAAGTCCATTACTACGACCGCCGCATGCTGGCCGAGCTGCGGGAGCTGTTCCGCATCCTGCGTCTGATGCAAGTTCCCCATTTGCTGATGAGCGGCACCCTCCCGTCTTTCCTCATCTCGGAGGCCCGCCTGGGCGACTACGAGCATGTCAGCGACGAGGAAGGCCTCGGCCGGCGCCCCTTCTACCTCCATACCCGTGACGAGCCGCTGCTGCAGAAGGCCGAAGGAGGCGATGGCGGTCCGTGGGCTCCCTCACCCCGGGCTCTCGCCGAACTCGTCCACGGGTACAGGGAGGGGCTGGTGCAGTTTGTGGTGGTCAATACAGTGGGACGCGCCCAGGCGCTCTATCGTGCTCTGAAGGGACAACTGGGCCGGGAGGAGCGTCTCTTATGCCTCCATTCGCGCTTCGCCTACCAGCACCGCCGCGAGAAAGAGAAGAGACTGCTGGAGTGGCTGGAGCGAGGCGAGCGTCCCCTCCTCCTGGTAGCCACCCAGATCATAGAGGTGAGCCTGAACATCTCCTGCGACCGCATGTTCAGCGAGCTGTGCCCCATCGATGCCCTCGCCCAGCGGGCGGGCCGTCTCCACCGCGGCGCCGCCAAGCCAGACGGCCACCGGCTGGACATCTTCCCCGTTGCCGGCCCTGAACCCTACGTCGAGGGTCGCAACCAGCCCCTTCCCTACATGGAGCGCACATGGCAGTTGCTGCAGAACGGGCTACCCGTGTCCTACGGCTGGGTGCGGGAAGCATGCGACCGGGTCTACCACGACGCTACCTTGGGCCTGGCCGACCTGCCCCGCCTGTTCCGGGAGTGCACCCTATTCGGCCCCAACCATGATGAAGTGCGCTTCTCCGAAGACCAAGGCAAGCTCTACCGTCCGCGCCAGATCGTCATGCCCACCATAGACGTCATTCCCGAGGCCGTTCTGGAAGAGCGGGGTGATGAGGGCCTGGACCCCATCTACCTGGCGCCTGTGCCCGTGTGGTGGGTAGGCAAGTCCAACCGGGAGGGGTTGGGCCTGTTCTATCCCCACAGCCGCGGCAGCCGCACCTGGTTGGTCTGCCGCCTGCCCTATGACCCGGAGGTCGGCTTCCACGAGGAAGCCCTCGGGCAGCCGTTGCCAGGCTATGTGCTGGACTGAGGCCTGATATGGACGCCCGCCCCGATGCCCCGCATACCCACCTGCTCAGCGACGAGGAGTTCGCCGCCCTGAGGACCAACGGCATCAAGGTCAACTACTGGGCCTTTTGCCCTCGCAAGCTCTGGCTCTTCGCCAAGGGCCTGCGACTGGAAGCCACGTCCGACCGGGTCCTGCTGGGACGTCTCCTGCACGAGAACACCTACGCCAACCTGCCGCGCCGCGAGGTGATGCTGGACGAGTTGGTGCGGGTGGATGTCCTGGAGGGACGGGAGCGAGTGCTGGAGGTCAAGCACTCGCGCCGCCTCCTCCAGGCCGCCCGCCTCCAGGTAGCCTACTACCTTCTGTACCTGCGACACCTAGGCGCTGGCGAGCTGGTAGGCGAGCTGCGCTTTCCCAAGGAGCGCCGGCGCGAGGAGGTCCACCTCACCCCCGAACTGGAGGCCAAGGTGGCCGAGGCCCTGAGGGGCGTCGCCCAGGTGGAGGCCTTGCCCTCTCCTCCTCAGGTCGACTACATGCCCATCTGCCGCCATTGCGCCTATGCCGAGCTGTGCTGGGGGTGACCATTGGCCCGGAGCTATTACCTGTTCCGCAACGGGCGTCTCCGTCGTCGCCAGAACACCCTGTATCTAGAAGGCAGCGGGGGAGAGGAACGCCGCGCCATTCCCATCGAGGACGTCCGTGAACTCTACCTGTTCGGCGAGATAGACCTCAACACCAAGCTGCTCAACTTCCTGGGGCGCCACGGCGTGCTGGTGCACTGTTTCAATTACTACGGCTTCTACACCGGCAGCTTCTATCCGCGCGAGAGCAACGTCAGCGGGCACCTGCTGGTGCGACAGGTGGAGCACTACCTGGACCCTGCAAAGCGGCTGTATCTCGCTGGCCAGTTCGTGGAAGGCTCCCTTTTCCATTTGCGCCGCAACCTGACCTATTACCAGCGCCGCGGCCGGCAACTGGAGGCCAGCATTGCCACCATCGACCGCTGCCTATCGGAGGTCCCTTCCTGTCCCGATGTGGCCAGCCTCATGGGCCTCGAGGGGCGCGCCCGAGACGCCTACTACGCGGCCTTCAACAGCATCATGGACCTGGAGGAGCCTTTCCAGCAGCGGGTGCGGCGTCCGCCCGACAACTTGATCAACGCGCTCCTGTCCTTCGGCAACACGCTGCTCTACACGGCCGCGCTGGCCGAGATCTACGTGACCCAGCTCAACCCCACCATCAGCTATCTCCATGAGCCGTCCCAGCGCCGCTTTTCCCTGGCCCTGGACATCGCAGAGGTCTTTCGCCCCCTCATCGTGGATCGTGCCATCTTCCGCGTGGTCAACCGCAACATGGTGGACGAAGACGACCTGGAGCCCCTGGGCGAAAGCCGTGGCGTCTACCTGAGCGAGAGGGGACGCAAGACCTTTATTCGCGCGCTGGAGGAGACGCTGGCCACCACCGTGTACCACCGCGCGCTGAAGCGCAACGTCTCCTACCGGCAGCTCCTGCGGCTGGAGGCCTACAAGCTCGTGCGGCACCTCATAGACATGGAGCCTTACAGGCCTCTGCGGGCTTGGTGGTGAGACAGGGAGGCGAGAGCAGTGAGGCTGAAGCTCACCCTGGAAGCACCGGCCCCCTTCTTTCTGCCCTGGCGGTACCCGGAGCTGCTGCGCGGCGCCGTCTACGCCGCCCTGCGCCGCTGGGATCCCGAACTGGCCCAGGCCATGCACAGCCACGGCCTGACCGTAGCAGGCCGCCGCTACAAGCCCTTCACTTACTCCTGGTTGCGCCCCAAAGCGGCCCGTCGCCAGGACGGCGGCCTGCTCATGGAACCCCCTGCCTACTGGTGGATATCCTCCCCGCTGCCCCGGGTGCTGGAGGCGGTGGCAGGTCCCTTCCTCACTTCCGGGAATTTGGTGCTGGGGGACGTCCATCTGGCCGTGGCCCTGGTCGAAGTAGAGCCGCAGCCGGACATCTCCACCCCCTGCGAGATCGAGACCCTGTCCCCCATCGTCGTCTCCACGGCAGCCCAAAAGGGCGGCAAGCTGACCCACATCTTCCTCGCCCCCTGGGATCAGGACTTCCAGCGGGTCCTGACCCAGAACCTCGTCAACAAAGCGCGGGCACTGGGCCAGCCGGTGGCCGAAGACGCCTGGGTCCGGCTGGAGCCTCTGGGCGACGTCCGTTCGCGCCTGGTGGAAATCAATGACACCAAGGTGCGGGGCTACTACGGCCGCTTTCGTGCCAGCGGCGATCCGACCCTGCTCGCTCTCGGCTACGACATGGGCCTCGGCGAGCGCAATGCCCAGGGCTTCGGAATGATAGCGCTGCGAAGGAGGTAGAGGCATGTACGTCGTCATCGTATATGACGTCGAACAGGCTCGTGTCAGCAAAGTGTGTCAGTTCCTGCGGCAGCACCTGTTCTGGGTGCAGAGATCGGTATTCGAGGGAGACATCAGCGAAGGCAGGTTGGAGAAGGTGAAAGCGGGGCTTCGGCGCATCATCAACCCCCGATACGACTCGATATACATCTACAAAGCGAGGGAGCGTCGTTGGCTGGACAGAGAGGTGCTGGGTGTAGAAGCGGTGCCTCTGGACCAGGTCATCTGACGGTGCTGTCGACCCAAGGCCAATTGACAACTACCGGAGGTGGACGGCAGAATTGGTGAGCCGGCAGGCCAGCCGAAGCAACAAAAGAGAATTCAGGTCGCCTCCAAATGCCCCCGGTCTGCGGGGGGGTCCCAATCGCACCACAGTGGGATTGAAAGTCATGATGGCCTTGGCTATGCGCGAGAGGGTGGGGTGTCCCAATCGCACCACAGTGGGATTGAAAGGCTAAGAAGCGCGACTTCAGTATCTCTATATCGTCCTCTAGCTCCTTCTGGGCCATCTTCAGTCTTATCCGCTCAATGATTAGGCCTGCTATCTCTGGTGAATAACCGTTCCGTAGC
>Ga0105160_1000359_pt1 | contig 22189 bp, 22 predicted proteins | sample GXS110809BmetaG_FD_89591 | JGI IMG/M metagenome (GOLD analysis project Ga0105160, IMG submission 89591) | Hot spring microbial communities from Gongxiaoshe hot spring, China to study Microbial Dark Matter (Phase II) - GXS 110809B | ecosystem: Environmental > Aquatic > Thermal springs > Hot...
GCAAAGAGTAGAACTTGCCCTCCCCTCCTAGTTAGTTTAATCGCGGTTGATAAGGCCTGTGGTGGCCCTGCAGCGACTACTGCGACATCTACCCCTCTCCAACCCGTCATTCCCATCACAATCTCGACAACATCACCTTCCGTAGGGTTAAGGACATCTGCCCCATACCTCTCGGCGGCTGCTAGGCGTGCGGGGTTTATGTCTATGCCGATGATCCGGGTCGCTCCCGTCCACCTCAAGACTTGAATGAACGTGAGCCCCACCGCGCCCAATCCTACAACGGCGTAGGACTCAGGATCTTTGGCTGTTATTCTCTTGATTGCCCTCAGGACACATGCTGTGGGCTCTGTGAGACATGACTCTATGGGTGTTAGCCCTGGCGGTGGCTTATGTATCCCGCCTCTCTCAACGATCCATTTAGGGACGATGAAGTATTCGGAGAAGCCTCCTGGCGTGAAGTTATATTCCCTGTAGCTTGGACACATGGTTGGGCTGTCTCTAAGACAGTAGTAGCATGCGCCGCAGTTGACGTGGTGGTGTGGTACTATTGGCTCCCCCTCTTTAAGCCCCTCCACTCCCTCGCCAACCCTCTCCACGACTCCCGCGGCTTCATGGCCTATTATCGGCTTCGACCCCTTGTACCTGCCCTCTAGCTTTTCAACGTCTGTGCCGCATAAGCCGCAGGCGAGCATCTTGACAAGGACTTCGCCGGGGCCCGGCTGAGGGGCCTCTAAATTAACTATCTCAAACCCCTCGGTGCCGACGATAACCGCCTTCACGTATAATCCCCATGGCTTGATGGATTTAAGCCATCCCTCCCACTTCTCGCTTATTTCAGGTTTATAATTGTGGGGGTGAGAGTGTTTTAGTATGCGGAGTTGTGAGGCCTGGCTGATTATTGTTGTTTTGTCCCTCCTAGTTGTGGTCCCGGCTTTTGGGTTCAGGTATACCGCTGTAATAGACTATCCCCCGCTTGAGTATCAGCCGAGTGGCATGGTTGTGGACGACTCTGGGCATATCTGGTTTGCAATGCCTCAAGGGAGGGCTGTGGCCCTGTATGTTCCTGGCGTTGGTGTGAATTTAATCGATGTCGAAGCTAGGGTTTCTGACTTGGCTTATGGGCATGGTGTAGTGGTGGCCTACGAGGCCGGCTCTTCAGACGTTGTTTTCATAGACGCGGCGTCTGGTAGGGTTCTCTCGAAGTCAGTTGAGTCCGGGTATGTTGACGCTATTGTCCCGGTTGATGGGGGTTTTGTGCTGGTTAAGAATTTCCCCACCATGACCATGCTTGTACATGTATCACCTGGGGGAGAGATACTCTGGGAGAGTAAGATCTCTGACAAGCAGCTGGAGCGGTATAGGCCGGCTGCGGGGTCTGGCAAATATGTCTGGCTCAGAACTGTTGAGGGTAATCTCCTCCTAATTGAGCTGGGTCGTGAAGGCTATAAGGAGTATAGGCTGGAGAAGAAGCCTATCGTTCTAGCCTCTCGGGATGGCAAGGTCTGGGCCGTTGACTCAGAGGGAGGTGTGACCCGCCTCTCGATTAGGGGGGTTGAGGCGAGACTGAACACGGGCTCTAAAGTCATGCTGGGCGACCCATGCTTCGCACTACCAGGCGACAGGCTCGTCATACTCTCAAGGATAGACGGTGTCGTGACTGAGATTAGTGATGGCCAGGCCTCGCGGGAGGCGCTTCAAAACTCCTTCACGCTCGCGGCCTTGAAAGGCGTCGCTGAGGTATACATGGCTGATGCCTCGGAGAAGAGTATTCTAGTTGCATCTTTTTCAAGGCAGCCTACAATCTATGATGCCTCAGCCACTCCTGTGGGAGATGGTGGGGTCATCAGGGTTACCGCTAGGGTTTCGGATCCGGATGGTGACTTGGCTGAGGGTTATCCTAGGGTGGTTGGTGTGCTGGGGACTGATACCTCCATCCAGCAGATGAGCCTCGTGGGTGACGTGTACTCTGCTGATCTCGCCGTGCCAAAAAGTGAGGGTGTCTTAAAGGTGTATGTTCAGGCGATGGATGCCGGTGGAAACGAGGCCCGTCTGGAGGTGGCTAGTTATCAGGTCTCGGGGGGTAGGGTTACAGGCGTGGGCCCGGCCACGGCTACCCCCCCACCCAGCCAAGGCACCTCTAACTTATCTAGCCTATTCCCCTTTGCGGTCGAGATGACCTTCTTTATAATTCTAGTAACTGTTCTAGTGGTTGTTTGGTTGGGCAGGTCTAGGCGTGGTAGGCGGAGAAGGCGTTGATGCTATCTCAAGATACCTACTCGCTTGTCCTCGACATGGCCTCCACGCTAAACTCTCCAACACCGTTGATGGACATTAGATAGGATTCGAGCCTCCCCGTGACGCCTTCCTCCTCGGGGACTGAGAACCATGCTACGAGGCTCTCAAGACCAAAGGCTACAGCCTCCCTGCTAACCGAGAGGATCTTGAAATCCGCGGGGAGCTTCTCCTTCAACTCGTTGCTTAAGGCGTCTAAATCAATTTCAGAGTCCTGAGGCATTATCCTCACAGCAAGTAAAACGCGCGCCATCCTATGGTCCCTCGAAGCCACATGCGGGGCAGGTGTATAGCCTGGCAAGCTCCCTACAGATCCTACACCGCCATATTGTTACCTTGGCGCAGTTGGGGCATGTGAAGTGGACTGCCTTCATGTCTGGTGTGATTGGCCTGTTGCAGGATGTACAGCGTGGAAATACGATGGTCTTTACTGCCATTATCTCTTGATATTGATGCCCTGTTATTTAAAGGTCAGTGGTATCGGGAAAATACAGCGCTAAGGGTGAGTTGAAAGAAAAATAAGGGGTATTGGGCTTGTGGGAGTTCTAGCCGCGCGGGAATGGAGACTCTATGTATTCGACGAAGAAGTTCATTGTTTTGTCGCTCCAGAGGAATTCTCTATCAGCCCTCTGTCCCTTGTCGATTCTGATGTTTCCGTCCTGGTCTCTGATAGGCTCTCCAAGGTTCCCCTCGGGTGAGAAGGGCTCGAATACAAGCTCTTTCATCTCCTCGTATCTCTGCTTTATTTCTCTAACGGCCTCTTCAGGTATCGCGGGGTTTAGTGGTGCGAGGTAGACCGTGCCCTCGGGCTTGCCTGCGAGGCTCTGCTCTACAGGCCTTCTCCACCTCCAAGGCGTCATGTCTCCCAGCCTAGTCCATATGTCTACAGGCTCCCAGCTATTGGTGGCGACCATCCTATAGAAGTAGGTGTAGATCGGGCCCCAGTTCACAATCTGTCCAGTTAGATGGGCGTTGGGTCCAAAGTTGGTCATGTCGCTGTAGTGGCTGAAGCTCCAGACGCGCTTCCCCTTCTGAGTCGTGTACTCCTCGGCTACTTGAAGTACTGTTGGCGTGTCCTCGGTGAATGCAAGTACGTCGGCGTTCTGGTCCTCGATTAGAGCTATTGCCGCCTCCCGCGCCTTTGGCGGGTCAACCCAAGAGTTTATCCAGACGACGTACGCCTTGATGTTCTTTCCAGTCCTTCTCTTATACATCGCGTTGGCGCCGAGGACGAATGCGTTTATGTGCCTCACGACCTCGGGGATTGGGAAGGCTCCCACGTATCCTACCACACCGGTCTGTGTGACGGCTCCTGCCGCGAGGCCGTTGAGATAGTAGAGCTGATAGAACTCGGCGAAAGCTGTGCTCATGTTGGGTGTAGTGGTGTCTGGGGGTGGTGCTGCGCCGCTCTTATACCCTGAGATGTGGACGAAGTATTTGTCGGGGTTGTTACGCGCTGCCTCAACCATCGCCTCCATAAATCCGAAGCTGCATGCGAAGATTATGTCAACCCCCTGGTCCAAGAGGCTTTTGATCGCTGAGGAGGCCTCGGGGTCTGGGACCAGCTCGATGTATGAGCTGCTGCTGCCTGGTACAGCCGCGTCGGCTGCTTTTCGGCCCATGTCGTGTGCGAAGGACCATCCATAATCCTTTGCCGGGCCTGGATAGAAGTAGCCAGCCTTGACTCCCTTACGCTCTGCTGTAACTGTTGTAGCTAAAGTCTGTGTCCGCGTTACGACGGGAGCCGTGGACTGGCCTGCAAAATATCCGGCCAGGCCGCCTACAACTAGGCCTGCCGCAACTCCACCAACCGCTGCAGCCCTAGAAGCACCAGATAGAAATCTGCGCCTCGAGATTCTTTCCCTGCTCATCGCGTCCCACACCTTCCTTGATGTTTAAAAATGTGAATTTCAGGCATGGCTAAATTATGCATGAGCGTGTAACTTTTCATGTTCATGTAAATTTGAGTAGTACTCGGAAACCTCCATTTATGAGCTGGGGGAGCACATATTATAATGGAGCCGATGACTGAGGGTTTTTTACAGAACCTGTCCCCCAGCCCCTCACCCATCCCTAAGATTGAGATGCGCGGTATAGTGAAGCGGTTCCCAGGCGTCTTGGCCAATGACAATGTGGACTTTACAATCTATGTGGGGGAAGTTCACGCCCTCCTCGGAGAGAATGGGGCTGGAAAGACAACCCTCATGAACATTCTATATGGAATCTACACCCCAGACGCGGGCGTAATTAGGATCAATGGATCTCCTGTTAGGCTGAGGAGCCCGCGCGACGCTATAAAGCTGGGGATAGGAATGGTCCATCAGGACTTTAGGCTGATAGAAGCCCATACGGTCACCGAGAATGTCTTCCTAAACTTTGACGGTCTGGGTTTTATTCCGAAGTGGTCGGCCCTGGAGTCCCGGCTTGAGGAGATAGCGGCCAACTATGGCTGGAGGTTGAATCCGCGGGCTAGGGTTGGAGACCTCTCGCCTGGTGAGAAGCAGCAGGTCGAGCTCCTTAAACTACTCGTAAGAGGCGCAGACATACTCCTCCTAGACGAGCCTACCAGCGTACTCACACCCATAGAGACTAAGATGCTGTTCAAGACTATGAGGAGGATGGCTGAGGAGGGGAAGAGCATAGTCCTCATAACGCATAAGCTCAGCGAGGCGATGAGCGTCAGCGACAGGGTCACGGTTATGAGGCGTGGTAGGGTTGTCCTCTCCAAGCCGACAAGGGAGGCAACCGTAGAGGAGTTGTCGACAGCGATGGTGGGGACTCAGATAGCTAATAGTTTGGGGCAGGAGCAGGCTGGCACACGTTCAGTGGACTCCGCGCCTGTCTTACGGGTCTCAGGGCTCTCGGTGATAGGTGATGAGGGTGTTCTCGCTGTGAGGGATGTAGACTTGTCGGTGAATCGCGGCGAGATAGTAGGCGTGGCGGGGGTTAGTGGGAATGGCCAGATAGAGCTTGTGGAGGCGATAGTGGGGCTTAGAAAACCGCTCAGAGGAAGAATCGTCCTAAACGGTGTAGACGTAACTGGGGCCTCTCCTAGGAAGCTGATGGAGCTGGGCCTGACCTATATCCCACCGGAGGGCAAGAAGTGGGGAATCGTTCAGGAGCTAAGCATCTATGAGAACATAGCTCTACGTATAGCCAGGTACGAGCCCTATTCGAGGATGGGTGTAATAAACTGGAGAAGGATCATGGAGGTGTCGGAGAAAGTTGTCTCAGAGTTTAAGGTGGATACTGCCTCCATAAAGGCTAGAGCGAGTTCTCTCTCAGGTGGAAATGTTCAGAGGCTCATACTCGGGAGGGAGCTCACAACCTCGAAGCCTTCACTACTGGTAGCCGCATACCCGACCAAGGGGCTCGATATAGCTGCCACCGACCATGTCAAGAGGATACTTGTGAGGCTGAGGGCTGAGAATGTTGGGGTTTTGATGCTGAGCGAGGATTTGGACGAGATATTAGAGCTGAGCGATAGGATTGTTGTCATGTATGCTGGTCGTGTGGTGGGTGTTGTTAGGAGGAGTGAGGCCACTCCGGAGCTCCTCGGCTTAATGATGTCGAGGGGGGTCGGTGCGGGTGCTTCGCCGTAGCCTCCCAGGAGTCATCAAGCTCTCTCTGAGGATTGAAAGGAGGGCTGAACCCACTCCGCGCTTCTCAATAATAGTAACTCTCGGGATGCTCTTCTTCGCGTTCCTAGCCTCTGGCCTCATATTCCAGCTCCTCGGCTTCAGCGCCCTCCACATCTACAGATCCTTCTTCACTACGCTTCTAAGCCCCATCATGCTTGAGGAGGTTTTCAGGAAGTCGACCCCGATAATCCTAGCCGCGATAGGCCTCTGCTACTCCTATAGAATGGGTTTCTGGAACATAGGCGCAGAGGGCCAGCTATACATGGGGATGATAGCGGCGACTGGTGTAGTTGTTCTACACAGTGCTGGATACGGCCCTGGGGAGCAGCTCCTCCTCCCAGCAGCGGTGGCAGCGTCGCTGCTAGCTGGGGGCGCTTGGGGCCTAATCCCCGTAATCCTCAAGCTCAGGTTCGGCGCAAACGAGATAATAACAACCCTGATGCTAAACTACGCTGCCATACTTCTCGCTGACTTTCTGGTCCATGGGGCATGGAAAGACCCCGCCGGCTACGGATTCGCCCAGACGGTCCAGTTCCCAGCAAGCGCTAGGATATCTATCCCAGGTCTCTCAGACTCCATTGCATATCTAGCCCTAGCCGCCGTCGTGACGGCCCTGACTTACCTCGTCTTCAAGTACACTGTTTTTGGCTTCGAGTCCAAGATCATAGGCCTAAACCTCTATGCCTCGAGATATTCTGGGCTTGGCATAAACTCCATAATGATTAGGGGGGTCTTCATCAGCGGGGCTCTAGCAGGCCTAGCTGGGCTGATAGTTGTAAGCGGCCTGATAGGTAGGCTTAGGCCTGGCGCCTCCCCCGGGTACGGTTATCACGCAATAATAGCCTCGATGCTCGGCGGCCTCTACCCAGTAGCAGTCCTCTTTTCCTCAATCCTCTTCGGCATGCTCTTAACAAGCGGCGACCTACTACAAGCAAGCATCCAGATGCCCAAGTCAGGTGTCGAGATAATGATGGCTATGATATTCTTGGCGACTATAGTTGCCGAGTTCGTGAAGAGATATAGGCTCAGGCTCTCGGGCTCTGCGAGAGGTGTGGGGATGTGACCGTAGAGTCTCTCTCCATCGTTGAGGCGATACTCTCAAGCGCAGTGTCAGCTGGGACAATCTACCTGATAGCATCGGTGGGCGAGTGTATCACTGAGAGGGCCGGGGTGATTAACCTCGGGCTAGAGGGGATTATGGCGATGGGCGCGATAACCTCCTTCCTGCTCACACTTGCCTATGGCCATCTTGTCGCGATAATTGGAGCCGCACTGGTGGGGGCGGTCTTCGGTCTTCTACACGCCCTCCTCTCGGTCTCCCTCAGGCTTAACCAGATAGTTGTGGGCCTAGCTATTACCTGGCTTGGCCTGGGTTTGAGTGGATTCATGGGCGCTCCAGAGGTAGCTAGGGGGCTGCTCAAGGCCCTAAACCCTTCAGTGCCCGAATACCTCGCGGAGCTTAAGCAGGCCCCGAGGCTGCCTGAGATGAGGATGGAGCCCCTCTCAGATGTCCCATTACTAGGCAGGACACTCTTCTCCCAGAACGCCCTCGTCTATTTTGGCCTCGCCTCCGCCTTAGTCCTCTGGTTCATACTCTTCAAGACCCGGTGGGGGCTCTCGCTGAGGAGCGTGGGCGAGAACCCCGCACTCGCAGACACGGCCGGCATAAACATCTTCGCAATCAGATATCTCGCAGTTATAGTCGGCTCATCGCTCGCTGGGGTGGCTGGCGCATATCTCTTCATAGGCTACCAGCCCTTCTGGGTTGAGGACCTGACAAGGAGCCGCGGATTCATCGCCCTCAGCCTAGTAATTCTCTCCTCCTGGAGCCCTCTCAGGGCCATAGCCGCTTCGTTCCTCTTTGGCGGGGTTGAGACACTACAGTTCCGTATACCGCTACGGGGCTTCGGTGCTGAGACGCCGCAGCTTGTAATGATGCTGCCCTACATCATAACCATAGTAACTTTGATTCTGATCTCGCTGGCCAGCAGGGGGAGAATTCCAGCACCAGCCGCCTTGGGTAAGCCCTACTCAAGGGAGGAATAGGTGGATGATTTCTTCCTTAGCCGCCACACAGTAGCTAGTGGGAGGAGGGCAGCGAGTCCGACTAGTGATAGCGCAGTATAGCCTGTCTCGAAGCCGCCAACATCTATCATATATCCAACAGCCGGCGTGAGGAGCCCGCCACCACCCAGGGCAACCCCGTATATCACGCTGGTAGCCAGACCCTTCTGTTCTGGCATAACCTCATGCATGATCAGGATCAAGAGTGTGTGGAGGGATATGAAGCAGGCTCCCAAGGCGGCAGATGCGAGAATCATAAGGCTAGGCTGGAGAATGGGCAGGGGCGTGAGGAGTAGAGAGGCTGCGGAGAGCAAGGCCACCGCGACTAGATACCTACCCTTCAGGTCGGATAAGTAGCTGGTTATGGGGACTCCGACGATAGCTCCGATGAAGTGGACAGTGAGGAGGAGGCCGCCAAAATCCTGTCCAAGCCCCTTCGCGACCGCTAAGAAAGGGATAAAGCTGACCACGCCGTTGGCGGCTATCTGCGCGCCTATGCCTGTAAGCCCGATAAGCGCTGTTAGAACCAAGACCTTGCCCCTAGCCTGCAATACCTTGTCGCGCTTCTCCGTTAACGGCGTGCCATTTGGATTGGCGCCTTCATACTCTCCAATCCTGATTGTGAAGTATAGCATGAAGAGGGCTGGCAGCGCGAATGCGGCTAGGCCGTAGAGCCCCCACACGCCTGTAGCTCTCAGGGCTAGGAAAGGAGCCACAGCAGCACCTATCCTACCGGCTATCATGAAGATTGAGAAGAGAAGCCCTCTCCTCGCCGAGCTGTATGAGGAGTAGGCCGAAGCTATTGGGTGAAATATAGCAGAACCTGTCCCAGCAACCGCGACGCATAGGAGTGTAGCCTCAAAACCTCCGACGAACCCGACCGCCCCAATACCCACGGCGCCGAAGACGAGTGATAGAGGCAGCATGAATCCAAGCCTATACCTGTCGAATAGGTAGCCGAATATTGGCTGAAGGAGAGCGCTGGAGAAGAGGTAGGCAGCCGTGTATAGCCCGGCCGACGCATACGTGAGGCTGTAGATGCTCGCCAGCAGTGGATATAATGGTGGAAGGACACTGCCGTATAAATCGTTAACGAAGTGGCTTAGTGATAGTATAGTGAGTTGCCTGGCCCTGCCCATGCCTGTTAACCGCTAAACGATACAATCTACTATTAAACGTATTGACAATCTACAAAGCCTCGCCATAAAAACATCGATGTCCCGCACCAAGATTATCTCGCCCTAAAAAGTGCGCGAGTTTTGGCAGGGATGAGTATTGCGCGGAGCTTAGACGCTATCAGGACAGTTCCCCAGAGGGCGGTGATGGAAGCTGTTATCAGACCGCCTGTAAAGAGGATCTCCTCTATGAGGGGGTATATTCCAGCCGCTGGGTTCCAACCTGTCAGGAATGGTGGCCATGGAACCAGCTCGCCGTTAATAATGTGGTTCGCCATAAGTCCGGTGGCTCCACCCCACATCAGCAGGTTTAGAATACTTATCCTCCTCCATCTCGTTACGACCCTATCCAGTATAGTGAGAATAATAGCGGCGGCCAGTGGTGTGAGGAAGCACGCCAAATCCTCTCCTCCCCCCGGCAAATCATGGTAGGCGAAAAGCCTCTAATAAGGTATGGAGTGGTATAGCATGATACTACATAACAATATATGACTAGGCGTACAGTATATATGCTTTTAGTATACGCGGGTGGAGTTGATGAGGATTATGACTCTCGTATCCCCCTTCAGATAGAGGAGTGAACCCCTTATAGCCCTCCTCGCCAGGGCTATTATTCATGCCCCGGCGGCCATCCTCCACCTTCAGGAGGTCATACAGACTCAGGATAGGCTACGAGGGTGAATACTACCTGATGAAAAAGTTCACAGGCCTCGACACGCCCGGCTACTACGCTGTGAGGACTCCTGGGAGCGGAACTGGAAAGACATACAAGCCAGACCTGCTCGTCGTCGAGGCTGGAGAGCTCTACGCTCTGGAGGTGAAGTCAACCAATAGAGACTCGATATACGTCAGGCCGGACCAGCTTGAGAGGCTCCTAAAATTTACAGAACTCTTCAGAGTCAAGTGCCCCCACTGTGGAGGAGAGTTCAACCCTAAGCCAGTCCTCGCCGTCAGGTTTCTAGGGCGAGGATGGGTCTTCCAAGAGATAGGGGCCGGTGGGCCCATCCAAGTCTCGCTTGAAGCCTCAGGCGATGAGATATCTAACCGCGATAAGGCTAAACAGGAGAAAGTAGGTGAGGATAGTTATGCTCCTCGAGGGGCGGAAAGCCATCATTGCAGGGGCCACGAGCGAGATAGGATGGGAGACGGCGAGGGTCTTTGCAAAGCATGGAGCAGCGTTGGGGTTGATCGCGAGGAGGCGGGGCTTGCTGAGGAGACTGGCCTCAGAGATAAGGGCTCACGGAGTAGAAGCTATACCACTACCCGCGGATCTGACCAAGCCCGGGGAGGCCGAGAGGGCGGTAAAAACGGCAGCCCAAAAACTAGGCGGCCTCGACACACTAGTATGTTACGTAGGCGCCAAGCTAGACCCAGCAATATGGTATAGAAGCATTGACAAAACAAGCCCCGAGACCATCAGAGGGATACTTGCCGCGGACTTCTTCTCAGCTCTAAATCTAGTGCAAGCAGCGACACCGCTAATGAGCAGGAGGGGAGGGGTAATGATCTTCACCTCCTCCACACCCGCGCTAACATGGTATAGGTATGGCGCCGCCTACTCCCTAGCCAAGCTCACTGTAATAGGGATGATGAAGGCGATAGCAGCTGAATACGATAGGCTACAGATAAGGGCGTATGTCTTGGCGCTCGGCAATATCAAGACAAGGGCAACTTATGGACGACTTAAGCCCTCAGAGAAGCGCAGGCTCGCGCAGGAGTCGCCCATGAAGAGGTGGGGCGAGCCTAGGGAGGTGGCCAACGTGGCGTTAGCGCTGGCCTCAGACCTATTCAGCTACGTAAACGGACAGGTAATAGTAATAGATGGAGGGACAGTGATGCTTACTTAACCTTCGCTAGGGCTTCTTCTATCTCCTTGTAGTTCGGCTCCTTGCCTGGATCGTCAGAAATCCATGCATACCTCACCACGCCCTCCCTGTCGACGACAAAGACTGACCTCTTGGCCACAGAATATCCCTTCATGCCCAGAAAGTCCTCGTGTAGACCGCCATAAGCCTTAGACACCTCCCTCGAGTAATCCGAGAGCAGCGGGAAACCTAGCCTATTATGCTCGGCAAATGCCTTCAGCGTAAAGGGGTCATTGACGCTTATACCCAATACTACGGCGTCGAGGCTGTTGAGCTGAGAAAGGCTATCCCTGAAGGTGCACATCTCCCTAGTGCAGACAGAGGTAAAGGCGCCTGGGAAAAAGGCCAAAACCACCTTCTTGCCGCGATAATCCGTCAGCCTCCTAGTCACCCTGTCCTGGTCAAGCAGCACAAAATCCGGAGCCCTATCACCTACTTTAACAGGCACGTTATCAGACCGCTACGCTGTATAATTTCTATCTTTCCATCCTACCTAACCTTTAACCAAGACATGGCGGGGCGAGCTGGGAAAGCCTCAAGTCTACATATATATGTGAGCACCTATCTTTAGAGCCGAAGCACCTTGTACACCAGAATACACCTAATCAATGCCGCGCTACTAGCCGTTTCTCTGCTGCCGGCAGCGCTAGCCGTCGAGGCAGTATCCGATATCTTCAGCAAGGTCTTCGCCGCCGCCATAGCATTCAGCGCAGCAGTTTTAGCATCAGGCTTCGCAATCTCCCGCGCAGGCTCAGCAGGGCTCGCAGCCTCAGCAGAGAGGCCGGAAGTAAGGACAATCGCCATCATCATTGCCGCCTTCGGAGAGGCTCTCGCCATCTACGGCATCGCGATAGCCTTCTTCATTCTGGGGGCATCGTAGCCAACACCCAGAAAGACTCTTCACAGCCAATATGAGGATGAAAAGCAATCTCTCAAGACGCCGAGAAAGCTAGACACCTTTCGCGAATCTAGATTTTTGGGTTAAAAACTCGACGTTTGCGGTGAGAAGTCTATCTACCCTCTATAGGCATCTGAAGCCTCAAGACACTGACCATAGCGACTATACTCGAGCCAAGATCTTTCAGCAAGAAAAGCGAATATGCCACCGCTAACATTCATGATTAGCAAACCCTTATATCAAAATGGGCCGGTCTCCTTGCGGTGGCTTGGTGAAGAAGTCTCAGGTAAGCCCTGCTGAGATAATTAGAGGGCTGGAGAAGATAGTGGGCAGAGAAAACGTTGCCTCATCTACTGTTGACTTGCTTGCCTATACTCGTGACGCCGGCCCCATGGAAGGAGTCCTACCCCTCGCGGTGGTGAAAGTTGGTGACTACTCGGAATGCTCTAGAGTCTTGAGGCTGGCTAACGAGCTAGGCTTCAAGGTCTATGTTAGGGGTGGAGGAACGAGCATGAATCCCGCAAGACTGTGGTTGGTGTATCTGTTATATCTCTTAAGCTCGGTTGTCGTGTTCAGTTGGTATGATTCAACTTTTATCGCGGCAGTTCATAGAATCTCTAAAGACTCTGCCGGAAATATAGTCTTTACTTATGATGGCGCCCCTATCTATCCATTTACTGTGGCTGCAGCGGTGCTAGGAGTCTCTGCTACAACTTACTATATATGGAGAATGGTGGGAGGTATTAGAGGAATTTTACTAGGGCTACTAGTAGGGAGGGCCGCCACTCTCGCGGTATTTGAGATGTACGAGTTCACATTTACAGGCCTTGGCACCATATTTTACGGGTGGCCCTCATGGGGTGAGAATTATTTTGCACATATGGACTGGTTTCTTCTCAAAGTAAGCTATATAGGTACTCTCACTCCCTGCGTAAAAAGAAAGAACCTAATCTCCGCATATGTGGCCCTCTTAATAGCTATGTTAGTATTTTTAGCATGGGTCATAACTGGCTATAGACTACCAGACTCTGGAGATTTCGTGGCTTACTACCTTAACTCTGCAACTAGGCTTCTATTCGCATTAATTCCAGTTGTGCTCGTGAAGAAATAAATCCCAGTTGTGCTCCTGAAGAAATATTGCTCTATATTTGTCTCTCACATCCATGGATGTCTCAGAACAACTATATCTTATCCCGACCTTACGACTTTAGCTAGGTTTAGAGACTTCCGTCTCTTCAGTCACTTTTTTCTTTTAGCACTGTTAATTATTTTTCGCACTATGAATGGACTGATTAAGTAAGCTAAAGCTGCCACTATGTTAATGGGTTTAAAAATCACGTATGGCATTGCTTCATAGAGCTGATTAGTAAGAACAGCTATTTTTCCTCTTAAATCGTTTAAAGTCTGTGCATAGGCCGCGCTCTCATGCGGAACATTACTGATACTCCTCAACCTATCGATTATCGAGGAGATGTCATTTCTTATTAAGCTAAAGTCTGTTCTAATTGTGGGGAAAAGCCAAACAGGATTGCCTTCACGTGGAATTAGCAGTAAGGCTTCAACGGCGTAACGAGCCATGTCATCTGAGTATCCAGCGGACTGAGCTCTACTGAGAAAACCGATGGCTCGCTCAATTGGATAAACGTCCTGAATATAGGCAGCCGTGGCGATCGCGATGCCCACAATAAAATAAACAAGCATTAACAGATTTCGCCTAGCCATAGCTTTCCCTCACCAATCTATAAAATAGAGAGAACGCAAGGATTAGCGACGCAACTAGGTTTCCAGAGCTCACCCATGCATATGGTTGTAGGCGTCGTAGCTGACTAATTACCTCTTTTAAGGCATATCTTGCATCCTCTACGGCGGCATGATATGCTACGTAATTGGTTTCGTCTGTTTTTGCAAGCCTCGATTTAAGAGACAGTAAGTCATGTCTTATGAGCTGGTAATCTGTTCCTGCTGTTGGCAGAAACCACACTGGGTTACCTTGTGTTGGGAGATTAGCAATAGCATTGTCTAGCTGTGTAATCATATATGCGCTATCTATTGAGGAAGATGCCCTTTCCAATGAGGCGATAGCAATCTCTAATGGATAGACTGTCGTTGAGTAAGAGTGTAGGGCAATCAAAATAAAAAAGGGTGTAAAAAAGGTAACTAAGATGTAGGTTTGGGGTTTACTGTGTGTGGCTTTATTTTGAGATATTGACTGAGCTATCGAAATGAATGATGTATAAAACAGAGAAACAGAATATAATGCTGTCAGAGGAATGAAGGAGTATGCTCCGGTATAGAAACAGTATAATGAGGAGTAGACACTATATATACCAATTATTAAGTCTAACACTATATAAGTATCACCTACTAAAACATAGCTACTTCTTCGCCAATCCCCTTTTTTCCCTACTATGCCGAACTTGGGAGTCCTTACAAAAGTTAAATCTTTTTTCAAAAGAGCGTGAATAACTGCTAACGAGTTATTAACAGACATACCCATGCCCCATAAAAACAATAATATAACGTCTTTAACAAATTTCAGAAAGCTGTTATAAGTATTTTTGAGAAACATTTTAGCTGCAAAAAGCAATGAAATAGTTAAAAGTATTGGGTACAGGGTCATCCATGCGATCATTACGTCTAAACGTGTCATTATCCCAGAGCCTGCGACTATAGGAATCATAAGGACCTGTGTTGTCAGGAGGAGCTGTGGTATGTGTCTAGTTAAATGAATTATGGCATGTATTCTTACGCTATTAGGTAGCCGTGATAAAATAATTTGAGACAAGTATCTCAGGGCTGTTTGAATGGCCCCATAAGCCCACCTGTACTGTTGTTTACGGACAGCCTTTAACTGTACAGGAATCTCAGCTGGGACAGCGAGCGCATCGACATAGACAATACGCCAACCCTTAAGCTGAGCCCTGTAGCTTAGGTCTAGATCTTCTGCCAGTGAGTCCCTCCATCCCCCAGCATCTTCGATACATTCCCTTCTCCAAACGCCTGCTGTTCCATTAAAGTTAAGAAAGCATCCCAAAGTTGAGCGGCCACTCTGTTCTATGGTAAAATGGAGGTCTAGGCTTAGCGCCTGTGCAGCTGTTAGAGGAGAGTAGTCTCTATTGACATGGCCCCATCTAGCTTGAACCAAACCCACCTTTCTATCTGTGAAGTATGGAAGGATTTGTTTTAGAAAATCTGGCTGAGGTATGAAGTCGGCATCAAAAATTGCTATAAATTCACCGTTAGAGATTTGGAGGGCATGCTGTAGTGCGCCTGCTTTGAAACCCTTTCTATCACCACGTCTAATATGAACTACGTTGATCCCCCTAGCTCTATATTTTTGTACAAGTTCTTCACACATAACAGATGTCTCATCTACCGAGTCGTCGATAATTATAACCTCAAACCTGTCCAGAGGATAGTTGAAGTTGCAGACGGCATCTAAAAGCCTTGCTACAACATGTTTCTCGTTAAAAATGGGCAAATGAATGGAAACAGTGGGATACTGCAGAAGTGTCTTTAAAGGTGGTTGTGTGTAGCGCCGTGACGCAATCATCAAGTGAATATATGCTACGAGATAAAGGGGAAGAATAGCAGAGATAGTTAAGAAAACAATGGTTATGATTGACTGTAAAAAAGCCATGGCTGTCTTTAAAAATTGAGGAGGGAAAAAAGGGTTTTCCCAAATCTCACAATGCTTATATTTGTCTGCATTGAAGCAACGTTTATCTTTTTAACACTGTGAAACTCTACAAACTCAAAATTTCGGAAAAACATTATTTACTAAAATTAAACCCCCAAGCCAGATGAATAAACCAATCAAAGGGCTCTCCTTTACATTTAATACTCCTCCAGATCCTCTTCATGAGATTAATGGAATTGTGCGCGGCCTAGCGCCTGTCTTAAATGGCTTAGCTTTGATCGGTGAGGGTATTGGGTTGGGAGGAGTAGTAGGTGTCCTAGGTAGGCGAACAATATTCCCTCTTGAGGCGGAAACATGGCACATTGGTATCACCCGTATAGTTAGAAAATTAATGTTAAATGGGTTATCAGTAAAGTATCTTTCTAGCATATGCGTCAACAAGCCTTACAAAAAGCTTAGAGCACTTTTATCACCTTTCTATCTCCAAAGCAATGTTCTTAGACCCCTGTACTTCATGCTCATGGCTGGAAGTACGTTAGCGGGTATAAAAAGTCGCTACGTACGAGATAAAACATACGGTATAGTAGACTTAGAATACAAGCTAAGCGGGTGCGAGATCGATATTACTGTCAGGCGGAACACGCCGAAAAGCATGCGCGTCCTCGTTGCCAATGAACTTTCAGGTAGGTTATTCACATACATTAAGTTAAATGGTGTGAAGAAGCGTCTGTCGCCTTGGATGAGTCTTGGCAAAGGTGTTGTGGAGCTAGTATCACCTTCATTAAAGCTATCCATGCTTCTTGATAGGCCGGACGACGTTGTGACTTTTGCTGGTAGGGAAGTACTTGGCCGACGTCTTGACTGGGCTGGAGTAAGCTTCGAGCTACCTAAGGGAGAAAATATGCTCCATTATCGTGTGGTGTTTAAGCGAGTTGTATGATTTAACGCTGATTTTCCCATATTTTGATGATGGTAGATCTAAGTCCTTCAAGTTCCCTCCGCTGGGAATCGGGTATATAGCTTCATACCTGATGATGAATGGTTACAAGGTCAGAATTATTGACTGTACCTTCAAAAAGCCAGAAGATGTTATAAGTGAAGCATCGCATTCGAAGGTAGTCGGCATATATAGTATGTTATCGATGGTGAGGCCTGCGTTGGATATAGCTTCTGCCTTGAAAGAGAAGGTCGAGCTGCTTGTCGCAGGAGGGCCTATGCCATCAGCTTACCCAGTCAAATTTATCGATACATTCGACATAGTGGTTCAAGGTGAGGGTGAGGAGACCATGTTAGAGATTATGAAGGAGTTTGATGGTGATATGCATTTTGAACGTGTTAAGGGGTTACACCTATCAAGTAAAATTGTAAAAAAGACAGCTCAGACCATATCTGCCAATGGATGTGGCAATTTTTTCACAGGACAACGGTCTCTCATAAAAAATCTAGATATTCTACCATTTCCTGCCCGTGACTTGTATGATAACAATCTTTACAAGCAATACTACCGCAGAAATTACGGATATACGATGACGTCTATGATAGCTTCGCGAGGATGCCCTTTTTCATGTGGCTTTTGTTGGCGTCCTGACTATGGCCGTGTTTATCGTGTGAGAAGTCCAGAAAACATTGTAGATGAGATGGAGGAGATACAGTATAAGTTTGGTTATGAAAGGATATGGTTTGCTGATGAGCTATTCATAGCAAATAAAAGACATACCCTAAGACTATGTCAGGAGATAATAGATAGGAGGTTAGACATCATGTGGGAGTGTCTAGCCCGGGCTGATCTAATGGACGCTGATTTAGCAAAGGCTATGAAGCGAGCTGGCTGCCACAAAATCATCTTCGGCCTTGAGGCAGGTGATGATCACACGCTCCAGCTAATGAATAAGAAACTGAAGGTTAAACAGTCTAAAAATGCTGTTTACACAGCTGTTAAGGCCGGTATAAAGGTTGGTGCATTTTTTATATTGGGGTATCCCGGAGAGACAAATGAATCAATGTTAAAGACGATAAAAATGGCATCAAGCCTCCCACTCGACTATTTCTCAATGACTGTTCCATATCCCCTCCCAGGCACAAAACTCTATGAGACTGTGAAAGATAAGATGCTTGTAGAGGAGTGGGAGAAACCCCTTCACGGATATGACCATCGCCTACTTTTCAAACATGAATTTAGTATAGAGAAACTTAAGTATGGAATGTGGAAGGCAGTTACGCAGGCCAAGATGAGGAGAAAGCTCGGGCCATTTTATATATTCCTAAAACCGTGGGAATTCTACACCGACCATAAATTCAAAAAGATGGCTTGAGCCAAATGTATGCAACAGCCATGAGGACTATGTTCTGCGGCAACGCCAGAGGATAACCTGCTACCACTGAAAAAACAGCCAACACTAAAAACGTCAGAAATGATACCGCCCGCCTTACAACACCTGCCAGAATAAGAGATGCGAGCGCGACTTCAAAGAAAGCTAGGCACAAGACGATTGAGTCCAGCAAGCCAGCTGGTATGAGATGCGAGGTTAGAAAGTTCGAGGAGAGATAAGATTTGAAATGGAGTGGGTTGCGGAATGCGTCCAAGCCCCACTCAATAAATGGATAAGCTAGGCCGAGCCTTAGTAAAACATCGCGCATCAATCTACTTTTTTCTAACGAGATTTTAGGGAGGTATTCCGTTAAAAGAGAGAGCGTGATGCCGAGAATGCCCACCGTCTGCGGCTCAGCTATCGGCTCTCTAGGCTTAACAAAGAACCAATAGTAGGTCAGTAAAGACGACCCTAATAAGGCCCCATACCTCTCTTTAGTCAGAAGCAAAAGGAAAATCACCAAGTGTATAAGTGCAAGCAAGATTGGTATGATAGGTTTAAAAACATACCTCCCAGGATCGAGAAGGAGAGACAAGCCCCAAAAAGCATGCGTTGCAGCCAATCCTACGACAACTATTTTCAAACCCACCACCTCCACAAATCTTTCCTAATCAAGGTAGTCCACAGGACAGCAAGCCATGTAATAGAAGTTGCAAATTTAAGCCAGAGGCGGATAGGATGATTTAGAACAGCAAGCCCCTCAATTACTGGTGGATACAGCAGATAAAGTTGTTGGGGAATAGATAGATTGAAACCTGCGAAGACTAATGGAGCTATCCAAAGCATGCGGGTAGGCAGTCTGCCGCAAACCATGATGAAAAGTGAGAGGATAATGAGTAAATTTTGCTCTGAAACCCATGGGCGGAGGCTGAGGAAGAGCGATGCTGATACAAGCCCAAGCTTAAAAACCCCAATAACATTGGCTGGCGGACGCTTAACTGCCAGCAAAATCATAACAACTATGGCCACTGCTGAGAGATAAGAGACAAACTCCAGCCATTGAGGTAAAGTTGATACACCATAAATAGCCTCGACAAAGTTGAAAGGCGATATTCCACCTACCGGTTTAAACCAGTTTAGAAACCCGTAAACGACCGTTTCTAACTTCCATCCCAGCAGAATGAAAGGCGCCAAAAACATTGAAGCCGTTGTGGCAAAAGTAAAAAATATCCTCTTTCTCTTCTCCCACCAAGCCGCAAAAACCGATGGTGTGATTGAAATCGCTAGCGGCTTAATCATCAATGATGAAGCAAATGTTAAAGAGCCATACCATCTATCCAATGGGGCGATAGATATTATTGCAAGCAAAACTGCTACATTATCTGGTTTTCCCCATATCGAGGATACTAAGAGTAGGTATGGGTTATACAGGAAGAACAAATAGTCGCCACCCCTCTTCATTACGAGATAGCTAAGGGCAATGTTCGCCATTATGATGGGTATCTTTAGGATTATGTTGAAAAGGAATATGTCACCAAATGAGACTAGGTATACCAGGCCCGTGAATAGCGCCCATATTGGCGTCTCACCTATACCCTGCACATAAGAGTCATATCCAGCTGATAACGGCCCCCCTATATATCCCCCCTCGTAAGGCGACAAACCAGATACAATGTTCTTTCCGGCCAGATAATTCACGCGAAAATCATATCCATGAGCTAAAAAGAAAGAGAGCCCTACCTGGAGGAAAATTGAGCAAAGCACCTCCCGCCTCATCAGGTAATTAAACATCTATCATCGAGCCTTTTATCTGAAGTAAATCTTTTCCCCAAAATCCTAGCGACCGACATAACCAATCGAAACTGGGTAAATATACCGTGTTAAGTGACAAGGTGCAATTGTGCAAGCAAGGCTTTTCAAAATACCCCGCACCTATAGATCTGAAGGCTTGTTAAAAATATGTCAAGAATGGTTGAAGAAATGCATTCCATTAGAACCTATGTCAAATATGTCTTCACATGCGTGAGAGGTAAACGAAGATGCCGAATCCGGCTAACCCAAGAAGATTCAGCATAAGGAGAGGGTATGCAATTTCAGTGCCACCGCGCCAAGAAAGCGCGTAAAACATATAAGCGGCGTAAATGTGTTGCATCAAGAAGATAGCTGTTAAGGCTACAAGCGCATTCGTAAATTTAGTTCTGGCAAGCTTTCTTGTCAACAAATAATTTCTTAGAGAATATAAAAGACCTATAACAATCATCACAGATATTATGATGTTTGTTAGCCAAAGCGGCTCCATGCAGTGCTCACCTTGACTTGTCTATGCGAGAAAATCTCATCCATTATCGACTCTAAAACATCCATGTTTCCAATAACTATGGGGGAGAGCCTGTATTTTACATCATATTTTACCCCATCCATCTCGACCAGCTTATTCTCTAACAGAATCCCTAGGTGATGTTGAACTGTTTTATAATTGAGATGAAGGGAATTCGCTATCTCGTTTGTATTAGCTGGCCCATCTCGGAGACGCATAAGTATTAGCATGCGTGTAGGGCCGCCCCGTGTGCTTAATAAAAGCCAAAGAAGGAGTCTCCTGATGGGGTTGTCAGTCAACTCTAAATAGGTCGCATAAGATAACTTAAAAGGTTTTCCCCAAGTGTAACAGTATTGTTCTTATAAGTAGTTCTGTTTTGTGCTTCATCCTTAACGGGTTTTTGTTTTTCCAAGATTGTAGATTTAGGGAAAGAATTATATCCAGCTGAATTTTAAAGACCGTGAATGGCTGCTGGTAAATCATTGCTTCTGATAATCTTTTTACTATCTCTCTCAATAGTGGTATGTTTGATTATCCTTGCCTTTGATGGATTATTATGGTTTGACAACCCGTTAAATGGGCATGCGACTGCGTTAGTTGCTTTCACAGCTATCCAGGTTTTGATTCTAGTCTTGTTGTTCGCTAGACCATTGATTGGTATAAGAGTCGTTTTTTATTGGTCTTTACTATATCTTATAATTCTTTTACTTAACCCGCTCACAGGGCCTATGGTGGGAATTTCTATTGAGGCTTTTGCCCTATATCTCTTCGGCGTAACACCTATAGCCAGCACTCCTCAGTTTAGTTGTCCATTTCTTTGCCCTCCCTTCGTCATTACATACGACTTGCTAATCATCATCCAGTTAGTTATTGTAGTGGCAGTTCTCAGTATACAGCGTAGAGTCACTAAGGCTACACAAAAGAGTTGATACAGATATTTGTTCTTCATGTGTGATTACAGCATAATATGTCGGCGGTGCCATGATCACCAAATTTTTTACTGGGAGATTTCATTACATGTAGATTGTGTGACAGCCCTTTTTCTGCTCCTTTAGTGGATTACTTTTTTAATCTCGCACTGCGCCATGGTCCGTATCAATCATGAAATCATAGGTCGTTAAAACCCATAGATGATGGGCTAAATGTACGACGAGTAAGGTGAGCTGGCGAACAAATTTGTGTCGACCTTTAATGTGTAGGCGTGCTAAAATGTGTGTGCGGGGGGTGGGATTTGAACCCACGAACCCCTACGGGACAGGGGCCTCAGCCCTGCGCCTTTGACCAGACTTGGCGACCCCCGCCTCTCCGACTGCTATTTTCGCGTGGCTAAATATTACGGTATCCCTCTTATGCTTTTTATGCAGCTTTAGGTATTTTTTATGTTGTTTTAGCGGAGGCTTTTTTAATTAGGGGGCAATGTATAGCCTGTGTGATGTAGGTTGGGTAAGACTGGTCGTTCTATAGTTAAGGCTGATGTTAAGGAGGTCCTGTCGGACTTGTTGAAGGCCTACGCCGACGAGTGGCTGGCGCATTATCAGTATTGGGTCGCCGCCCAATGGATTAGGGGTATTGACGCGGATACCCTTAGGCCGATTCTCCTCAAGCAGTCGGAGGATGAGCTGAAGCATGCTGAGAAGCTTGCTCAGAGAATTATCCAGCTGGGCGGTGAGCCGGTCCTAGACTTTTCGGGGCTGCTCGCTACCTCGAGGTGCGGCTACATAGCTCCGCCTAAGGACCCGACAGATCTTAAGCGCGTGGTTGAGGACGTGTTGAAGAGCGAGGCCTGTGCAATCAAGTTCTACAATGAGATGGTTGAGAAGTATAAGGACACCGACTACGTGACTCACGAGATCTTCGAGGATTTGCTGGAGGACGAGGTTGATGACGAGGAGGAGTGGGACAAGATCTACTCCAAGCTCTAGAAGAATAGTTTCTGCTCCTCCGAGAGTTTAGAAGTTTTTATTAGTTTGGCTGTATCTGGTTTTGCC
>Ga0105160_1000360_pt1 | contig 22082 bp, 24 predicted proteins | sample GXS110809BmetaG_FD_89591 | JGI IMG/M metagenome (GOLD analysis project Ga0105160, IMG submission 89591) | Hot spring microbial communities from Gongxiaoshe hot spring, China to study Microbial Dark Matter (Phase II) - GXS 110809B | ecosystem: Environmental > Aquatic > Thermal springs > Hot...
GACGGGCACTCCGCTTCGCTTCGTGCCCTACTACGAACAAGGGGCTTTTCCTGTTCGTAGTAGGGCACGTCAGTGCCCGTAGTCTTTTTGCGAACGCTTAGACGGGCACTCCGCTTCGCTTCGTGCCCTACTACGAACAAGGGGCTTTTCCCGTTCGTAGTAGGGCACGCCAGTGCCCGTTCTCTTTTTGCGAACGCTGATAACGGGCCCTCCGCTTCGCTTCGTGCTCGATTCCGCACAGGGATCCTTCGTTCGTAGCGGGACACGTGAAGCGCTCGTTCTTTCTTTGCGAAGGCTTATCACAGGCCCTCGCTTCAGGGAGGGAAGATGCTATTCCCCGTGAATCATGGCCCCCAGATCCCGCACCGGACCGAACCGGAACGCCACACGCCCCTCCAGCACCCACATCCGGCGGTCCATGCGGATCGGTTGCAGATCCGGATGGGCCGGCCGGAGCCAGTAGATCGCCTCGTCTTTCCCCTCTTTCCGATTCTTCCGCTCCGCACCCCTGGGCCGTTCGATGAGCAGCTCTTTCAGCGTCATCTGGTTGCGACCGCGCAACCGCACCACCACCAGATCTCCAGAACGGACCTCGCCCCACGTCACCGGCTCGATCAGCACCACATCGTAAGGCTGAATCCCCAGGCCGATCATGGATTCCCCGCGGACCCAGAGGGCGAACCGGCAACGCCGCGGCGCCCAGGCCGCGGGCAGGCGCAACGTCCCCAGATCCTGGGGGATCACCTCTCCCACCTGATCCGGCGCGGAGGCAGGGACCACGCCTTTGAGGGGGATCGATACCGGCGGGGGCGGCAGGGAAACCGGTCGCCAGGTCCGATGCTTCCCGGGTTCACGGACGATCCGGCCCTCTCGAACCAGTGAGAGCAGGTGATAGAGGGCATGGGAGCGCGAGGAAAACCCCATCTGCCGACGGACCTCTTCCAGCGTGGGGCCATAGCCGTGGGTCTCCCAGTAAGCCTCCAGAAAGCTCAGCAACCGATCCCGGTCCGCCATCACCGCCTCCGGATTAGAACATTTGTTCTAATCAGGAGCATACCCGCTTTGGGGGAATTTGTCAAGGGGGATGGAGGATGCGCCGGGGCGTTTTCGTAATCTGAGCGTTCCCGTGGGGCTGGGGGCGGCGAGCCGGGCACCTTCGGTGCCCGGCTCGCCGCTCGCCCTTAAAATCCCTGGCCCATGTCGCTTTGGGGCGAAGCGAGACCTCCGTCCGGGCTTCTATCTTCCGAACGCTCCGGGAAACCGGTCTCGATCTCAGCTCCATCACCCCGGGAATCCGGGAAGGATCGACGGCCCCAAAATCGGTTTCGAGCCCGGGGCGATCCTTCCGGAAACCATGAGGAGGCTGTCCTTTCATCCGAAAACCGATACGAGCCCATGCTGGCGATCTCTGCTCACCACGGCCCTTCGGGCCACCGTGAGTAGAGATCCAGGGGATGGGGCCATTCGCTGGACCCGATGGGATGATGACGCAGAAGCCATGAGGACATCAGGGGGGAGACGGAATCGCCCTACTCGAGATTCACCAGGCTCGCCTGCGAGCGCCACGCCGCCCAGTCCGCCTCCGTGTCCAGGTCAAAGGCGAGGGCTTCATGATAAAAAAGGCGAACGGGAAGGCCCCGGGCCCCAGCCTGAGTCCGGAACGACTCCAGGCTCCCTGGCCCGAAGCGAAAGGGAATGGCTTCCGGCGGGCGGATCAGGAGGGCGTTGGTGCCCTGAGCGCGCTGGTCCGGGACCAGCACCAGGCCCTGCTCGGGGAAGCCGGCCTGGAGCAGCGCCCGGATCGCCTCCGGGGACAGGCGGGGAAGGTCGATGGGGAGCACGCCGATGGCCTCAGCGCCGTGGCGAACCGCGTAACGACGGGCAGCGGTCAGGGCGCGGTTCAGGTCTTCCCACAGGTCGAAATAGACGTCCATCCCCATGCTCCGGGCCAGGGCCAGCACCCGGAGGTCGGCGCTGATCACCAGGGGATGAACCTCCGGCACCCGGGCGACCACCCGCAGGGTGCGCCGCGTCAGAAGCCACGCCAGGCGGATCCGCGCCCGACGGGAGAGCGCGGCGGCCAGACGGGATTTCGCCCGGTCCAGCCGTTTCACCGGGATCAGAAACCAGGTCCCCATGGGCTGCATTCCGACGGTGGATCTCGCGAAGGCGACGGGATGCCGCGGCGCGCCTCGCTCATTATCATCCCGGCCCGGGGCGATCAACGCTGGGTCGCCGGGAGGAAGAGCCGGAACGGGAAGGGGGTGAAGCGCCACACCCCGGCGCGCAGTTCTCCGCTCCACCCGCCCAGGATCCAGATCGCGCCATCCCCCGGCGCCGCCGCCAGGTTCCGCCAGATCCCGGTGATCGGCGTCTCGAAGGGCGTCCAGCGATCGGCGCCGGGCTGGTAACGTTCGTTGAACGCCAGCGGGATCCGCCATCCGCCGCCGATGGCGAAGAGGTGGCCGTCCATCGCCACCAGCGCCAGCCCGCCCCGCCCCACGTTCAACGGCGGGCATGGCTCCCAGCGATCCACGGCGAACCGGTAACGCTCGCAGGTCGCCAGCTCCTGCTGGCCATCATAGCCTCCCACCACGTAGATCGCATCGCCCAGGACGGCCGCGGCGGCGAAGGCGCGGGGGGTGGGCATCGGCGCGCGAGGCTCCCAGCGGCCCTGAGCCGGATCCAGCATCCACACGGTCCCCTGGAGGCGGCGGCCATCCCAGCCCCCGAAGAGGTAAAGGCGATCCCCGGCGACGGCCAGGGCATACGCGGCCAGCGGCCCTGGCAGCGAGGGGCCCTCGGACCAGCGATCCGCCTGCGGATCGTAAACTTCCACCCGATCGATCGGCTGTCCCTGGGGATTGACCCCGCCCGGCACGTAGATGCGATCCCCCAGCGCTCCGGCGGCGGCCACCGCGACCGGGTGCGGTTTGGGCGCTCCTCGCTCCCAGAGTTCTCTCTGGAGATCGAAGCGCTCCACCCGATCGGTGATGCCCTCCGGAGCCTCCCCGCCGATGACGATCAGCCAGTCCCGCCAGCGGGCCAGGGCGAAGCGCGCCCGGGGCGCGGGCATCTGGCTGACCAGCTTCCATCGGGACAGCGCCTCCCTGCGTTCGCTGCCCTGGCCTGGCTGATCCCCCTGGAAGATCACATCGGGCGCTTCGGAGGACGCGGGCCCGGGCCCCAGCGCCCATGCGATGCCCAGGAGGAAGGCAAGCAGGAGCACAACAGCCTGCCAGCGTGGGAAGGGTGCGATCGAGGATTCCTCAACGGGAGGTGTTGGGGCGATCGCCGGCGCTGGCTCCGGGGCTTCCCCGGGCGCCACCGGCAGTTCCGCTGGGGCGGATGCCTCTTCTTCGATAATCGGGACGGAAGGCATCAGCGTCACCAGCCCGAAGCGGACCGCATACATCGCGGCCTCGGTGCGGGACTGGAGATTGGTTTTGGAGAAGATGTTCCGGAGGTGGACCTTCACGGTGTTCTGGCTGATCCCCAGGCGGTAAGCGATCTCCTTGTTCGCCAGCCCCTGTGCCACCAGGCGGAGGATCTCCTGTTCCCGATCCGTGAGCCCCGCCTCCTCCGGCGGGATCCATTCCGTCCGATGCTCCGGTTGCCCCATCCGAATTTCCTCAGGAAGATTTTCAGATTCGATCCGAAGGGGTTGATGGACCTCGCGGGTGGAGAATACTTTCCCCTTCCCACCGGAATTGCGCAACCAGCCTGGCGAGCTGATCCGGCGGGCTCGGCAGCGGCCGCCTGTCTCCACCCCACAGGAAGGATCCGGGAGGATTACGCTCCGGCACCCTGCGAAGGCGGCAGATCCAGCAACCAGCCGGCGATAGCGGAGTAGTCGGCCTCGGCCCAGCCATGCTCGCGAGCGGCCAGAAAGGTTTGCTGAGCCGTGGCCGCCAGGGGCGTGAAGGCCCCGACCTGGCGACCGAACTCCACGATCAGGCTCTGGTCCTTCTCCATCAGGCGCAGGGCGAAAGAGGGTGTGAAATCTCCCTCCGCGATCTTCCCGCCTTTATTTCGCATGGACGGAGAGATCACCGCCAGATCCTGGAGGATCTCCCACAGCCGTTGCGGGGGGATCCCCGCGCGGGCGCCCAGGGCGAAGGCCTCGCCCAGGGCCTGCATCGACACGCCCAGGATGAGGTTCACAGCGAGCTTCACTGCGCATCCCATCCCGTTGCCGCCCACGTAGTGGATATTCCGCCCCAGGATCCGCAGCAGATCCTCAACGGCCTCGAACGCTTCCCGCGGGCCCCCGACGAAGATCGTGAGGGTTCCTTCGGTCGCCGGCCCCACGCTGCCCGCGACGGGGGCGTCAAGCATCCGCACACCCCGCTGTGCAGCCTGTTCGGCCAGGCGTTGGGAGACGGCGGGGGCGATCGTGCTCATATCCACCACGATGAGGCCCTCGTGGGCGCCCTCAAGCACCCCGTTGGGCCCGGCGATCATCGCCTCGCTGGCGGCGGAGTCGGCCAGCATCAGGAAGACCACCTCGCTGGCCCGGGCGACGGCCCGCGGGGAATCAGCCCAGGTGGCCCCTTCGGCGATCAGGGGTTCGGCCTTCTCCCGCGTGCGATTGAATACGGTGAGCCGGTGCCCGGCCCGCAACAACCGCCGGGCCATGGGCGTCCCCATCCGTCCCAACCCGATGAACCCCAGTGCTCGCATCGCGCATCCCTCCTAACCCGAAACGATGGGGGTGGAGACGAAATCCGACATTACGGGGTCTGGAGGGCGCGCCCTCCAGACCCGGAAGAGCATCCACCCGCGTCATTCCACGGGCGGCAGATCCGCAACCCACAGGGCGCCATCGGCGCGAAGGAAGAAAAGCCGGCGCCGTCCTTCATCCACGGCGGCGGCGACCATATCCTTCAGGCTTTCCCCCCGGATCTGCCGCACGAAATCGCCCCGCAGGCCTGCCTGGATCAGGCGGTCCGGCTCCAGGATGTAAAGCCACGGCCGGGGCGCCTGGGGATCCATCGTGAGGCCGATGGGCTGGCGCACCGGGCTCGGGAGCGCCGGGGCCGGTTGCTCCCGCAGGGGGAATCCCTCTTCCTCGTTGCCCCCCACGAACGCCCGCACCCGCCCATCGCGATACAGCACGTAGATCTTTTGATAAACCAGGAAATCCACCGCCTCCCCCAGGTCTGTCCGGGGCGACGTGAAGTAAGGCTCAGGATCCCCGGCATAATCTTCCCCGGTCGGGCGCAACCGCCAGATCTGGCCCTTCTCCCGATCCAGCACGTAGAGATTGCCTCCGTAGAACCGCAACAGGCCATCGGTGAGCGGAGGGAGACGGCTGGACACCCATCGGGGGCTTCGGTTGCGGCTTTCCGCCAGGCCCTGGGCGTGGAGGGCGATCAGGCCCCCGGCGGACCGTCCCCCTTCCGCCCCGGCCCATGTCAGATCCAGCAACGCGCCCACCGGATGGCCCTGCAGGATCATGCCGCTCCACAGAAGCTCCTGCATGGATTCGCCCAGCAGGGTCCGATGCACCTCATCGTATCCGATCCAGAGCACGCATCCTCCGGGGCGCGGGGTCTCACCGGCGCATCGCCCCTCCCGATCGAGCAGATAGAGCTCGTTGTCCCGCAGGATCAGCCGTCGAGAGCGGCTGGGGTGGAGGCTGGCCAGGCGCGTGGGATGCAGCGGCTGGACAGCCTGATCCAGTCGATCCAGCTGGCGCTGCGCCTGCTCCTGCAGCGCTGCTGCCTCCGGCAGCGCGGCGTATTGTTGCGCGGTCCGCGCCAGATCCCGGGCGGTTTCCCAGTGGCGGCGGGCCTCCCCGGGGGCCTGGGCCCGGGTCGCCTGCTCGGCTTCTGCCTGGGCCTGTGCCAGCAGACGGTGGGCGATCAGGGTGTTCCGCTGATGGACATAAACCCCGAAGGTGAGGAGGGCGATCGCCCAGGGCAGGATCAGCGCCAGGGTGCGCACCCAGCCCGGCGCGGCTGGCAGCGACACCATGGGCCATCCCCATCGCGGCCGGCGGGGGAAAACCTGGGGCAGTCCCGGAAGCCGGAGTCGACCCAGCCGGGGGAGTGGCGCCAGGGGCCGGCGGGAGGGAGTCGAAGGTACCTGGGGGGCAGCCGTGGAAGGGGCCGGCTCCGGTGAGGGCGTGGACCGCTCCGGCCGGGGAAGGGGCGCCCGGACGGGTTCGCCGGCCAGGATAAGGAAGGCCACCGGGTGGGAGACGGCACGGGCTACCTGGACTTCGATCGCTTCAATGATCAGCGGGAGGTTCTGGATGCGGGTCAGAGCGGTCAACGCCGTGGGGTCCAGAAGAGGGCCCGTCTCCGCATCGGTCACGATCAGCCGGTCCTCCGGCTGCAGCTGGACCATCCCGTAGTGGAGGGCGACGGCCCGCGCGGCGCCCAGGGCTGAAGGCGCCTCGCCTTCCGGCGCGATCACCTGAACCCCCTCCCGGGTCGCGTGGGCGGCCCAGGTCGGCCCGGCCTGGATCAGAAAAATCGATTCCTCGCGCACCGCCAGCAGCGTGAGACCGAGCTCCCATCGTTCACCGGGGGCGGCGTGGCGGTTCTGCTCCAGGAGCCAGTGGTTGAAGGCCAGGAGGGTTTCCCGGAGGGCGGACGTCAGGCTGCCGCGCTGGCGGTCGAAGGCGGCCCTCAATAAGCGGGCCGCCTCTTCGAGAGGGAGCGATCCCGGATCGCCGCGAACGGTCAGGACCGCGTAGAGCGGCTCCGGCCGCCCGCGCCCCCGGGGAGGCAGCTCCAGCACCAGCCCCTGGGCTCGTGATCCTCTATGCCATCCCGCGTAGGCTACGCGCATGGGTGCGCTTTCTGAATTCAGGGTTTGAGGAACCCGGGAAGATGGCCACCCGCGACTTCCCCGGGCTTATCGGCGGCGGAGAAGCAAGGCTGCGACGGAATCGATTCGTTTTATCCAGAGCCCGGCCAATGGAACAGGTTCAGGAAAGTCATCGCTGGAGAGCGGAGATGCGCTCCTCTTTCATCCTCGCGCCCATCAGGAGCGCGTCCTCCGGGCAACGCAGGGCCTCGCATAACGCCTCGAGGATCTCCCGCGCGCCCTCCGGATCCCCTCCGATGCCCCGTCGCCGGGCTTCCTGTAACCGTTCCCAGAACCGTCGTCCTTCCGGATCCTCCGGCTCCCGCATGAAATCGGCGACGATCCCTTCCCGTGCGGCCTGCCGCCAATCCGGGAGCCACGCGTTCATGAAGTAGGCGGAGGGGTCATACGCTCGCTGGTAAGCCCGGAGCGCCTCATAGAAAGCGACGGTGAACGGCAGATCGGCCATCTGCTCCGGATCCGCCGGCAACGCCCGCAGGCGTTCCTGCCATCGCCGTTCCAGGGTTCGCATGTCTTGATGATAGACAGCCTGAAGGGCCCGGTCAAGGACCTGCTGGTCCGATTCTCCCGGACGGCGCTCCATCGCCTGAAGGAACGCCCGGAAGCGGGGCCATCCGCCTTCCCGCACCAGCTCCTCCACGAAAGCGCCCGCCTCGAGGTAGCCGATCTCATGGGGGTGCGCGTAGAAACCTTCCACCAGGCGTTCCAGTGAGATCCACCCGCCCAGGCGGAGGAGCGCGGCGGCCCGCAGCGTCAGCGGCTCTGGACGATAGTGCCCGCCAGCGACGAAGACCGCCAGGCCTTCGGTGATGAAGGGCGGGAGATGGGTCAGGCAATCCTCGCGCTCCAGCCACGCGCAGGTCATCCGATGGGTGAACTCATGGCGCAGGACGGTGGGAACATCCGCCAGCAGTCGATCGGATAACGGGTCGCTCAGGATCAGGCTGTCCCCTACGGTGAACCCGCCGTGCCCGAGCAGACGGGGGATCCACACGATATGGGTAGGAAGCCGCATGGGAAGGCCCAGGCGGGCCCGGACAGCAGCCTCCGCCTCATCGGCCCACGCCATCCGTTGCGAGAGGCGAGCCCCGGTCGCTGTGCCCGTGAGGTAATGATGGATGCAGCATGAGCTTTCTGCCTGGGCCCACCGGGCCTGCCGCTCGATCTCCGGAAGCTGCTCCCGCGGGCGCAGGAAGACCGTGCGGGTGACCCGATCGCCTGTGGCGAGACCCTCCTCGCCCGGCCGCGTCACCGCGATCAGGGAGAGCGGCCCGGAGGACGAGGCCGTCCAGACCCAGGTCCAGGTCATGGTGTGGGAAGCCCCCGGGGGCAGCTCGGGCAGGAGCCCTTCGGCCAGGATCTCCTCTCCCCCAGAGCCCCCGCGGCGGATCTCCACCCGGGCATGGGCGATGGGTGCGGGGGCGGTGTTCCGAACCTGGACCTCAAAGCTCAGGCGGTCGCCCTCATAGAGCGGCCCATCCGGGTGCAGGCGGAACGCTTCGATGGTCAGCGCTCGCTTCGGCGTCGGGGTCGAGGTCGTGGGGGAAGGGAGCGGCCCGGGGAGGGCGAGGGTGGCTGGCCGCTGAAGCGTCGGTTCCTGCGGCGGGCTTCCGTTTCCCGGGAAGCGCGCCAGCGCGGCGAGCCAGAGTACGATCAGCACCCCGCCGATCATCACCCACCGCCGGGTTCGGGACATCGTCCGCTCCTGTCGATTCGAGTTTGGATAGGTGGCGTGGCGCGTCCTCCATCGGGGATCCGGTCGAAAACCCCGGCTCCGATGAAGTTCCCTCAGGATGCCACAACCCGTTATGGGCGGAGCGCCGGACTTCTCCGCGCGCCTGGATCTGCCCAAAATTTGACAGACCCCGGAGGCGATCCTATGATTAATGCAAAATGCGGATGGAGCAGAGCGAAAAATGCAGAGCTCTCTGATGCGTGTCCACTGCATCTGTCCTGGGCGGGGGCGTTAACGCCACCCGCCCGGGATGAGGGCCAGAATCCGGCCTTCCTCCCTGCCTGACCGAGGGACCAACCGATCGGTGGGTGGCCAACGCCCCCGCGCCCCAATGGGTGCTGAGGCTGCTGGCCGTTTCCAGCCCGCCGCGTCGCGTTGGTCCTTTTTATTTTAAGCGCCTGCATCGCTTTCACACTCAGCGGTTCTTTTCACCTCATAAGGCTCGAGAAGAGGAGCGGCCATGTTGAAGACCATCCCGAGGATGCGGACGGAGGCGGCGAAGGATGTGTTCGAGCTGATCGGCAACACACCGCTGCTTCGGTTTCGAAAGCTCACCGCCCCGTTCGCGCCGGTGGAGATCTACGCGAAGGCGGAATGGTATAACCCGGGCGGATCCGTGAAGGATCGCCCGGCCCGGGAGATCATCCTGACGGCGGAACGGGAGGGCCGGCTGCATCCCGGCAAGGTCATCCTGGACGCCACCTCCGGGAATATGGGGATTGCCTATGCTATGCTGGGGGCCGCCCGTGGCTATCGGGTGACCCTGTGCATCCCGGCTAACGCCAGCCCGGAGCGGCTGCGGATCCTGCGAGCTTACGGCGCGGAGCTGATCCTCACGGACCCGCTGGAGGGGACCGATGGGGCGATCCTGGAGGCCCGCCGCCGGTATGAGGCCGACCCTGAGCGCTACTTCTACGCGGATCAATACAACAACCCGGCCAACTGGAAAGCCCATTACCGGACCACGGGGCCGGAGATCTGGGAGCAGACGGAGGGACGGATCACCCATTTCGTCGCCGGCCTGGGGACCAGCGGGACAATGATGGGGGTCGGCCGCTATTTGAAGGAACGGAACCCGGCGATCCGGCTCATCGGCGTGCAGCCGGATGGGCCTTTCCATGGCCTGGAGGGCCTCAAGCATATGGAGACGGCCATCCGGCCCGGGATTTATGATCCGGACCTGCCGGATGAGATCCTCACGATCTCCACAGAGGAGGCTTATGCCATGGCCCGGCGCCTCGCCCGGGAGGAAGGGATTTTTGTGGGGATCTCGGCGGGCGCGGCGATGGCCGCCGCCCTGAAGGTCGCCGCTCGCCTGCGGGAAGGCGTGGTGGTGACGATCTTCCCGGATGCAGGATACAAGTATCTCAGCGAGAGCTTCTGGTTCGAGGAGGATCGATGATCCTGCGGCTGCGTCAGATCCATCAAGATCAGATCCGGGCGCATGTGGAAGCCGGCTACCCGGCCGAGGCATGCGGGATCTTCCTCGGCCGCGAGGTCGATGGCGTGAAGATCGTGGAACGGCTATGGCTGGCGGACAACCGATGGGCGGATCCCACGGAGCAAACCCATCGCTTCCTGATCCCTCCGGAGGAGGTCCTGGCGGCCGAACGGGAGGCCGCTGCCGCCGGCCTGGAGATCCTGGGCTTCTTCCATTCCCATCCGGATCACCCCGCCCGGCCCTCGAATTTCGATCGGGAGCATGCCTGGCCGTGGTATGCCTATTTGATTGTCTCGGTTGAGAACGGTCGGGCGACCGACTGGCGTGTGTGGGAGCTAAGCGAGGATCGATCCGCGTTCATGGAGCGAAGGCTGGAGATCGTGCCCTGACCCGTAAGCAAAGAGGGGTTTATGGGGCCGCGAAGCGTCCGCATAAACCCCCATTCCCGAAATCCGAGTCGGAGGTGAAACCGATGGCGGTTCAGATCCTGATCCCGACCCCTCTGCGGGTCTACACCAAAGGGGAGAAGGTAGTTACCGTCGAGGCGGGGACCGTGGGGGAGGCCCTGCGGGCCCTGACGGAGCGTTTCCCGGAACTCCGGCGGCATCTCTTCAACGAGGAGGGCCGTCTGCGCTCTTTCGTGAACCTTTATCTGGGAGATGAGGATGTCCGCTATCTTCAGGGGGAGGAGACTCCGATCCCCGATGGGCAGACGCTGAGCATTGTGCCCTCGATTGCCGGAGGCAGGCGATGATTGAGCGGAAGGTCGATCACACGGCGTTGAAGTTCAATCAGGCTTTCATCATCGCGTTGAATGGGCTGGGCTGGGTCTTGAACCAGCCCGCGCTGGTGGCGTTTGTGGCCCTGGTGATGCTCGTGGGGACCGCTGTGCCGGCGGCGGCCCTGTTCCAGCAGATTTACTTTCGGATCCTCAAGCCGCGGGGCTGGCTGCGGCCTCGCGTGCTGACCGATAACCCGGAGCCCCACCGGTTCGCCCAGGGGCTGGGTGGGACGGTTCTGGCACTGGGGGCGATCGCCCTCTTCCTGGGCTATGCGGCCATCGGCTGGGCGCTGACCTGGGTGGTGATCGTCCTGGCCGCCCTGAACCTGTTCTTCGGCTTCTGCGCCGGCTGCTTCGTGTATTACCAGCTGAGCCGCCTGGGCGTCCCCGGCTTCACCGCTCGCCCCATCGAGCGCCGGGAGGTGGAAGGGTGATCGAGCGCCTCCTCCTCGCTGCGGGGATTCTGCTGGCGCTCTGGGCCGGATGGTGCCTGATCGCCTGCGCACAGCGCCGGCTGGCGCAGCCGCGGGCTGCGGATCTCGAGGGCCCGCTGACGCTGCTCTATTTCTACACACCGACCTGCGGGCCGTGCCGGCTGATCCAGGCGCCGATCCTGGAGGCCCTGATGGCGGAATGGGAGGGGATGGTGAAGGTGCGGCCGGTGGATGTGATGACGGACCCGGAGGCAGCGGCGCGTTATCGGGTGTGGACGGTGCCGACCACCATGTGGGTGGATGCTTCCGGGACCGTGCGGGTGGTGAACAACGGGGTAGTTTCGGCGGAGGCCCTCCGCCGCCAATGGCGCCAGCTCCAGCGCGGAGGGTCGATCCGGGAGATGGCGGAGCCCTCGCATAAAGACGCGAAGGGATTGGATCTTTATCCGGGAGGTCGGGATGTTGAACCTGAGCGAAGTCGTCCTGACGAATGAGGAAATCCGCCGATACAGCCGGCATCTGCTGATGCCGGAGGTCGGCCTGACCGGTCAGAAGAAGCTCAAGGCCGCCAGCGTCCTGATCATCGGCGCGGGCGGCCTGGGTTCCCCGGCGGCCCTTTACCTGGCCGCTGCAGGCGTGGGCCGCATCGGCCTGGTGGATTTTGACGTGGTGGACGAGAGCAACCTCCAGCGCCAGATCCTGCACGGCACATCCTGGGTGGGGAAGCCGAAGCTGGCCTCGGCGAAGGCCCGCCTGCTGGACCTGAACCCGGATATCGTGGTGGAGACCTACGAGACCGTGCTGACCAGCGCTAACGCCCTGGAGGTCCTGAAGGACTATGACATCATCATCGACGGGACGGACAACTTCCCCACCCGTTATCTGGTGAACGATGCCTGTGTCTTCCTGGGCAAGCCGCTGGTCTATGGTAGCATTTTCCGGTTCGAGGGCCAGGCCACCGTCTTCGACGCGCGGGTCGGGCCATGCTATCGCTGTCTCTATCCGGAGCCCCCGCCGCCCGGCCTCGTGCCCTCCTGCGCCGAGGGTGGGGTTTTCGGCGTGTTGCCGGGGGTGATCGGCGCCATCCAGGCCACCGAGGCCATCAAACTGATCATCGGCCAGGGCGAGCCGCTGATCGGGCGGCTGTTGCTCTACGATGCCCTGAGCATGCGCTTCCGTGAACTCAAGTTGCGCAAGAACCCGACCTGCCCGGTCTGCGGCGAGAACCCGACCATCCGCGAGCTCATCGACTATGAGGCCTTCTGCGGCGTCCCGATCTACGAGCATGAGGTGCGGACCGAGTTCGACATTACGCCGCAGGAGCTGAAGGCTATGCTGGAGCGGGACGGCCGGCAGGTCGTGCTCCTGGATGTGCGGGAGCCCCATGAGTGGGAGATCTGCCGTCTGGAGGGGGCGCTGCTGATCCCGCTGCGGGAGCTGCCCGAACGGCTCCACCAGCTGGATCCCACGCGGGAGTATGTGGTGTATTGCAAGACCGGGGCCCGCAGCGCCCAGGCGACCCGGATTATGCAGGCCGCTGGCCTGCGGGTGCGCAACCTGCGCGGGGGCATCAACGCCTGGTCCCGCGAAGTTGACCCCAGCGTGCCTTTGTATTAAAATGAGGCGAAATAGCGGGGGTGAACATTACACCCTTCCCTTATAGAGAAGCGCGCACCCCCTAAGGGCCGGGGGCCCGGCCATCCTCGCCGGGCCCCCGGCTGTTTTCAGAGCGGAGGGTGTGGGCCGCCTTCGGCGGCCCATATCCGCAAACAACGGCCCCTCGGGCCGTGGGGAGAGGGAATTTTGAGGTTGGGCGCCTGGGAGCGCACCGAAGGCGCGCCCCCAGGCGCCCAATGCCCCTTCTTAGTCTTCTTCCAGGATTTCGATGGTGTGGGTGATCTCCGCCACGCCGCGCACAGTGGCGCTTACGGAGCAATATTTCTCCTCCGAGAGCCGGACCGCGTCTTCGACCGCCTTTGGGGAGAGATCGCGCCCGCGCACGCGATAAATCACACGGATGCGCCGGAAAGCCCACGGGGGATCCGGATCCTGTTCCCCCTGCACCCGGATCTCGAGGCCGGTGACCTTCTGTCGCTTCTTTTCCAGGATGTCCAGCACATCAAAGGCGGAGCATGCCCCCAGGGCGATCAGGAGGAGCTCGGCCGGCTTCATGCCGATCCCATCCTCCGGTCCGGTGCCGGAGAGGACCACGCTGTGCCGGGTGCTGTCGATGCCCACGAATTGACGCTTCTCCAGCCACTTCACCTGGACTTCGGCCGTCATTGGGGACCCTCCAGCAAGGGTTGCAGAGGCTACTCAAGTCGTGTACAGAGCTTCAATGGAGCCCCTACAGCTTCCGGAAGTCCCGTTATGGCGGCGCCTCCCGGGAGGAGGGAGACGGAACCGACATGGGGGTGGGAAGATCCCCCAGGATCTGCTCCAGCGTCCGCTGAAGCGCCTCCCATTGGGCCTGGACCGGGGTTGGCGGGGAAAGCGTCCGGAGTGCAACCTCCGGGTCCTTCAACCCATGGCCGGTGAGGACGGCGACGATCACCCCTTCGGCCGGCGAGATCACCCCCTGGGCCAGCGCCCGCCGGAGTCCAGCGATGGAAGCCGCCGACGCGGGCTCCACGAAAAGCCCTTCCAGCGCTGATAGCATGCGCCACGCCTCCAGGATCTCCGCGTCGGAGACCGCCAGGAACCGTCCGCCGGATTCCTGAACCGCCTGAAGGGCCTCCGGCCCGCGGGCCGGTCGGCCGATCCGGATCGCCGTGGCGATGGTCTCGGGGTGGTCCACCGGATGGCCCAGCACCAGGGGGGCCGCCCCTTCCGCCTGAACCCCCAGCAGGCGGGGGAGCCCATCGATCCGGCCCGCCTGATGGTAGGCCCGGAAGCCTTTCCAGTAAGCGGTGATGTTGCCGGCGTTTCCCACCGGGATGCATAGCCAGTCTGGCGCACGCCTTAGCTGATCGCAGATCTCGAAGGCGGCTGTTTGCTGGCCCTCGAGCCGATAGGGATTCAGGGAGTTCACGAGGGCGATCGGGTAAACCTCCACGGCCCGGCGCACCAGCGCCAGCGCCTCATCGAAGTTGCCCTCGACCGCCAGCACCGTGGCCCCATAGGCCATGGCGGCGGCGAGCTTCCCCAGGGCGATCTTTCCGGCAGGGACCAGCACGATCGCCCGCAGGCCGGCACGGGCGGCGTAGGCAGCCGCCGAGGCCGCTGTGTTCCCGGTGCTGGCACAGATCACCGCCTGCGCGCCCTCGGCCACCGCCTGGGTGATCGCCGTCGTCATCCCCCGATCTTTAAACGAACCGGTTGGGTTGAGGCCCTCGTATTTCAAATACAGGGAACCGGAAAAGCCGATGACCTGAGCCAGACGGGGGGCCGGCAGCAGAGGGGTGTTGCCCTCGTGAAGGGTGATCGGATCGATCGGGGCGATCCGGAGGAACGAACGATAGGCATGGATCACTCCACGCCACATGGGGCCATCCGCCATACGCTCTCCTCCCGGCCCACGAGGTTTCGCGCGGGCCTGTCTCCGAATACGTCTGCTCAGTTTAAACAAGGTTCAGAATGGCGCGCAAGGGAGGGGATGATGGGGATGGAGGCGGGCCGCCCGAGACGACTCACCCCCACTCGAAACCTCCCCGGTCCCTGAGCGGCATCAGAGGAGGGATAGGCCGCGGAGCTCCTCGGGGATGGAGCAGCCACCCGCCGTGGTCTCCTCAACCCCCCAATGCTCTGTAGATTCGACGGCAGGCTATATTCCCCTTACCCTTTAAGCACCCTGTTATTCGTTTCCATGGGGAAAGCCGGTCACACCTTTTGGGGCGCCGGCGCGGTGGCCGGGCGCTGGGTGGCCAGCAGGAAACCGATGAACATCAGCGTGGCGGCCACCAGTTCCCCCACATAAAGATACTGACCCAGCCCCAGGCGGGTGAGCGTGCTGGCCGCGGCGACCGACAGCGCCCCTGCGGCAATCAGTACGTTCCCGATCACCCGATTGGGGAAGATCTGCCGTCGCCAGAGCAGATACGCCGAGTAAAGGGCGCCGCCCACCAGGGTGATCAGGCCGTAGATGTTGAAGAAGGGGGTGGTGAAGCGGACCGGAGCCCGAGCGGGCATGATAGCGCGATATTGCTCGCTGATCGGCCGGGCCGGGGCGTAGGCCGAGGCGTCCAGCGGGGTGGTCAGCATGAGATAGGCAGCGATCAGGCTCCCCACCATCAATAGCGCGAGCAAACCGTGGGCGATCGCGCGCCGGCGGACCAGCAGATAGACGGTCCCCTGACCCAGATAGGCAGCGTTCAGAGCCGCGCCACAAAGATACCAGATCCGGAAGATCCATGGGTTCCAGGCCAGGGCCAGATAAGCCTCCGCGAAACTCCCCAGCCCGAACATGGTGAGCCCGATCCCCCAGAGCAGGAGATGGGTTCCCCGCCGCTCCGCATATCGTCGGAACACGGCGATGATGAAGGCCGCCATCACGGCCGTGGAAAGAAACGGCAGGATCTGTTGCGCAGACATCGCTGAACCTCCGGAATGCCAGGAGATGGGATGGGAATCCTGAGACGTTTCCGGATGATGGAGGTCGCCTGGGGCGGCCCCCACCACCCGGGGCGTCCTCCGGAGATTAGGCCCACGGGATCCATCCTATCGCGATCCCGATCGCGACTCCGATCAGTCCGATCAGAACGGCCAAAAGAAAAAACAACAGCGCGGGAACTCCCCACCGCATCCAGAAAGATCCCCGGGAACGCCCGTCCATGGTCGCTCTCCTGCCCGATGCATGGCCGACCGAAATGCGCAGAAACTTCCGATAAACGAATGACAGGGTTGATTTTATTACAGGATTCTGGATCTTGCCAGGGGAGAGGGGGATGAATGGGACGTCCTCCGCGGAAACGAGGGGTCCTTTCCTTCCCATTTTTCCGGTTTTGCTCTCTTCCATGGCTTTTCAAGGTCAGAATTTGCTTATCATTCTAGTGGACGCGGCGGGATCGCGTGGGCTTCCTGCGATCCGTTTCGTCCCTGCGTTGTCGTCCCCACCTTCCCCGGGAGGGCGCTTCAATGGTGAACGACAAGATCCATGCGGCCTTCGCGGATTTCGATCGGATTCATCAGCTGATCGAACGCGCAGCAGCTCGTATCATTCGCACCCTGGATCTTCCCCCCTGGCTGGAATTTGACGACCTTATGCAGGAGGGCTTCCTGATGGCCTGTGAGGCGGCCCATCGCTGGGATCCTCAGCGTGCTCGTTTCACCACCTACCTCTACCTTCACCTGGATTTTTTCCTGCGCCGTGCGATTCAGCGTCGCCTGCCTGCTCGATGGGAGCGCTCTTTTTCGGACGAGGATGAGGATCAGCTGGAATCCGAGCAGGATTCTCTGGAAGAAGTGGAAATCCAGCACACCGTTCATTCGCTGCTGGGCCGATTGAGAGACGAAGCGCCGCTGGCCTTTGAGGTTCTGACTCGTTTTTATGGGGTGGGGAATCAAACCGCTCGATCCCTGAGAACGATTGAGCGCGATCTGGGGCTGCGTCGAGGGGAAGGGGAGCAATGGCTGAGAGAGGGATTGCTACGCCTCCGGAACATGTGGATGGAGGATCTTGCCTGGCAATCTCCGGGAGAGGCAAGGGAGAGGATGGAGCAGGGGTCCATGGTTTCCAGAGGGGAGGGAAAGATCCCGAGATCCAGGGATGGGCGCTGTCTATTATCTTTATAAAACCAATCATTTGGGAGGACCCCCATGGGCCGCATTTACCAAGTGGATTACGAGCGAGCCTTCACGCTCTGCGCGGATCTGGAGCGGATCCTCGGCGAGATGGAGGGCCAGGTGGCGGCGCTGCGCGGGGCGATCGAGCCCCTGGAATCGGGCTGGGTCCCTCACGGGGCGATTGCGCGGGCCCACGGGGAGACGATCGCCCACCGCGCCCGCATGGATTTGAGTGAGAGCCGCGCGGCGATCGCCGCACTGCGTCAGTCGTTGCATTCCCTTAAAGCGCTCGAGGAAGAGCAGGCCCGACGGATGCGTTCCGCCCGCGCTCGATGAACCTTCAAAACGGAGGTACGCAATGCCGGTCAGCCGCTTTGATTACGATGCGATGCTGGTGATCGCCAGAAGGATTGAGCAGTATAGCGCCGAGTTAGAAGCCTATCTGGAGCAGGTTCAGGCCTCGGCGCGAGGCCTTGAAGCGCGCTGCCGCTCGCCCTTCGTGGAGGCGCTGCAGGTCCGGAGCGGCGAGTGGATTCAGGGAGGGCAAGAGCTGGCTCGAAGCCTCAAGGCTCTGGGGAGCGATCTGGCCCGCATCGTGGAGGCCCAGCGGGCCGCCGAAGAACGGGAGGGTGCGCGTTTCGCCCAGCTTCCCGAATGAGGAAGCGCATGTTTTCCCTTCCTTGCGGATATGGCCTCGACCCGAAGCCTTTGATGGTCATGGGTGGGCGAGCCCTTCGAGGGAGGGGCTGAAGGGGCGCCTCCCGAACGGCTTGCAGTCCAAAACCCTGGTGATTCATCTCCCTGAGGGAGGAAACCATGAGTTACGATCCGCCTGGCATGTCCGGGTGGCTGATCCACGACCATGAGGCGATCCAGGCCTACCGCCGGGTTCTGATGGACGAGCGGCCGGAGCAGATCCTGGCCGGATTGTCGACGGCGATCCAGAGCGAGCTTCCATCTATTTGGTCGGGGGAGGCGGCTCAGGGCTATCTCGAGGAAGCATCGCGACGCCTGGAGCAGTTCCGGCGCTGGCTGGACGTGCGACGGTATCTGGATGAGCGGATCGCGGCGGGCGAGGCGCGGATCGCGGAGGCGATCACGGAGGTCCGACAGATGCTCCAGGGGCTCCCCGGGCTGTAAGGTGTCGGGGAGGTGCCCAATGGAAAATGGAAGCGGAAGACGGGTATCGATTGCGGGTTCAGCCCGAGGCGGTTCGGGTATGTGCGCAGGCGCTGCGAGAGTGGGCGGAGCGATGAGCGGAGCTGGGGAAGCGGGCGCAGGCGGTCGGCGGGCAGCTCGCGGAAGCCACGCGGGCAGTTCCCGGTGAGCAATTCGGGGAGATCTGGACAGCCCGGGCGCCTCGCTGGGCGCAGAAAGCGGAGCGGAGCCGCCAGCTGGCCATGGCGCTGGAAGCGGGGATCGCCCGCCTGGAGCAGGCTTTTCAGGAGGCGGCCCAGGGGCTTCGGGCCCTCTCCTTAACTCCCCAGGGACCGTTGCCGGAGGCCCCTCTGGCGGTGGATGCCGATGGCCGCCCCCTCGCCAGCCAGTTCGAGATCCGGATCGCTCCGGAGTTCCTGCGTCAGGCGGGGGTTCCGGAAGAAACGATCGCGCGGCTGCATGGACGCGATGGGGAGATCCGCTGGTATGCTGCGTGCGAGCCGGTGGCTTTGAGCGTCGCGTTGAGCCGCCTGCTTGGCCAGCCTGTCCCGGCCCAGGAAGTGGTGAATCGGATGCTGGCGGAGCGGATAGCGGATTCGAAGTTTCAAGACCGGATTCGAAACGATGCGGCAAGTCGAATTCAGGAAGGCCGCCCGGGCATGGGGTTCTACACCGACGAGTTGGATCTGGAAGCTGCGGCCCGACCGTATGGAGCGCAGGTGGAGCGGATCTCGCTGCCAAGTGGGCAGCAGGATCCAGACGTCTTGTGGCAGGCTCTGCAGGAGCGCATGGAGCAAAGGGAACCGCTTATGATGCTGGTGCGAATTCAGGAAAAGCCCGGCCCGAATCCAGGGGATGGAAAGCTGGTTCCGTATATCCCGGAAGACTCCGCTACCGTTCCCCACTGGGTGACTCTGGACGGAGTGGAGGAGCAAGCGGATGGCCGCTATATCACCCTTTACAATCCTTACCACAACACTCGGGAGCGCTATCGATGGGAGGAGTTTCTGGCCAGCATTGACGGGCAGGTTCGTGGGGAGAGCTGGTGGACTCTGAGCGTTCGAAGGTCCGATCCCGGAGGAAAGTCATGAGGGGCTGGAGATACGGAGGATGGGCATTCCTGCTTATGATGGGGCTGATAGGCTGCGGTTCGCAACCCGCTCATCCCATGCCTTCCATCCCAGAGCCTACCGCAACCCCCACGAAGGCCTCGATTGCAGCACGAACACCTGTTCCCACGAGGCGACCGGTTGCGACGGCTTCCCCGACGGCCCGGCCTATGCTTCCGCCTCCTTCTCCGACGCCTTCAGGGGCAGCACCTTTCCAGCCTCATCCTTTCCCCGATGGTTTCTCAACCGAAGGGAACTGGATCGCGCTGGAGGTGGAAACTCATACCGATGCCGGGTCGTCCCTGGACCGGAAGTGGCTACGCTCGGATCTGTGGTTCACGGATGGCCAGCGATGGCTGGGGCCGATTCCGCTCGGGGAATCGGAACGCCGAGAGCTCCGGGATGCCTTCTGGCAACGCCAGGGAGAGGAGCTCCAGCTCTGCGCAGACGTGAAGGGCCGTCGGGTTTGTATCCCGGCCCCGTCAGGGATCGCCCCCGGCGCCCCGGCCGAGCCATCGATTCGGGTGGAGTCCTGCGCCGGGGGAGGGGCGATCTGTGCGACCGGGCCAGATGGTTCCACGCGGATGGTTCCCCTCCCGACGGATCTGAGGGAGTCCTGGGCGGTGGAGCCGCTCTGTGTCTCCCAGGGGCGGTGGGTGCTCACGGAGGTTTTCTTCCGTCAGGAGGAATCAGACGCGTCGGTGCCCAGCATGTTGCATCAGGTGGATCTGGGGACTGGAGCTTTTGAGCGGATCTATCGGGAAGGCCATTCGGACGTGAGGGCCCAGCTGGAGGAATTCCAGCGCCTGGGCGTCCTGCCGAAATGGATCTACGGGGTATACGATCCTCACCCGATCTATGATCTCCGCACCCTGGAGGTGAAGAGCTGTTCCCCGGACGCGCGGTTTGCTCTGATCCACTTCGGAGGCGGGATGCTGGATAGCGTGGATTCGGTATGGGTTGTCCGGATTGAGGATCGCGCCCTCTATCCGCTTCCCGGACAGGCGGCGCGGTGGGTTCGACCGGAGGGAGAGGCTGCCCGTTAAGCGGAGATGGGGTGCCATAGGTCTTCTGGGCTGGGAGGGATGCCTTCGGCATCCCTCCCAGCCCGCAGATCCAGGGGGAAGGTCTCTGAATCTCCCCGGGCAAAGGCCAACTGCGCAAGTCCCGTAATTTCGTGGGAACAGGAATCCCGAGGGAGCGAAGGGAAGATGTTTCCAGAGCCCCGGATCGAAGCCCTGGCATCGGAGTCCGGCCCGGCGCGGGAGATCCCGGCCCATCTCCTGGAGGAGATGCGGGCGGATCTGGCCCGTCTCACCGGGGGGAGGCCCGCCAGGCCCCCCGACGCCCTGCGGGTGGCCCAGGAGCGCCTGGGCCCTGGCGCCCGCCCGGAGGAACTGGCCCGGGCGGCCCTGGAGCTGCTGGATCTGGGGGAGCTTTACGATCGGCTGGCCGATCCCGCCGTGGAGGATATCGGCCTCCAGCACCGCCGCTATGTCTACGTCTACCGCCACGGCCGCTGGGAGCGGGGGAGAGAGCTCCGGGACCCGGACCGCCTGTGGGCCGGGCTTCGGAGATTGTGCGAGGCATTTGGCATCCGCACCCCGAACGACATCAAGCCAGCCGCCGAGGGCTCCTTCTCCCTGGATCTCCCGGATCCCATCGGCTTCCTCACCGTCCGCGTCTCCTGGAGCGAGCCCCCGCTGGTCCCTTCCTCCTGCCTCACCCTCCGCCTGGCCCGGCCGGGCCGGGCGCCGGACCTGGAGCGCCTGGTGGCGGAGGGGGTCCTCTCCCCGGAGGCCCGGGATTACCTGGTGGGGGTGGTGGCGCGCCGGGGGACGCTGCTGATCGCCGGACCCACCGGCTGCGGCAAGACCACCCTGGCCCGAGCCTTGCTGCGGGTGGCCGCCAGCCGGTTCCGCTTAGTGGTGATCGAGGACTCCTATGAGCTGATGATCTTCTGGGACGGCCGCCCGGAAAGCGATCCGGGCAACGTCCTCCACAAGCTCACCCGCCCGAAGCTCCCCGGGGAGGACATCGTGCCGTTTACGGCCTTCGATCTCATCGTGATGGCCCTGCGGGAGCGGCCGGACGGGATCGTGGTGGGGGAGGCCCGGGGGCCGGAGGCCTTCGAGATCCTGCGGGCGGCCAACACCGGCCACGGCCCCCAGGTGACCACCCTCCACACCGACAGCATCGAGCGGGTGTGGTCCCGGTATCTGCAGATGGCCCAGAGCCACCCGGAGGCCCGGGACCTGCCCCACCGGACGGTGGCCATGATGTTCGCCGAGGCGGTGACCGCCGTGGCGCTTCTGGCTTACCGGGAGGAGGGCGGGGAGATGCGGCGGTTCGTGGAGGCCATCGCCGAGGTGCTGCCGGAGATCGAGGGGGACAGCGACCGGCCGGTGCTGCGGACGATCTTCCTCCGGGAGGACGGGCGCCTGGTCCCGGCCTCCCGGCCCATCCGGCGGGGCTTCTCCGCCGAGGAGATGGGGCTGGAGCGCCTGCCCTGGCGGGGCGGCGCCCACGTGTGGTAGGGAAAAGGAAAGGAAAGGATAGGAATCCCCTTTGCGTTCCGCGCCAGGAGATTCCATGGCCGCGCTGGCCGTGCTGTTGGGAGCGGTTCTGTTCGCGCCGGAGATCCCGACGTCCGTGAAGATCGGGGCCATCGGGCTCTTTCTCCTCCTGACCCTCCGGCAGCGGGGCTGAGATCGGATTCCGACAGAAGGGAGAAGCGGAGGTCGGAATGGGAGACGCGATCGCCATCCTGATCGGTGCCATCGTGGGGGCGGGGGCGCTCGGGGCCATCGCCCGCCCCCGGGAGCAGCTGCTGGCCCTGCAGGGGCTGCGGGAGATCCAGGGC
>Ga0105160_1000361_pt1 | contig 22038 bp, 13 predicted proteins | sample GXS110809BmetaG_FD_89591 | JGI IMG/M metagenome (GOLD analysis project Ga0105160, IMG submission 89591) | Hot spring microbial communities from Gongxiaoshe hot spring, China to study Microbial Dark Matter (Phase II) - GXS 110809B | ecosystem: Environmental > Aquatic > Thermal springs > Hot...
CTCGGAGCCGACGTTGAAGTCAAGTAAGTGCGTCGCTCCCTTGCTTCCTCTACCCCTGCACTTAGCCTGATGCAGGCTAAGTGCAGGCTCCTTTCACTTATCGAACTCACTGGAACCTAACTATGACTCACAACCGCATTCGTTTTTCACAGTACGAAGCTACAGTTCCTGTACCGGACTTATTATCCGTTCAGTTGGAGTCATTCCGAAAGTTTGTAGACCTTCACACGCCGCCTGACAAGCAGGAATCAGAAGGTCTGTATAAAGCCTTCAAGGAACATTTTCCTGTTCGTGATAGCCGGGAGGAGTATGAGATGGACTTTGCGGGGTATGTTTTGGAGCCGCCGCGCTACACGCCTGAGGAGTGCAAGATACGAGGCTTGACGTATGGGGTGCAGCTCAAGGTACTTTTTACGCTGCGCGCTCTCAAGCCTGACAATACCATGTTTGAGACAAAGAGCGAATGGGTCTTTCTCGGTATGATCCCCTACATGACCCCCCAAGGCACTTTTATTATCAATGGCGTGGAGCGTGTGGTTATCAATCAGTTGCACCGCTCGCCGGGGATACTCTTTTCGGCTACATCACGAGCAGGGACTTCGGAAATGACCTATGGTGCTCGGGTCATCCCCCAAAAAGGCACTTGGATAGAGTTTGCCACGGACTCTACGGGGTATACCCGGGTATATTTTGACCGAAAGAAGGCGGTGCCTGTTACGCTGCTTTTGCGGGCGATGGGGCTGAGTTCAGATGGGGATATTGTGCGATACTTTGGGCTGGCTGATGAGGTAAAGCTTAGTCAGATCCGAAACGAAAAGCAGTTTGCTCAGTATGTCGGTCGTAAGCTTGCCACGCGCATCTCTACAGTAGATCAGCAGGATTATACCGACCCGGAGACGGGGGAGACTTCGCGTGTCTCGCGGGTCAATACAGTTTTTGAGATAGGGCACATTCTCTCGGCGGAAGACTGGGAGCAACTGCGCAGTTTGCCGCTGGTAGATACGATTTACCTCGTCAAGCCAGAGTACATGGATGAAAAGCATATCATCCTCAGTACGCTTGCCAAAGATCCCAGTCACTCGCTTTCTTCTGCTTGTGTGGAGATATACAAGCTCCTGCGCGGCATAGAGAACGCCTCTGATGAAGAAGCCGCTCGGGCTTTTGTAGAGAAGCAAGTCCTCTCCGATAAGCGCTATGATTTAGGGGTTGTCGGGCGCTTTCAAATAAATCGTAAGCTTTACGGAGAGCAGCGGTACAACGATCCGATTTTGCGCTTAGAGGATGTGGCGGCTATCATCAATCGCCTCCAAATGCTTTTGCGTGGGGAAGCCGAAGGCGATGAAGAGGACCATTTGAGCCATCGGCGTATCCGTACGGTCGGAGAGCAGATTTACCTGCAAGTCTCTACCGGTATATCGCGCCTTGCTCGTACCATTCGCGAAAAAATGAGCACTTATGAGTCCGAAAACTTCAAACCTTCGGACATTATTACGCAGCGTCCTTTCACTGGGGTCATCAATACCTTTTTCTCGCAGGGGCAGCTTAGCCAACTTTTGGACCAAACGAATCCCCTTTCTGAACTTGCCCATAAGCGCCGTATCACGGCTATCGGTCCAGGAGGGCTTTCGCGAGAACATGCAGGCTTTGAGGCTCGGGATGTGCATTATTCTCATTATGGGCGGATTTGTCCGATTGAGACCCCAGAAGGAGCAAATATCGGGCTCATCAACTCTCTCGCTATCTATGCCCGGGTGAATGACCTCGGCTTTTTAGAGACGCCTTATCACCCAGTTGAGAATGGAAAGCCCAATCGCAAAGAAGTCGTTTACCTTGCCCCTGACCAAGAGGAGAAATACCCAATTGCTCCGCTTCGCCCCTTCTTGAATGGACATACGCCGACAGAGATACAGGTGCGTTATAAAGGCGAGTATCCCGAAGTACCTATTGAGGAGGTCAAGTTTACTGATGTAGCGCCTGATCAACTCTTGGGGCTTTCGGCGAGTTTGATACCATTTTTGGAGCACGATGATGCCAACCGTGCTCTCATGGGCTCTAACATGCAGCGGCAAGCTGTACCTCTCCTGCGTCCCGAAGCCCCCATCGTCGGGACAGGCATGGAAAAACACGTCGCTCGTGACAGCCGCGTACTGATCTATGCAGAATATCCGGGCGTGGTGGAATACGTGGATGCTAAGCAAATCCGCATACGGTATGAGCGCCCGCCCGAAGAAGAGCTGGTGAGCTTCTCCTCAAATGTCGTCACCTATGAGATACCGAAGTTTCGTCGCACGAATGAAAACACCTGCCTCAACCTTCGTCCTATCGTCAGAAAAGGGCAGCGCGTAGAGAAAGGGCAGCCCTTGGTGGAGGGCTTCTCCATAGAGGGGGGAGAGTTGGCGTTGGGGAAAAACTTGCTCGTAGCTTTCATGCCTTGGCAGGGGTATAACTTTGAGGATGCGATTGTAATATCCCAGCGTCTGGTGCAGGATGATGTGCTTACAAGTATCACTATCCAAGAGTTTGAGGTAGAGGTGCGGGAGACCAAAGCCGGTCCAGAAGAGCTTACCCGCGAACTGCCCAACGAAAGTGAAGACCGCGTACGGTTTTTAGACGAGAATGGGATTGTTGTGGTAGGGACGGAGGTGCGAGAAGGGGATATTCTCGTGGGTAAGGTAACCCCGAAGGGGCAGAGTTCGGATCTTACGCCGGAGGAGAAGCTTTTGCGCCAAATCTTCGGGGAGCGCAGTGCTGAGGTCAAAAGCACTTCGTTGGTCATGCCGCCGGCTTCGCATGGATATGTGATAGCGACTTATTTATACCGTAAGGATCGGCGGGCAGCTACCCAGGAGGAGCGTCGCCAGCGGGAGAAGGAGATTGATGATCGGCTCATGCAGCAAATCGCAGAGCTCAATCAAAAAATGGCTCAAAAGCTCCTCCCTATCTTAGAGGGCAAGAAACTCGCTTCTGTCACGGATAAAACCGGCAAAGACTTGACCCCTGCTTCCAAAAAAGCTACGGAAAAATGGCTTCTCTCTCTCCGCTTTGAGAACCTCAATCCTACGGGATGGACCACTGACCCTGAGACTAACCTGCTCATAGAGCGCCTTTTCCAGAACTATGCCGCCTTATACAGCCGTTATACTGCAGATGCGCAGCGGGAGAAGCAGTACCTTGCCTCAGGGGACGAGCTGCCGAATGGGGTCCTCAAAATGGCAAAAGTGTATGTAGCTTCTAAGCGCAAAATCAAAGTGGGCGACAAGCTCGCAGGGCGCCACGGCAATAAAGGCGTCATCGCCAAAGTCGCGCCTATTGAGGATATGCCTTATTTAGAGGATGGGACGCCGGTGGATATCGTGCTTAATCCGCTGGGCGTACCCTCTCGGATGAATATTGGGCAGATTTATGAGGCTATCCTTGGCTGGGCAGGGCAAAAGCTTGGTGTCAAGTTTGAAGTGCCGCCTTTCGCCGGCGCAAGCTACGAAGAGGTCAATCAGTGGTTAGAAAAAGCTGGGCTACCTCGTGATGGACGGGTGTATCTGCGCGACGGACAGACTGGGGAGCGGTTTGACCAGCCCGCAACGGTCGGGGTCATCTACATGCTCAAGCTTGACCACATGGTAGATGATAAAATGCATGCCCGTTCCGTCGGTCCGTATGGGGTCGTGACTTCCCAGCCGTTGGGTGGGCGTTCTCACTTCGGTGGGCAGCGCTTCGGGGAGATGGAAGTTTGGGCACTGGAAGCCTTCGGTGCCGCTAACCTCCTCCAAGAAATGCTCACTATCAAGTCTGATGATATTGATGGACGCATGAAGGCACACGAAGCGATTATCAAAGGGGAAAATATTACCTACTTCGGTGTGCCAGATTCCTTCCAAGTCCTCGTAAATGAACTGCGAGGATTGTGCTTAGATGTAAAATTTGACTAAACCTGCAACTAACCTATGGAACAGACGAAAAATCAACCTACTTCTCGGTTATCAGCTGTAACTATCCCGGTTCCGATTCGTCGGGTGACGCTGTCGCTGGCTTCACCGAATCGCATTTTGGAGTGGAGCCGCGGTGAAGTTGTTCGGGCAGAGACCATAGATTACCGTACGCACAAGCCCGAAATGGGCGGGCTCTTCTGTGAGCGGATTTTTGGACCTGTCAAGGACTACGAATGTGCCTGTGGCAAGTATAAAGGCGCCCGCTATAAAGGCATTCGCTGTGATCGTTGTGGTGTAGAGGTGATTGAGAAAAAGTGGCGGCGGGTTCGTATGGGGCATATTTCGCTCCAAGAGCCTGTGGTGCATCCGTGGTACTTTCGCTACAATCCTCCTAAGTTGGGCGCCTTGCTCAACTACAACGCTAAGCGCCTTGAGCAGATTGTGTATTATGACCGTTATGTGGTGATAGAGGTAGGGGATGCTATTCATGTCATCAAGCATGTGCGCCGCAGTAAGGATGCCCGAGATCCCAAGTCTTTAGAAGTAGGCGATCTGCTTACTTCGGAGGAGTATCAGGAAATCTTGCGGCACTTACGCAATCTGGCAAAGGAGAATCCTGCCATACGCCCTGAGAGCTTCGTGGCGAAAATGGGGGCGCAGGCGCTGGATATATTGCTCAGTCGGTTAGACTTAGACAAGCTTGCGACTGAACTGCGGGCACAACTCGCTAATGAAGTGTCTATTCAGCGTCGTGCGGATATTTTGCGCCGGCTGAAGATAGTGGAGGAGTTTCGGGCGGCGAATCGTCGGGTGGAAAATCGTCCCGAGTGGATGATCTTGCGGGTGATACCGGTGGTGCCGCCAGAACTGCGACCGCTGATTCCGCTGCCAGGGGGGCGCTTCACCGCCGCTGACTTGAATGACCTGTATCGTCGCCTTATTCAGCGGAATAATCGCCTCAAGCGCATGATGGAGAATCGTACTCCGGAGATTCTGCTAAACAACGAGCGGCGGATGCTTCAAGAGTCGGTGGATGCCCTATTGGACAGCGCCCGCAAGCGCAATCAGACGCGAGCCTCAGCAGAGAGCGCCTCAGGACGGATTCTCCGTTCGCTTAGTGAAAATATCAAAGGCAAACAAGGGCGTTTTCGCCAAAATCTACTGGGTAAGCGGGTAGATTACTCGGGGCGGTCAGTGATCGTGGTAGGACCGCACCTCAAGCTCCATGAGTGCGGCCTTCCCAAAGACATGGCGGTGGAGCTCTTCAAGCCGTTTATCATCCGGGATCTTTTAGCGCAGCGGATTGCCCGCACGGAGAAAAGCGGTCGTCGTTTGGTAGAACGGAAAGACCCGCGCATTTGGCCCATTTTGGAAAATGTTTTGCGGGGGCATCCAGTGCTATTGAACCGGGCGCCGACGCTGCACCGTTTAGGCATACAGGCATTTCAGCCGCGACTTGTAGAGGGTAAGGCTATTCAACTGCACCCACTGGTATGTACAGGCTATAACGCTGACTTTGATGGGGATCAAATGGCGGTCCATGTGCCGCTCAGCCAAGCGGCTATCATGGAGGCGCAAGTTCTACTCCTTTCCAGTCACAATATCCTCCACCCTGCCAATGGTGCGCCGATAGCTGTGCCTTCGCAGGACATGGTATTGGGGCTATACTATATCACAAAGCTGCGTCGCGGCGCCAAAGGTGAGCGTATGACTTTTGCTGATATAGCGGATGTGCTGCAAGCTTATCATGCGGGGCGGATAGATATGCATGCGATTGTGACGGTGCGGCTGCCTTTGGATAAGCCCGTCTGGGTACTGGGCGATGAGCCAGAAGACAAATACCAAGAAGTGGTTGGAAACTGGCGGCGCATCACTACCACAGCAGGACGGGTCATTTTCAATCAGACGCTTCCGCCAGAGATGCCCTATGTCAACGGGCTCCTTACAAAGAGTGCGATTCGGGATGTGATCATGGAGGTCTTTCGGCGCACCGATCACCGGCGCACAGCGGAGTTTCTGGACAAAATCAAGGAGTTGGGCTTCCAGTCAGCATTCAAAGGTGGGTTATCCTTCACCTTGCATGATGTGATAGTACCCTCTAATCGGGAGCGGCTCATCCAAGAGGCTTTTCGGCAGCGGGAAGAGATTCGTCAGGAGTATGCGATGGGGCTTATCAGTGATGGGGAAAGGTACAATAAGATCATTGACCTTTGGACGCGTACCTCTAATGAGATCACGGATCAACTCATCCGTGAGCTTAAGGCGCATGAAGATGGGTTCAATCCGATTTACATGATGATGCACTCGGGCGCACGGGGATCGCGCGAACAAGTGCGTCAGCTTTGCGCCCTGCGTGGTCTTATGAATAAGCCGCAGCGTAGGCTTGGCGCACGGGAAATCATAGAAACGCCGATATTGTCCAGCTTGCGCGAAGGGCTGAATGTGATTGAGTACTTCATCTCCACGCACGGTGCTCGCAAAGGGCTCGCCGATACCGCTCTCAAGACCGCTGACGCTGGCTATCTTACGCGCAAGCTCGTGGATGTGGCACAGGATGTGGTGATTACTGAACATGACTGTGGAACGCTCCGAGGGCTGCGGCTCACAGCTCTATACGATGAAAACGAAGAGTTAGTGGAGTCCTTAGCCTCGCGGATCGCCGGACGCTTCGCGTTGAATGACATTTATCATCCCGTCTCTGGCGAAAAGCTGTGCGGCGCAGGTGAAGAAATCACAGATGAAATAGCCAAAGCCATAGAAGCCGCAGGGATAGAGGCGGTAGAGGTACGCTCGCCCCTTACCTGCGAAGCCGAACGAGGGATCTGTCAGAAATGCTATGGGCGACATTTAGCCATAGGGCGTCTGGTAGAGATTGGGGAAGCGGTAGGGATTATTGCAGCGCAGTCTATTGGGGAGCCGGGGACGCAACTTACCCTCCGGACTTTCCACACGGGTGGCGCTGCCCAACGCATCGCCGGGCAGAGCGCCCTCAAAGCTAAATACAGTGGTATCGTGGAGTTCAGTGAGGACCTCCGCACAGTGGAACGGATCCATAGAGGGGAAAAGGAAATTGTCGTCTTGAGCCGAACAACGGAGGTCTATCTGCGACATCCACAAACGGGACAGATACTCTGGCGGGCAGATGTACCGTATGCTTCGGTGCTCAGGGTGGCACCGGGCGAGCTCGTAGAAAAAGGGCAAGAAATCTGTACATGGGACCCCTACGCTCGGCATATTCTCACCAGTGAAGGAGGCATCGTCCGTTGGCAAAGCCTCGTTGAAGGGAAGACCTATCGCAAAGAGCATATTGAGGAGTCTCAGCAGGATGAGTATATCGTCACGGAGTCGTCGGATAGGTTTTTGACCCCGACGATTGAGATTGTGAATCAATATGGGGAGCCGATAGAAAGCTTCATATTGCCGGTAGGGGCGCGCATTATGGTGCAAGATGGAGAGCGGGTAGCGCCTGGCGCTATTTTAGCTCGCACGCCTGTTCAAGCAGCAAAGACCGCAGACATCACTGGAGGGCTTCCGCGGGTAACGGAACTCTTTGAGGCTCGCTCCCCTAACTCCGCAGCGGTTCTGGCTGAAATAGATGGGATTGTCCGTATGCGCAGTCGGCGTCGCTCTACTCGCCAAGAGATAGAGGTCGTTTCCCCAGATGGAACGGTCTCTGTCGTCCATCAGGTGCCCACCTCGCGCCTTCTGCTTGTGCAAGACGGGGACAAAGTGCGTGCAGGACAGCCGCTATGCGATGGTCCAATAAGCCCACATGATATTCTGCGCATACTGGGAGTCTCGGCAGTGGCAGAGTATCTCTTGCGTAATATCCAGCTCATTTATGCGCCTCAGGCAGTGCGCATCAGTACCAAACACTTGGAGATCATTCTGCGGCAAATGCTGCAGAAGGTGGAGATTGTAGAGCCGGGGGATACAATATTCCTGCCTGAGGAGGTAGTGGATAAGTCTGAGTACTTCCAAGAAAATGCGCTGCTTGCCGATAAGTACATCGTCACCGATCCGGGCGGGGCGGTAGAACTGCAGGTGGGGTCGCTTATTACGCAGACCCAGTTAGAGGAGACTAATGAGTCGCTTCGGGCGCAGGGGCGTCCCGAGATTCAGGCTAGACCGGCCCGCCCGGCTATTGCCCAGCCCAAACTATTGGGGATTTCCAAGGCGGCGGCAACTACACGCAGCTGGCTCTCTGCCGCCTCTTTCCAAGAGACTATCCGAGTGCTTATTGATGCTGCAGTCACCGCTCGCACAGATGAACTTGTGGGGCTTAAGGAAAATGTAATCACCGGACAAAAGATCCCCGCTGGTACGGGTTATATTGAACGGCTGCGTGAGCAGACAGAGTACAAGCTCCCTGCGCCGGAGCTTTTGCAAGTCGCTTCCGTACCTCAGCCAGAGCCCAAAGCCACTAAGGCTAAGGCTTCTACCTCTTCCCGCAAAAAGAAAGAAAAAGGCACCCCCAGCGCGTGACTACACGCCGGACGGTCATAGAGGCTTTGGAGCGGTGGGCGCCTCCCAGCTGGGCAGACTCTTATGATACTGTGGGTCTGCTGTGGGGCGACCCCACCCGCTCCATCTCTGGCATTCTCACTGCCCTTGACCTTACGCCAGACATCCTCCAAGAAGCGCAAGCGGTCGGCGCAGATTTTATCGTCGTCCATCACCCCATCTGGTTTGGGCAGAAATCGCGCCTTGCATGGGACAGCTACGCCGATAAGCTAATCTACGACTGCATTCGGGCAGACATCGCCGTCTATGCTATGCACACTAACTTAGACCATGCACAAGAGGGGGTGAGTTATGCGCTTTGTCGGGCACTGGGTATTATTCCTGAGGGTTTTTTGCGACCAGTCAACGATCACGGTGCTGGGTACATCGGTCGGGGCAGTGTAGCTCTTGCCGTGGAAGATTTTCTCAAACATGTTCAAAAAGCCCTTTCTATCCCTGTTTTGCGGTATGTGCGGGGACCGCAGACGGCTATCCAGCGGGTCGCCGTGTGTGGGGGCGCTGGCAGCTTTCTTCTCCCAGAAGCCCTACGCGCCGGGGTAGATGCTTTTCTTACAGCGGATATTCCCTATCACCGATTTTTTGAAGCGCAGGGACGCCTCTGGCTCATAGATATTGGGCACTATGAGTCCGAAGTCTGGATCGCTGACCACATCGCCGCTTACCTCAAGCGGCACTTCCCTGACCTTTCTATCTTTTCCACTCGCATCCGAACCAATCCCGTAGAATACTGGCTATGATGACGACCGATACTTCCCAAGTCCGAGAACGGCTTGTAGACCTGATCAAGTTGCAGGTTTTGTATGATAGGCTGCATGCGGTACGGGCTCGACAAGGTGACCTTCCGCAACAGATTGAAGACCTCCGAGATAAAGTCGCGACTATCCAACATGCCTTATCTGAAACCGCGGAGATGATTCGTCAAGCCGAGTCGGAGGCTCGTGCGCTCCATGTCAGCAACGATAGCTTGCGCGACCACGAGCAGAAGCTCCGCAAAAGGTTGGAAGCCGTCCGTACCAATCAAGAGTACTACAAGATAGAGAGCGAGATCAAAGAAACCCACCTCACCATAGAGAAAAACCTCCAAGATATTCGGCGCTTGCAACACAAGGCGGATAGTCTGCGACAACGATACGCTGAGGACGAAGCTACCTTGAATGAACTGCAAGCCCGCATCGCAGAGAAAGAGCAGCGCCTGAAAGAGATCATCCAGCACACAGCTGAACAAGAAGCTGCTCTTCTGCAACAGATAGAAGATTTGAGCAAAGTCCTTCAAGAGCAAGATCCGCGACTCTTTTTGCTTTTTGAGCGGCGGCGCCGTTCTTTTAGAGGCGGCAAAGCCGTGTGCTCCATCATTTCCACCGAACGGTTGGAAGGGCGCTATGCCTGTGGGGGGTGTTTTACGCTCCTGCCTCGCGAAATGCATCGGAAAATCAAACAGCGCGATAAGATCATCATTTGCGAAAGTTGTGGGCGATTCCTCGTAGATGAGGAGTTTTACGCTGAGGTGGCTAAGTCTATGCCTTAGTGTCCTCTGGGCGCAGCGAGCCACTTTTGTATATGCGCTTTGGGACTTAGACTTTGAGGCGGCAGAACGCGAAGTGGCTGCCGAATGGAATGGTTCCTACATCACTTGGGACCAGCACCGTATTGCCTTCTTCAAGGCTCTTTTCCCAGTGCATCCAAGTGACCGTAAGGCATTCTGGGAGGTCACTCAGCTTACGGAGCGGCTCTTTGAGCGCCAGATAGCGCCGGTCCTCCCCGAACTGGCGGCAGATATGTATGCCCAGAGAGCGATCATTCATGTTTTGGAGCAGAACTGGTTTTCGGCGGGATATGCGGCATGGAAAAGTTGGCGCCTTCTGCAAAAAGGTGTAGAAAAGGATCCTTTGACCCATCAGTGGCGGGGGCTATGGCAGGTGATATTTGCGACGCTGCCCCCACCGTATGGAGACTGGCTGCCGGGTAAGCCAGAGAGCCGCTGGCAAAGTGCTCTCGCTGCTTTGCGCCGAGCCAGTGCTCTCAACGAATACATGGCATGGGAGAGTAGCTTGCTCTATTTCTATGTGCTGCGAAACCTGGATACGCTTGCTTCCTTGTGGTTAGATACTTGTCGTCGTCAGCTTTTTTCGCAGCGGGAGCCGCCTTTTCTGTGGAAGTTTTCCGTAGCTTTGTATGCCTTAGAGGAGGGGCGGTTTGCTGAAGCAGAGACGCTATTGCGTACCCTAACGCTGCGCCCTCAGATTAGTCGCTTTCCTTATCCGTATTACTGGCTTGGGAAGCTTTATTTGTACATGGGGCGCTGGGATGCGGCGCTCGCTGCATGGAATGCATTTACAGATATTCAAGGACAGCCATTTGGCGTTGCAGCCGTACAAGCTTGGTCTGGATATATTGCTTTTCTCAAAGGGGACACGACGCGCGCTCGGGCATATTGGCAGCGGGCGGTGGGTTACCAGAGTTTGCTATGGGAAGAAGACCTTTTTGCCCAAGGGCTCGCGCGGCAGTGGTTATTAGTCCCGCCAGATACCGTAGAAATGCGTCTCTGGGCAGCGCGGTGGCTTCTGCATGGAAAATCCTATGCCGCTGCACAAGATACCTTAGAACCCCTTCGTGTGCAGATCCATCGGCTTTCTGGCGATCAGCGTACGGCACTTTATTACACTTATGGGCGCTTGTATCACCGCTCTCAACGGGAAGAGCCTGCGCGCTTTGCTTATTATCAAGCTACTCGCCAAGTTGCCCAGCAAAACCGCTGGATGCAAGCCTATGCCGCTTTGTATTTAGCGCAGCTTTATGAGCGAGTGGGCGACTGGCATAATGCCCGCCTGTATTACAAGGAAGCTGAAAAAGTAGGCATAGAAACGGGGCGGACAGGCGTCATCCAAAAAGCCCGCGGGGGTTATGCCCGCGTCAAGGATAAGCGCTATGTCGTGCCAGGGGAAAAGCAGTGAATGGTATGGGGGATACAATAGTAGCTGTGGCGACAGCCTGGGCGCCGGCGGCTATAGGTATCGTCAGACTTAGTGGTCCTCAGGCGCTGGAGATTGTTTTGGCGTTTTGGGAAGGGAAAAAGCCTCGTCCGCGCCAAGCGCATTACGGCGTGCTCCGAGAAGCGGATGGAAGCCTTTTAGACCAAGTTTTGCTGACTTATTTTCCTGCGCCTCACTCCTATACGGGCGAAGATGTGGTTGAAATCGCCTGTCATGGCAGCTTGTATATTTTGCGGCGTGTGGTGGAGCGGTGCATAGAAGGCGGGGCTCGACTGGCGCGTCCGGGGGAGTTTTCGCTCCGAGCCTTCCTCAATCGCAAACTTTCCTTAGACCAAGCAGAAGCCGTAGCAGACCTCATCCAAGCCCAAAGCGCCGCCGCCCACCGTCTCGCCATGAGCCAGCTTACAGGCGCTTATTATGAGAAGGTGCGGCGATTTCGGGCGCAGCTCATAGAACTGCTCGCCCTCTTAGAGTTGGAGTTGGATTTTAGTGAGGAGGATGTGGAGTTTGCCTCTCGGGCGCAGCTTGAAACCCTATTAGTAGCGATGCAGACAGAAATTCAAGCCCTATTGCGCTCTTATCGGGTCGGGCAAGCAGTGCGCCAAGGTATCCCTATCGCCATAGTCGGACGCCCTAATGCAGGCAAGTCTACCCTCCTCAACGCCCTGCTTGCCGAAGATAGAGCCATCGTTTCTGACCTTCCCGGCACTACACGCGATACAGTGGAGGAAAGGTTATTCTTAGGCGGATACGAACTGCGGCTGATAGATACCGCAGGATTGCGAGAAAATCCCGCCGATGCCATAGAAGCAGAAGGCATCCGAAGAGCAAGGGAAAAAGTACGGCAGGCATTCCTCATCTTATATGTATTTGATGCGGCGCAAGAGACCCTCACCGAAGCGCGTACCTATGCCCCAGCCCTCCTCGGCACTGAAAGTTTGCCGCCTATCATCTGGGTAGGAAATAAAGCTGATCTCCTCTCAGTATCACCAGCACCTGAGGCGGATGTGGTCTTTATCTCCGCTCGAAATGGAACAGGTCTGCAGGTGTTAGAAGCAGCGATTGTGCAGAAGTTGGAGGCGCTCGGTGCAGGGAGCGAAACCCTGATAGCGCACGCACGGCATTATGAGAGCTTTTCAAGGGCGCAGGTGGCTGTAGAGAGCGCCTTAGCGCTCCTGCGTAACGGCGGGGGCACAGAACTTCTCGCAGAAGAACTCCGTGCCGCTCAAGCCGCCATCGGCGAGATCACAGGCGAAATCACCCCTGATGAAGTGCTTGGGCATATTTTTTCTCATTTCTGCATCGGTAAATAATACCAAAGGGGCGCATTACTTTCCGCATCGCGCCAATACGGGTTGGGCTTCTTGGAGGTGGCGCTCGCAAAATCTTCACAAGTCGGTGAAGCGGCTTCTCGCATAAGAAGCTAACTTTGGATATTAGAACGAATGGCGAGCATGCCGTCTTTTAGGCTAAAAATGTCTTTGCGTCCGGTTTTCTTACGCAGCGCGTAAGCGATTTGACGGCTGCGGTTGCCAGCATCACAAAGCAAAATGATTGGCGAAGCGGGCAGTATCCAGTTGTCCCAGTCGTACCAGTTTTTTTGTTCGGCGGGGAAAGGCAGCGGAGAAGTGTTGTCGGTGCGGATATCTATCCAATAAGCGTCGGGGAGGGTGCGGGCTTGGGCAAAGGAAAGGTCTAAGGTCTCGGGTATAGACGGAGCGGGTAGCCAGAAGGTATGCGTTTCTCCTATGCGGAGGTCTATACGGAAGAGCCGATTGATGGGCGTGGAGAAGCGATCGGAAAGGTACTGGGCAGCGAGGGCAGCTTGCCAACTGCCGATGATGCCTGGCAGCGCGCCTAATACGCCGGCTTCTGCACAAGAAGGGGCTTCTATTCCTCTCCCGAAGAGTTCTGTGTATGCTACGCCTTCTATGAGGGCTACCTGCCCTTCCCACTGGAAGATAGCCCCATAGACCCAGGGCTTTCGCAGGGCGATGGCAGCGCTATCTATGGCAAGTCGACTTTGGAGGTTGTCTGTGCCATCTATCCAGATCTCTGCGCGGGCGCCGACTTCGCTGAGGAAGCGCTCATCTACCCACTCAGAGTAGCATTCTATGTGTAGGTCGGGACGAAGTCGCAAGAGAAAGTCGGATAAGACCTCTACTTTGGGGCGACCAATGGTGTCTGGGGTATAAAGGGGCTGACGGTGAAGGTTTTCCTCGGCGACGGTGTCAGGATCGGCCAACACTAATCGCCCAATCCCCATAGCGGCGAGGTATAAGGCAGCGGGCGTTCCTAAGCCCCCTACGCCAATAACGAGAGCTTCGGCAGTGGCCAGGGCTTGCTGATGCCAGCCAGGGAGCTTGATTTGGGCAAGGTATCTACGGTTCTCCACGGATGCGGGCTTCTCCACGCTCATACACCCATATTCTAAAGCGGTAATGCTCGCATACAGGCGGTATAGTATAGAAGTTTAAGATGCCGGCGTATTCAGCTTGGGGCAGGCGTGCTCGTTCATACTGATGGGATAGCTTTGTGAGGAGGTTAGCGGCATCATACCCTTGGGCATGGAAGAAGGTGATCCGCTTGCCGTATTGAAGGCGAGCTTTTTGTTCAAAAGCGCTCCATAAAGTGCTGTCGGGTATGAGCGACTCAGGTATCCAAATCCGTAAGCGGCGGTAGTCGCGCAAGTCTGTCCGTCCAAAAAGCAGCCAGTTCTCCATGCCCATAATCAGTTTAGGGTTAGCGGCGCTATTCAACGCATGGAGGAGATAGCTCACGATTTCTTCCTGGGAGATGAAAACGCCGTACCACTGTGCCATCCCGAGGGAGTCGGTGAGCGCTTTCCATCGACTGATAAACCCTGCTAAGTTTCCGGGGACGGGGTAGGCAGGTACCCACTTACGCAGACGAAAGCCTTCTAACATGGCTTGAGCGAGGGGATCGCCTTCTTCATATAAGAGGATGCCTCCTTCCAGCCTTTCAGCGGCGATTTTATCGGCAAGTAGTGAGCCTGTGCAGTTCGCAGGTGGGGTGAGGGGTATAGCCATTCTGCGACGAGGATAAGCGGGGTTGATGGGGATAGCGTGCCAAATCCCATTTTTTTCGCAGAAGTCGGCGATAGGTTGATTGAGGCTCCAGGATACTTCACCCACGATGATGTCGGGCGGCTCGGTTGCCCATTCGTTGAGCAGTTCTTGAATGCGGAGGGGATTACGCTCGCTATCCTCAACGCGCACCACCCATGCGGCATAAGGAGAAGTTCCTGTGGTTAGCCCCAGTTCAAAGCCCTGCCAAAACTCTACAAAAGGCGAGAGCCGTTCCTGCGAAGCCATCAGGGGTAGCAGCAGAGTGACGCGAAGCGTTTCTATGGGGGTTCCCGCCATGAGGGCGTCTAAATGCAGCGTGTTTGGCACTTCTCCGCAACTCTGCGTATGAAACCGCTCCCAGAGGCGCCAGAGCCGCCAGTGGCACCCCTGTCGCAGTTGATATGTGAGGGCAGGCTGTACGAAGGGATATAAGGTAGGATGTCCGTAAAACGCATAGTGCCACAGGCAGCCCAGGTCGCACTCTCGCCAGAAGAAGTGCTCTAATCGCCGTTCTACGGCGGCTCGGAGGTCTGGCGGGGTCGCGGGATTTTCTATTAGAGTGCGCAGAAGGTAGAGGGCGCCTTCTCGGGTAGGGGCTTGCTTGAGGAGGAGGTCAGCCCGCCAAAAAGTCGCTTCCATGCCATAGGGAGAAAGGGGATGGCGTTGGGAAAGGCTATACCATTCCCGAAGGGCTTCTTTTTCTCTGCCGCTTTTGGCGAAAAGGTAGCCTTGGAGCAGGGCGGCTTCCTGTCGTATTGCGCTATCGGGATGTTCTCGCGCCTGCGCCAAGAGGCGCTGGGCATTAACCGTCAAGCCGCGATTCAAGGCGTTATATACTTCTGGTAGCGGCGATGGCGGCTGTGCGTATAGCCCGATTCCGATCATCCAGAGAAGCCCTACACCCCACAGAGGCGGGCATGAACTGAAAAACCTTCTGCTCTGGCGGGCATCCATGGGTGCACTCATGGTATCGGCTGCATGGCGAAAATACGCGAGATTTTGCCGCTGACGGTCAGGGAGCTTTATCGGGAGCGTAGCGCTAACCCACTGATGCCCAGCCAGGACACAATCAATAGCGTGCCGCCTGTTGGCGCTACTATCGTGGCTCGTTCCACGCCCACCAGATAGCGCAGATATATACTTCCTGTAAAAAGGCTCACGCCCAGGATGAAGCCCACAGAGAGCAGGGTTTTGAGCAAGCTCTGTCTTTCCCGACTGAGCCAAAGCAGCACGGGTGCATGGAAAAGAGCAATATAAGCTGCTTGCTCCAGAGCAGGTATGGGTTGGACATGGGCATATAGGGTGGCGCCTACCAGTCCGCCCGCTCCCACAAGGCCTGCTACGAAAATCTGCCACTGCATACCCCGAAGGTACGCTGAAAAGGCGGGGTCAGCCTCTTCAGGTGAAAGGAACGCTTCCGCCCGAAAGCACGCTGAAAAGCCCCCTTGGGCTTATTTGGATTTATTCCAGACAAAATATTTACCTTTGTGCCCATGCAAGACCTCATCAGCATCACATTAGCCTTCCTTGCGGGAGTGCTTGCCTGGGCAAATGCTCAGACCTTGCGTAGAGATACGGATACCGTCGTCATGGAGGCAGGGTATCGGTACCAAGTCTATTATCGGCTTAGCGATGGTCATCAGGCTACGGCGCTGCGGTGCGGTTGGCACTTGGCTTTTGAGGTGCCTATTCGGGGCGCTGCCATCCGAGCCAATCACCCCTGTGGCGTGACTGTGTATAAAACGACTCGCGATACTTCAGGCTGGGGGCAACTTTCCCTCGCAGACACTGTACATCCACTCTATGATGACCTGTGTCAGTGGAGCGTCGGCGCCTTCAACGTCACAGCCAGTTCAAATCCATTTGATGTGGGATGGGGCGTGTATAACCTAAACGACCACATCACCCGCGGTGACTCTCTATTTATTGTGCAAGTCGGCAATACCTTCAAAAAGCTCTGGATCCGGGAGCTGCGAGGGGCTGACTATATCATCCGCGTCGCTAACATGGACGGTTCTCAGGACACCACCTATGCAGTCAATAAATCCGTCGCTTCTGGTAGAAACTTCGTCTACCTCAATCTCCTCACCCATGAAGTGCTGAACTTGGAGCCGGCGTCGCAGGATTGGGACTTACTCTTTACGCAATACAGCAAGCTTTTGCCCGCAGGTCCTAATCAGTCGGTGCGTTATAACCTTACGGGCGTCCTGCTGAATCTGGGAGTTCGGGCGGCGCGCGTAAGGCTCTCCTCCCAAGCGAATCCCGACACACTCACCCTTTCAGCCTATCCGCTGGATAGCTGCATATCCGTGATTGGCGATGATTGGAAGCGCTTTGATACGCAGACTATGCAGTGGTATCTCGCTGATACGCTCTACTTCCTTGTGCAGGACCGGGCTGATAATCTCTGGCGCATAAGGTTCATTGGCTTTGGAGGGAGTGCTACGGGGGTGAGTGTAGTGGAAAAAGTACGCCTTCGCAGTGGGGCAGCTGGGTTATTGAGCACCTCAACTAAACCGCTTCGTGTATATCCGCAGCCTGCGCAGGAGGGAATCTATGTGGGGCTGCCTGTCCATAGTACCGCCGAAGTAGCCCTCTATACGCTCACTGGTCAAAAGCTATTCACTACGACGACGCATGGCGAAACAACCCTGTATTTGCCGCGTCCGAGCATACCGACGGGGCTTTACGTCCTGCAAGTCCGCTCGGGAACTAATATATGGACACAGCGAGTTATTTTTGAGTGAAATGAAAAAAATCGGCTGGCTGCTGGGAGGGTTAACTCTCCTATGGGGACAGGCACTCCGGATAGTAGGGGAGGAGGGCGAACCGCTACGGAAAGCGCAGGTACGCCTGCAGCCCACGGCAGGGGGAAAAGCGCTTATCCTGCACACCGATAGCCTCGGCGGCATCAACGCCCCCGCCGGAAGCTACAAAATAGAGGTTTTCGCTGATGGCTTCGTCTCTTATAGGGGAGAGATTGTTCTGCCTGCTGCCGTGCCGCTACGGATGGTTCGTCCCTCCTACCAGCTCAGCGAAAATGTGATTACGGGGAGCTATGCCCCGGTTCAGGAGCTACGCAGTCTCTATCCCGTGCGTATTTTGACGGCGGAGAGGCTGGAAGCTCAAGGCGCCTTATACCTGCCCCAAGCGCTCATGACCGAACTCAATACGCGCATCGCCATGGACCCTAACTTGGGTATGTTCGCAACGCTTCAAGGGCTGGGGGGCGAGCATGTCAAAGTACTCATAGACGGTGTGCCAGTGATAGGGCGCGTGAATGGCAGCGTGGATTTATCTCAACTGCCTCTCTCAGAAGTAGAGCGAGTAGAGATCGTAGAGGGTCCGATGAGTGTATTGTACGGGACTGATGCGATGGGCGGGGTGATCAATCTCATCACGCGTAAGAGCCGCTGTCAGTGGGAAGGGCGCGCACGCTTCCAGTATGAAGGGGTAGGGGTATATGATGCAGGTTTCTCACTTGCGGGTGGACCGGCGAAGCATCGGGTATCTATCGCTGGGGGGCGATATTACTTTGACGGGTGGGACCCCGACCCGAATAGGCTGCGAGCTCAGCTCTGGCGCCCCCGCGAGCAGTATAACCTACTGGCTTCCTATCAGTTTCGTCCATCTGAACGGCTGCACTTGCGTCTTCAGCTTCCTGCCAGTGATGAGACTTTCTTCAACCTCAAAGAGCCTACCATCACTCCCCGACGCATCTATGCCATAGACGAATACTACTACACGCGGCGCATACTACCTGCTGTAGATTTGAGCTATCAGTTCTCACCGAAGCTGCGGTATGATCAGCAAGGAGCCTTTCTGTATTATCGCCGCATCCGAAATGTCGTCTATAAGGACCTGGTGACCCTGCAGGAGACCCTTGTGCCCATGGAGGGGCAGCAGGACAGCACGCAGGAGTATCAAGTGTGGGCGCGCGGCGGGGTCACTTATACGGAGGGGCACTGGAACATTCAAATCGGACACGAGCTTCAGCATACTATCATCACAGGTGGGCGTATTCGGTCAGGGCGCGCCGAGATGGGCGATTATGCGCTGTGGGGCACCGCAGAATGGCAACTATCCCCTACCGTCTCCCTGCGTCCCGGCTTTCGCTGGGCATACAATACGCAGTTTCGGGCGCCTTTTCTCCCGGCGATGCATCTGCGCTGGACCCTCACCCCGTCGCTCACTTGGCGACTCGGGTATAGTCGCGGCTTCCGAGCACCGTCTTTGCGGGAGCAGTTTCTGTATCTCGTTTTCACGAACCACAATATCCAAGGCAACCCAGACCTTCGTGCCGAAAATAGCCACCACTTCCACACCAACCTCACCTGGAGCTACATCAAAACTGATCAGCTCTGGCGCTTCCGTTTCTCAGCTTTCTATAACGACGTGCGGGATATTATTCAGCTCGTCATCATAGACCCTATGACCCTTTTCACGACCTATATGAATATGCAGCGCTTCCAAACGCTGGGGTTACAACCTCGGGTAGAATGGCGCGCAGCTAAGGTTTCATTCAGTACAGGGGCGACTTTTACGCAGTATCGTGGGGAGCGTTGGGGCTGGGAAGCTATGCTGCAGACTGCCTACACATGGAAGCGCACGACTTTTAGCATTTTCTTCAAATACCAAAGCCAAACGCCCATCTTCCTATTGGGCGAAGATGGGAGTATCACTTGGCGGTGGATTGGCGGCTTTCCTTGGATGGATGTGTCTGTCCATCGTACCATCTGGCGGGAGCAGCTTCGAGCTACGGTGGGGATCCGAAACGCCTTTGGTATCACGAGCGTCCAAGCTAATCTCGCTGGCGGTGTGCATACAGGCAGTGGATTTAGTTCTCCTGTGGGTATGGGACGCTATCCCTTCGTACGCATAGAATATCATATCCAGCGCGGTCAGCTATGAAGAGAATGGCTTATCGGATTCTTGTACTTGCAGTGGGGCTATTCTCCGCTTGCCGCAAACCTGAGAAGCCTTGGAAACTCCCCGAAGGAACAGGAGGACGAGTCATAGAAGCGAATACGGGCACGGAGTACGATACGGTCGTGTTCGTGAGCATGGAGCTTGGGACTACACATTCAAAGCTGCGTAGGGAGTGGGATCTTTTACTGTATCCCCGCGGCTCTACCTATCAAGTCTGGCTGAATGCCGCTATGTATGCCTTCGCTGCACAGGTCTCCGAAGCGGAATGGCAGCAAATAACCCAACCTTCCCCTTCTCTGCCGTGGAAGTGCGACTTAGCGGATACAGCGGCGTTGCCGTCCCTGCAAGAGGGGGATCTCCTGTACTTTATATTGGATCGGGATAGGGGAGAGGCATTTTATCGGCAGCTGCGGCAGCGCTATCGGAAGGTTCGCCTGAGCTGGCAAGGACGAGAGGTGGAGGTGCTCGCGCTTTCTATGGATGGACGAGATACGGCTCTATGGCGCCTGCCAGTGGCTGCGACGCCCATTTATCTCAGTCTGGATAGGCCGGGCACTCCGGTAGAAATTGCCCCTGTATGGCGCTCAGAGTTAGTGCTGACTCGGTATATCCATCCTTTCTACGACCAGCCAGAAGAGTTTCGCTGGTATCCAGTGCTTGGTGCTCTGCTCGGAGACGGGGTAGAAGCCGCTGCGGTTAGAACGGCTGAGACTCCCTATCAGGACATGGACTTTGCTAAGGCACAGCAGTTATCGTACTCTTCTCGTCGCGACCTGATAGGGTACGACTGGAAGCGATACGACTTCAATACGGGTACTTATACTGTGGATTTATCGCGGTACTTTGTGATTCGCACAGGTCCGATGACCTACTACAAGCTGCGCTTTATAGACTTTTATGATGGGCAGGGGCGTAAAGGCAATGTCAAGATAGAATATGAGCCTTTGTAGAGAAGCGTAATACATGCTGATTGGTTGCTGAACTGAGAGGGCGCGTTATTTTGCTTTTTGGGGTGGGCGGCGGCGCCTTCGGCGCCGCCGCCCCGGATAAATCCATGCGCGCCAGTACCTTAAACCCAGAGCCTGTGGGGCTTAGAAGGGAAGCAAATGCAGGGCTTCGGTATTACCCGCATCGTCAAACCATACGCCGCATCAGCGCTGTAGCAGTTCCCTTAGGCTACTCACAGTGTCCTGCCCAACTACGCGCTTCCAGCATCTATGTTTGACATCATAGAAGGTATAGGGGTCTGGGAAGGCTATGAAGTCCGCTTGCAAGCTATCCAACGGGGTACCTTGGCGCCACTTTGAGAAGACCCCTTCTACCACCGCTCGCAGCGTGTCTTTGGGGAAACGATAAGTCCAGAAAAGCTCCTCATAATATCGAAAGCCTGTATCCGTGGGAATGCAGCGTCCTACGACGGCTTCTCGGCGGTCAGGATAGAGACTACGAGTAGGGCGGCTCAGTCCGAAGTACAGCGTCTCCCCAGCGTCTATCCACAACTCCCACTGATAGGATGAAATGGAATCTTTCGGCGTATGAGCGCCGGCTACCACAGGGTATAGGCGCCGGCGCATGGAGTCGCGCACATTCTGCGATATGCGTTCAGGCGGCGGCAGCATGGATACGCTTCTGGGATCAGAGCTACAAGCCGCAAGCAAAAAAAGCAGGGGCAGGCTCCAAGTCCTGCCCCCCTGTGGTGTGAAGAACCCCTCAGTACTGAGCATTATGCGGGTCAAAGTTGCACCAGCCATCTGTCCAGTCAGACTCAGGTGAGAGCGCACCCCTGAAGCTCACCCGCAGGAAGAAGTTATCCAGTTTGGGATTGTCAAAGTTAGCGCCCGTAGCGAGCGGAGACCCCGCTGGGAGACGGAGATTGGGATTGGCTTGCCCTTCTATAAACACGAAGAAAGGCATCGGATTAGCTGATGAGTATCCGAAAAGAATCGCGAGGTTAGTATCCACCACTGTCTGATTTTTATTAGTTCCGGCAGTCCAGATGTCCTGTGCTGTGGTGTCTGCGGCGCCCTGACCTCCTCGGAAGCGACTACCGACATTAGCAGAATCTATGAACAGAATGTTGTGTTGCAGGAAAGCGCGGGCCTGCTGATAATGTTCTGCTGTGCTACCGGCTCCGCCATCTATGCGTAGTCCTGTTGGGAAGCCGCCGATGACAGAGTTGAAGATGGAGACGGCGGCATTCCGGCGCAGGTGCATGGCATTCTGGTAGTTAGCGCTACGGGAGGCGCCACGGCGATGAATAGGACCCAAGATAGTCACATTAGAGAATACCGGGGAGGTAATAGGAGTCTGAGAGGAACCGGCGGCGTCATTGTCGCATTCAAACCCGTTGGAGCCGGACTGGTCAGCACCGAAGGGATCCCGTATAGCCAGCGCAAACTGCACGCGCCCCGACCATCCGAAGTCCGCATCAAAGTCGTCATCCCATGTAGCATACGAGACGAGATACTTACCGTCTACCGTTCCACCGAACCACTCAAAGCCATCATCTCCGCCATAGGAGACCTGCACATGATCTATTTGCGTGCCTCGTCCGACGCCGCCCAGGGTGAGGCTATTGAC
>Ga0105160_1000363_pt1 | contig 21987 bp, 20 predicted proteins | sample GXS110809BmetaG_FD_89591 | JGI IMG/M metagenome (GOLD analysis project Ga0105160, IMG submission 89591) | Hot spring microbial communities from Gongxiaoshe hot spring, China to study Microbial Dark Matter (Phase II) - GXS 110809B | ecosystem: Environmental > Aquatic > Thermal springs > Hot...
ATCAACTTGCGTCGGTGCCCACCAAAGGACTCCACCTCTACTGCGTCATCTTGGTTGACCCGGCTCACCAAGGCTGCCCCATGGGAGACCTTGAGCTCCTCGGCCACAGAAAAGGGGACGCGCAGTCCGTAGACTAGGTCGTGGGTGAAGTTGTAGCCGCCCACTGGCAAAGAGGCGGTGTAGTAGGGGCTGCCGTCCAAGAACACGGCCACATCGGTTGTACCACCTCCTATGTCTACCACCACTACCCCTTGCCTTTTCTCTTCGTCCTCCAATACTGCTTCAGCAGAGGCTAAGGGGGCGGCGACTAGGGCGACTACGCGTACTCCTGCCTTATCTAAGCAGCGCGCCAAGTTCTGCACGGCCGTAGCATTGGCAGTGACCAAGTGGGCCTCCACATCTAGCCTCTGGCCATACATGCCCACAGGATCTGAGACTGGGTTCTGCCCGTCCAGAAGGAACCCCCGGGGGATAACATGTAAAAGCTCTCGGTCTGAGGGGATGCTCACCGAGCGGGCATCCTCCATGGCCCTTTGCACATCCTGAGGCTGAATGAGATGCTGTCCTCCTGTGAGAGTGGCCACCCCCTTGTGGTTCAGGGAGGAGAGATGCTGACCGCTCACGTTCACCACTGCTGGGGGCATACGGTTGCCACTGGCCCGTTCTGCCTTCTCCACCGAGGCCGATATCGCTTCGGTAGCCTGCTGGATGTTATCGATGAGGCCTTTGCGGATGCCTCGAGCCGGTTCCACTCCCACGCCCAGGATACGCAAGTGCCCTTCCGGTGTGGCCTCGGCAAGGAGGGTGCATATCTTGTGACTGCCTATGTCTATGCCCCCTATTACTTCCGCCCGTGCCATAGCCCTGTCCTACTGTTTGCCCTCATGATAACGCAAGGCTGGACGAGCCCCAAAGCGCAAGTCCAAGACTTTGCCTGCTAACCCCTTGTTTCCTAGCTCTTCGGCCAAAGATCGCCACACCTCTAACTTAAAGTCCAGGCCCTTGCTATCGCCTATTACTACTTGTAGGCCTTGGTCGGTGGTAAGGGAAAGGCCCTGGGCCACATTGTACTTGATAGCCACAACCTTGGCCCCCACGTTGACCGGTGCCCAACCCAAAACGACATGGGCTATCACCACCGCATCGGAGTCTACACGATCTCCAGGTCGAAAGGTGAGGGGAGGGCTTGTGTCAATTATACTTGGGGCGCCAAGGGAAGGCACCTTTCCTTCAAGCACTACCCCCTCTTCGTCTATCACGTAGGACTGGCCCCCATTCACCCAGTATCCCCAAGGTTCCCTTTCCTCCACCCTGACGAGAAGGGTGTTGGGCCACTGCAGACGGATGGTGACGTCCCGAACCATGGGAAGCAACCGAAGGCGAGCGTCAGCCTCCTTGAGGGGCAGCAATATAATGGTGTGGCCCTCCATCCCTACAAGGGCAGCGACCTCGTCAGGGCTGAGGGATTGGGCACCTACCACTTTTATCCTTTGGACGCGGAACAGAGGGGAGAAGAAGAGGGCCAGGAAGATGGCAAGGAAAGCAAGGGGCAGTACCCAGAGCCAAAACCGTCTTTTGCCAGTAATACTTCCCTCTGGCAAAAGAACGTAGGCCTCTACAGGGGAATAATAAGGGTCAGGGCGTCCACCGCCGCCTTTTCTTCTCCTCATGTCTCTGGAGGGCCAGGTCAATAAGCTCGGTAATGAGATCCCTGTATGGGAGCCCAGAGGCCTCCCACAATTTGGGGTACATGCTGATGGGGGTGAAGCCAGGTATAGTATTTATTTCGTTGATGATGAGCTCCTCTCCCACCAGGAAGAAGTCGACCCTGGCCATCCCCGCACAGTCTATGGCCCGGAAGGCAGCCATGGCCATCTCCTGGGCCTTGGCCTCTATGTGGGGAGGTAGGGCCACTGGCGTTATAAGTTTCGTCCCCTCCTCCAGGTATTTGGCCGCGTAATCGTAAAACTCGCGATGGGGGATTATCTCTCCTGGTAGAGAGGCCCTCAGCTGGTGGTTGCCTAGAATTGCCACCTCTATCTCCCTTCCCTCTACTGCCTCCTCCACTAGGGCCTTATCGTCGTACAGGAGCGCCTCTTCTAGAGCCGGGGCCAAGGATGCCCATTCCTTCACCTTGCTTACCCCCACGCTGGAGCCCAGGCCAGAGGGCTTAACGAAACAGGGAAGGCCCACCTCCTTTCTAACCTTAGCCGCTACTTCAGAAGGGCCCTCCCGCCACTTGGCCTTGGTGACGACGAGGAAACGGGTAGTAGGGAGGCCCGCCTGACGGAAAAGGGCCTTCATAAGGGCCTTGTCCATCCCCACAGCGCTGGCAGCAACTCCCGCCCCCACATAGGGGAGGCCTAAAAGCTCCAACATTCCCTGCAAGGTCCCGTCCTCCCCATGGGGCCCGTGCACCAGTGGGAAGGCCACCTGGCACGAGAGGAGCGCCTCCAACACCTCCGGACGCACAGGAGGCAGCTCCGAAGAGGGGCTAGGTAAGGGCCGGTAGGTGGCATAGGGTATAGAACTCATGGCCTCCTGCGTCTCCTCAGGCGTCAACCAGATCCCCTCCCTGGCTATGCCGAAGGGCACAGGAGCGAAGCGGGAGCGGTCCATGGCTTCCATTACCCCTTGGGCTGAGACCACCGAGACCTCATGTTCGGCCGAGCGCCCACCGAAGATCACTGCCACCCTAAGCCTCCCCATCATCAGAACCCCTCCCCTACCAAGGCCACCTCCAGCTCTAGCTCTAACCCGAACTGTCGCCTGACCCTTTCGCGGGCCAAATCGATGAGGGCCTTTATATCTCTAGCCTTGGCTCCTCCCAGGTTGATGATGAAGTTGGCGTGCTTTTGGGAGATGTAGGCGTTACCGATACGCCATCCCTTTAGGCCCACCTGTTCAACGTACCACCAGGCTGGCCTATCTGGGGGGTTCTTAAAGACAGAGCCAGCGTTGCGTCCCCGCGGCTGGGCCTGACGACGCTGGGCCTCTAGTTGTTTGATCTTGGCCTCAAGGGCGGGGGCCTCGGCTGGCCATACTTGCACCTCTACTGCCTGAATGGCCATCCCAGCGATTGCGCCCCTAGTAAAGGCGCTGCCCCTGTACCCCAAGGACAGCTCTTTTCCCCCTAACTCTAACACCCGGCCATCGCCAGAGGCCAGCCAAGCCCTGGTCAAGACATCGGCCAGACACCCTCCGTATGCCCCCGCGTTGTAGACCACTGCCCCGCCAACGGTGCCTGGAATGCCACAGGCCCACTCCAGCCCCTGAAAACCAGACCGTGCCAAACCCCTGGCCAAAGAAGCCAGACGGGCTCCACTTGCTGCCCTCACCACCCAGATCTTCCCATCTTGATAAGGGCCCACCACCTTGGCCGCCCTGTTCTCTATCACTAGCCCCCGGAACCCCTCGTCGCCCACCAAGATGTTAGAGCCAGCCCCCAGGACGAGGCACGGCACGCCATATTCCTGGGCCAAAACAAAGGCCCATCGCAGCTGCTCTTCGCTTCTAGCGATCATGAAAACGTCGGCGAATCCCCCAACTCCCCATGTGGTGTGGTGAGAGAGGGGCTCCATGAATTTTATGGGCCCCACCTTTCGCAACCCTTCAAGGAAACGCCGGTTGATCATTGCCCCCTCAACGCCTCCAAGACTTGGCCCGCCACCTTATCTACATCGCCCGCCCCTATAGTCATGAACACGTCCCCAGGCCGCAGAAGCGAAAGGACGGTAGGGACGGCCTCGTCTAGGCCCCCCACATACTGGGCCCCCAACCTAGCAGCCAAGGAAGAGGCATCCATCCCCTGGGCAGGGGTTTCCCGGGCCGCATAGGTATGGGCAATCAGAAGTAAGTCGGCCCCTTGGAAGCAGCTCAAGAACCCTTCCAAGAGGTAACGGGTACGGCTATAGGTGTGGGGCTGAAAGAGGCACACAAGACGCCGCCCTGGGAAGCGTAGACGGGCCACCGAAAGGATGGCCCTTATCTCGGTAGGGTGGTGGGCATAGTCGTCCACCACTGTGACCCCTGAGGCCTCTCCCAGCACCTGGAAACGCCGCTTCACCCCTGGGAATTGGGCCACCGCTTCCTGGATTTGCTCTACGGGGACGCCCAACATGAGCCCTACCCCTATGGCAGCTAGGCAGTTGCGGACATTGTGTTCGCCCCATAGATGGGTGACGAACGCCCCCAGCTCACGACCCCGGTGGCACACAACGAAGGAGCTCCCATGACACTGGAAATTGACCTCCGTGGCCACAAGATCTAGCGATGGCCTCAGCCCGTAAAGTAACACCTGCCTATCCCAAGGCAAAAGGTGGACAAGTTCGCCATCGTCTCCGCAGGCGATAATCGCCCCCTGGGGCTCCACCTGGGCCAAAAACGAGGCGAAAGCCCTTTTCAGAGACTGAAAGTCGCCATAAAAGTCCAGATGGTCTGGCTCCACGTTGGTGACTACGGCCACCCATGGTCTGTAGGCTAGAAAGGCAGCATCGAACTCGTCTGCCTCCACCACCATATAAGGGCCCTCGCCCATTCCCACGTTCGTATCCTCGCCTAGCATAAACCCTCCTAAGAGGAAGGTGGGTGCTAGCCCTGCCCTCTCGAGCATAAAGGCCACTAGGGACGTAGTGGTTGTCTTGCCGTGACTTCCTGCCACCGCTATCATCCGCCGACCTTCAGAAAGTTGAGCGACCATATCTGCACGTTTGAGGACGGGGATTCCCTTACGCTTCCCTTCCTGCAGCTCGGGATTGTCTGCCCTTATGGCAGCCGTATAAACTAGCACGTCTACGCCCTCTAGATGCTCAGGACTATGCCCCCTTAAGACGACTAGACCCTCTTGTTGTAGCGGCTGCAAATAAGGGGGAGGGCTGAGGTCGCATCCGCTTACCTTTGCTCCCCGGGCCAGAAGAAGGCAAGCTATAGCTGACATGTGTACTCCGCCTACGCCCATAAGGTGATAATGTTGCCCAGTCATCTCTGTCCCACCACCTCTAGCAAAAGGGAGGCCAGATGCTGGGCAGCGTGGGGCCTAGCTAGGCGACGCATAGCCATGGCCATCTTGGCCCTTTTGGCCACATCGCTCAAGAGGATGCCCACCAAGGGCAATAGCTTCCTTTTCAGGTCCTTGTCGGCGACGACGATCGCTGCCCCCTCGGCCTCCAGGTAGTGGGCGTTATGCCACTGATGGCCTCCAGCGTAAGGATAGGGGACGAGGATGGCAGGCAACCCTACCGCCGGCAACTCTCCTAAAACCGAGGCCCCAGCCCTGGTTATGGCTAAATCGGCAGCGGCCATCGCCCAAGGTAGCTCCTCATGCATATAAGGATATAGGTGATAGCGCAGCTGCAGCTGGGCAGATAATGACCTGCTGCGCTCTCGGAGCCAGTCGAAGTGGGCGGGGCCACTAATGTGGACCACTTGGCACAGCTCTAGCAATTCTGGCAGCCAGTGGGCCACTGCCTCGTTGATGGACTTGGCCCCCTGGGAAGCGCCCATCACCAATAAAACCCCTTCGTCCATCTCTAGGCCCAGGCGGCGCCTACCTTCCTCCTTATCGACCATCCAAAAGAAGGGCCGTACTGGGTATCCGGTTACCGTAACTTTGCCATTGCGCCACTTGGCAGAGGCTTCAGGGGTGGGGATAGCTATCTTAGTGGCCAGATGGCCCATGAGGCGTATCGCCCAGCCAGGCAACAGATCGGGCTGGAACACCACGAGGGGGATGTCCATACTCCAGGCAGCCAGGGCGATGGGTATGCTGGCGTAGCCACCCGTAGAAAGTACTACTTGGGCGCTGAAGAGGCGTAGCTGCTTTCTAGCCTGCCATATTCCTACTGCTATCTTGGCGAAATTAGCGGCCATCTCCCAGGGCCAGCATCCCCTCACAGGGCCCGAAGGTATGGGGCAGAAAGGCACCCCTTCCCTCTTCACCAACGTCTCCTCCATCCCTCCCCCCTGCCCTAGGTAGAGGGCCTCCACATTGGCCACCTCTAGGTCTTCCTTGAGGGCAGCAAGGACACTCAGTGCCGGATAGATATGGCCCCCAGTTCCCCCACCGCAAAGGACGACCCTCATACCTTACCTCCCCACCTAACTTCAATAGCTCCTCCCACTAAAGTTGGGGCTTTGGATGCCTCCCTCGCCACGCTCAGCAGCAGGCCTATACCCAACAATATGGAGACCAAGGCCGAGCCCCCATAGCTGAAGAAGGGCAAAGGGACCCCGGTGAGGGGTAGTAAGCCAGTTACCCCTCCCACATTGGCGATGGTCTGGATTGCCAGCCATGACGAAACCCCCACAGCCAAGAAACGCCCCATACTGTCAGGGGACTCTAAAGCTATCTTTAGGCCCAATGCCGCCAAAATGAGGATAAGGGCCAGAAGGGCCACCGCCCCTACCAGCCCCAGCTCTTCCCCTACCACAGCGAAGACGCCATCGGTGTGGGCATTGGGCAAAAGGCCCAGCTTCTGTTGGCCTGCTCCCCATCCCTGGCCTGTAAGCCCTCCCAGCCTGAAGGCCGTTAAGAGCTGGGCCAATTGGTATCCCTCCCCAAGGGGGTCTCTATCTGGCCATAGAAAGGTGTGGATGCGGCTTAACCGGTAGTCCTGTGCCAAGACAAGCAAAAAACTGGCAAGGCCACCTGCCATCAGCACCGCCATGAGATGGGTCCAGGGGGCTTGGGCAGCGAAAAACATGGCTACAGCTACTGCCCCTACCACGATAGCCGTACCCATATCAGGCTCGGCGACGATGAGCCCAGCCACAAGCCCCACTACAAGGGCAAAAGGCAAAAGCCCCGACCCTACCTCTTTAATCTCATTCCGCCGTCCAGCCAGCCAGGCCGACATATAAAGGACCAGCCCCACCTTGGCTATTTCACCAGGCTGGAACTCTAAAGGCCCAATAGAAAGCCAGCGGGTCGCCCCATTTCGCATCTCTCCCACTCCAGGTACGAGGACAGCAGCCAAAGAGGCGACACACGCCAAAGTGATGACAAAGCTGAGGCGCCGCAGACGCCTATACCCCACCATCACCACGCCAGCCATAGCCAAAAGGCCCAAACCGGCATAGATAGACTGACGAACTATGTAATAGTGGGGATTGCCATGGAACATCTCCCCCACAGGGAAGCTGGCACTGTAGGTGACCAAAAGGCCGAAAATTACCAGTGCTACTACAAGGGAGATCAAAAGACCATAAGTGGAAGGATATAAGAAGTGGTGCCGAGCCATCAGGCAGGCACCTCATCCCTGGCAAAACTCAAAACGAGAGAGCGGAAGTGGTCACCCCTCTCCTGAAAGTTATCGTAGGCGTCGTAGCTGGTGCAGGCGGGCGAGAGAAGGACCACATCTCCCGGCTGGGCTAGGCATCTGGCCACCTCCACCGCCTCTTCTAGCCGGCCCACTCGGACCACTGGAATGGCCCGACTGGCAGGCTTAGAGGCCTGGGCCTGCCTTAGCGCCCCTTCCAGCTTGGGGCCCGACTCCCCAAAGAGAACTACGGCCCTACACCTCCTGAGCACCTCCTCTGCCAACTCCTCTAAGGGCAAATGCTTATCCCTTCCCCCCAATAGGAGCACCATGGGCTCTTCAAAGGAGCGCAAGGCAGCAATGGTCCGAGTGGGAGTAGTGGCAATGCTATCGTTGTAATAGCACACGCCACCAGCGCACGCCACCAACTCCAGACGATGAGGCACCCCCGAGAACGATGCCACCGCGCACGCCATCGAATCAGGGCAGACACCGCATATGTACGCAGTAGCCGCCGCCGCTAAGACGTTGAGGAGGTTATGTCGTCCACGCAGCCTGACGATGCTCAGGGGGAAGAGGGAAAGGCATTTTCTGCCCTCCATCCAGACCGCCTTCCCATTTATGACTGTCACCCCCCTGTCTACCCTTTCACCCAGGGAGAAGAAGCAGACTTCTCCCTTTAATCTCGTAGCTAGCCCTCTGGCTTCTGGGTCATCATACCCCAGGACCGCCCAGTCGCCAGGGCCCTGGGCCTCCACTAGACGAGCCTTAAGGGCCCTGTACTCTTCCCAGCTGAAACGGTCCAAATGATTAGGGGTTATATTAAGCACAGCCCCCACGTAGGGCCCCCGCGAGGAAAGGAACTGGAGCTGAGTATGGCTCACCTCTAGGACTGACCAGGTATAGGGTCGGACTTCGGAAAGCCTTGTGAGGAGGCCTACCCCTATATTGCCGCCCACTAGATGCGGCAGCCCTTCCGCTTCCAGCATCTTGCCCACCAGGGCAGTTGTAGTGGTCTTGCCGCTGGAGCCTGTGATCCCCACTATAGGGCCAGGGCATAGATCCATATAGACGGATAACATAGACAAGATGGGGACGCCTTGGGCCCGGGCCATGACTATGCCTGGGAGGTCAAGGGGCACGCTTTGGGATACGTAGAGGTAATCGGCATCCTGGAGCACCTTTGGATCATTGGCCCCTAGGGACAGCTTGACGGGGAGACCCTCTATCTGAGCAAGCTGCCGCCTAAGCTTCTCAGGAGGCTTAGCATCGCTTACCGTTACGATGGCCCCCTGGCCCACAAAAAAGTGGACCCCGTCTATGCCCTCAATGCCCAAGCCCACCACCGTAACCTTCCGCCCGCGGTAGTCCATCATCGCGCCTCCAGGGCAAAGGTCACCCCAGCCAAGGCTCCTAAAACCCCCAGCACCCATAATCGCTGAACCACCTTCGGCTCTTCCCACCCTAACTCCTCCAGATGGTGGTGAAGGGGGGCCATGCGCAAAATTCGCTTCCCCTTAGTGAGGCGGAAGTAGACAACCTGGAGGTAGACCGATGCCCCTTCCAGAACGAACACTATACCTACCAGAGGTAGGGCTAGCCACTGGCCCGTGAGCAGGGCCGTTAAGGCTAACGCCCCGCCCAGAGACAAGGCGCCCGTATCGCCCATGAATAGCTGGGCAGGATAAGCATTGTAGTAAAGGAAGCCCATGCACGCCCCACCTGTGGCTAGGGCGAATGCCGCCACCTCCACTTGGCCCTGACTTATAGCAACGGCCCCATAGGCGAAGAGGGCCAGGGTGGAAAGCCCGGCCGCCAGGCCATCGAGCCCGTCGGCCACGGCTACCCCTCCCGATGTGAGGACCAAAACAGCCGCCGCCACAGGCACCATCCAACCACCAAGGTTATACTGGCCAACCCCAGGTACATATACCATGTCCATTCCCTGCCACCTATAGAGCCCAGAGCCTATCCCTAGGCCTACGCTAGCTAGGGCCAAAAACTTGACCCTTTTATTGAGGGCCCACTGTTTACGCCCCACCAGGGAACCCAAGTCGTCCAGCAGGCCTAAGAGGGCAAGGGCCCCCACAGCTGCCCCGGCTAAGGCCAGAGCAGGCTCCCGCCATGCCTCTAGGCTTGCCACCACTAGGGAAGGCACCCATATCACTATGCCCCCCATGGTAGGCGTTCCTTCCTTGGCCCGATGGGAAACTGGCCCCCAAGGGCTAACCAACTTTCCTACCTTCCAGCGGCGCAAGAGGGACGTCATCGGCCGGCCTAAGGCCAAAGCTGCAAATAGACCTGCCATGCCAGCAGCCAACGCGTGGGTCATGACGTTAATGCCTCTACCACCTTCTCCAAGGCCAGGGCTCGGGACCCCTTGACTAGGAGGTAATCTCCCCTTCTTAGCTCGTCCTTGAGAAGGCGCACCGCCTCCTCTTTGCTATCGGCCACAATTACCTGCTCCAACCCAGCCTGGCGAGCTGCCTCAGCCATTATTGGCGCTTTGGCGCCCACCAAAACCAGCAGGTCAACCGTCTGCCCCGCATAACGCCCCACCGATATGTGGGCTTCCTCCTCGATGGGGCCCAGCTCGAGCATGTCCCCCAGCAGGGCGATTCGCCTGCCCTCCAGTTCGGCCAAAAGATCTAGGGCCGCAGTTACAGAAGGGGGGCTAGCATTATAGGAGTCGTCGATAATGGTGCTACCTCTGGGGCCGGGAACCACTCGTAGCCTCAAATCGGTGCGGGCCGAGGATAATCCAAAAGATATCTCTTCTAAGGACATGCCCAAAGTAAGACCCACCGCCGATGCTGCCAAAGCAGCATATACGTTGTGCTTGCCAGGCATGGGGGAGGGGACCTCTACCTCCCCCTCCTTCGTCACCAGACGAAAGGAGAAGCCGGAGAGACCGTACCCCTCCAGGTCCATGCCCCTAACCTCACACCCCTCCCCCAGACCGAAGGTGACCCATGAGGCCCGGGTTTTGCTGCGAAGGCTTTGGGTCCAGGGGCAGTCCCCATTGGTAACCGCTGTACCGCTAGGGGGCAAGGCCTCTAACAGCTCCCCCTTGGCTGAAGCGATGGCCTCAATGGACGTCAAACGCTCCAGATGGACCGGCCCCACGTTGGTGATCACGCCTATATGAGGACTTGCTATCTGGCAAAGAAGGGCTATATCGCCTATCTGGAACATGCCCATTTCCAAGACGGCCACTTCATGTTCTGGCTGTAGCTCCAGCAGCGAAAGGGGAAGCCCTATATCCGTATTGAGGTTGCCTGGGCTTTTAAGGACCCGGAACCGGGTGCCTAGCACCGCCGCTGTCAGCTCTTTGGTGGTGGTCTTGCCTACGCTACCAGTAATCCCTATCACCCGTAGCGACGGGTGGCGACGGCGCCTCTGTGTCGCCATGGCATGCAGGGCCAAGAGGGTGTCAGTTACGTGGAACAGCGCTACCCCCTGAATGTCAGACAAAGGCTGGGAAACGATCACCCCCTTGGCGCCGCGGGCTACTGCCTCAGCAACGAACTGGTGGCCGTCGTGGCGTTCGCCCCTCAAGGCGATAAAAAGAGAACCAGGACCCACCTTCCGAGAGTCCACCGTTACACCATGGAAGCAGGAAGGCCCTTCGCCCTTTATGTCCACAAGCAAAGGTCCCAAGGCCCCCAATACCTCGGCGAAGGAGATGTCAGCCATCAGCGACCTGAGACCAGTTTTCCTTCTCGTGTGACCCCAAAGTAAGAGAGGGCATGAGCCGCAATCTCGGCAAAAGCAGGCCCTGCCACCACTGTACCCCAAGGAACCGTAGTGGGTTCGTCAATCTTCACTAATATTACCACCTTAGGGTCCTCTAAGGGGGCGATCCCAGCAAAAGAAGCGATATAAGCGTTGGGCTTGTAGGCGTACCCCTCAACAACGTTAGCTGTACCCGTCTTCCCACCGACGCGGTAGCCAGATAAGAGGGTATTGGCAGGAGGTGGGGGCTGGACGCGGGCCATCATCTCTCTTACTGCCTTAGCCGTTTCGGGGGAGATAACTCGTTCCCCTGGCTCAGGGGAAGTCCACCTGACGCCCTGAGGTGTCACTATTCCCTTCACCAGGTGGGGCCGCACCAGGAGGCCATCGTTGGCGATGGCTGCCAACATAGTGGTGACCTGTACAGGGGTGGCGGCCAGGCCATGCCCAAAGGAATTGGTGGCCAAGTCCACAGGAGACCAATGGGGGTCATCGGGCCAGCGGACTTGCCCCGGCGCCTCACCGTCCAATTCAATCCCGGAAAGTTTACCGAAGCCGAAGCGCCGCAGATACTCATAGAAGTGTTCTGGGCCCAAGAGCTGGGCCAGCCATACAGCACCAGTATTAAGGCTCTGGACCAAGATATCGGTGACGGTGCGGGAGCCATGGGCCGAGTAGTCCCAATTGTATATAGGCCACCCCCCTACCATCACAACGCCTCTGTCATACCAGGGTGTATGCGGCGACACCAACCCCTGATCTATGGCAGCAGCCACTGTGGCAAGCTTGAGGACAGATCCTGGCTCGTACATATCCGTTACCAGTGGGTTACGGAAGAGGCTTAAAGATGAGGGATCATCCAGAGGGGGTGACCGCAAGTCAAAGGTGGGGCGAGAGGCCATAGCCAGTATCTCCCCGGTCTTGGGGTTCATGACCATCACACTTCCCCCCTTGGCCCCATGCTGACGAATCGCCTTGTCTAGCGCCTCCTCTGCCACCCTCTGGAGGTGTCGATCTATGGTTAGGATGACATCTCCTCCGTTGGCCAAGACGTCTTCTAGACGCCGCTCTATGCCGCTGAGCCCATTACCGTCCCTACCCACTATGCCTAACACCTGCGACGCTAGGTTCCCCTCAGGATAGAAGCGGACGCTATCGGGTACCAGGCGTACACCTTTTAGGCGCAGGGCCTCTACTTCTTGCGCCTTCTGCCATGAGAGGCCCCAAGCCACGGTGTGTTCGAAAGCGGGGCTGGCGAGGGTCTCGTGGATCATCTCCAGAGGATCACGGCCCACTACCTGCCCTAGAAGGGAGGCATCGGCAAGGGCCCTTTGGGGGTCCTGCCATGCCCTTTTCTCCACTAGTACCTTAAAGGCGGGGACAGTCATGACCAAGGGGTTCCCATTGGCATCCAGGATGGAGCCCCGCAAATAGGGCTTGGGGCGAGAAGGGGCAGTTACGCCCTTACCACTCTGCCCCTGGTGCTCCAAGGCCTGGAGCTGGATTAGCCTTGCCACCACCGCTGCGAAGGCCAGCCCCACTGCAAGGGCAACGAGCTTCACTCGCCAATGGCCTCCCCGCATGGCTCTATCCAAGCTTCAATCACCAGAAGGGCAGGCTATTTATAAGCTTTCGCCACCAAGGGGTACTCTTCTCTTCTACTTCTGTTGCCGGGGGCAGGTAGCGAGAGGGCAGAGTTGGGATTGAGAAGGGAGGAACGTCCACGCGCACATAGATGGTCTCCTGGGGTGGGGCCATATGGAGGCGCTCCTCCGCTTCCTTCTCTATCCGCTGGAGGGAGGCAAGATAGGCTAGATGGGCCTCTAGCTCTTTCAGCTTCGTCTCCCACTCTAGCAGCTCCCGCTGGAGCTGGGCAGCGTGGCTCTCAGAGACGAGAGACTTCACTAGACCAGATAGAGGGAACAGGGAGGCAGCACCTATTACCAGGGCAGCAAGGCCTATAGCTGTCGGTAGGCCACCCCAAGGTATGGCCTTCCAGAGGCGGTAAGGGCGTGTACCTGCTCTGGTCGTAGCCATGGCCACTTAGACCTTTTCGGCCACGCGAAGGCGGGCACTTCTGGCCCGCGGATTGCGCTTTATCTCCTCTAGGGTGGGGCGCAGGGGGCCCGGCAGTACAGGCCTCAGCGTCGCCTTGTGCCCACACCGGCAGAGGGGGCTTTCAGGTGGGCAGATGCAGTCTTTAGCCTCCCTGGCTATGAACTGCTTAACCAGCCTGTCCTCAAGGGAGTGATAGGAGATAACTACGAGCCGCCCCCCTTTCCCTAGCACCTGGAGGGCCTGCAAAAGGCCTATCTCCAGGTTTTCCAACTCCCGGTTGACGGCGATGCGTATGGCCTGAAAGGTGCGCGTGGCAGGATGGATACGGCCTCCGGCAGTCCCCACCGCCCTGGCCACCACCTCCGCCAACTCCATCGTCGTCCTTATGGGACGGGACCTTACAATGGCCCGGGCGATCTGTCGGGCTTGAGGCTCTTCCCCGTAGTGCCATATGATGTGCGCCAGCTCCCGCTCAGAGAAGTGATTGACCACGTCATTAGCAGTCAACTCCTGAGAGAGATCGAAGCGCATGTCCAAGGGCCCTTCTACCTGAAAACTGAAGCCCCTCTCCTCATGAGCCAGCTGAAAGGAGGAAAGGCCCAGGTCAAACAGCACTCCATGGACGGGCACGAAGTTATAGGCCCGACAAACGGCTGCCAGGTCGCGAAAGTTGGCCTCCACTAGGCGCACGTCAGGCTTGAAGGGGGCCAATCTCTGCTCTGCCACCGCCAGGGCCTGGGCGTCTACATCTAGGCCGAGCAAAAGCCCTCCGGGGGAGGCCGCCTCCAGTATTGCCTCGGCATGGCCGCCTGTGCCCACGGTACAGTCTACGTACCTTCCACCAGGTAAAACCGCTAACGCCCCCACCACCTCCTCCACCATTACCGGTATGTGAAGGCTCCTGCCTTGGGTCACCCCTTTCACCTGGACCACCATCCCTCTTCACCTCCCTACCGCAGTGATTCCAGTTCCTCCTTATAAGTGGCCTCCACCTGGGCCATCTCCTCCTCCCATCGCTTGGGGTTCCATATCTCTAGGCACTCGATGCGTCCAGCCACGATGACGTTCCCATCTAATGCCGCCTTCTCCCGTAGGTACTGGGGGATGAGTAGGCGTCCCTGCCTATCTAGCTCTGCATCCCAGGAGCGCACCGAAAACCCCCGGCGCAGGCGCCTTCCCTTGAGGGTAGTAGGCGGCTCCAGCATCACTTTCGCCTCCATTTTCTCGAACCCCTCGTTGGTCCATACCTCCACACAGCCATCGGGGCTGAGGGTGAGCTTGACCCCCCCGGTGAACAGGTGACGGTAACGCGCCGGGATAGGTAACCGCCCCCTATCGTCCATGGAGTATTCATACGTCCCCCTAAACACCGTCTTCCTCCCGCCCCTCCCCATCGCAGCCGCCTTGTGATATATTGGCCCCGCGGGGAGGCGAGGATGGGTGGCGCTACCACCCTTCCCCACTTTCTCCCACATCATACCATTAGCATATTCCGGGCAAAGGAAGGCGTGACAGGGTTTATCCACACCATTTCCACAGGTGCGTAAAGGTGGCGTTTCGGGCAGGGGTTCTTACGGTATCTGATGCCGGCTCCAAAGGCCTTAGGCGTGACGAGAGCGGAGAGGTCATAAAGGAGGTCTTGTCTTCTTGCGGCATCGAGATAGAGCGGTATGAGGTGGTGCCCGACGAGCAGGAAGTGATAGAGGCCCGATTACGCCAGTGGGCTGACGATGTGGGGGTGGACCTGATAGTGACCACCGGCGGGACGGGATTTGGTCCCAGGGACGTCACCCCAGAGGCCACGCGGGCAGTATTAGATAGGGAGGCACCAGGTCTCATGGTGGCCATAACGGTAGAAGGCCTTAAAAATACGCCCTTAGCCATGCTTAGCCGGGGCGTGGCTGGTGCTCGTGGCAAGACCCTTATCGTCAACCTGCCTGGTAGCCCCAAAGGGGTAAGGGAGGCCCTGCAAGTGCTCGTCCCCGTTCTGCCCCACCTCCTGGAGTTGCTACGAGGAGAGGCATCACCCCATCAGCTCCGCTGAGTGGGGAAGAGTGGGGGATGATGGAGAGAGATGCGCATTGACATCCTCACTATATTTCCTGGGGCCTTTCGCGGCCCCTTAGACGAGTCCATCATAAAGAGGGCCCGCGAGAGGGGGATAGTGGAGATATACGTACACAATATCCGCGATTGGGCTACCGATAAGCACCGCACTGTGGACGATTATCCCTATGGGGGTGGCCCCGGGATGGTCCTTAAGCCAGAACCTATCTTCGCCGCCACTGAGGCAGTCGCAAGAATGGACGAGCGTCGGGGCCCCATCATCCTTCTTACGCCTATCGGCCGTACCTTCTCCCAGGAGGTGGCCAACGAGCTGGCCCAGAAAGAGCGCCTAATCCTCCTCTGCGGCCACTACGAGGGTGTAGACGCCCGCGTCCATCAGCACCTGGTCACCGATGAGATCAGCATAGGCGACTACATCCTTTCAGGGGGTGAGCTGGCGGCCATGGTGGTGATAGATGCCGTGGTACGCCTCTTGCCCGGAGCACTAGGCGACCCTGAGTCTGCCCGACGGGAGTCCTTCGTGGAAGGCCTCCTGGAATATCCCCCCTACACCAGACCTGCCGAGTTCCGGGGCTGGAAGGTACCGCAGATCCTCCTTTCAGGCCATCACCAGGAGGTGGCCCGCTGGCGAAGACGTCAGAGCATCCTCCTCACCGCCCTGCGCCGCCCTGACCTTCTGGCCAAGGCCAACCTCACGCCTGCGGAGAGGGCTTGGGTTGCCCGCTACCTGTGCCAGGATTAAACTTTAGTTTGCCATGGACGTAGATGCCCGTCCCTTATTGGATGTGAAGGAGAACCCTAACATCGCCCCCTTCCGCCCTGGCGATACCGTCCGCGTCCACTTCCGGCTGAGGGAAGGAGATAGGGAGCGGGTGCAGATATTGGAGGGGGTGGTGATCCGCAAACGTGGTGGGGCCCTTAATTCCACCTTCACCATAAGGAAGATCTCGCACGGGGTAGGGGTGGAGCTTATCTTCCCCCTTTATTCTCCCCTTCTAGAGAAGGTAGAGGTGGTGAGGCAGGGTATGGTGAGGCGGGGCCGCCTGTACTATCTCAGGAACCGCATCGGGCGGGCAGCACGGGTGAAGGAGAGACGACCTACTGGCAAGACCCCTTCCCAGGGCTAGGCCCAAAACCCTGCCCTGGCTATTGCCATGGCATACGTTGAGGTAGCTGTCAATTCCCCCTTTCCCACCTTCCAGACCTTCTCTTACCTCGTGCCCCAGGGGATGGATGTAAGGCCTGGAGACGTGGTCTACGTCCCCTTTGGGCCGCGCATCTTACAGAGTGTGGTCATGGAGGTGACAGAGCAGCCCTCTTACCCCGAGGTCAAGGCCGTGCAGGGCGTCGTATGGGGCATCTCTCTACTTCCCCATCAGCTGGCCCTGGCCCGTTGGCTTTCTCGCTTCTACCTTGCTCCCCTCTTTTCTTGCTTGTCTCTTATGATGCCTCCCGGAAGCCAGCAGCGGCCCCTTACGTACTATGTGGCCCTTGCCAAGGAAGACTTCCCCCCCCTCACCCTTAATCAGCGGCGCTTATGGGAATTCGTCCAGGCACGGGGCAGAGTAGAGGTGAGGGAGCTGACACGGGCCCTGCGTATGAAGGGCACTACTTCCATAGCGGCCTCTCTCGTGCGCAAGGGCCTACTAGCAAGAAGTCTGGAGCTGTCCCGCCCTAAAGGGCGTCCCAGAATTGTGACCTACATCGTCCTGTCCACCCCTCCCCCTATTTCTCAGGTCATTGGCCCGCAGCTGGAAAAGGCCAGAAGGCTGCAAGGGCTCCTTGACTACTTAAAAGAGGGTGGCCGCATACCCCTGACAGAGGCCCGATCCCGCTGGGGAGTCACCCGCCGTCAATTAGCCCCATTAATAGGGAAAGGCATATTGACATTGGAGGAGGTGCCTCAGCCTCGTGACCCCCTCTGGCGCCTAGAGGTGGAGCCTTCTAAGCCTCCTCAGCTAACTGCCCACCAACAGAAGGCAGTAGAGGCCATTGTTGGGGCCCTACGGTCAGGGGAGCATCAGACTTTCCTAGTCCATGGGGTAACTGGCAGCGGTAAGACGGAGGTCTATCTGGCAGCCATCAAGGAAGCTTTAGAGATGGGGAAGAGGGCGCTAGTCCTAGTACCCGAGATCTCCCTAACCCCCCAAACGGTGCGCCGCTTCGCCAGCAGGTTCCCTGGGCAGGTTACCATCTTCCACAGTGGGCTAACCCTAGGGGAGCAGTACGACGTATGGCAAACGGTGCGTAAAGGGGAACGCGGGATAGTGATAGGGACACGTAGCGCCCTATTCCTGCCCATAGCCCACCTTGGCCTCATAATCATGGACGAGGAGCACGAATGGGCCTACAAGCAACAGGACCCTCCCCCCAGATACCACGCGCGACGGGTGGCCGAAGAACTCTCCCGCATCACAGGAGCCGTGCTGGTGTTGGGGAGCGCCACCCCCTCCATAGAGAGCTATCATAAGGCCCGGCAAGGCCATTACACCTTGCTAGAGCTGCCCCATCGCCTGCGCCCCGCCGAAAACGGGACCGTCATCCTAAGCCCCCTCCCTGAAGTAGAGGTAATAGACATGCGCCAAGAGCTGCAAAAGGGCAACACGAGCATCTTCAGCCAACGCCTGCAAGATGCCATGCAGGCCGCCCTACAAGCAGGAGAACAAGTAATTCTCTTCCTCAACCGTAGGGGATCGGCTGCTGCCCTTCAATGTCAGGCCTGTGGGCAGGCAGTAGTGTGCTCAGGATGCCGAGTCCCCTACACTGTCCATCAGCTGGAGGAAAGGTTGGTATGCCACTATTGCAGCAGGACGCGACGGATACCACAATCGTGTCCTACCTGTGGTAACGGGCCTCTCAGGGCCATAGGCATAGGCACCCAGCGAGTAGAAGAAGAAGTGAAAAGGCTCTTTACAGGCGTAAGCACCCTCCGATGGGACAGGGACGTTACTCGCCACTGGGGTGACCACCTGCGTATCTTAGAGGCGTTCATGCGAAAAGAAGCTCAAGTGTTAGTGGGCACTCAGATGTTGGCCAAAGGCCTAGATCTTCCCTGGGTCACCGTGACAGGGATAGTGATGGCCGATATAGGGATCCACGCTCCCGACTTCCGTAGCGCCGAAAGGGGATATCAGGTACTAGAGCAGGTGGCAGGGAGGGCCGGTCGCGGCCCTAGAGGAGGCCGCGTCATCGTCCAAACGTACAATCCGGCCCATCCAGCCTTGCAAGCCTTAGTTAAGCACGACTATAACGCCCTCTACCTCAAAGAGATCTCTGTAAGGCAACCCCTCCTCTATCCCCCGTTTGGAGAGCTGGCACGCCTCACCATTGCCCATCCCGATCAGCACCAAGCTAAGGCCCAAGCTGCAGCCCTTGTTTCCCGCCTGCGACGCCTAGCCTTGAGTCGCCCCATCTACGTATTGGGCCCCATCCCTGCCTATCCTCTGCGCCTGCGGGGCCGATACCGCTGGCACGTCCTCATTAAAGGCGAAGAGGTGACCAGTATACTTGGGCGAATCGAGCTTTCAGCCTGGTGGTCAGTAGATGTAGACCCCCTTAGCTGAACGAAGTCCACCATTTCCCCAAGATGGACGAAGGACATAGAATGGGAACGAGTCCCGCAGGAGGTGAGCCTTGGCCGCACATCCCATAAGGCTGCTGGGAGACCCTGTTCTGCGCATGAAGGCCCACAAGGTGACCAAGATCGACGAGTCCATACGCCGGCTGGTAGCGGACATGATAGATAGCATGTACGCCGCTCACGGCGTAGGGCTCGCTGCCCCCCAAATAGGCGTCCCCCTGCGGGTCATCGTCATCGGCCTGCCCGATGAAGAGCCCTTCGCCCTTATAAACCCCGAGATCGTCAAGAAAGAGGGGCGCCGAATGGTGGACGAGGGGTGTCTTTCCATCCCAGGCTACCGGGCAAAGGTTCCCCGCTCGGTTACGGTGGTAGCCCGTGGCCTCACCTTAGATGGTAAATTAAGGCGCATAAAGGCCTCCGCTAAGAGAGGCGATGAAAAAGAGGCCCTTTTAGCTCAGGCCCTGGAACACGAGGTAGACCACATTAACGGCATCTTGTACATCGACCATCTAGACTCGTTAGACCGCTTAGTGAAGGTGAGAGAGGTAGAATGAACCTACGTTTGCCCCCTCCCTTGCGCCACCTGGTAAAGCGCCTTCTGCCCCTCGTGGCCGAGACACCTGCCTATATCGTGGGGGGCACCCTCCGCGACCTCCTGCTAGGACGACCCATAAAGGACCTGGACCTGGTACTACCTGTCCCACCCTCTCTCCTAGGCCCCAGGATCGCCCAGGGCCTACAAGGCAAATATGTGCCCCTGGCCCCCAATATGGGACGGGTAGTAATCCCATACCAAGGCCACAACGCCCAGATAGACCTGCACCACCTCACCACCACCCTTGAAGAAGACCTCCTCCATCGCGACTTCACCATAGATGCTATGGCCGTCCCCCTTGCACTAGCGTGGCGCAAGGACGACATATTGGACCCTACGGGAGGGCTACTAGACCTGGCACATAGGAAAGTGCGCCTCGTTAGTAAGGGCGCCTTCCAGGAAGACCCCATCCGTCTCCTCCGAGGCATCAGGCTAGCCACTGAGCTAGACTTTCACCTGGACGATGCCACTGCCCAGGCCATCGCCCGCCATCACCACCTGCTGACCCAAACAGCCCCTGAACGCCAACGGGACGAACTAGTACGAATTTTAGCTACTGACCGGGCCGGCCAAGCGTTAAAACTCATGGACGAACTCGGGCTTCTTGCCACCCTCTTACCTGAGTTGGGCCCTGCCCGTGGTTTCCCTCAGCCCCCTAAACACTATTGGGACGTCCTGGGGCACCTTTTGGCTACCGTATCCTTTTTGGACTCTATCCTTGCCCCCCATGTGCCCATGGAGCATGAAAGCCTGCGGCAAATGCTCTGGGACACACTCGGCCCCCCGGCCGATGGCCTGCGAGCATACCTGGACGAGGAGATGGGCCCTGATGTCCCCCGTCGGGCGCTGATCAAGTTAGGTGGGCTCCTTCATGACGTGGCCAAGCCCCATACCTCCACGGTGGACGATAAGGGAAGGAGGCGCTTCTTGGGGCATGAAAAACGAGGGGCGGAAGTCGCAAAACAAATCATGTCTCGGTTGTGCTTCTCCCGGCGCCAAAGTGATTTCGTGGCCATCATGGTGGAGGCCCACCTGCGCCCTATGCACATGTCGCAACAAGGCCTGCCTACGGCAAGAGCCATCTTCCGCTTTTTCAGAGGGTGTGGGGAGGCCGCCCAAGCTGTCTTGCTCTTGAGCCTAGCCGACCACTTGGCCACCGTAGGCCCCCAGGTAGACCTTCACCACTGGAGGCGGCACATTGAGCTGGTACGCTACATCATCCTTGAGGGCCAAAGGGAAGAGCTAGCAAGCCCCCCCAAACTCATCACCGGCCACGATGTTATGGAGGCCCTAGGGATCCCCCAGGGCCCCCTAGTAGGGCATATCCTTAGGGTAGTCCAAGAGGCCCAGGCCGTCGGGGAGGTGCGCACCCGAGAAGAAGCTCTTGCCCTGGCCAGACGTTTGGCTGCTGCCCAACTTTCTGCCCCCAGCGGGAGGACATAAGGATGGATCTCTTAATCTTCGCCCTGGCATATCCTATAGCCATCGCCCTCATCTTCTACTTCGCCTTCTACCGGCCTATCCAGAGGGAGAGGAACCGCTGGAGGAAAACCATATCAGAGCTGCGCATGGGGGACAGGGTGGTGACTCAAGGCGGGCTTATCGGTACCGTAAAGGAGGTAGAGGCAGTCGAAGGTGGGCCTGCCGAAGTGGTGTTAGAGCTGGGCCCGGGCATAGAGGTGCGTGCCTTGGCTACCGCCATCGTAGAGCGCCTGGGGGCCAACTCTACTCACCGAACACCGTCACAGGAGGAATAGGGGGATGCCCCGCTGGCAAGCCTTAGCCATAGTAGCCTTCACGGTGGTCATCACCGCTTTGGCAGTGGTGGTGGTGTGGCCAGGTGCCCCCAAACGCTACCTGCCCGATTCTATCCCCTGGCCTAAAGGCCGTGGCCTGAAGATTGGGGACTTCGACCGCCGAGCTATGCGACTAGGCCTAGACCTTAGGGGAGGGACGTTCATCCTTTTGGAGGCCGACGTCGCCCGCGTCCCCCAAGGCGTCGACATAGACTCGGCCCTGGAGGGAGCGCGCCAGATCATCGAACGGAGAGTCAACGCCTTCGGCGTAGCGGAGACAGAGATCCAGCGCCAGGGGCGATACCGCCTGGCTGTCCAGATACCTGGCGTCTCGCCTGAGGTAGCACGCCAGCTCATCGGCCAGACGGCCCGCCTCGAGTTCTTAGAGCCGCTACAAGAGGAAGGCAACTTCATCTGCACCAGTCCAGAAGGGGCGATCTTTGCCACCCCGTCCATCTCCGGAAATTACTTCTTAGACCGTGAGGCAGGGGTCGTCCGCTGCTTGGGCCCGGGAGGGGAGACGGGGCAGATGATCCTCAACCCTGCCGTCTGCCGAGAAGGATGTCCGGCCGATCTCCGGGGCATCCCCCTAACTGGGGCCTTCCTTAAGCCCAACTCCCGCGTAGAGCAGGCCCCTGAAGGTGGCGCCTTTGCGGTAACCCTTGAGTTTACCGATAGGGGCGCCACCATCTTTAGCGATGTCACTCGCCGCTTAGTTGGCTTCCCCCTAGCCATCGCCTTAGATGGGAAGGTGATATCTGCCCCTGTTGTACAGCAGCAGCTCTCCAGCAACGCCATCATCTCCCCCCTGCAACTGGACGAGGCGAAACAGTTGAGCGTTCTCCTCAACTCGGGAGCCTTACCCGTCCCCATGAAGGTGATCCAGGAGACCCAGGTGGA
>Ga0105160_1000364_pt1 | contig 21964 bp, 21 predicted proteins | sample GXS110809BmetaG_FD_89591 | JGI IMG/M metagenome (GOLD analysis project Ga0105160, IMG submission 89591) | Hot spring microbial communities from Gongxiaoshe hot spring, China to study Microbial Dark Matter (Phase II) - GXS 110809B | ecosystem: Environmental > Aquatic > Thermal springs > Hot...
CCGTAGCTACGGGCAGAAGATGTTGGCGGCCGTGGAGGCTTACCTGGCCACCGGGGGGCGGCTGGTGGTGATCAGCCGTCACCATTTACCCGGCGACGCGGTGCTGCCCGACAACTTCGGGGGAGCCAGAGCCCTGGCCCACTACCTGGCGGATCTGGGGCATCGGAGGGTGGCGATGATCGCGGGACCCCCTCAGCTGACAACCACGCGGGATCGGGTAGAGGGCTTCCGCCAGGGGCTGTCGGAGAAAGGCATCCGCCTGGACCCCACATGGGTGCTGCCCGGTGACTTCAGCCGAGATAGCGGAGAGGCCGCGGCGGAACAGCTCCTCCGGCGAGGGCTGCGCGTGACGGCCATCTTCGCCTTGAACGACCAGATGGCTGTGGGAGCCCTGGCGACGCTTCGGCGGGCTGGGTTTCGGGTCCCTGACGATGTCTCGCTAGCGGGCTTCGACGATATGGCGATCGCCCGGGACGTCACACCGACGCTGACCACCGTCCGCATCCCGATGGAGGAGATGGGGATCCGGGCCATGGAGCTGGCCCTGGAGAGCCCCGGCGAAGACCTCCGTGTGGCGTTCTTCCCCGCGGTGGTGATCCCGAGGGAAAGCACGGCTCCGCCGAAGGGGGCTTAGCAGAGGTGGGGGCAGACCTGCAGGCGCGGATCGATCGGGTGGACGTGTACGTGGTGGGTCTCCCGGTCCGGCGGGCCTTCGCCATCTCTGGAGGGGCGGTGACCCGTGTGGGGGAACCCGCGGTGCGGGTGCTGGTCAAGGTGACAGACACGGACGGCGCGTGCGGCTGGGGTGAGGCGACCCCGCTGCCTTCGTGGACGTACGAGACCACCGAGTCCATCGTGGGGACGCTGCGCGGCTATCTGGCTCCCGCGGTTCAGGGCCATCCACTATGGGATCTGGACGGGCTCCATCGGACGTTCGACCGCGTCATCCAGCGTGGTTTCTCCATCGGTGCTCCGCTGGCGAAGGCTGCCCTGGACGTGGCCGTCCACGACCTCGTGGGTCGACGTCTGCGGGTGCCCGTGGGTGTGTGGCGCGGGTCCCGGCGGCGGGAGGAGATCGAGTTGGCTTGGGTGGTGTCGCCTGAAAGCGTGGCGGCGGCGGAGGCCAGCGTGGAGGAAGGACGGGCTGCGGGCTACCGGGCGTTCAAGGTCAAAATCGGCCTGCACACGGAGGACGAGGACGTGGCCATCGTCCGCGCTGTCCGCAAACGTGCGGGGTCCGCGTTCCTGTGGGTGGACGCCAACCAGGCTTACCGACCCCAGGAAGCGCTGCGGGTAGCGCGTCGGCTTTCGGAGCTGGACGTGGCGGTTTTCGAACAGCCCTTGAGGAGCAACGACCTGTTCGGCCTCGCCTGGCTGAGGGAGCGGTCACCGATCCCCGTCGCCCTGGACGAGACCCTGCGACACCCACAGGACCTGCTGACCGCGGTTCGGCTTGGGTGTCTGGACGTGGCCATCGCAAAGGTCCAGCGGAACGCGGGCCTGTGGTTGTCGTGGAGGCTCTGCGAGCTGGTGGAGGAGTCCGGGCTCGACCTTATGGGATCCGGGCTGACCGACTCCGACCTCGGGCTGGCTGCCTCCTTGCACCTGTTCAGCGGTTTCGGCCTCCGCCACCCCGCCGACCTGAACGGGCGGCAGTTCCTGGAGAGCCCCTACGCGGTGCAGACGGTCCAGGTGGAGGGGGGATACGCCAGGGTCCCCGTGGCTCCTGGCCTGGGGGTGGAAGTGGACGAGGGGGCTGTCCGGCGCCTCAGCCTGTCCATCTGACCCCCCCCAAACACAGACGAGCTGGCCGCGGGATTGCTCCTACCGCAGGCGGGGAGGTCGTCGTGACCCTTTCGAGCCGCCTCGTCGTGGTCACCCTGCTGGCCGTGGTCCCCGTGGCCCTGAGCCTCGGCTGCACGTACCGCTGGGAGCGAGCAAGGCAGCTGGTCCTCGTGGAGGATCGGGCGCGGCGGTCCGCGGAGCTGCTCGCCGCGGACACAGCCCGTCTGCTGGAGGACGTCCGGCGGGAACTGGTGCGCCTGAGTCTGGTGGCAGCGGTGCGCGACGGCGAACCGGAGGGATGCAACCAGCGCCTCGCCCGCACCGTGGCGGACGGCCATCTGTTCGCAGGGATCCTGAGGGTCGACCGCGGGGTCCGGCCGGTCTGCGCTTCCCATCCGATGGCCGCCATGGGCTGGGCGCGACAGCCTACCAGCCGCGCGCTCGCGCGGACCACAAGGTTCTCGGTGGGTGCGCTCGTGGAGGGAGGCAACACGTTGGGCCTCGCGGTGGCCGTGCCGGTGCCGGACGCCAGGTACCGGACGACCCTAGGCACCCTGCTGGCCGCCGTACACCCAGACCGCCTGCAGGGCCTCGTACGCGGCCGGCCGGCCGTGGTGGGGGAGACCTGGGCTGTGCTGGACCCGCGTGGGCGGGTGCTGGCTGCCTGGCCAGAAGGCGCCGCCGTTCCGGGAAGGCCGTGGGCGGCATGGGACTGGCGCGACGGCACGTCGGACGGAGTAGCATTAGCCGGCTGGTCTTCCGCTGCGGCCTTCCGGCGGACTAGGGGCCACGCGGTGGCCCACGTGGCCGTGGCGGACGGTGCGGTGGTGGCGGTGTGGGCGGTGTCCGAAGACGTGGCGTTCGCGGACCTGCGGGCCGCGGCCCGGAACAGCTGGCTGGCGCTGGGGTTTGCGGCGGTCTGCGCCGCGGTGGTGGTGTGGGCGGCGAGCCGGTGGCTGGTGCTGCGGCCCGTAGAGGCTCTCGTGCGGGCGGCGGAGCGGGTCCGCAGCGGGGACCTGGGGGCCCGTACGGGGCTGGCGTACGACGGCACCGAGCTGGGCTCCCTCGCCTCCGCCTTCGACGAGATGGTGGAAGCCCTCCGGGCGCGGGAGGCGGAGCTGGCCGCGGCCTACGACACTACCCTGGAGGGGTGGTCCAGGGCCCTGGACCTCAGGGATCGCGAGACCCAGGGACACACCCTGCGGGTGGCAGCCCTGGCGGTGGAACTGGCCCGCGCCATGGGCGTGCCCGAGGATCAGGTGGTGCACGTGCGCCGGGGGGCTCTGTTGCACGACATCGGCAAGATGGCCATCCCCGACGAAATCCTCCACAAGCCGGGGCCCCTCACGGCGGAGGAGATGGCGGTGATGCGGCGCCACCCCCAGTACGCGTACGAGCTCCTGTGGCCCATCCGTTACCTGCGACCGGCCCTGGACATCCCCTACTGCCACCACGAGCGGTGGGACGGTAGCGGCTACCCCCGCGGCCTGCGGGGAGAGGAGATCCCTCTGGCGGCCCGGATCTTCGCGGTGGTGGACGTCTGGGACGCTCTTTCCAACCCTCGGCCCTACCGGCCCGCTTGGCCGCAGGACAAAGCCCGAGCCTACCTCCAGGAGCAGGCCGGACGCCAGTTCGACCCGGAAGTGGTGGCCGCGTTTTTGCGCCTGCTGGACGGGCAAAAAGCAGAGGCAGGCTAGCGGCTCACTTAGAGTGCTTGTCGGCCACCTTCGTGGCCCCGTACGCTTCCGGCTTGGTCTTGGCGGCGTACCCGGAACCCGTGACCATGCCCACCACCTCTCGGATGATGGACTTGGTCTCGCCCCGGTCGCCCACGTCCACGTGGATCTCCACCGGTAGCTGAGCGTGGCCGTTGCGGGCCAGCCCCGCGGAGAGGCGGGAGGCCACCTCCAGGCTCAGGGAGACCTCGTACAGGATCCGCTGGCGGAGGCTGTCTATCTTGCGGGTGTAGTGCTTCCGGTAAAAGTACCGGCCGCCCTGCCCGACCCGGTGGATGACGATGGCGGTCACGAAGCAGGTGTGGTCCGAGACGAGAGAGTCTGTGCCCACGATCAGGTGGTAAGGCCGCTCGGGCTGCTCCTCCACGAACGCCACCACGTGGCGGAACATCTCGTCGAACGTCATGCGCCCCAGGGTGGGGCTTACGTACTCCATGGCGGACTCCCAGGCCAGTATAGGCCGGCCCACGGGTTCCTTCCACGGGCCGGGCCTACAGCTCGCGCCGGCCCTCGAGGGCCCTGGCGAGGGTCACCTCGTCTGCGTACTCCAGGTCCCCGCCCACGGGCAGGCCGTGCGCCAGCCGCGTCACCCGGATCCCCAGGGGACGGATGAGCCGGGCGAGGTAGAGGGCGGTGGCGTCTCCCTCCACGCGGGGGTTGGTGGCCACGATGACCTCGCGCACCTCGCCACCGCGCAGGCGGTCCAGCAGCTCGCGGATCCGTAGGTCCTCCGGGCCGACCCCGTCCAGGGGCGAGATGGCGCCCCCGAGCACGTGGTAACGGCCCCGGAACTCCCGGGCCCGTTCAATGGCCAGCACGTCCCGGGAGTCCTCCACCACGCACAGGACAGAAGGGTCGCGGGTGGGGCTGGTGCAGATGGCGCACGGGTCCACCTCCGTGAGGTGGAAGCAGACCGAGCATGGCTTCACCCGCGCCTTGGCTTCCAGCAGAGCCTCGGCCAGCTGCCGGACCTCGTCCTCGGACATCCGGAGGACGTGCAGCGCCAGGCGCTGGGCAGTTTTCGGCCCCACCGTGGGCAGCCGCGACAGGTGCTCGACCAGACGGGCCAGGGCCTCGGGCAGCATCCCCTTACGCCAGACCCGGCAGGCCGAAGCCGCCGGCGATCCCCTTCAGGCGCCGCTCCGCTTGTGCGCGGGCCTGCTCCTGGGCGTGGTGAAGGGCCGCCAGCACCAGGTCCTCCAAGGTCTCCACGTCCCCGGGGTCCACCACTTCCGGCGCGATGTGGACCTCCAGCACGCGGCCATGCCCGTCCACCACCACCCGGACGGTGCCGCCACCCGCACTGGCCTCCACGCGTTCCTGGGCCAGCTCCTCCTGCACACGGGCGAACTCCTCCTGAACCTTCTGGACCTGCCGGAGCACCTTGCTCATGTCCCGCACGGCTCACCTCTTTGCGCTACTCCTCCGGTGCCTCGAGCGGCCGGAAGGCCACTGCAGGCCCCAGGAGGTGCGTGGCTTGGTCCACCAGGGGGTCCCTGGGCGGGTCCCGGGGTGGAGGGGGTGTGGTGTCTGCCACCACGACGCGCAGCCGCAGACGCCGGCCGAGGGCCTGCTGGAAAGCCTGTTCGACTAGACCCCGGTGCCGCGGGTCCTGCAGGGTGCTGGCCGCAAACTCCCCGCCCACGGGGAACTCCACCACAAGCTCGTCCGCGTCCAACGCGGCGGGTCTGGCGTCCGCCAGCAGGGCGAAGGTGTAGGCGCGCTTGGCCTTGACCTCCTCGAGGACGCGCGGCCACCGCGCGACCACGGACTCCCAGTCCAGCTCGGGTTCTACGGGCAGGGCGGACTGGACCACAGGTCCGTCCGCCTCCGCGGGCCGGCGGGATGGCAGCTCCGCGCGCGTCGGCTCGGCAGGTTGGTCGGGTTCCGTCGCCTGGAGCATCCGCTCCAGCCTGAGCACGCGGCCACGCAGGCCTTCCAGGGTCGGGTCCACGTCGGGCCGCGCGAGGCGCAGCAGGGCCAGCTCCAGGCTGAGCCGGGGCTGGGTACTCCACCGGGCCTCGTTCTCCGCGGCCGCCAGGACGGAGATCGCGCGCAGCAGCTCCTCTGGAGGGAAGCTGTGGGCCTGCTGGAGCAGCCGGGCGACCCGGTCCGGGGGCGCATCCACCAGGTCCCGGAGGTCCGGGGCGGTGCGCAGGAGCAACAGGTCCCGGAAGTGGGACACCAGACGCCGCAGCACCGCGCGTGGGTCCCGGCCGCTTTCCGCCACCCGCGCGGCCAGCCGCAGCGCGGCCGCGGCGTCGGAGTTCTGAACCGCGTCGGTGACCGCGTCCACCAGCTCGTCCTCCAGCAGGCCCAACAGGCGGACCACGTCCGCTTCCTGGATGGGCCCTTCCACGCTGCTCGCGAGCTGGTCGAGGACGCTCTCGGCATCCCGCAGCGCCCCGTCCGCGGACCGCGCGATCAGGTGCAGGGCACCTGGAGCGATCTGCAGTCCCTCCTCCTGCGCGATGCGGGACAGCCGTTCCACCACCAGGGGGGTGGGGATCCGTCGGAACTCGAACCGCTGGCACCGGGAAAGGATGGTGGTGGGCAACCGGTGGGGTTCGGTGGTCACCAACACGAACACCACGTGCGGGGGCGGCTCCTCCAGGGTCTTCAGCAGCGCGTTTTCCGCCTCCGTGGTGAGCATGTGGGCCTCGTCGAGGATGTACACCTTGTACCGGCTGGCCGCGGGCGCCAGGCGCACCCGCTCGCGGATCTCCCGGATCTCGTCGATGCCCCGGTTGCTGGCGGCGTCCAGCTCGATGACGTCCAGGGAGCTGCCCTCCGCGATGGCCCGACACGCCGCGCAGCGGTTGCAAGGGTCCGGCGTGGGCCCCTGCTCGCAGTTGAGGGCCTTGGCGAGGATCCGGGCGGTGGTGGTCTTCCCGGTCCCGCGGTGGCCGCTGAACAGGTACGCGTGGCTGATCCGGCCGGTGGCGAGGGCGCCCCGCAGGGTACGGGTCACCGGCTCCTGCCCCACCACGTCGCCGAAGGTCTGGGGCCTCCACTTGCGGTACAGAGAGAGGTGCGCCATGGGTCCGGAGCGGGCCTGCCGACACTGGTATTCTACCTGAAGTGGGACCGGAGAGCTTGCATCTGGCAACACGGGTAAGCCTGCTGGCCCTGCAGGTGACTGCGGCCCTGTGGGTGTACCAGGACGCCAGGCGGTGGTCCAGGGCGGCGTGGTGGTGGGGTCTGCTGGTGGCCGCAGGCGGGCCGGTGACCTTCCCCGCGTACGTGCTGCTGTTCCGGCCGCCGGACGGGGAGTGGGGTGCCGCAGAGGTCCTCGCGGTGGCGAGCTTCGGATTGCTCACCGTCCCCCTGGCCGCCAGCGTGCTGGTGGACCCGTGGGAGGGCTTGGGGGCCGTGGCCACCGCGGTGGTGGCGCAGAGCGCGGCGCTACTGGCAGGCTGCTGGCAGGTACTTCGGAGGTACCGCCGGACGTGGTCCGGGCTGGGTCTGGGTTGGGCGCACGCTCCGCGAGGGGTGGCGGTGGGAGTGGCGGCGGGGATTCCTCTCGTGGCGGCGGTGCACTACGCGGTGCAGCCCGCCGCGGTGTACCTGCTGGGACTGGTGATGGGGCAGGAGCGCGCCCGGACCCTGGCGGAGCTGGAGCAGTGGTCCAATCCCCTCGTACAGGCCATGCCCCCCCTCAGCGACTGGTCCGCGGTGGCCCTGTTCGCGGCGCTGGTGTGCGGGCTCGTGCCGCTGGCGGAGGAGGTTTTCTTCCGGGGGCTGGCTTACCAGGCGGCCCGGCGGAGGATCCATCCGGGGTGGGCTGCGGGGCTCGTGGCGTTGGCCTTCGCCGCGGTGCACCTGCAGGTGGTCAACTTCCTGCCCATCGCGGTACTGGGGTGGGCGTTCGCGGTGGCGGTGGAGCGCACCGGCAGCCTCGTCCCCGCGGTGGCGATGCACGCAGTCAACAACCTGGTGGCCCTCGTGGTGGCCTACACGCAGCGGTAGCCCGCGGGGTTTGCGGGTCCGAGCGGCCGTGCACCCGCCGTCGACGCCGCGACCGCGGCGGCCCCCGCGTACCGGCTCCGGCTAGGTGCCCCTGCGGCGCCCGGGAGGGTCTGCTTACCGTTGCTTCCTTCCGGACCTGGCGGGGTTCGCAGGTTCCCGTCGCGCAGGACCCAGCCGTCCTCACCGGGGACCGCGGACCGGACCCGTAGCCGCGCCGCCTCGGGCGGGATTTCAGCCCCCCTGTGGCGGATCGGGGGTACAGGGAACCGCCAGCTCCCCGCCTAGCACGGCCGCGCCCCGAGTATAGCACCGCCAGGAGCTGGGAGCCGGGCCCGCGAAGCAACCGCAGGAGGGTTCGGTGCGGAATTCTCAGGCGCGGAATTCTCAGGCGGGTCTGTTCGAACGGGCACCGGCGCGGCCGCTGCGGCTGGGCCGGGCGGAGGTGTACGTGGGCACGTGCTCGTGGACGCGCGGTTTCGAGACCTTCTACCCTCGGGGCTTCCGCAGTCGCCCGGAGGCGCGCCTGCGGTACTACGCCACGGTGTTCCCCACGGTGGAGGTGGACGCCACGTACTACGCCCTGCTCCCCGCGGACACCGCCCGGAAGTACGTGGCGTGGACGCCGCCAGGGTTTTTGCTAAACGTGAAGGCGTTCGGGTTGTTTACAGGCCAGGGCGCAGAGGTCGCGCGGCTGCCGGAGGTGGTCCGGGCGCTCCTGCCGGGTGCTCTGCGGACCCGCCGGCGCGTGGTGGACCGCGACCTCCCGGAAGAGGTGGAGACGTTGTGTTGGGAACTGTTCCTGGACTTCTGCCGGCCGCTCCGGGAGGCGGGCAAGCTCGGCTACCTGCTGTTCCAGTTCCCGCGTTGGGTCACCTACTCGGAGCGGTTCTTCCGCAGGCTGGACTACCTCGTCCGCATGACCGCCGGCTACCGGCTGGCGGTGGAGTTCCGTCACGGGTCGTGGGTGGAGCCCTCGGTACGGGATCGGGTTTGGAGCGCCCTGCGGGAGCGGGGCATCGTGTACGTGGTGCCGGACGAGCCGCAGCTGGAGTGGACCGTCCCGCCGGAGGTGGCGGTAACCTCGGACTGGTCGGTGGTGCGCTTCCACGGCCGCAACGCGGAGGCTTGGTCCGCCCGCGGCGCGGACGTGAAGGAGCGCTTCGACTACCTGTACACCGAGGAGGAGCTGCGTCCCTGGGCACTGCGGGCGCGGCGGCTGGCCGCGGACGTGGACCGGCTGTTCCTCATGATGAACAACTGCGAGCGGGGCCAGGCCGCGGTGAACGCACAGATGTTGCTGGACCTGCTGGAGGGAAACTGAGTTGACCTTACCGACCCTGCAGGACGTCCTGGACGCGCAGCGGCGCATCCAGCCCTGGGTGCTGCGGACCCCCGTGGTGTCCGCCTGGGCGCTGGGCATTTGCCTGAAACTCGAGTCCCTGCAGGTCACCGGGTCCTTCAAGCCCCGGGGGGCGTTTAACCACATCCTGCGTCACCGCGACAGGTGCGGGCAGGGGGTTGTGACCGCCTCCTCCGGAAACCACGGCCAGGCCGTGGCCTACGCGGCCCGCTGTCTGGGCCTGCCCGCGGTGGTGGTGGTGCCCGAGGACGTGGTGGCGGTGAAGGAGCGGAGCATCCGGGCGTGGGGAGCTGAGGTGGTGCGGTGTGGTCACACGACCGCAGACCGCATCGCCGCGGCCATGGAGCTGGCGCAAGCCCGGGGGCTGCACTACGTGCCCCCCTTCGACGACCCGGACGTCATCGCCGGACAGGGCACGGTGGGGTTGGAAGTCCTCAACCAGTTCCCCGCGGTGCGAACCGTGGCGGTGCCGTGCGGCGGTGGCGGGCTGCTTTCAGGCGTGGCCCTGGCGGTGAAGAGCCTGCGGCCGGACGTCCAGGTGGTGGCGGTGGAGCCGGAGGGGGCCGCGTGCTTTTTCGCGTCGTGGAGCGCGGGAAGACGGGTGCGCCTGGAACGGGTACAGACCGTGGCGGACGGGCTCAGGGCGGTGGAGCCGGGGGAGCTGACCTGGAGCTGTGCTTCGCAGTACGTGGACCGCTTCGTGACGGTGACCGACGAGGAGATCCAGCGAGCGGTGGTGCGCCTGTTCGAGGAGGGGAAGGTGGTGGCGGAGCCCTCAGGGGCAGCCGCGGTGGCCTTCTGCCTCCGGGAACCGTCGGAGGGGGCGCTGGCGGTGGTAAGCGGCGGTAACCTGGATCCCGGGTTGCTCATGCGGTGGGTGAGGGAGGCCCCTTGACATGCGAATACGCGTTCGACATAATGGGCGCAGGAAGACGGTCGAGGTGCGGAGTTGGTCGCGCGTGCGTATGTGGTCGAGGGAATCCGGAGGAAGGGCGACACTGGGAAGCTTTGGCGGGCCTTGGAGGACGACCGTCGGTTTGTGCGCCTGAAGCTCGCCCTGGTGGCGGTCCTGTACCTGTGTGCGGGGGCGGTGCTGCGTGGCGGCTAAGTGGTCGTACGTGGTTGTCGGGGCGTTCCCCCACTCCCGGGGCAGTCGCTACGGGGTCGCGGTGGTGGCCTCAGACGGTGCCACCGTCCGCAGCTGGGGCGGCTGGCAAACGGAGGGGGGCGCACCGGCTGCTGCGATCCGTGCCGTCCTGGAGGGGCTGTGGGTGGCCCGCTCGTTCGGCCGCAGGGTACGGGTGTGCGTTCACCCGCCGGAGGTGGCTTCCTGGCTGGGTCGGCGCGCGCCGGTCCCCGACCGCCACGTCCGGTATTTCGTGCAGGTGAGGGCCCTTAGCCACACTTACAGGCAGGTGGAGTTCCTCCCCGCGAGTCCTGCGGAGGTTGAGCTGGCCCGCCAGGCCGCAGGACAAGGTGGCCCAGTCCCATCGGACGGTCTGGAGCTGGTCGGCCGCTGAGGCTCTGAACCGTGGTAAGCACCAGCCCCAGGTCGCCAGCTCGGCGGTCCGGCATGCCATGCGCTGAGCTGGCAGGTGACACCTGGTCACAGGTCGCCTGGTGCATCGGTAGGCGCGCCACGGAGGCTAAAGCCACCGGGGTCCGGCCGATCGGGCGCGCCCAGAACTTCAGCACCCCCGACCACGTCGGGGATCGGTACCTCCGCACAGCCTCCTGGCCGCTTGGTCAGGTGGAACGCCTCCACGGTTTCGGCCGTATCATGCAGGGGATGAGCGTCTGACTTCCGGGTGCTTCCGGGCCCCTCGGAGGGTGAAATCTTTCGTGGGATGGGTTGTGGCGCGCCCGGAGGGACTCGAACCCCCAACCTTCTGATCCGTAGTCAGATGCTCTGTCCAGTTGAGCTACGGGCGCGGGACCGGGTGAATTCTAGCAGAGCCCTTCCTCTGGTGTCCACGGCGCTGGCGGTGCTGCTGGCCGCGGGTACGGCGCGTGCCGCGCCGCGTCCGGGGAACCTCATCCTCCCGGGTCGGGCGGTGGGCCCGGTGGTTCTGGGGATGACCGCGCAGCAGGTGGTGCGGCAGCTCGGATCTCCCGCGGGCGCTGCCCGCGCTCAGGCAGGAGCTAAGCTGTCCTGGCCCGGTCGGGGGCTGACCGTGCGGCTGGACCAGGACGGACGGGTGGACGCGGTGTTCGTGGACAGCCCGGAGTACCGGACCGCGGAAGGTGTGGGTGTGGGGAGTACGCGGGAGGAGGTCCTGGCGGCCTTCGGCCCCACCTCCCACGCCCAGGAGGACCGTACTGTCCTCATCCTGGCTTACCCTGCCCTGGGCATCTCCTTCGCCATCCCCAAGGACCGGCAGCGGGTGGAGCTCGTCATGGTGTACCGCCCCCGCTGACCGCGGGGTCTCCGGGGCAAACGCCCTGGGGCTAGTTCAGGAGGTCGCTCCGAGGATCGCCACCTCCCTGAGCAGGTGGCTCAGCACCTCTGGCCCCGAAGGGCCCAGGACCACCGCCTCTTCCAGCCGGATGCCGAACTCGCCGGGCAGGTAGACCCCTGGCTCCACGGTGAAGGCCATCCCCACTTCGAGGACTTCGGGGTTGTCGGTGTGGAGGGACGGCGGCTCGTGTACCGAAAGCCCCAGCCCGTGGCCGGTCCGGTGCACGAACTGGGCGCTGTAGCCCCCAGCTTCGATGACTTGCCGGGCCGCTCGGTCCACTTCGGAAGCCGGTACACCCGGCCGCACGGCCGCCAGCGCCGCCCGCAGCGCCCGGTCCACTACCTCCCACACCTCCAAGAACCGCCGGGTGGGCTCTCCCAAGAACCCCATCCGGGTCACGTCGGAGCAGTAGCCGTCCACCCTCGCGCCCAGGTCCACCAGGACCGGCTCTCCAGGCTGGAGCCGCCTGCCTCCGGGCGTGTGGTGCGGCAGGGCGGTGTTCGGACCGGAGGCCACCAGCACGAACGGTACCTGTTCGGCGCCGGAGGCCGCCATGGCGGCCCGGGCGGCTTCCGCGACCTCCACCTCCGAAGCTCCCACCCGGCACGCACGCAGGGCCGCCTGTACCCCTTCGTCCGCAACCCGAGCGGCCCGGCGCAGGGCCTCCACCTCGGAAGGGTCCTTGCGTGCCCGGAGGGGTGCCAGGAGGGTGGAGGCCGCACGCCACCGGGAGTGCGGCAGGTGTTTCTGGAGCAGCAGCAGGTGGTCGGCCCGGAGGTCGTCCGAAACGGCCACGCACTCCCGCGGTCCTCCCAGGAAGGCGAGAGCGTCCAGTAGGGCCGAGGCGGGGTCATCCGCGTCGCCGTAGGCGAACACAGGTGCGCCTACGGTCTGCCGGAGCGCTTCCAGGTTGAGCCGGGGAGTGACCACCGCGTGGCGGTCTGCGGTTACCAGCAGCAGGCACAGCCGTTCGTCCGCTAGCGGCGACCAGCCGCACAGGTAGCGGAAGTCGTCCCCCGGTCCCAGGGCCACCAGGCCGCAGCCTGCGCCGGCCATCCGACCCCGGAGGCGCTCAAGGCGTGCGGGCTGCAGGCTCGGCACCTACCACCACGAGAACTTCTTGCGGACCTCCCGGGCGGTCTCCGGCGCGATGTCCACGGGCAGCAGGTTCTCGTACTCGCCCATCCGCGTGACCAGGCGGGCACCGTTGGGTGCCCACTTGCCCTGGAACTTCCCCAGCTCCGGCACGTACGCGATGCTGCCGCCCTGCATCATGATGCCGCCGTAGAACTCCCCGTACTGGCCCACGGCCAGGACCGGCATCAGCAGCTCCATGGTCCGCGCCCGGACCGCGGACTGCATGGTCTCCAGCATGTAGGGCATGTCGGACGACGCCACCATCTGGACCACGAGGATCTCTGCCCCCGCGTTGGCCAGCTTCCGGGCGATCTCCGGGACCAACAGTTCGTAGCCGCCCAGGATCCCCACCTTCACCCCGTGGATGGTGGTGGGCCGGTTGGGCCCCGGGTCGTACAGGCCGCGCTCGGTGGGGTAGAAGACCTGCTTGTAGTGCTTGCTGATGATCTTGCCGTTGGGCGCGATGACGAACGAGCAGATGCGGGGTTTGGGAGCTTTCCGGGACCCCTTGGGCTTCGGCACCAGTTCCCGGGTGGCCCCGCAGATCACGTACACGTTCGCTTCCCGGGCCGCCTGGCTCAGACGGTCGGTGATGGGGCAGGGGATGGGCATGGGTTTGACGTTGCCCAGGAAGTACTCGGAGAAGGCCACCACCGCGGCACCCTCCCGCCCTGCTCGGCGGATGAACTCCACCGCCTTCTCGAGGTTGTCGGTGGTCCCCTCCTCCCAGGACCGGCTCTCGCCCCACCGGTAGCGGATCTGCGCGAGTCCGAATCGCACCGCCTCACCTCCCGGGTCGAACAGCGGTAGGCCACAAACGCGTGCGTCCGACCGCGTGTTCTGCTCGATTTTATTACGCGCTGTGGCGGGCCCTTCTCCTGCACCGCCCCGCAGGGACCGGGGGACGGCGGTCGAACTCTCCTCACGTCCATGCCTGTACGGACGGCTGCTCCCCAGGAGTCGGAAGCGAGGCGGCGACGCCGGGTCCAGGGGATCCTGAAAGCCCTCAAGGCTCGCTACCCGGACCCCCAGATCCCGCTGGCGCACCGGTCTGCCTTCGAACTTTTGGTCGCCACCATCCTTTCGGCTCAGTGCACCGACGAGACCGTCAACCGCGTGACTCCCGAGCTGTTCCGCCGGTTCCCAGGTCCGCAGGCCCTCGCCCAAGCGGAGCTGGCGGCCGTGGAGGAGCTCATCCGGCCCACCGGGTTCTTTCGACAGAAGGCCCGGGCCATCGTGGAGTGCAGCCGCAGGCTGGTTGCCGAGCACGGAGGGGAGGTCCCCCCGGACATGGAGGCCCTGGTACGGCTCCCGGGGGTAGGCCGCAAGACCGCCAACGTGCTGTTCGCAGCCGCCGAGATCGAGCGCTGGCCTGGGTGGCCCCACACCCGGAGCCGTCCCGACGGAACCGGGATCGTGGTGGACACCCACGTGACCCGGTTGAGCCGGCGGCTCGGCCTGACTGCGGAGGTGGACCCGGAGGCCATCGAGCGGGACCTGGTGCGGCTGGTCCCCCCGGACGAGTGGTCCCGTTTTTCCCTGCGGCTCATCTACTTCGGCCGTGAGGTCTGCACGGCCCGGGATCCCCGCTGCCCCGCCTGCCCCCTGCGGCAGCTGTGTCCGTCCGCGCCCTACGGAGGCTTCCCGCCCTGGATGGCGTCCCCTGCCAGGGGCGCTGCGCGACGGGGCCGCAGGGGCCGGCAGGCGGCCTACGGCCCGTGACCGTAGAATCGACCGGGCTTTCTTCGGCGGAGGTGAGGGAGTTGCGCGACCCGAGGAGGGAGCGGACCCTGGTGTTGGTCAAACCAGACGGGGTCCAGCGGGGCTTGGTGGGGGAGATCCTGGCGCGGTTCGAGCGGGCCGGGCTGAAACTGGTGGCCCTGAAGATGGTGCGGGCGCCTCGGGAGCTTCTGGAGCGCCACTACCCCGCGGACGAAACGTTCCTCCGCACCATCGGAGGCAAGACCAAGGAGGCCTTCGAGGCGTACGGGCTGGACGTCCGGGAGAGGATGGGCACCGAGGACCCCGTGGAGGTGGGCCGCCGGGTGCGGGAGTGGCTTGTGGACTTCATGGCGTCCGGCCCCGTGGTGGCGGCGGTGGTGGAGGGTGTCCACGCGGTGAGTGCGGTTCGGAAGCTGGTGGGGCAGACCCTGCCCGTGTTCGCAGACCCGGGCACCATCCGAGGAGACTGGAGCACCGACTCGCCCACCCTCGCGAACCTCGAGCAGCGGCCGGTACGTAACCTGGTCCACGCGTCGGGGACCCTGGAAGAGGCGGAGTACGAGGTCCGGCTCTGGTTCCGGGAGGACGAGATCCACGCCTACCGCAGGGCTGACGAGGCTGCCCTGTTTGGTAGCTGAACAGGCCCGACGCCGGAGGCCGTAGCCTACCCAGGCCGCTCCAGGCCGGGAATGCGGGCGAGGATCCACGCCCCGGCCTGGACCAGCCACCCCGGCTCGAGTCCGCCGGCGAGGTCCTCTGGCGCCACAAGGTCCACCACGACGCCTCCCACGTCTACCTGTAGGCTGACGAAGCGCCGGTGGGTCAGCGGGTTGGTGCGGCGCTCCACGTGCTCTACGGTGCCCGCGATCCACGCGGTGGCCTCGGGTCTGTCCCGGTCGGCGCCCTCGTCCAGGCTGGTGTGCCACGTGCTTGCGAAGGTGCGGGGAGGCAGGCGGAACCCCGTGGCGTGCTGGCTCTCGCCCCAGTCCAGGATGTCCCGGAAGCCCACGACCGCGTCCGCGAAGCACACCAGCTCCAGGTCCACGAAGGCCGGCAGGGGAGCTAGGTGTTGCACCACGCACAGGAAGTCCACGAGGTCGCAAACCAGGGGGAACCGGCCGCTGTACGGCTCTGCGGGGTCCGTGGGGTCCAACCACACCTCCCCCACCCTTCCTCGGGGTTTTGAGGGTCATGGCCGACAGCGACGACCGCAGCCCGGTGACGGACGCCGGTCTCAAAAAAGGGGAGCAGCCCCAGGGGCTGCCCGGCGGGCCCCAGCTCCGCCCAGAGCTCCACCCCGTCCCCCACCTGCCACCGCCGCAGGCCGAATCCCGGCTCCGTGGCGAGAGGCTGGCCCAGCCGCGCCGCTTGCTCGGCGAGGGCCTCGAGGTCCGAGCCTCGCTGGAGCTGGAACCCCACGCAGTCGAAGTACGTCACCGTCAAAAGACAGAAGACCGCCCTCCGGGCGGCCTCCTGCGTCGGTCGCCTGGACACCGGTCCGGGCGTGCCGCCTAGACTACGGACCTGTCCGGGCGGGTCACGCCTGTGCCGGAAAAGGCCTTACCGGCGGCCCCCCCGACGGGAACCGCGCCGCGTGGCCCCGCGCTTCGTCGCCGGGCGGCGGGCCGTACGCCGCGGAGCCGTCTTACGGGCCGTGGCCGCCTTCCGCGCAGCCCGGCGGGGCGCGGCCTTTTTCGCCGCGGTCTTGCGCGCGGGCTTACGGGCAGGCTTTTTGGCGGCAGCCTTCCGGGCCGGCCGGGCGGCTTTCTTCGCGGGCTTGCGGGCCGCTGGCCGGCGCTTGGGTGCCGCAGGCGCGGGCGCCGCGGGTGTAGGCTCCGCAGGCGCCGGCGTCACGGGCGCTTCCATCTCGCCGTACATGTCCTCCGCCTCCTCGTCCGTCGTCAACGACAGGTCGCCCTGTTCGTCGAACTCTTCTTCCGCAAGCTCCTCGTGGAATCCTCCTAGGCGGCGTTCCTCCATGGTCACGCGCCTCCCCGCGAAGCTCTTTCGGCACGATTCTAGTACCCGCGACGCCCGCGAGCTACGGGAAGGTAGCAGAGGTGGTTTGCCGAGTGTGGACGCTCTTCAACGGGAGAGGGGGCCGGACCCGAGGGACCAGCGGCCTCCTCCCGCCACCACCAGGGCGAGGGCACACAGCAAGAGTACCGTCTAGAGGACAAAGCCACCCAGGTAGCCGCGGGGCCAGAGCACCCGCAGGATGGCCACCGCCATCTCCGCGGCCAGCAGGGCCGCCACTAGGCGGGTCCCAAGCCCCAGCAGGAGCAGCACTCCGCCTCCCAGCTCCAGCGCGGCCACCGCGCGCGCCAGCGCCTCAGGGGCCGGGAACCCCGTAGCGATGAGCAGACCCACGAAGCGATCCATGCCCCCGGCCCACTTCGCGTACCCGTAGGGTATGAATGTGGCGACTAGAGCCACGCGGACCAGCAGGAGGCCGAGGTCCCTTCCCACCGGGTTCAGTACACGGAACTCTCCAGGTCCGGGTCGTTGGCCTGGATGGCCCGAAGGAGGCGGTCGGCCAACTGAGGGTCCAGGCGGCGGAGGATCTCATAGTGCTCCGTGGCCTTCTGGCGGTCCCCCATGGCCAGGTACGTCCGGGCCAGGTAGTCGTGGGCGGGCGCGTAGTCGGGCCGGACGCTCAAGGCGCGGCGGTACGCCTCTACAGAGCGCGCGTAGTTACGGAGCTTGCGGTACGCGTACCCCAGGTTCGTCCACGCCTCAACGAACCGGGGGTCAAGCCGGACCGCCTGCAGGTAGGCGCGGGCCGCCTGGTCCCACTGCTGACGGCGGGAGTACTCCACTCCCTGCTGGTAGAACCTCAGGGCCTCCTCGCCCACTCCACCTCCTGGCTCTCCTGCTGGGTCTGCCCACACCACGGCTCCCAGGCAAAGGACCAAAGCCGCGGTCCAGAGAAGCGTGCGCATCTGGCCACCACCTCCTCGGGCTTCGCCGTTAGGGTGGAGCGTCCGCGTCACAGTCCGGTCACATGCTTGCCACCACAGGCGCGGGACGCCCAGGCCGCCGAAAACGGCGTGGTTGGAGACCCCCGGGAGGCCCCGGAGGACGGACTGGGTCGCGAGGGCGCGGTCGAAGGGGTCACGGTGGCTGTGGTGCAGCCCCTGCCAAGGTGGTGTACGGGAGGAGCTGGGAAGATCCGTGGCCCGGAGCCTACGTAAGAGCCAATCAGGCTAAGCCTCGGATCCGCAGCCTCAGGTCGTTGGGCGAGTCCGCGTGCCGCAGCGCCTCCTCGACGGTCACGAGCCCGCGCTGGACCAGCTCGTACAGAGCCTGGTCGAAGGTTTGCATCCCTTCCTGGGCGCCTGCCTGGATGGCCTGCTTGACGGCGCCCACGTCGCCCCTCCGCACCAGCTCCCGGATCCTGGGGGTGGCCACCAGGACCTCCAGCGCGGCCACCCGACCGTTCCCGTCAGCCCGGGGGACCAGCCGCTGGGAGACGATGCCCTCCAGGGTGATGGACAGCCTGTGCAGGATCTCCTGGGTGTGGTCGGGCGGGAAGAAGGCCAGCAGCCGTTCCAGCGCCTGGGCCGCGTTCATGGTGTGCAGGGTGCTGAGCACCAGGTGACCGGTCTCCGCAAAGTACAGGGCTGCGTCCGCGGACTCCCGATCCCGCATCTCCCCGATGAGGAGGACGTCCGGCGCCTGCCGGAGCGCGGCACGCAGGGCGTGGTGGAAGGAAGGGGTGTCCGTGGCCACTTCCCGCTGGCTGACGAGGCTGCGCTTGTCGGGGTGCAGGAACTCGATGGGGTCCTCGATGGTCACGATGTGGCCGTCCTCGTGGGTGTTCCGGTGGTCGATCATGGCCGCCAGGGTGGTGGACTTTCCGGAGCCCGTGGGGCCTGTGACCAGTACCAGCCCCCGCCTGCGCAGGACCAGGTCCTTCAGGACCTCCGGAAGCCCTAGGTCTTCGAAGGACGGGATGTCCGTGCGGACCCTTCGCGCCACGAGGGCTAAGGTCCCCCGCTGCCGGTACACGTTGACCCGGAACCGGCCCACGCCGGGCAGGCTGTACGCCAAGTCCACGCTGTGCTCCCGGCGCAGCTGCTCCTGCTGGTCCGCGTCCAGGATCTCCCGTACCAGGGCTTCGACCGCCGCGGGGCTGACCTTGGGGACCTCCAGGGGCTGCAGCCGGCCGTGGACCCGGTACGCGGGCGGGGACCCCACCTTCACGTAAAGGTCGCTGGCGTCCCGCTCGCCCATGCCCCGCAGCAGGTCCGCAGCCCGGAGTTCGGTAGGGGCCGCCGCGCTCACGGCGTGCCCCACGCGGAGGCCAAAGCCGCGGTGGGTGCTTCCCGGGCGAAGGCGTGCTTGTCCACGGCCCAGCGGTAGGCCACCTCCGCGGTGATCCGGCCCGTCTTCAGCAGGTGTCGCAGGCTCTGGTCCAGGCTCTGCATCCCGTCCTTCAGCCCCGTCTGGATGGCGGAGGGGATCTGGTGGACCTTGTTCTCCCGGATCAGGTTGCGGATGGCGGGGGTGGCCACCATGACCTCCACCGCAGGCACGCGGCCGGTGCCGTCCGCGGTGGGCAGCAGGAGCTGCGCGACCACGCCCACCAGGGACTCGGCCAGCTGCACCCGTACCTGCTCCTGCTGGTGGCTGGGGAACACGTCGATGATGCGGTTGACGGTCTGCGCGGCGCCGCTGGTGTGCAGGGTACTCAGCACCAGGTGGCCCGTCTCCGCCGCGGTCAGGGCCAGGGCAATGGTCTCCAGATCCCGCATCTCTCCCACCAGGATCACGTCCGGGTCCTCTCGCAGGGCGGACCGCAGGGCCGCGGCGAAGGACCGGGCGTGCACGCCCACCTCCCGCTGGTTGACGACGCTGCGCTTGTGCGCGTGCACGAACTCGATGGGGTCCTCCAGGGTGATGATGTGGGCAGTACGGCGCTCGTTGATGAGGTCCACCATGGCCGCCAGGGTGGTGGATTTCCCGGAGCCCGTCGGGCCGGTGACCACGATGAGGCCCCGGTCCCGCAGGGCTAGGTCCTCCAGCACCGGCGGCAGGCCGAGCTCCCGGATGGTCTTGATGCGCGAGGGGATGAGGCGGAACACCGCCCCCTCGCCCAGCCGCTGGAGGAACACGTTGACCCGGAACCGCCCGAGGTTCGCGAGCTCCACCGAGAAGTCCAGGTCCAGGTGTTCCTCAAAGCGGGCCTTCTGGGCGTCCGTGAGGATGTCGTACACCATGGCGTGAACGTCTTCCCGGGAGAGGGAGGGCCAGCCCTCCACGTCCACCAGCTCGCCGTTCACGCGGAGCTTGGGCGGTACTCCCACGGTGAGGTGAAGGTCGGACGCGCCCTTCTGCTTTGCCAGGATCAGCAGTTCCGTGATGTCCAAGGTCATCCCTCCAGGACCGGTACGAGGAACTCAGGGGCCGCCCGCAGCTGCTCCACGAGGCGGCGGGCGGAGGCCTCCAGGGGCACCCCTTGTCCCTGGGCGGGGTCCCACTCGTACGCCACCGCCTGGTCGGAAAAGCCCGTGTACCGGCAACTGTCGCAGCCCCCGGGAGAAGCCCACCGCGCGGGGACCTTCGGGGTCGGCCACGCCGGTGGGGTGTGGTGCACCGTGGCGCACCGGCACAGGGCCGGCACGGGCACGGCGGCCAGGACCCCGCGAACGGGCACCACCACTTCCGCACCCAGAGCGGCGTGGACGTGACGGGCCCGGTAACCCGGCAGGCCCAGGACGAGCCTCTGGCCCGGCCACCACCCCAGGAGTAGCTGGCGCAAGACGCTGGGCGCCGTGCTGTCCGCCACCAGGGCGTCCGGACGCGCCTGCTGCCACAGGGGGGCGTCGGCTTCGGGGCTTTCCACCACGGCCGGGACCGGGCGAACCCCACCGGCCCCAGCCAGGACCACGATCCCGCCCCATCGGGAGGCCACCCGCGCGGCCAGGGACCGCAGCAGGCGGGCCCGCAGCCCCGCCTCCGGGCAGGCTACCGCCAGCAGCCCGCCCGCGTGCAGACCCTGGAGGGCGGAGTCCCACACCTCCGCCGGCAGGCCCACCTCGTCCTGGAGCGGGTCGGCGGGAACCGGCCTGAGGGGGCCCGCCAGCCCTGCTCCCCACCGCGTCCGCACGAGCCGCAGCGCCGCCTCCACCGACCTGTCGGCGAGGACCACCTCAAACGCGAGCACGCCCCGGGGATCCGCGCGATCCGCGAGCGCAGCGAGGGACTCCCAAGGGACCTGGGGACCGTCCGCGGGGAACACGCCCGCTGGGGTGCGGTAGCGAACCCGCACCGCCCTCCCGGGGAGCGGCTCCACGTACACGTGGGTAGCTCCCTTCTGGGCCGCGTTGCTGAGCACGAGGCGCAAGGCCAGGTCGCCGTTCCGTGCGGGAGGTGGCGCCCCGGCCAGTGCATCCACGACCTCCCGGATGTTGGAGGCCAGGGCCACCACGGCACAGGGCCGCATCCCCGTGAGGCGCTGGACCTCCGCCAGCACCCGGTGGTCCGTGGGGTCCGCTAGGGCCACCGCCAGCTCACCCTGCCCTGCGAGGAGCGGTAGGACCCCGAGCCGGCGCTGGGTGTCCACCGGCAGCAGCTGCAAAGCCTCCGGATCCACCATGTCGGGCCGCAGGTGTACGTAGGGCAACCCCAGCTGGGTGCTGAGGGCCCAGGCCACATCGTCCTCCGTGGCGAAGCCGAGGCGGACCAGGGCCTCGCCGAGGCGGATGCCGTGCTGCAGCTGGAAGGTCACCGCCTGCTCCAGCTGCTGAGGACTGATGACACGGGCCTGGAGGAGGATCTCCCCCAGGGGCCGGTGTCCGGTGGGTACCACGGGTCAGACCTCCACGCCGCTCGCCAACGTGGGTGTAGCAAGTTCCTTGCCACCCGGGCGGCCGGCAGGGTTCTAGCGGGCCGGCGCAGGCGCAAGGCGTGTGTTCGGTAGGTGGCCTTTAGGGGTTGGCTCCGGCGGTAGGACTCGAACCTACAACCCCCTGGTTAACAGCCAGGTGCTCTACCATTGAGCTACGCCGGAACGCGTGGCTGGCGCGGCCACCATCTTACGCGGGGCGCCGTGCGGTGTCAAACGGGGAACGGAGGTGAGGTGCGTGAGCCGGTCGGAGGTGGCGGCGAACGCCCTGGTGGCGAGCCTGGTGGTGGCGGCCACCTACGGCGTCCTGTGGTTGCTGGTCCGGATCACCGACATCCTGGTCCTGGTGCTCATCTCGGCTATCCTCGCCTCTGGACTGGCGCCCACCGTCACCCGCCTGGAACGCACGCGGGTGGGGCGCCGCAGCCTGGGCCGCGCGTGGGCCATCGGGTTGACGGTGCTGGGAGTCCTGGCGGCGGTGGGCCTGATGGTGAGCGTGCTGGTGACCCCGTTGGTCCAGCAGGCGGGGGCGTTCTTCGACCGCCTGCCGGAGTACGTACGGGAGGCGGAGGAGTGGCTGCGGCAGCTGCGGTTGCGGTATCCGTGGGTCCCCGACGCCAGCCGTTGGGTGGCTCGGCTGCCGGAGGAAGTGCAGAACTTCGCGCAGTACTTCGGTCCCGCCGCGGGCGTGTTCGGTCGGTTCGTGGGCGGGCTGTTCACCGCCACCACGGTCCTGGTGCTGGTGGTCTACATGCTCATCGAGGGGCCGCGGCTGAAGCAGGGGTTCGTGCGGCTCTTCCCACCCTCCCAGCGGCCGCTGGTGGTCCAGGTCCTGGACGGGGTCGCGGGCAAGTTCAGCGGCTGGGTTCGGGGCACTTTCCTCATGGGCTTTTCCATCTTCGTCATGGACACGGTGGGACTCATCCTCCTGGGCATGCCGTATCCC